>JACCED010149532.1_pt1 | contig 44995 bp, 35 predicted proteins | sample 7455021 | NCBI WGS metagenome assembly JACCED01 (sample SAMN15323456, study PRJNA562643) | freshwater metagenome | isolation source: river surface water | place: USA:Blue River Watershed | collected 2017-08-19
GGCGAAGAAATTGGCAAAATCATAACTATGGAAAGTTTGAAAGTTTGACATATGATCCTAAATAATGTTACAATATAACATACTAGATATTTGGAGATTAAATTGGTATACAATAAAGCATACATCAGTAACGATGACGAACCCGTATCTTACGATAACATAGATAGTAAGGGTTACGAAGAAGCGTATCTAGCAGACGTAATTCGCACCAAAATGAAACGCGATAATAAACGTTTTTGGGCAGGCGATAACATCAGTGACTACGTTACTGAAGAAATGAAACATAAACTAATTGATGAAGCCACTGAAGCTTTTGAATTAGTGTTAGATCGTTTGCTCATTGATCGTGAAACAGATCCTAACAGTCAAGGTACTGCACGTCGATTGGCAAAAATGTATTTTAATGAAATAATGAGTGGAAGATATGAGCCAAGTCCAGATTGTACAGCGTTCCCAAATGATTCGGAGGACCGTTACGAAGGTATGTTGGTTGTCCGTAGTGAGCTTCGCAGTATGTGTAGCCATCATCACCAACCCGTTGCTGGTGTTGCCTATATTGGTATTATTGCGGCTTCCAAGCTCATTGGACTCAGTAAGTACACAAGAATCGCACAGTGGTGTGCAAGACGTGGTACTCTCCAGGAGGAACTTGCTAATGATATTGCTCGCGAGATCTCCAAAGCTACCGGAGCAAAAGATGTAGGTGTTTACATTCAAGCTACACATGGTTGCTGTGAAAATCGTGGCATTATGGCGCATAGTAGTTTGACACAAACAACTGTACTAATGGGACATTTTAAAAATGATCCTGGTACAAAGAAAGAATTCTTTGACAACATTAAGCTACAGCAGGATTTTGCTCCAAGATGATTAAGAAGCATCACAAACGCAAAGGAACACCAATTCCAAATATTGATAATCTTAGCATTGACCAACAGCACTTATGGTATAATGAATTTAAGATTGACAGTGTAGAGATGGGTTTCTTGTGTAGTCAATTTCCAGCATTAAAAAATAGTTGGAAACAATTTAAAACTGTTTATAAAATGTGTAAGGTAGAACATGAAAATAACAGAACTATTTCTAACTTGGTTGGATAAGTTAGGTCGTAAACGTATTGTTATGGACCGTCAATGCGATGAGCCATACTTAGAACGTTATTATCTTTTTTTAAAAGATAGAGACAATTTTCCATTTAATATCTTTTTACACAAATTTTTAAAGGGCGACCCCGATGATGTTCATGATCATCCTTGGCCCTACGCCACACTAATTCTTAAAGGTGGCTATTATGAATGGGTGCCACAGTTTAATGCTGATGGCACAAAATCTTGTGAGGTTAGACACTGGAGAGGTCCTGGTCATTTCCGTATATGTAAACCTACATCCTATCATCGAATTGAATTAAAAGAAGGCGTAACTGCTTGGACGTTGTTTATGCCTGGACCAAAAAAGCGTGATTGGGGATTCCTAGTCAACAACAAATGGATTCAACACGAACAATACTTAAAGGAAAGATATGAACAAGCTCATACTGGATCAGCAAAAATTTAATAGTCTAGTAAGTAAAATTTGTAGAGACATCACTATTAGTGGTTGGCGTCCTGATTACATTGTAGGCATTACACGAGGCGGGTTACTGCCTTCTGTGATGATTAGTCATTATTTTAAAGTAAAAATGTACACACTAGATGTAAGCCTACGTGATGGTGATAGCGACTGTGAAAGTAATTTGTGGCTTCCAGAATTTGCCGCTGGATATGTTTCTGAAGAATTACGCAAAGAAAATGGTGGCCACGTAACATTAGAAAGTTTTAAAAAGAGAATACTTATTGTAGACGACATTAACGACACTGGTGCAACTTTTAACTGGATCAAAGAAGATTGGGAAAGTAGCATGAGGTTTAGTTCGTGGGATGGAATTTGGAACAACAATGTTAGAACAGCAGTTATTGTTGACAATCTTGCCAGCAAGTCAAATATTAGTATGGACTATGTGGGTATGGAAATAAACAAAGCTGAAAACGATGTTTGGGTAGATTTTCCTTACGAGGATTGGTGGACAAAATGAAAAGACCTATTAGCAAAATAATGCCAAAGGAAACCGATTTTATTGAAGATAGTTCTGCTCCTTGGACTGATCTTGTGGAAGAAGATTATCATGTAAAAGTGTTTGCAGACAAATATCCAGTGACACTTGGACACTTGTTGTTTGTGCCTAAATATAACACAGTATCAGTGCTCATGGATTGTTTTGAAGCCGCCGTTGAAGATGGTATTAGACATGTTGAAAAAGGCGAGTGGGACGGCTTTAATGTTGGTTTTAATTACGGATCAGCCGCAGGACAAACTGTAGGATGGCCACATGTACACTTGATTCCTAGACGTAACGGTGACATGGAAGATCCTACAGGCGGTGTTAGACATGTCATTCCAGAAAGAGGAAATTATAAAAAATGGTAGCCGTTATATTAACACTAATAGCTATAGTTACAATAATTTGGACTGTCAAAAAACTTCCAGGCGGTTGTCAAAAAGACTGCAATCAAGGAAGGTCCTGTGACTGTTTTAACACACGCAAGGAAAACTAATGGAAAAACTTTATCGCATTACTCCGCTTGAAAAGAAAAGCGTTGAATACTTTGTAGATGTATTTGAACGTTTGCCAAATGGCAGAATACGCGGTTTTGATGTTACAGAAGTATGGCGCTGGGGTCAAGCATTTCGTCCAGAAGATGAACCTGTTTGGGAGTTTGAAACTGATCGTGTTCACTGTCGTCCAGAAGTAGGATGGGGTTGCGAACTTGACGACCTCATTTCAGTTTATGTACAATTTGGTTGTTGGGACATGGACGGCAATACTTACGATGATGGTTTTACTGAAGAAGAAAAAGCTGAAATTGAAGCAATACTCAGAGGTGAAAAAGAAGACGAAGATGGTCGCTGGGGAACTGCATGGATTTATGATGGTGATCATAATTGGGAGGTTGAAGACGACCATGTAGCAATTTTGGGCCCTGTAAAAATTGACCTAGTAGATGCCAATGGATATGGCGATACTGCTGTATTAGAAGAAAATGTAGAACCTTACTCAGATGACTAAAGAAGATTTTTCTTATTCATTAAAAGTTGATTGGCACAATCAAGGAACTCTTTGGTGGAACGATACATGTGCTATGGTCCTAGAAGTTTTTGGTCTGCCTGGTAACAGATTTATGTATCATCCGTATGAAGATTATATGACATTTGATTTTAAAAGTGAAAAAGATTTTAACTTATGCAAAATACTATTGAGCGAAAGACTTTGATTTTAGCCATCATATATACAATTATATGGATAACATTACTTGGGTTTACAATGTATATTGCTATCCCAAAAAAGGGAGATGTAATTACAATTGATTGCAGATTATCTGAAATCAGTCCAGATATTCCAATTTGGGCTAAGGAAGAATGTCGAAAAGTTAGAATGGAAAAAATTGACAAGGGACCTAAATAATAGTATAATATATACTGCAAACAGGATTAAAAATGGAAAAAATTAGATACAGTGAAATGTTTTATAGTGTACAAGGCGAAGGTCGCTTTGTAGGTGTACCAAGCGTTTTCTTTAGAACGTTTGGTTGTAATTTTGAATGCCGTGGATTTGGTCAGGAGCGTGGTAACTTTATTCCTATTGAACAAATGCCACATAATACTGATCCAAGAGCCAATCCTGATCATCCAGAGGCTTATAAGAGTTTTGAAGAACTCCCAGTAAGTCATATTGGTTGTGACACTAGTGCCAGCTGGAGTGCAAAATATAAACATCTTGCCACTTGGGACACTGTTGACGTTATTGCAGAAAAACTAACAGCAATGACTCCAGAAGGCAAATGGACTTGTGACAATGGTCAAGATGTACATCTTGTAATTACTGGTGGCGAGCCATTGATGTGGCAAAAACAAATATCAGCATTGTTGCATCAACCACAATTTAAAGACATTAAAAATGTCACCTTTGAAACAAATACTACACATGAACTAAAGCCAGAATTTATTCAATCGTTGCTTGATTTGAGTTTTGGTCCAAGTCGTAATCCAGAATTTTTTATCAAATTTACATGGAGTTGCAGTCCAAAATTAACTAGCTCAGGCGAGAAGTGGGAAGAAGCAATTAAGCCAGAAGTAGCGGCACAATATTACGGACTTCCTGGACGCAACTTTTATTTTAAATTTGTTGTCAGTGATGAACAAGATGTTTTGGAAGTTGATAAGGCTGTAGAAGAATATAAAGAAAAACAAATTATGTGTGACGTGTATCTAATGCCTGTTGGAGCAACACAGGAAGGTCAAGCTAAGACTGCAAGGCAAGTAGCAGAGCTTTGCTTGAAGAAGGGATATAAATTTAGTCCACGACTTCACGTAGACTTATTTGGTAATGCATGGGGAACCTAACTATGGTAACGAGAAAAACAACAGAAACACCTGTTAAGAAAACAACTAAAAGAGCTTCTACTGCTGATAAAAAAGTAGCAGAAACTTACAAAGAAAAACCTGTAAGAAAAACTAAAGCTCCTTCTTCAAAAGCAGAAGCAACACGGAAAAAAATTCCTTGGGTATCTGTTTTGGAAACACACGTCAATCCAGACAATCCATCAAATGGCTTTTTCGAACTTGACTGGAATGAGTATTTTATTGTACAATTAAAGAGTCACGGATATGATGGTCCTACAGAAGAAAGTATTGTGGACACGTGGTTCCAAAACTTGTGCAGAAACATTGGTAACGAAGCAGGTCTAGATATGGAACGTCGTGGAAGTGGCTATATCAATGTAAACAATTTAGGCAACGGAAAATCGGAAATCAGCTAATATGTCATTTATTCTAGTAGATACTGCTAATACATTCTTTCGTGCAAGACACGCAATTAAAGGTGATTTGGAAACTAAAATTGGCATGAGCCTACATGTGACCTTTAACAGTGTCAAAAAAGCATGGAACGATTTTGATGGCAGTCATGTTATATTCTGTTTAGAAGGTCGTAGCTGGCGTAAGGATCATTATGCCCCTTATAAACGAAATCGAACAGAAGCTAGAGCGGCACACAATGATGCTGAAGCTGAAGAAGAAAGAGTATTTTGGGAAACGTTTGACCAATTTAAGGAATTCGTGTCTGAAAAGACTAACTGTACTGTACTACAACATCCACAGTTAGAAGCTGACGATTTGATTGCTGGATTTATTCAAGCACATCCAAACGACAATCACGTTATTATCAGCACAGATGGCGATTTTGCACAGCTAATTGCACCCAATGTCAAGCAGTATAACGGTGTAACAGAAATTACAACTACACACGAAGGCTACTTTGATGCGAAAGGAAAACGTGTCAAAGACAAGAAAACAGGCGAAGAAAAGCCCGCGCCTAATCCAGAATGGCTCCTTTTTGAAAAGTGTATGCGTGGCGACACTAGCGACAATATCTTTTCAGCTTATCCAGGTGTTCGTACTAAAGGCACTAAAAGTAAAGTCGGGCTTACTGAAGCATTTGAAGACCGCAACAGCAAAGGCTATGCGTGGAACAATCTCATGTTACAAAAGTGGGTTGATCACGAAGGCTTAGAGCATCGTGTGCTAGAAGACTATCAAAGAAATAAACTATTATGCGACCTTTCTGCACAGCCAAAAGAGATTAGAAAAATTATTGACGACACAATTCATAATGAGTTGGCTAAAGAAAAGAACATTAGTCAAGTTGGTGTTAGAATGTTAAAATTCTGCGCAAGTTATGAACTAAACAAAATCGCAGACAACATTCAACAATATGTTGAACCATTTAATGCAAGATATCACGAATAAATTTGGAGACACTATGTCATTAACTTTTGCTAAACCGCTTATACCAAATAAAGAATGGATTGTCGAAACTAATGGCAAAAAAGTTGGTACCTTAAGTAAAGAAAAATCAGGTTACGTATTTTTTGCCAACGGTACAAAAATTGAATTTCATGACTTAAAAGAAGTTGAAGAAGCTATGCAACTACAAGTTGAAGTTCCTTCTAATCTTAAAATATCCAAAACTAAAGAAGTTTATGGTTATGAAACAAAAACCATTCCACACAATCCTTTATACGATGTACAACGTAGATTGCCAATATATACTAAAAGTGCTAAGAGCACAAGTAGACATTGTGCAGGACATTACATAATTAAATTTCCAAAAGGTTGGGTTAAAAGTCATTGCCCAAAATTAATCACATTAGAAAGGTATCCTTTTAAAGGACCATTTCATACTGACGCAGAAGTTAGAATTGAGTTATCAAAGGCACATCGTGAACGAAATTAATAATTACATTATTGAAGACTTTGCTAATAAAGTCTATGCCGCTAAAAAATCTAATCAAAAGCAAATTGTATTAGATATTAAAGAAGCACAGAACTTAGTAGAAAATCTTACTTTGGTGTTGGCGAGGGCGGTCGGAAACTTGGATAGGGCTGTAAAACCCAATGATGACGGGGTTATTACGGTGTCCATGGATGGCGGGACTTTTTAATAAATAACTGCGTACATAAATAAAAGTACGCAGATTATGAGTAGACCAAAGCCAAACATACTATTAGAAAGCACCAATAAAAAGACCTATAAGATTGAGCAAGTCTTAGAGAGCGAAGCCATTTGGGCAGTATTTTATAAAGGTCAACCTGTCAATCTAAAAACCAGTAGTTTAGTGAGTAGCTATCCTGGCCCAAAATACAAAAAGGTTTCTTTTAGTAATCCTGGCCATGCACACAATCTAGCTAACAAATTGAACAAAATGTTCAACTGTGAAGATTTTTGTGTATATAAACTAACTACTGGTGAACCAGTCAATGAACAAAATTGACATAACAAAAGCTCTAGCATCAAAAGACGAAAAATATAACAGTGATCCAAAATTCATAAACATGCTATACAGAGCATGGTGGATGAATTGGCGTTCAGCTGAAGATAGAAGATTCCGTTTAACTGACAAAGGCTATGAATATTTTAAAGACATAGCTGACATAAAATTTTACCAAATAAGATTCCCAAACGAGTTAGTGCTTACTAACAAAATGATTATTGATTTGGACAAATTTATCGACTGTCCATATTATCTCACCAATACTGACTTATACGTCACTAGTGAAAAAGCGGCATTGCAACTCATTCTTTTTGAAGGAGATTTGTCCAAATTTGGACGAGCAAAGCGTACAACTAGAGAAAGAAAAACAAAAAACAGTTGACTTTTAAACGCCTTGGCATTACAATATAAAGACAGTAAACAATTTTTGATCTGTTTTTAGAAAGGTAACAAATGGCAAAGAGCGAACTCAGCGCAAATCGTACTGTAACTCCTAACGAGGCGAAAAAATCCCTACGCAAATGTATTGCTAAAAAGCGTCCAATTTTTATGTGGGGTGCTCCTGGTATTGGTAAATCAGACATTGTACGTCAGATTGCTGGCGAGGAAAATCGTGAAGTTATTGACGTTCGACTTCCGCTTTGGGAACCTACTGATATTAAAGGTATCCCTTATTACAACGCAAACGAAAACACTATGAGCTGGGCTCCCCCTGCAGAGCTTCCTCATGATGAAGACAGTACTGCAATTCTTTTCTTGGACGAACTCAATGCGGCTCCTCCTAGTGTACAGGCTGCGGCTTATCAGCTGATCCTTAACCGTCGAGTTGGTACTTATGTACTGCCAAAAGGTGTTAGTATTGTTGCCGCAGGTAACCGAGAAACAGATAAAGGCGTAACTTATCGTATGCCTGCTCCGTTGGCTAACCGTTTTGTTCACTTGGAACTGCGTGTAGACTTTGATGACTGGAACGTTTGGGCTACGCAAAACAAGATTCATAAAGACGTTGCTGGTTACCTAAACTACGCAAAACAAGATCTTTATGACTTTGATCCCAAATCTGCAAGCCGTGCGTTTGCTACTCCTCGTTCATGGTCATTTGTTAGCGAATTGCTAGAAGACGAAGATACGGATGATAACACTATTACTGATCTGGTAGCAGGTGCTGTTGGCGAAGGTCTTGCTGTTAAGTTTATGGCACACCGTAAGATTTCTGGTCAGCTTCCTAACCCTTCTGAAATTTTGGATGGCAAAGTCAAAGAGCTTAAGATTAAAGAAATCTCAGCCATGTACTCACTTACAATTGGTATGTGCTACGAACTTGACGAGCGCCATAACAAGAAAGTTAAGGATTGGGACGGAATGGCAGATAACTTCTTCCGTTTTATGATGGATAATTTCCCAACTGAGATTGTTGTTATGGGTGCCAAAACTGCACTAACCAATTTCCAACTGCCATTTGATCCAGCAGAAATGAAGAACTTTGATGAGTTCCATGATCGATTTGGTAAGTACGTTATTACTGCTCTTGAAAAATAAAGCAGTAAAACACACAGAAAGGGCAGAAATGCCCTTTCTTTTATAGACTTTTTGAGTCTTTTGTGTTAAAATATACTATATAAATGAAAGAAAGGTGTTATATGTCCGCTACTGTAATGAAAGACGAGAACAATAAAAAAGTTCTAGAAAAGCGTGAATATACAGCAAAGGAAAAAAATGATGCTGTAGAAAAGCTCATTACTGCCCGTGTGGGACTTTTGCTACGTCAACCATTTTTTGGTAACCTAGCTACTCGACTACAACTTATTGATGCCAGCGAATGGTGTCCCACTGCCGCAACTGACGGCCGTAATTTTTATTACAACATTGATTTTGTTAAAAAACTTAGTGCTAAACAGTGTGAATTTCTTTTTGGTCACGAAACACTACATAATGTTTTTGATCATTTAACTCGTCGACTAGATCGAGATCCTAGATTTTTTAACTATGCTTGTGACTTTGCTGTCAATCAAATCCTTGTTGACGAACGTATTGGTGAAAAAATTGACCAAGTTAAAATTTGTCTAGACAACAAATACCGTGGAAAATCAGCAGAAGAAATTTATGACGAACTGATGAAAAATGTACAGTTCGTGAGTGCAGAAGAACTTCTTGAAAAACTTGGCGAACTGCTTGATGACCACATGGATTGGGATGCCGACGGTGCTCCACAAGATGGCGATAGTGGAGATAAAGAAGGCAATGGTCCTCCTAAGTACAGCAAAGAAGAGCTGAAGAAAATTAGAGACGAACTTAAAGAAGCTATGGTGGCGGCGGCTCAAGCCGCAGGTGCTGGTCGTGTTCCAGTTGGAGTACAGAGGCTTCTTAAAGATCTAACTGAGCCAAAAATGGATTGGCGTCAAATGCTACGTATGAATATTCAAAGTATTATTCGTAGTAACTATAGTTTTATGCGTCCAAGTCGTAAAGGTTGGCACACTGGTGCTGTGTTGCCTGGTATGCTTAACGATGAAACTATTGACGTTTGTATTGCTTTGGACATGTCAGGTTCTATTGGAGATGCGCAAGCCAAAGACTTTTTGACTGAAGTAAAAGGCATTATGGACGAGTATGTAGACTACAATATTAAACTTTGGTGCTTCGATACTGAAGTATATAATCTTGCTAGTTTTACAGCCGACAATGGCGAAGATCTAATGAGCTATGAAGTTAAAGGTGGTGGTGGCACTGACTTTGACTGTAATTACACCTTTATGAAAGAACATGGTATTGAACCCAAAAAATTCATCATGTTTACTGATGGATATCCTTGTGGTTCTTGGGGTGACGAAGATTACTGCGATACCCTTTTCATTATTCACGGTCCGGAGGAGATAAAAAGTCCATTCGGCCAATTCGCACATTATAAATAAACTGCGCAGATTATTATGGCTTTAAAAAACGGCACAGTTAATCCGCTGAATGTTTTGGGTTGCAGAGTATTGCATCGAATGCCAAAACACTTTGAAAGTGTTTATGTGGACATTGAATGCGACAAGCAAACTTTAACTAGATGGGTGTATACCAATCTAAACAGTAGATTTTGTGTGCAGTCAGAGCTTAATATATCTGATGCAAATTATATGACAGAGACAACTAAAATAGGTTTTGAAGACCCAAGAGAGTTGACTATGTTCATGCTTACATGCCCATATTTAGAAAACAGGAGAAATAAATGAGTGAGCAAACCGAAGTACAAGCAACAGAAGCAGTAGCCCAACAACCAGCTCCTGCACCTGAAGCTGGTCAAGCACAGGCACAAACACCAGATCTAACAGTTAACGATCTTCAAGCATTGAAAACTATCATTGACGTTGCAAGTCAACGCGGTACTTTCAAAGCAGGTGAAATGGCTAGTGTAGGCCAAGTGTACAATAGACTAAGTGCATTCTTAGATCATATTGCACCACCAAAAGAAAGTGCAGAAGCACCAAAACAATAACAAGGAAAAATAAATGAAACACGTCGGAAAAATGAAAAACAATGAAGCCCCAGTAATCATTGTTTTTCGCACACTTCCGGGTGATCCACACAGTTGCTTAGTGGTGGGTACCCAAGGGCTGGGGCCCACTCACCATGACGCATTGATGACTGAAGTACAGTCACCAGAAGCGCAAGGTGCGTTTGAACTAGCAACTGTTCTAGCAACAAGAAGATTTCCAGACAACGCAGACATGCTAGCCTGGTTACATCTTAATGGTAAACTTAGAAAGATCCCTACCAAGGATGTTCTAGTCACCCCTTCACCAAGCCAAAAAATTAGTTTAGATGAACTAAACAATTTGATTGCTGAACAAAAAGGAGTAACATTAGAGCAACTTGCAGGCGGTGAATCTAGTACCACTGAAGTTGTTGATATTGCTCAAGTAAGTGATCTTCCAGTTAGTGCTCCAGAAGCAGTTACTGAAGTTTTAGATGATACTAAACTAGCAAAAAATCTACGTAGTCAAGCAGATGCCCTTTTTAAAGAAGCACAGTCTTTACGTAGACAAGCAGACGAATTAGATCCTCCAAAAAAGAAAACTGTTAAAGCAGTAGAAGCATAAGGAGGTTGCTATTTCTGGCTCGATTCCTAGAAGAGTTAGGATAGTGTCTGGCTTGGATGATAATTGGAGAGAAATCTTAGAAGATGTATCTTTAAGAGCAATCCCGATTAAATACATATCAAGCGTGGACCTTGAACTCAAAAACCAGGACACTTGTACCATAGATGTGTCTTCTAAATTGCGGGAGGATTGGGAAAGCAATTTGGAAACCGCAACGGTAGAACTGGAAAAACTAATTGACGAAGTCCATGAGATGCACGGCGTAAGCATGGTGGAATACCTGCTAGATTTTGACATGATAAGGAGTGAGGTTAGTTTTACCTCAGCAAAATTAGGAAATGACAACAATAGCAATCGTAATTAGTACAGAAGTTGGAGGCATTGGCATTAAAGGTCGCATGCCGTGGATGGAACTATTCTCAGTTAGAGATGCCTATGAAGAATTGGCAGTTGGTAACATCGTGTTAGTTGGTAAAAAATCATTTAAATCACATGATCATCTTAGAGGCGAAATGACGTATGTCTACACTACTAACGATGACGTGGAAGAAAGTGATAAAGTAAAAAGAATATCTGGTACACCTGAAGAAGTTATTAGTAAACTAAAAGAAGATCACCCAGATAAAAATATCATTATTGCTGGTGGTGCAAGTGTATTCAAAGAATTTTGGGATCTTATTGACGAATGGCGTGTTACAATTATTAAAGAATTTGTAATCTACGAAGAAGACATTGATCTCACAAATGTACAATATACTTGGAATGATCGTCGATTAATTGGCGAAGGCACCGACAACAATCAAAACTTTGAAATTTGGCATTACCGTAAGAAGTCTTAATGGATAACTATCACAATCTCATTTCTAAAATTATCAACGAAGGTTCACTTAAAGAAGATAGAACTGGAGTAGGTACAATCAGTTTGTTTGGTGAGCAACTGCGTTTTGATTTAAGCAAAGGCTTCCCAGCAATTACAACTAAAAAATTAGCATGGAAATCTGTTGTTAGCGAACTACTTTGGTTCATTGAAGGCAGTGGCGACGAACGTCGATTAAAAGAACTGCTTTATGGTGATGCTACAGTAGATAAGAAAACAATCTGGACCGACAATGCCCAATCAACATATTGGACTAATAGAGGTCAGAAAAAACATTTCCATGACTTAGGAAGAATATACGGTGTACAATGGCGTCAATGGCGTGCTCCAGTTTTTGGAGTCAACAAGATGGGCGTACGACATGTAGACCAATTACAGCTTTTAATTAAAGGCATTAAAGAAGACCCTAATGGGCGCAGGCATATTATTACTGCTTGGAATCCTGGAGAATTAGAAAGTATGGCGTTACCGCCATGTCATTGTTTTGCACAATTTTATGTTAACAACGGAAAATTAAGTTGTCAAATGTATCAGCGTAGTGCAGATATATTTCTTGGAGTGCCTTTTAACATAGCTTCTTATGCTTTGTTTACACACATGATAGCACAAGCATGTGATTTAGATGTGGGCGAATTAATCATTACATTTGGTGATGTTCATCTATATCGAAATCACTTGGAGCAAGCACAAATACAACTCACAAGAGAACCGTTTGCTTATCCTAAATTAGTTTTAAACCCACAAATAAAGGACATTACTAAATTTGCAATGTCCGATATTAGTTTAGAAAATTATCAAAGTCACGACGCAATACCTGCGCCTATGGCAGTTTAAAGTATCAATGCTTCAATAACTTTAGGACCTTCGTCATCGGAGGTTTCTAAAGCAACTGCAAAAACTCTACTAGCATGCGGTACAGCCATTACAGCATAACCGTTATCTGATGCTATTAAATCTTCGCCCTTTTTAATACGACCAATTACTTTAACTGGTACACGACCTTTTAGTGCTATGTAAGTACCGCCTTCTAAACCACTGTTCATCATATAAGCAGGATTGGCAGATACTACACCAATTGCACGGCTTCCCCAAGTACAAGCAGTAACTTCTTTTTCTCCACCAATTTTAACAACTGTTCCAACTTCATAGTCTTGGTCTGCAAGATATTTTTCTGCCAAGTCAGCATAATTAGCACTGGTAGCAGTTCCGTGAACAATGTTTACAAATATGTCTGCGGCAGCATCTCGAGCAACAATAGTGCTTGGTGTGTTTAATACCGACGGTATTAATCCAGCAACTTTGTCGGAATCTGTTGCTTTACCAGCAATGTTTCCAACGTTAATAGAACCATTGGCGTCTCTAATAACCACAGTATATGGAGTGTTGCCAATAGATCCAACACGTGGAATTTGATTTTGATCTAAAATAGAAATAGCTTGTTGAGCAGTTCCTAAAAATTGTACGGCAGAAAGATTGCCATCATTATCACGTATAGCAACAGTATTTCTGTAAGGAGTAGGAGTAACACTAGTGACTAAACCAACATAATCAGTATTACCAACTCTTAATTTAGAAGCAGTTTCTGAAACACCCGAAAATGCTCCTCTAAAAATAGTAGTAGCACCAGACACGTCAATAGCTATTTGACTATCTACTGGGGCATTTAAATTTATTATATTACCGTAATGGCTACCATTAGTTCTTCCATTGAATACTGGAACGGCACCACCAATTGTTAAGACTTCAGTGTTGTCACTTTTTACAATATTACCATTGACATTACCAATCAACTTACCAATAAAATTAACACTTGCTGAAACTGTAGTTCCGTCTACTTTACCAATAAATGATCCATTGCCGGAAGGCAAGTTAGGATTATCAACAGCATAAAAATTATTAGCATAAACACCTTTAACTTTTTTAGTGTTTGAACCAACATTCATTGAACTATCTGTTTCTGGAGTAATAGCAGTGTTATCAATATTAACAATTTTTGTAAGTGCTCCAGATACTGTAACGCCTAAACTAAATTGACTTCCTGAAAGATTTTGTAAGTATGCGGTATTTCCATTATAACCTAAGAAAAAGTTGTCAGCGCCACCTAAAAACAAGCCTCGTATATTTGAAAATGCGCCTGCTTGATTTAACGAAGGCTCAACTCTAATTGATAAACTGGTATTCATAATCTGATTACCAGTGCCAGTATTTTGAACAAAATTAGCGGCAGGTATTTCAACGTTGTTAACTAGTAAAGATTCAGATGTCTTAGCAACACCGCCAAATTTAATATTAGGATAAACTAATCTTGAAGGCAATGTCATGCCTTTGAATATTTTGCCAAATCCTGGAATAGGTGTTTGTGTACTATCAATGTCAAATTCATCTTTTGATAAGATTGAAATAACACTATCTTCAAATTGTGATAGGAGTACAGTGTGTTGATTACCGCCCGTATCAATTAATATTTTTGAAACCAACTGTGCGGCATTAGGATTAACTAGTAAAGGCCCAATTAATTTGTAGTCGCTGCCATTATATACAAATAATTGACTAGTAGTTGTATTAAACCAAAGGTCGCCAATTAATTGCCCTGTAGGTTCAGTTGCACTATGCTCTATGGAGCCTAAAGGTTTGAATTCTATTCCATTATAAACTTTGATTTTCTTAACACTTGTGTCAAACCAAAGTTGTCCTGTTATTTTGTTTGTTGGTTCTACTGAATTGGCAAAATTTTCTAACAGATAAACTAGGCTTTCGTTTAGTGCTTTTCCGTATCCTGCATAATTTTTACCAGGAAGATTTAAATCTGTAGATATATTGTCTACAGAACCATCCTGTATTATTGCTAGTGTTTGTCCGTTAAATTTCTTAATTGTGTATGGCATATCAACTCTCAGTTATTCTAATATTTACCTTAAGCTACTTTCTTGGCAAACTCGTCATGCTCTTGAGATTCTGAAATCCACACATAAGCATTTGGATCGCTAGAAAAAGCGGTACATTTTTCTTGATGCTGATTACGCATTTGTTCTAAGTAATTTTTCATAGCAATGAACTCTGAAGTTTTAATTAGATCGCTTTTATCTAACATATCTATTAAAATGTTTAGTTGCTTATGAATGGGGTACTCTGTAAGTATTCTCAAATTAGTAGCATACTTAACTGCTGATTCTGAAACAACAGGCTTATCTAATTTAGAAGCAATTCTTCCAGTGGTGTAATCACCTAACCAATATTCTCCCGCTTCCTCATCTAGTTCAACTTCTTTAACATGTAATTTGCTAAAGTCCATAACAGAGTGATCAGTTTCTTGGTTAATTTCACCAATTAGAACCCCTGTTGATTTTAAAAATAATAAACTTCTTAGTTTTTTTGCCATTTTAAATTCCCCAACTTAGTACAAGACTATATTTTGATCTTTCATCTTGTCCAATTTCAGTAACTTCGTGTTCTGTAGAAATTGGAAAAGACAAGTAAGAGCCTGATTTTTCCTCTACTAAATGTCCGTTACCTTCGCTATCATACCATTTGAAATGTGGTTTATCACTTCTCAAAAAAATTAACTTAAACTTCCAATATGACCCAGGCGAGTCTTTGTGTCGTTGCAAATAATCACCTGGATCATAACGATTTATTACAAACGAATCAGCTGTTTTATCCTCATCACTTAATGTTTTAAAAATAGCCAACTTTAATTCTTCACTCATATTAAAATAAAATAACGATTTCATATGACTTTCGCCATATGCTGTAGAAAAATTGTATTTTTGATTTGGTGCCCTAAAGTGAAATTTATCTTTTTCCTTTTCAGCCAATTCAACAATTTCATCAGCATTTGTGATATAATCATTAATTAATTTAACCTGAGACATATTCCCAACTTGTTCCATCTGCATTTACTCTATAGAGTAAATTGTTATTTCTAGTTGGATCAGAAACCGTAGTAGTAACACTAACTGACCTAACAAATGTAATACTAATCCAACTTTGTGTCGTAACGCTTGTAGTTGTTGAAATATTTTGTACTGTTGAAGCAACTCTACAAGTGGTATAAGGTATTAAATTGCCCACAGGAGCTAAACTATTCAGCAAATCAACTACTGATCCTGGTCCTGTACCAGTTGTGTTTAATCCTCTAGTATCTAAAGAGAAAAACAAAGGTTTATTAGCTACAAGTTGATCTACATATTGTTTAGTAACTGCATGTCTAACTGCTGTAGGATCAGCAGCCAAAGTCAATGGACCAGACAATGTTCCGCCAGTAGTTGGTAATTTTGTATCATCTGCAATAGTAATACTTTGACTTCCATCAAAAGAAACTCCATTAATTGTTCTTGGGACTGCTAATGACGAAGCTGAACTTGCATTGCCAGTTAAACTACCAATAAACTCTCTAGTAACATTGTTAATCATCACTTGATTATCTGATGCAATAACGTTACCTTTTAAATTTCCAGTTACATTACCTGTAACATTACCAGACACATTTCCAGTAACGTTGCCCGTAACATTACCTGTTAAACTACCAGTAACATCGCCAGTAACATTGCCTGTTAAATCACCAGTTGTATTACCTACAATGTTACCTTGTAGGTCTCCAACAAACTTTCCGTAAAATTCTGTAGTAGTTTTAGTCAAATCAACTACGGTTGTTAATCCATCTCTAGTATAAATTTTATCTAGTTTAGCATTGTCGCCGTTGATATTTCCAATCACATTGCCTGTAACTGGGCCAGTCAAACTACCATTTAGTGTTGTAGCATGTAATGTGCCAAAAGGTTTAGCAGCCGTGCCTAACTCAACGGTAGTTAAGGGTGTTACAATAGTTTTATTGCTTAATGCACTGTCAAAAGAAACAACATCTCTAGCTGTTTCTAATGGTTGCGCACATGTGATTACAAATCTTGTGCCTGTATAAACTAATTGTCCGTCTAACGTAGTGCTTGCACCAGTACCAGTGTAATTTCCAATTTTAACTAAATGTTGACTATCGTCATTATCTCTAACGCCAGCTTGTATTGTTTCTTTAGACCAGATTGTAGACGCAACTTCTTGAGTATTTGCACTGTCTGATCTAACAAAACTTGTTGAAGCAAGAGGACCATCAATGTCATCAATAAGTTTATGTGACTGATCAACTCTTCCATTTATCAATGCTGTGCCAACTAAGTTTATTCCTGCAATTAATCTGCCTGGAGTTTCTGAATTTTCATGTAATGACGATACCGGGGTAGTTGGTATAATTGTTTCTGAAACAATGTGTGCTATAACTTCATTGTCAACGTACAATGTTAGCACTGGGAATGTTTGTTCTCCGCCGCCAGAAGGAGATGTTCCCAAAATAGTTCCGCCCTCTAACCTACTTTTTCCAAATCCTGGAATGCTTACACTCAATAGTTCATATGAAGAACCGTTGAACACATACAACTGATTAGTGGTTGTATTATACCAAAAGTCCCCTTTTCTAGCAGACGCTAATAAAGGAGTGGTTGGAAGTGCATCTAGCTTGCCAATGCCTTGCCAAATTCCTTCTTGAACAAACACTTTTAAATGTCTAGCTTGTGTGTCATACCATAATTGTCCAACCAGTGGACTATCTGGAGGCGTTGCGTTAGCAAAACTTTCCAATAAATGTACAAAATTTTCATTTTGATACTCCCCATAGCCAGCAACGTTTCTTCCAACAAGGCTCAATGACGTAGTTGTGCTGTCTATAGCACCATCTGGTACGTCAATTAAACTATTGCCATTTGAAAGGTTTATTGAATAAGTCATCTAATCGCTCCATTACACCGTAATATCTTGTCCTGTTAAGTACACCCAGGTTCTAACTCCAACTACAAGTTGGCATTCATACATTCTAACCACTCTAGTCACTGTTGGTTCTGAAACACCATTTGCATAAGACAAACAAAGGACTCTAAGTGCATCACCTGGATTAACAGACAACGCAGGTATCAGTGCATCAATTTGATTTATAGCATCATTTGCAGGATCAGCTAATCCTGTTACATCCACAGTCAAATAGTTTATGGATGTTTTTACTTGGTCCACATATTCTTTGTTTGCGGCATCAAATTGTAGGGAAGGAGCATCTACATTAGCAATTCTTGCTCTTGTTGACAACTCAACAATTCTACCACTACCTAATGTTATAATTAAATTTGATGCTGGATCTACTGTTAATTCATTGTCCTCAAATGTAAATTGTGCCGCTTCTAATGTTGTTAAGTGTCCTACACTAGTTAAACTACTGTTTAGAACGGTTGATCCTAATGTGGTTGAATTCAAAACTTGATTATTAGCAACATAATATGCGTTTGTTGCTGGAATCTTAAAATTATCGTTAACTTCCCATGTTGAAATCTGCACTAGTGGGGAAACAGTAACAGTAATTCCAGTTTTAGACCACTTTAATAATTTGTTTGTTGCTCCTAGAACAGTAATACCTGCACCATCAGCAGTAGTGTCTGAAGGAGTTGCTACAACTGCTAGTTCAATATTCTTATCTGTAATTTGTAAAGTAGTAGAATTAGTAAATTTAGTTTCACCAACTACTGTTAAATCGCCTTGAATACTAACATCGCCGTTTACATTAAACTGAGGAATGTCACCTGGAAGTGTTTGCCAAGTGTCATTGGGATAAATGCTAACTGTTTTTGTATTTGGATCAACGACTAATGAATTTTGGAACCCATTAGTGGTTCTAGTTTGCAGAGTAAATTTGTTATTAACCCCGTTATTTGTTAGATATGTATGATGATTATTGCCTTCTGGCTCAATATACAATGCAACACCAGTGTCAGTTGCTGAAATTATTAGACCATCAATACTTGTTAATGTCAAACTTCCAGTGATACTAGAATTTTTATCACTTCGAACAAATTTTGAAGAAGCTAGATTGCCGTCTACAGGGTCAATCAAAGCACTAGCCGCTTGAGATGGCGCATTAATGTTATTATCCAAAACACTTGTGCTAAATGTCAAACCTGATTTGAGTGGAGAAACCCCTGTAGTAAATCCTGGGATAGCAATTAATGGAACAAACTCAACTGGATTCAGTATGGCCATTTTAACATTAGCCACATACATTGTTGCTACAATTCGAGTATTACCACGTGTGTCAATTATCTCGTCAACTATCCATCCAGTTCTTCCTTGGCTAGATGTATATATTGGTCCAGCGGTTATTAGATTTGAACCGTCATAGAATTTTAATTGTTGCGATGCCCTGTCAATCCACAAGTCGCCCTCAACTAAATTAGCAGGACGACTAGTAGTTACAAATGGGCTACCTACAGGTCTCCAATTAGAACCATCAAACACATTTAACTTACTAGTATTTGAATTAAACCAAAGTTGACCTTTAATTTGATTATTTGGCGGGGTTACATTTGAAAAATTTTCTAGTAAGTAAACAAGATTAGAATTGTATATTTCACCAATGCCCTTGTAATTTTTACCAATTAGTTTTAAAGAGGTGCTAGAACTGTCTACTGTTCCATCTGTAACAGTTGCTACTATATTACCGTCAGTTTTCTTTATTACGTATGGCATTATCTATCCTTAACTTGTTTGCGATGACCCAACACCTGCTCTAATAATATAATTGATTGTCAAATATGGGTTAATGGTAGGAATATTGAAACTCCTGTTTAATGTTTGTCCTGATCCAGGTGCAAACTGAATTTGATCTGCACCACTAGTTCCAGTGTTTAGAGTATATTGGCTTGCGCCGCCTTCTCCACCATTATTAGAAGCACTAAAGTTTCCAGTTCTGTTTGAAATTCTATCAGTAGAATTTAAAGGAATGTTGTCTTGTAGTACCACTAATGTGAATGTTAATGTGTTGTTAGACGATGCTGTGATAACATTGTTTAAAACTACTGAATTAGAATCTGGTATACCAGTTACAATAGTATTATTAGGAATACTTGCATCTGAACTAGTAACTCTCATACCTATAACAATAGATTCTGAATTTGAAACTGTCACTGTATTTTGTGCAGTTACCCCAGTAATTACAGTCTTTTGCACAGTTGGATTACTAAAAGAGTTGGCCATGCCAACGTTGCCTAAAGGGAAACGTCCTCTCAAATCTGGCAATCTAAAATAACTGCCTCCAGCGCCGCTTCCATAAGTTGTACCAATTGCTTGGTATAGAACTGGATATTCAGTTCTACTTACCAGTGCTCCATCACATAACAAATACCCTAAAGGTACTTGAGTTGATGCGAATGGGAAAATACTTCCAATTGGGACAAACGCTTCACCTAATAAGAAACTTGTTCTAGTTACACGTCGTAAACCAACATTAGATCTAAAAATTAATAACGAGTCATCTGGTCTATTATCTAAAACTTCTTGTTTACCGCTAATGGCAGAGTTGGACAAAGTAGAACCAATAGTTAATGTGCCGCCAGTTCCAGTAAAACTAACTGGAGCAGGACTTGTTACATCACCACCTAATTGGAAGTTTGTGGATGTTGCAAGACTGCTTGCCGCACCAATTACTGTACCAGTAACTGTTCCTGTAAAGGATCCATTAAATGCTCCGTTAAAAGTTTGAGCATAAACTGTCCTAAAACGTTTTGTAGAAGTACCAATGTCGTATATTGGCGTTGCGTTATCTGCTTGCTGTGGAATAATTGCAGTTCCGCTGACAGTATTTCCAAACTCATCAAGTTCACCAACTCGAAGATGTCCGTTAGCTACAACGTTTTTGCCTACGTAAAGATTTTTAGAAATACCTGCGCCACCTTTGATCTGTAATGATCCACTTGTTGGGCTTGTACTGTCTAATACACCAGTTGTTATTAAATGTCCACTTACAAAAACATCACCATTAACATCTAGTTCTGCATTTGGTAGAGGATGATTAATACCCACTCGTTTATTTTTTCCGTCTACTTTTACAATTAAATTATTTGCACCTTGATATGATACCATCATATCAATAGATCCGCCGTCTGCTGAATTTTTAATAACAGCAGAGCCTTGGACCATAGATAAACTTAGATTACTTGCTGTGCCAATTGTTAAACCAACGTCATTTAAAATACTCTGTTGGCCATAAAATAAATTAGAAGAGTCTCTTCTTGCAAATTCGTTAGCACTAACTGTTTGTATGCTAGGTGTTGTGACGTTTAATGCTTCTGCTGACGTTGCAGTTCCATGTATTTTAGCCCCAGTAGTAGCAGTAGTTGTGTCGCCTGGACCAAAAAATTTCTTATTAGTAATGTTTACGCCTGGATTTAATTGTAAAAATCCATCAATAGTTCTTTGTGGTATGAAACTTTCTGTAGCAATAATTTTAATTGCACTATCATTATTATATTCAATAGTTACAAAATGATCTATTCCAGAACTATCTGCAATTGACTCAACATAAATGCCAGATTTTTTACCTGACAATGCTGTTGGACCTACGAGTACCCAATCAGTTCCATTATATAAATTTAACTGCTGAGTCAGCGTATCTACCCAAAGATCACCAAGAAGAGCATTAGTGGGTCTACCAGCTGTAGGTGCAACGTGTGTGCCGCCTGCTGGTCTCCAATTACTTGATCCACCTGTAGAATCATTTACAAAAAGTCGTTTTGTATTATTGTTGTACCAAAGCTGTCCCTCAATACTATTGTTAGGGGCACTTGGACTTGCGAAATTCTCTAATAAGTGAACAAAGTTTTTAGCAATTGAAATACCATAATTGGAATAATTTCTTCCTACAAGACTTAAACTCGTACTGGTATTATTTTCTGTTAAATCATTAACAGTAATTGGATTAGAGCTTTTCCCTGGATCAGTGAACGAAATGGTATACGGCATTTTAGGTCTCGCTGAATGTTGTTAGTGTTTGTATCCTAACAGTATAATCAATTTGAATTAATCTATTAAGGCTTTTCTGCACAGGATGGAAAATAACGTGTGTCAACAATCTACCGTTTCCTTCAATCCCATCTTCACTACTGGCTCTTAAACCAATTTCATCAAAAACAAAATCACTGTTCATGTTTTGTGCATTGTCATAGGCAGCTTGGCCGTTGGGCTCGCCGTAGTCTAAAAGTACGCTACAGAAGATATCTGTGTAAACAGTACCTCGAACATGTCGAATTTCTAAGAAGTTTCTAGTAGGATCTATGTTTGAAACACTTTTTGGATCAATAATCTTATAGTATGTCTGACTATAAAGACCAGAATTTACACCAATATTATTTGGGGTTAGATATGTGATAAGACCATTAGGATCTACTGTACTTCCACCGTTACCAAAGCACATGCCCTCAATGATCCCATACCCTTGATTAGCCAAACTAGCAGCCAAAGCCACGCTCATATTTTCATAATGAATGGCATTTCTTTTGTCTATATACACTTCTTTTGATTCAGGATCAAAAATTTTAATATGACCTTCGATATGAAAGCCCGCATCATCTCTTATACCGCTTTCTTGGGCATTTTCTTGGGGTTTTTAGTTCATTTCCTCAACCTTATTGTTTTCCATAGTAATATTTATCCAGTGCTTGATTAAGACGTTTTTCCATAGTAATACTTGTCGGGCAACTCTGCAGGGAACTCTTGTAAGAATCTAGCCTGAGGAGTTGACTCTTGCTGTATTGTTGAATCACTGCCCAATGTATACCAAATTTTTCCAATCTTTTGTACGACTTTGACTTCAACGTTTGCAATGATACTTGAGTCAGATGCTCTAGTTAATACAGAAGGATTGATAGTTAAAACATAGTCACTTCCAACTTTTTCTATAGTAAAGTCTGGAGCAATTTCTAAATCGCCAGTTTGTCCCACGCTGTTAACTTCGTCTGAGTTATATGTGATACTAAAATCATGTTTAATTAGCTTGTTATTGCCCCTAGCAGGCTTAACTAGAATCTTTCCAGCCATGTAAACAGTAACTTGATCTTCTAACCCAATCATGTCATTGAATTTAAATTCAGTCAAATTATAAGTTGCAACTGAACTAACGTTAACCCATGCGTTATTTTGATAACGTTGGTAGGTATTAGTCTGTTGATTAAATCTATAATTTTCTGGAGTTTTAAATGTTTGAACAGCGAACCCTTCTCTGTATGGCACAGTTTCTGTGTTACCCACATTGAAAACCTTAGTTCCAACTGGATAAGATTGTGCTACGCCTGTTCCCAAAGTTCCACGAGTTAAGTTGGTTAATTTATTTCCATCAATTGATCTAAATTCAATCCTTTCGCCTGCAATGAAAATTGAACTTGGTCGTGGGTTGTTAACATTAACAGCCCCAAAAATACTAGTATCACTAACTTCAATTTCTCTATCAGTAGCCAACAATTCTTTAGTCAATGTAACAGTAGAGTTAGTTGAAATTCTCTTAAATCTCACAGTATTTGTCATGTCTTTAAACATTCTGTAGGCCATAGCATCGCTACTTACAAGATCACTAATGCTTGTAATAACAACACGATCGTTATTTCCTAATTCAAATCTGTTTGATATCCTAACGTAGTTTTTATCTACTACATCATAATCATAATTTGGTATTAGTGGTCTTCCATTAACATCAACCCAAACATTATTAATGTTGAATACAGGTCTGCTTAACTTATACTCATTTTTGAAAGGATTAGTTTTAAACACTTCTCTTCTAATCAAGTTTTCGTCGTGATTTGTATAAGTTATTACACTAATTCTTTGACCAACTTGTAATTTGGCAGGTGATCTAAATGTTATTTGATTTCCAACAATTACAAAGTCTGAATCTCTGAGAACACAAATTGCAATAACATCGCCTATTTGTGCAACACCTGTATTTAGAGTAACAGTGTTATCTACAGTATTAAATTCATAATCTTGACCAACAATCATTATGGCGCCATTCTTATAAACTTCAATATCTGAGATAGACAATGTTCTAGTCAAGTAAGGAATATTATTTCCTAATTTGAATGTCTGATTGTTTTGAGAGACTTCATAGTATTCTGTTTCTGGTGGCATCATTCTTTGAGTTGGTGCAACTGCCCAGTAAACATTTGATGTATCTTCGTCTGGTCGATTTGTTATATGAATTGACCAATATAAACCATTCTCAGGTGTCAACGTTGTTGTATTTGAAGTGTGTGCGAGTTTACAAATATGAAGTTGTCCACCAAATACTATAACGTCATTGACATCATAAGATGTTGCATTTGCCCAATTTGCAAATGTTAATAGTGAATTTGATTGGATACTTAAATGTGAAACTTTACAAATGTAAGAACGACTGTTATACAATATCGTATCATTTACAGAATATAAAACATTTTCTTCCCATGGGCCTTTCCAATCTTCAGATGAAGATGTCAATCTATTCACAATCGCCATAACATGCAATGGTGCAATATTACCTGGAGGTCTAGTTAAAGTATAAGTTGTGTTACTATCAATTAAAATTTCTTGATTATAAATTTCACTATATGTTTTAACAGTAGAACCAAATAACAATATGTTGATAGATGTTCCGGCAGTCAATGCAGGAGTATTAGTAATAATAATCTTAGCACGTTTTGATCTTCCAGAGACCTTACTCAATACACTAGAGTTAGCAACAGAAATATAGTAGCTACCAATGTCTTGATAATTTACTTCTGATACTATTTCAAAGGAACTTGAGCTGGCTTCGCTAGCAGTAACCACGTGAGTAAATCTGTTTAAAATTTTATCTCCACCAATGGTTGATTTTTGTACAGTCAATACAATACTATTAGTTGGTGTCAAGTCATCAACGCCATATTCAGTAGTGATTATTTCTAACGTACTGGTACCGTTTGGATTTGCTGTTATGGTATAATCAACAGTTTCAGTTGCAACAAAATTTCCTATGAACACAGTGATATCTTTACCTGTAATCGTATCGTCCAACGTAAACAGCATTGTTGAACCATCCATTATAAATTGTGTTGTTGAAATTAAATTACTGCCTGATCCTGGTCCGTTAAAGACAGTTACTGAAAGAGTATCAAATATTTCACCTTTAACCAACTCTTCAGTTGAAGGACTATGCTCAACTGATAGGAATTCCCCGCCATCAATAGCAATATCAGTAGCAGTCAATCCAGTTGCAGTTTTGAATCTAACTTCTCCAGCATCTGTTATAGTTGAGAAATCACCACCACTAATATTAGTATCAAGTACAATGTCATCTGTTGGAAGATTTACACCATCACTAATTGATTGTCTAATTTCAATCTTAGTTCCTGCAATTGGAACTTGAGGCAACGTGATAGTACTACTTGTTCCGTTAGCAATAATTGTATCAAATAATGCATTATCATTCTTTTGATCTATAGTTCCAAAATTTTCATCATCAACTCTAACGCCATCAAAGTAAACGTTAATTTGTGTATTTGCAATAGGAATATAGCCTAGATCATAGGTAGCTGTTGATCCATTTGAAATGACCAATAAATCTTTATACTCATTAACAAATGTGTCCCAGCCCTGAGTAAACCAAGGTAATCCATCCCAGCCACTGCTTACTGTAAAATTCAAACCTTGAATTTCAACACCACCAAACTCAACACCTCGCATCAGCTGTGTAATGTCTTTACCTGGCATGTTAGCTGTTGGTTGATAGTTAGTAATAATCCTATCAACAGCGTTTTGTATGTTTATATTCTTAGCATATTGAACTGTAATTGTTGATCCTGGAGTTGGAATATTTTTAAACTTAATATAACCAATGTACTTTGTGAATCCACTTTCTACAGTTTGTTTTAATTGAATTTGATAGTCGCTTGAAATTATTTCTGAACCAGTATTTGTGGTAGAATTAATTTCTCTTACAATTATCTTATCAGTGTCTAATTCAGGAGGGAAAGTCAATTTAAATGTATCAGTGTAACTTTCCCCTGTAGACTGTGTAAATGTATCTACAGTATACAATGTATTTTTAATGTACTGAATTGTTAGTTGTTGTCTTGCAGGTAATGCTAGATTAAAAGTAATTACTGTAGACAGATCGTTTCTAAATGTTATTCTATAATTGTCTGCACTGATCTCTGCATCATTTAAAAATAATTTAATTGTTGACGCATCCTGTAAAGCAGGATAATTGGTATCAGTATTAGTAGACGGATATGCCAACACATAGTTTAAAGTGATACCATCAGTGTCCAAAGTTCTATTGATAACTTCGCCAGTGTAAAGTCCAAACTCAGAAGTTCTATCATATTTCAACTGTATTTTATTTGTTCTAACTTTAGTGTTAGATAACACAGCATACGCAGAACCAGCAACAAAGTCTGTTAGATAATTACTGCCGCCAGTTAAAATAACCTTAGGAGTAGTTAAGTATCCTGATCCTGGATTAGTCACCTCTATGCTTGACAATTTTCCATTACTGATTTTAGCAATAGCAGTTGCTCCAGACCCAGTGTCCCCATTAATTGGAACTATGGTAACTACTGGTGGTGTTACATAATTGCTTCCAGTTAACCCAATGCGTATTTCTGAAATGCCAAAACTATAATTGTCTCCCCAATGTTTAAATGGGTAAACATTATTAATCAAAGCATTGCTTGGAAGACGTATTTTTCCTGTTACACTATCAACGTATGCTGGCAAGTCAAAGTCAGTTACGCCCACGCCTGCTTTTTCTAAATTGTTATAAGAAACAGTAATTTCTCTAAATTTAGATTTATAAGGTTTAATTTCTTTTATAAATTCTTCTACATAACCAAAATCATTAAATCTATAAATGTCATCTTGATCTAAAGTACCTGCATCTATTTTAGGAGTAATAAAGCTGGTCTTATATACCCAGTCAACAAACAGTTGTTCACTCAATACGTGTCGAATGGCTACAAAAACAAACTTGTTCCAGTACTCAGCTAGATCTCCGGCAAAAATATTATCTTTAATAACATTTAAAATTATACGAAGTTCAGCCGTATTAGTTTCATCAAAACCACCTTGATCGTATCTAGCAACGTTATCAAAACCAATTCCGGCAGCGTTTTTGTCGTATAGTTTATTACTGAACTTGATAGTTCCCTTTTCTCTATAAACAAGATCGTAATCATCTAAGTAATTGCCTAATCCAGCAGATACTTTACGTAGAATAATTTTTCTTCCATCGCCAGTATTTCTAATTTCAACTGTTGACCCAACTTCAAAATTATATGATTCTAAATCAGAAGTAAAATTAACGGCATATATTGCAGGGACATCTAAGGAGTAAGAAGAGTCAACCCAATCAACATAACTCCAATACTTAGGTATATTAATTGTTTGAGTGGAATCCCTAACAAATGTATTATTCCTATATTGATAAATTGCCCACTTGTCAATTTCTGTATCTAGTTCTACTAAAACAGAATACGGTCTTGCAATTAATTTTGGCGTTTCTGTGTAGCCATAACCTTGACTTAAGATTCTAACTGAAACTACTTTGCCAGTTAAATCTATAGCAGTTTGTATTTTTGCACCTTGGCCATTTCCGTATATCTTAACTGTTGGAGCAACTTTATATCCATTGCCCGAGTCAATAATAGTTACGTTAACTATCTTTCCGTTAATGACTTCAGCACTTAATTTTGCCTGTACTTTACCGTTAGTTCCCACAGTACTTAGGTCTTCGCTAAGTTCGATTACTTCGTCGTAGTGGCCTTCACTAATTACAGGATATGCTTCAACCTGCTCTAAATCTTCTAAGTTAGCTTTACCAACAATATCGTTTTTAGATAGGACAGTATTAACATATTCTATCATAGTTTTTAATGCAAGATCTCTATCTTTAAACCAAGTTTGTCTTGGACGGTAACTCGTGCCATATCTTAGTTTAGGTGAAAGAGTTGGATCAGGAACTAAATTTCCTACCGCATCTTGGCCAACTAAACTGTCAATTAACTTATTCTCAATGCTCGGATCTAAATTTAAATAGGTCATATTTTCATTGACCAACTGCCAATGACTGTGTCTAGTGACTGCACTATCTATTGTTTCATAGTAAACGTCAATATTAACTTTATCTCCATTTAAAGTCTTCTTAGCATTAGTAAGTGATAAAGCGTTAGGTCCTAAGAAGCTGGCAAACTTGATGCCTTGGCCTTTTGGATCTTCAATAATTCTTGAGCAATCAAATGAGCTAATTGATCTAAAATTTAGATCAGGTAATGTTATTTTATTTCTTACCCAGAAATAATAGACGTTAACGAAGTCATTAGAAACTGGATCAAAATATTGGTTAATGGATACAACAGTATTGTCTGGATTTTTTGGTTGCCCACTTATACCCAAAACTAATCCATCAGCAGTATCAGCTAACTGTGCCCACTCACTTGGTCTATAATCACTCTTAACCCACTCGTAAACATCAACTGTAGATCCTGGGAACAGTTTGCCCCAGTTGTTTGTTCTAAATTCGCTGTTGCCTTGTTCATACCACACAAAGCGTAATGAACTTGTATCAAGCCATAGTTCTCCTACATGGTCTTCTAACCAAGTAGTTTTATTATCAACTCTAACTTTAGCAGAAGGTTCTAATGCTACAGTATAGACTGCTGGATCTGATGGTTGAATATATTTGACTTCATTCATTACTTTAGATGGAAGTTTGCCTTTTATTGGATCATAAACTTCATAATTGTCAATAATATCTAAAGTACTATTGTTATAGCTAATAACCTTTTTAATCCTATCAGTGTCAATTAACGGTTCTTGAACTCTAACCTTAGACCAAGACCAAGATGATCCGCATCCACATGCTTGTTCTATGTCTCGTTTTTTGTCAAAAATTACAACTGTTCCTGCGTCTGGATAAGAAGTTAGTTGGTTGTTTTCTACTGTTCCAACTACTCGTAGATCATATTTAGGTGCACCAACCAGCATAAAATTACCGTCAGTTGCAACACCAGTTCCATATCCATCAGCAGTTGCACTATCTCCACTAATTAAAGATTCGCCATATACATATTTAGAACCTAACTTTTGATATAGATAAACTGCACCGCTATTCTTTGCTCTGCTAACAAAGCGTGTGCTGCCATTATCAAATGTAGTTCTAACTGCCCTTAAAGAAGAGGTTGGATTCAACACATATTGTGAACCATAAATTTCTTCTGAATCAACATATCTATCAGTGTATGTGTCAAAAGCAACAGGCACACCTTGGCCTCCGCCTATAGCAGACACTAACAAAGTTTTGCCATCTGAACTTAGAGAAATATTACTACCAAACAACTCGCCTGTTTCAATGGAAGGAGAAACAATTTTTTGATGTAACTGATATGAACCATTAGTCTGTACAGATAATACATATACTATACCAGCATCTAATTTTTCAGTAGAAGCATGATCACTAGAAATTAAAAGTGTACTACCATCGCTAGACATAGCAATTTTATCACCAAATCTATCATTTCTAACTGTTCCCTGACCAGTTATTGTAATTGTGGTTGTAGTATTTTCATCTAAAACTAATCTCAATGACTTAAATGTCATTTTTAAAGCACTGAGTTGACTAATCACAAAATCACCGTTGTTGGCGGCAACTAAGGATCCAGTAATTGTCACAGTTTGACCAATTCTAAATCCATCAGTGATAAAGTTACCAAAATTTCTAACCAATGAATTGTCATCTGCTTGGAAAGAAAGTATTTGATCAGTTGTGTTATAGGTTTTAATTACGCCTTTCAAAATTAAATCAGTTGATGTTAAGTAATCATCAGCATAGATTGTTTGTATTAAATTGTAACTGTAAGAACCTGGATCTTTCCTAAAGACAAACACTGCTCCAGAATGTACTTGTGTCTTGTCTTTTAAGTAGCCTGGTGCAGATACTGCAACAATAGTGCCTGTGTCATTTGATACAATGTCACTACCAAAATTAGAATTTGCATTAATACTAGTAATAGTAGAACGTAGATTGTAAGGACTATTACCAACAGTATATACTTGCCATTCACCATTACTATCTAGATAGTAAGAAAACACTGCACCAATACCGTTGTCTTGTCCTGGAGCTGAAACAAGCAACAGTGGTGTTGAAGTTCCAACAAATTTGACCTTGTATCCAAAGTGCGCATTTGCTTGTGCAGACGGACTTGCTAATACTACATCTGTATCATATAGTTTTGTTAAGTCGTCAAATTTAGCAATTTTAATTGCGCCTTCTTCCATCAATTCAGAAGATAGTTTGGTAAATTCTAGTACTTTCTTAATAGGAGGCGTAATTACTCCCGCAACTTTCCATTTAGCATTACATGAATTTGGTGCGCCTGATACAATATATCTAGTTTCTAAATTACTGCTTTCCCAACAATCTAAACTAAATCCATGATTTCGCTCTATCTCTTGGTCTAACGTAATACCATTTCTAACATTTTGAATAGTTAAAATGTCACTAACACTTTCATCAAGTAGATAACTTTGTTTTAAAATGACATCACTTGACCCTAAAGAATTTCTTTCGTATATATAAACACGACCCCTTTCAAGCTCTGTTGCAGATACAATTATATTTTTAGATATTGGAGCAATTATGGTTGTATGACCAAACTTTTGATTTGCTTGATTTATTCTTGGACGCAGTGGTGTTGCCTTAGTGTTATTTTCTTTTTCTAACACTGCCCAAGTGCCGTCACCCGCATCGTCGATCCAAGCAAATTCGCAATTTTGCCATCTTGCTAGTCCAGAAATATTAGACAAATCATCTAATGTATTAAATCTTGATGAAGCAAAATAATACATGCTACCATTTAAAATTTCACCGGCTGCTGGAATATCATTAAAGGTAGTAGCAACAACAAATGTAGTAGAATCTGTAATTCCAATTACTTCATATATTCCGTTTAGTGGATCTTCTAGTCTAGAAATAGACACAAAGTCACGAAGTTTTAATTTGTGTGCAACATCAGTATTAAAACTAATTAAACTATTTGCATTGTCTGCGGTATAGTTAATAATAGTAGCATCTGACAAAGAATAACGCTTGACATCCCAATCGCCTTTGTTGTCAATAGCTACCCAAACAGTGTCGCCTTCTTGTAGTGCTGTAGATGATGATAAAGACAAAATGTTATTGGCATACAAACCAGTATATGTTACATCATCCAATCGAACGTAGCCAGCTGTAGGAATTTTTTGATACTGTGTGTATCCATTTCCATTTTGAGTTGACACATCTAATACAGGCCAAGGCTTTCCATTATAATCTAATGGTCGAATTAGCATATCAGACAATGGCACTTTATATGCTTTATCAAGTTCTGATTTTAAATCATCATATTCAAATTCAAATATCTGTGGATCTTGACTAATTTTATTTTGGTCTAAAACAAATTCAATTTCTTCAAATGTGTTTTCACCACCAAATGTTCCTAATCTAATGGCCCACTCCTCTTGTAGTGAAACGTGTGTGCCTGACGCTGAGTTACTAGCAACTGCAAATTTCTCTAAAGGAAGTATTGTACCCTTTTCTCTAATAAACCCTTGATAGAATTTGTACTGACTTGATTCGTCTGGTATTAGTGAATTTAGATATGTTCTTGGAACATAGCCAATTAATTTTTGTGCAAATTTTTGTTGGCTATTATCAAAGTTAACACTGTCTAAACTATAGAATTCTTCAAACTGACTTATTTTATACTCAAAGTTTGGCAATAGTTGGGCCACTGGCTCTTTGCCAAGCAAGATCCAATCTTCATAATTGAAGGTCTCTGTTGCTAGTATTTTTCCTCTTGCTTGATAATATTTTGTCTGGTGTCTAATAACATTGCCAATTTCATAATCAACATTTGGTTGCCAATCATCAATTTTTGCGCTGTCATAAACAAATCCTGGAATATAGAAATCACCCTTCCAGTTATCTGTCATAAAACCTTTAACTTTGAAACGACGCTGTCTATACCCAGACAATGGTTCATAAATTAAATCATTGAATATTGTCTTGTTATCAAATACTACAACATGTTCTTTTTGTACTAAGTTTATTCTAACAAAATAAACCCCGTCTGCTGTACTAGAAGTATCAATTACAAAACTGCCTTCTTGTCTAACAACTTTAACTTTAGTTTTATCAATAGCAGTACCGTCAGCTTTTAACAATGAATAATCATAAAAATTATCAAAAACATTATCTACTACACTATCGTCACTGACAAATGACACCTTGTCAGCGAATGGTGAAAGACTGATAACTGAGCTAGTAGACCAATTTTGTATACTCCAGAATAAGAATTCTTTACCAGCTAGATTCCAATCTGCAATAGTTTCTAATTCTGAAATAACATTATCGAATGTAAACCCTAAGGACTTAACATATTCTCCATATCCCAAAATAAAGTTGAAAACATCTTGGACAGAGTTAAATTTCGTACCATATGGGACAACAGTGTCTCCTTCTTCAAAAGATTGCGGTATGCTTGCCTCAACTCCTCCTGTAGAAGGAAGATAAGGTAATGGGTAATATAATGAAGAATCAAACGTTTGTTTGGTTAAATGTGTTGATATAGCTCGGTAATATTTTTGACCGTTAGCTACAACAGAGCCAGCGTTCACTGTAGCATTAGATGACCAATAGATAAACGGCTCGCTAACGCCGCCAACATTGATAATTGGATCATTGGTTTTATTAACTGCTTTTCTTACAGTAAAATATGGTGCGTTTGAATCGTAACCTCGTACTGCATAGCCAAATTCTGTTCTTTCAACAATAATGCCTGACATAGTCAAAGTTTTTACTGGTGCACCAACAGACAACACTAGTTGATAGTTTTCTTCAGGCACATAAACTTTGTCAACTGTCTTATATGAAGTCACAGTTTCTAAAGCAATTTTAAATTTGTCTTTACTAGTAAATCCGCCAACCTTATAGATTAGTCCTGCTTCTATTTTGTTTAGATAGCTTTGTAATTTTTGTGAAGGTGCAGTAAATCTTTGACGCAAGTTCTCTACAATGTATACTTGATATCCTGAACCATAAACAAATTGTTCGTTTAATGTGTTGCCATAGACTTTCAAGTTAGACGGGCTAATTCTTTCCAGCGTATCTTTATACACTATTTGCCCTGCATTATTAAAAATATTTCTTGATGTATCAAAACCTAAAGTAAAATATTTGGCAGGGGACACTAATGCCATAGCAATTTGAACCGCGAATGGATAGAAGCTACTTCTTCTCCATGAAGCTTCAGCTGGTCCTTGATCACCAAATTTCCAACTAGTATATCGATTAGAAAAATCAAAGCTCTTGACTGTATTTGCTTCAATTGGGTCTTTTAATTGGCCATAAGAATCCACAGGAATAACATTTAATAATCCTGGTCTTGCATACTTTTTGTCATAGCCTTTTCGAACACCGTCTCTAATGTAACCATCTTCTAAATCTTTCCACATCACTTCATTACCTGAAGTATATGGTGCTGGTCCATATTCAGTTTCCCACCATGTTGGCTTTTTGTAGAAGCCCAACATTTCCCAAGGATGTGTATGTGGTCTGTCAGTATCAAAATACTGCTTATAAATTTTTCTCCATGAACCAGAGATGAATCTATTTTGATCAATTATACCGTTAGCATCAATGTATCTATAACTAAAATTATTTGCAAATATAGCATTGTCATTTGATTCATAGTCGACACTGTAAATGCCTGTCCAGCGTAAAAATTCTTCTTGAATAGATTTATCAAATTGTTCTGAAGTGTACCCAGTGTTTCTAAATACACTTGGATTAATTTCATTTATATCAAGAATTCTTGGATCGTAATTTACTTTTAGATTATTATAAATTCTTTTTTCTAATTCAAGTAACAATAAATCTCTGTCGTCATTGAAACAAACAGTTAATGACCCATCATGTCCTTGTATAACATTGGTTGGTTCAATATATGTGTCATCCAAATATATACTTGGTTCAAAACTTGGGTAAAGTCCAAGTTTTGTTGGTGACATGGGCATTGTAGATCCGCAAATATTATTGAACACTCTAATTAAAATGTTGTCACCAACAGAAAGTGTGCTACTAAATCTTACTAATGGATTTGTAGTATCAAACGTGTAATCTTTATCAATTACTAGTTGTTCACCGTTTAGATATACTAGGACTGCTTTTCTTCCAAATGCATACCTATCAAAAATTTCTGAGCCGTAAGCGTAGGCCTTAATATTTTGATCTTTAACAGTGTATGTATAGTCACGTTTGTTTAGACCATACGGCAACATGTCACTGTAATAAAATACTGATTCATTAGTTTTGTTTTTAGATATATCTAAAACAATTCTATCAAGAGCTTCAGCTACATTTGTGTATCCATCAAGTTCTACAAACTTTTGTAGAATTAATGTTTTGTATCTTTGATATTCTAAACTAGCCCAACGAAGAGCATTTATTAAATTGTATTCTTTGTTAGCCAACAAAGCACCAACCATAGACACAAGACCGTCATGTTGTACAAATCTTCTTCCATATTTGTCTAGATCAGCAATGTCACGCAAATTGGAATCATCTATAGTCAACTGCATGTCTTTTGAAGCATTTAACAAAATAGAGTTTAAATGGTCATTGATCTCTGCATAACTTAAAGAAATAGGGAACTGATTAATTGGATTATTAACTAAGTTAATTGGTGTTTCGTAGTATCCGTCAATACCCTTGTCATAAACAGGCAGTGCTCTAATAACAATCACATCATTTTTAACTAGTGCGCTGTTAAATGTTACAAAGAAAGAGTCAAAGACAGTGTCTACTCTTACGTCAAATTCAGACGAAGTTAATTGTTTTCCATTTTTAAAGACACGTATTTGATTTTTAGTTGTTCTTATGTCTACGCTATTAAATTCAAAACCTTCTTCTCCGCCAGCGGCAATTTTTTGATCAATTATTTCTTGAATAGATAGTTTGTCGCACTTAATCCAACCGTTCACATACTCAGCATCTTTTTTAAGGAATCCGTCTTTAGTATAACCAACTACAATTTGTCCGTTAACAAAAAATTCAAATCTATCATCAAATAAACAGTTTTCAAAAGAGTAACCACCAACGTTTGACACTGTTTTATAGACGATTGGAAAACCTAAAATGCTGTCGTTAGCACCTGTACCAACTTGATATCCAAAAAGTTTTGTTCCTAAAAAGTTGGTGTCTTTGTATATAGATTGATCTGAATAACTATTACCGTTAGAATCAAAAACATCAAACAACGGAGGTTGATTTAATTTAGTTTTTTGTTGTGATTTGATCCACTCATTGTTTTTATAAACCCAAGATGTTCTACCATTTGAAAGACCGCTAATAACCAACAACCCTTCGTTTTCTACTGGAGTAGAGTCAGCAGTTTCTTCTAAATGTATTTTCTTAACACCATTTATATCTAAGAATTGTACTTCATAAATTTTATTTTTTACGTCAAGATCTGTTTCTGCAACAAAAACAACTCTGTTACCGTCTTCTAAAGCCTTACCGTCAATGTAATAACCTAAAGAACCTTCAATATTACTGAACGCATCTTTTACGGTATCATCTAAAAAGTTTACATACTTGGTAACTTTAGAAAAATTGAACAGTTGAATATTTGAATTAAATTCAACAATTGGTCTTTTTGCTCTATCAAAAGAACTAAAGTTTGGTTCAATGCCATTAATTTCTGCACTTAGATTAACAACGTCAATATGGAACCATCTGTTATATCTACTCCAAGGGTTCTTATCCTTACTAGCTCGGTTAATTAAAATGTAATCAGGATCAACTGGGTATTCTGAAACTTCATCAAATGGCAATTCGTCAAAGGCAAACTCGTCAAAAGAAGTTTCCACTACTGTAGAATAACCCTCAATGGTTAATAGGCTTTCGTAATCAACTAACTCAATACTACTACCTACGCCTTCGACAATGTATGTTTTATCTCTATAAGACTCTGGAACAACAGTATCTGAAAACACAATTTTCATACCGTTGCTTAATTTAACACCGTTTTTTATTTCATAGGTCTTCTTACCAATGATTTCTTTTTCAACGTCAAGCTCGTAGTTTTCTTTTTGATCTCTAATAAGTATTCTTCCAAATACTGTATTGTCTTTTCCACTTACATAAAATAATGTTCCTGGTGTGCTTTCAACTACGTTAAAAATAACTGAGCCACTAGTAGATCCATTGTTTAAAACACCCTGCCAAGAATCGACAGAGCCGCTACTTCTTTTATTTTTAATATAAAATGGATGGTCAACTGAATCAACTTCAAATATGTAAGTGTATCCTCTATACAATGTTATAGTAGGATTTACTGATACCTCATCTGTGCTAAACTTCCAAGTGTCATTGTCAATTTTTACTCGAATAGTGCTGACTATTTCTTTTTCTTTACCGCTAATTCTAACAGTCAAAGGACCATTAGGTAACCAAACATAATTTCTAAAATTGATAAACTTATCAAGATCAATATGAGTATTCCAAGCATAACTTTGTTGCCTAAACAGTTTGTCTTGGTTTGATATATCTGATCCAAAATATTTTAGACTATGTAAAATATCTTCGTAAGTTTTATTAAATTCAACTTGATCAGTAACAGGATTTTTTACTACAATGCCTGGCTCAAGCTCGTAACGATTTCTTAAAAGAGTACCTTCATTTAGATATGAATCAACACCTGGTTTGAAATTGCTAACAATTTTTTCGCCAATATAACCATCAATTTTTTTCAAATCTGGTTTTTGGATCAACTGGTCCACTGTTCCAGTAAGAAACTTTTCATTTGCATCTGTTCTAAAAATTACTGGAAGTAAGTCTACTGATTTTCTTTTAGTCATTTTTTATCCGTTACTTGAAACTACGATTGGCCCGTTAGTTTTGATCAATCCTGATGTGACTGTATTAATTATTTCTAAATCATTTACGTCTGCTGTACTTAGGAATATCTCATCTGCTTGACAAAATACTTGGAATAAACTTCCAAAATATTTTTCTGGAGCGTTGGGAACTATTAAAAGATTAACTATATCTGGACTTAATTGTCTTATCACATACGCAGACAATTCCCCAAAATTAAATGTATCACCAAAGTCCCAGTTGTCCAAACTAAAATATTCATTTATAGCCACTAGTACTCTAGATTTAATGTCGTTGTCATTGGTAGTTGACTTAGGATTCTTTACTATAAAGAATTTGGCCTGTAAGTCAACATCTGCCCCTGTTCCAAATAGTAATTTGTATTTGGCTGGATGATACACTATCTCATCGCTAATAGATTTAACTAAGTTAAGTCCTGATCCAAATTGTTCAAATAATTCATTAGAAGAAGGAGCCTTAGGAGGCTCACCATCTTGTGTTAAAAGCCAAGATCTCAATGTATCATCATAGCCCTTGGTTAACAAATAAACATCAATTATATTTGTTTTACATGGGTCAATTCTATAATCCTGACTTGCTGTATGTACGTACTGGAAGTTTAAATTAGTACGTCCTGGGTAGGCTAATATACTGTTATCTAGTACAAGACTATAAGAAGAATCTAAAACTTTAACAACATTTTCTGTTGTTGCATAAAAATAGAAAATTTGTCCTGGTTGATAAACATTTAAATTAGGTATGTCTAACTCGCTAGCAAATGTTTCTACTAGGGAATTATCTAAAATTTTCTTATAAACTTGATCATTAATTTGAACGCTTTGAATAAAGACAAAAGACTTCTTAGTATTTGTTATTGTGTCTAAAAGATCTGGTTTAACAATATTGATGAAAGCATCTGGATCATCTACTATTCCATCACCTGTTGAGTCTGAAAAGGAAACGCTAATCCTATTATTATCTGAATAGCCGTCATCGTTGGTCAATGTTTTTGTTATTTCAAATTTAAATGATGTTCCCAATGGAAATCCTGTTTCAATGTCTTCGTTAATAGGTAAAATAGTGATATAGTCGCTGGCTGCACTGCCTAATTTATTGCTATATTTTCTATCCTGCTCATTAAAGTAAAAGCTGATTTCTTTGTCGCTTTGGAAAACATAATCCAAACCTCTATGGTAACAAATCACATTGTCGCCATCATTTTTAAACGCCACTAGCCAGCTTGCATCTAAACCCAAGTTACTAATGTCACCTGAATAAGTTAAACTAAAATCACTAAAATAGTCAATATTATTTGAATTGATTATTTTCCATTCTGCAGATTCTCTGTTGTATCTAATACCAAAATCTCTTCTTAATGTAATTTGATTTACAATTTCACTTTCAAATGTAAACGGAACATCAGTAACAAATAGTGGGATAATTTCAGATGGGATCGCACCTGTTGGAACTGATGTTGAGATTCCAACTAGCCCAACGCCCAAGTCGTCAACGCCTGTGCCAAGATTGCTTCCGTCTCCTGAAGTATAAGATATTTCAGTCCAAATATAATCTTTAGTGCTTTTTGTTTTAGTTGAAGTTATTGTATTATTTTGTGCAAAATATTTTCCTGTAGGTGGAACAAATTTTACCAGTGCTTCTGCTTTAATGTATCTCAATGTAGATTGTGTGTATTGGCCAATAGGCACCGCTTGTAAAGTAGTTTCACTTTTAAAATATCCAGTAGACAAATTAGGCAACACAGAAACATTTTGCCAAACAGCACCAATGCTTCCAATCCTAGTTCTATCAAATTTTTCATAATAAAAATCTCTCATCGCCTCTGAAGAAAGCAATGGCTCAATTTTATTTTTCATAATACCATAAACTTCATTTTTGGTATTAAAGTTAAAATTAAAACTAGTTGTGTACTCGTCTTTGTATATTGCACCATCAGTGCCAAAAAGATTAATTGAACTAGATCTTCCAGTTGGGTCATTTAATTCAAAATATCTACTGATTCCTGAAGCAACTCTATTGATTGCCTTTACTTTGACAATTTGTTGATTACTGGTTATTGGTACAATGTTATAGTCCTCACCAGTAATCATTCTGTTTTGTGTATAGTAAACCTGTGGTGCTTTTTGTTTAATGCTGTCGTTGGTCTCTGAAGCAGAACTATTAGAAACACTGCCTTTTAGACCAAGATTCATTGTAAGTGTATGTGGTTGTCCTGCACCATTTAGATAAGAAAATCTTATCTGAACGTTTTCCATATCTTGTGGACTGATAACGTAACTTAAACCGTTACTGGTTCTATAGTACAATCTAAAATTACCAGAAGGTAGTTTACCAAACACACCGTCGCTAAAGTTTAGATCAATTTGATCGTTCTCTCTAGTAGTAACACTATAAAAAGTTTTTACCTTATTTTTTACACTATTGTAAATTGCATTGGTTCCAGTAACACTTTCTAACCTAGTCCAAAGAGTAGACAAGCGATTAGTGGCGTCGACTTCGTACAGCCAAACATCAGTGTCATTAATATTTTGTACATCAACTCCAATGATTTCGTTTGCTACAGAATTTACAATTGAAAAATCTGAATTTTGTAGTGCGCCTTCTTTAAACAAAACAAACCAACCGCTATTGGCACTTGCACTACCTTTATTGTCATTTTTATAAACAACGCCAAATGTTCCGCCAATTGTTGGTGGTTGTTCAGTAACTTCATCACTGTCAATGATCGTTGCGCTAGTAAGTTCAAATGTCATTGGGATGCCGCCAATTGTTTTACTGAATGTAAACAACGGCACATCATCTGTGTTTGATCTTAAATTATATTGTTCAGTTGGAATTCCGTTAAGAGTTTTCTTAGCGTTAGGTTTGCCAAATACCGCAGTATCCATAGCAGAATTCATTATTAATGAAAATTGTGAATACCAATCTCTGTTTGTTGCATCATTCCAAGAAATAACTCTGTTTGCAAGGTTAGTGCCGTTTGCATCTACTAGGTTGTCAGTAGTACTCACTGAGTTAATTTTTAGAAGTCCTTTAGATGCTTGTGTTCTTTTTGGGTTATAACTGACCAGTCTTGCTAGTTTTAAAATACTTTCACGACGCTGTGCAGTATCTAAAAAGTTTTCCCTTGCATTTAAATCAATTCTAAAACTTAAACTTTGCGCTAGAAACGCAATCATATCAATCAATGCAATGTATTCACTGCTGTCAATATAATCGTTAAAACTTTCTGGGAAGTTTTGACGAAGATACTCAATCATGCTTCTACGAATAGTTTCAAAGTCGTAGGATTTAAAGTCAGCGTTTTGGAAGGTTTGGTAAATTTTAGTCCAATCCTCGCCAACTAGTAAACTATTTTGTCTTTCAGTGCTAGCCATTCTTCGTCAGTCTCCGATATTCATATTTATCGCATTTAAAATATGCGTAGTTAATTACTCAGTGATTAGTCCTAATTCTTTGTCAAAGGACAATTTGAGTACAGAAGTCAAGTTATCAGTCCTATATCTTAAAGTTATTTCTAACAATATTCCACTTTGATATTCGTCAACTTTGACATCCTCTGCTACAACCCTTGGATCACTTTGTATTATTTTTTTAATATCTTCAGATATAGAATTTTTGAGATCTTCAGTCAATGGCTCAAAAATAGCGTCCCAAATAATTGTACCATAGTTGGGGTTCATGACACGCTCGCCCTTCCTAGTACTAAAGTGATTAATGATGTCTTGTCTAATACACTCAACATCATATGTTTTAAAATTTTGATTAGGTTTGTTACTGCTAAACCCTTTGTATATATGGGCAGTCCTAACGCCATAATTCATTGTGGTTGCAGTAGGTTTAATTGATAGTTTTTTAATAGGCATTATATAGGTCCATCCCTTCCAGTTTTTTCAGGTTTATACGCAGTTGGGTTAACGTTTTCGTGGTCGTCCCATGGTTCATGAGTAGGAACCCTACGCATAATAGAACTAATTTTTGTAGCGGCGTAGAAGTTATTATTTTCCCAACCTTTTTGTTGTTCAGCAGTTGCATTTTTGTCAGCTGTTCTGCCAGGTAAACTAAATCTATCCAATGTAACAACACTAGTGGCTGCTTCTGGCAATATGCTCAATGCATCTAAAGCTATAGACAAATTAGTTGCGGCCGATGTATCTTCTGGGTAAGGGGAAGGACCATTCATATCAATTAATGATGCTCTTTCGTAGTGTGTACCAGCAGTAAAAAATACATTGGACAATGCACTAGTCATGTAATTACTTTTGCCAGACCTAATAGTAGTTGTTCCAATAGTATCAATAGTCGTAGATAGACCAGAAATAATACTCATTCCTTTTCCAGATTTAACACTAACATATCCAAGTGACTGTTGTCTAATACTTGTAGTAGCATACATGTTGATGTCCCCTAATACAGAGTACAAGTCAATACCAGAAAAAACTCCCGCTGATGTAGGATTGGGACTGGCGCCAGTAGATGTTAAACGCACACGTCCCAATGCACTAGCATTAAAGTGGTTAGCCGCAGTCCAGTTGCAATCTAGTCCAGCAAATCCTTCAATTAATCCAGAAGCTTCAAAATGCATGGATCCTTGTGCCGCAACAATATTCACGTTACTGCCTGCTTCTAAATTAATATCTCTGTCTGCTCTAAAATTAAAATCATTTTCGCTGTGTATGCTCACACTATCTGCGGCATAGATATCAATCTTTCCATCACTTGTAAATTCTAACCAAGCAGTTCCTCTACTGTTACAAATGTAAATTAAATCACTTGAATTGTGTAGCAAAATTTGATGACCAGTGCGTGTTCTTAACCTCACTAGTTCATCTAGTATACCTTCTTTTTTAGTTTTCTCATCCTTGCCAATGAAGCCGTCATCCATAACAAATTGTGTGCCGCCTTCACGTTCAACATATTCCATTCTAGGCTTATTCTCAGTACCAAAATTATATTTTTTTCCACCAACCTTTACAGGTCCTGGAGTTGATATACCATAGACGTTGCTAGATGCGCTACGTCTTGCGCCACTTGTTGTGACTCCTCTAATTGGATCTTTCAACAAACCCTGTGTTGCCAAACGCAATGCAAAAGGATGCATAGATTTTTTTACTACGTCTGGAGACGAATTATTACTGCCCTTTATACGTTTGTTAATTTCAACTACAGGCACCACTGCGGTGTCAGTTGTGAATCCTAATTTTGTTTTTTCTTGTGGTGATAATTCTGCATAAGGACTTGCAGCCAGTCCTGGCACCATGTGATTAATCCCAGGCTCTGGGACACACCCAATCCAGAAACAACGCTCTAAATCGCCTTCAATAAAAATTACAATTACTTTTGTTCCAATATCAGGTGGAACAAACCACATGCCGTAACTGACTTGTGAAGCAGAAGCATTTCTTACATTGCCGTCTGTGGCTTCATAAGCAGTGTAACCAAAAAAGTGCGGAGCATACTTAGGGTATATACGGACAGAGTCTGCAATTTCTTGACCTTCTTGATTACGGCGAAGAACGACACACTCAAGTGTACCCATTCTACTTTCGTCAGCAACGCCCACAACACGGGCAATATAAGGACCGCTATTATAGGTTTTAGTGCTACGATTTAATAAACTATTTTCAATTTGTGACATTATCTACCACTTTCGCCTGGAGCGCACAACAAATCATCTAATGGACTTGGTCTTGGTATAAATCCTGCTCTAGATATATCTTTATTCAATACTGTTATGTCGTTAACTACCTTGTTGCTGGCAGAAATTAATTTGTCTTGTACTTGTCTTGTAGCACTGTTATTGCCACTTTCTAAAGGGAAGTTAACAACATTTAAACTAGAGTCAAGTTCAACAGGATTAGTGCCTGAAACAAATAGATCGTATGGACTATAACCGCCTAATAAATTTTGAACTTGGTCATCTGTCAATGCTAGGTCAGGATTTCCGCCTGGACCAATATCAAGTGTAAACGTTGGTACATTGAGATTAATCTGTGAAGTAAATCCACCAGGAACAGTTATTACTTGAGGCTCAACCTGTGCTTCAATTGGATCTTGATTTAATAATGATAGTGGAGGTCTTCCAGAATAAAAGGCTGGACTACAACCAGGTATTATAGGTATAAACGGCAACAAGATTGGTGGTGGAAATTTAAATTTCAAATACTCAACTAGACGTTTAATGTATTCAGCTAGAGGATTATAAATGATTAAATTTAAACCTAAAATTTTATTAATGGCATCTCTTGCCGCAATCAATGCTTTCTTAACTGGTTCTGGAAATGGTATCCAACCTTGTCTTATTATTTTTGCTAATAGTGCTGCCGCTAATAATGGATTCTTTAAAACACACTCAATTAAATTTTTTATACTTGTAACTGCACTGTCTACATAATTTTTAATTGCTTGAATCTTGCCTTTTAAAATTTGAACTAAAATATTAACACCTTGACTTGCACCAAATAATGTTGCAAGTGTTACGCCTGGATCAATTGTGATAGTTTTTAATTGTGGTGCTGGTTCTGGGTTTTGTGATTCTAAACCAAATATGCCTAATAGTCCTGTTATGATAGCTGACACCTGTGCTAACTGAGGGAAAATTGAAGCAGTTCCGTTAACATTGATAGCAAAATTTCCATCTGCTTGAATAGAAAAGTTTAAAAATTTACCAAGGTTGGCTCGCTGATAGGACGCCGAATACAACGGTGCTCTTGGGTCAACTTTGAATTCAAATATTTGTCCTGGACCTACCATATTATTTCCTTATACTCAAATCTATTTGATTAAAACTAAACCTATCTTTTGCAGAACCCAATGCTTCTGTGGCAGCAAGATCTTGTGACACATTCCTTGAGCCAATCAATTTTTGTTTAAATACACCACCAGTAAAAGTGCTTTCAACTTCTCTAACTGTGTAGTAGGCACTTAATTTTGATAAAGACTTGTCTTCATTAGATTCGCCTGAAGTTAAAAATCCTTGAGCATTAAAATCTTTGGGTGAATATGCCAATACTCTAATCACTGGATCAACTGAACGTAGTGCAATTCCCCCGTCGTTGGTAAACAACTGTGTATCTGGAGAAATTGTACTACCATTATCAATATACTGCGTTCCTAACCACATTGGATCTCCTAAAATTTCCATATTCAATTCAATGTTTTCGTAGGGACTATTAATTATACGATTAATATCACGAGCAATTACAAATAATGGGTCTGGGTCAGCACTGCTTCTAACAGTATTCTCTTGTTTGCCTGCCGACGTGTCTTGAGAAGTGTTTTGACCATTTAAATGAATTGGCTTTGAGACTGCTCCAGACGCGGCTTGCATCTGTATGTCATTGTCTGTTTTTGTATTTTTTTGAGAACCTGGAACGTCTGTTGCTTTACCTAAGTTACCAGTTATTATCCTAGTCCATAACTGATTAAAACTAATATTAAAATTAATTATATCTTTGTTGTTACCAGTATATTGCCAATTGTATCTTCTAGCTGTCATTGCTTCAAAGTCTTTGGCAGATGGTCTATATGTTGGAACAAAAATAGAAGTTAACTTTGTATAGTGTACTTTTCTTGGCACTATTTGAAATGTAACTTGTCTAATTGTTTGATTTTTGGCATTGTCATGTATGTCCAAAATATCAACTTTAGTGACCACTCTCCACCAATTTACCCAACCAGCTGGATCAATGTCTCCTTTAAATTGTTTTCTTATTTTGTCCACAACATAATAGCTATCTTGTATAATTGCATCTATGACTCTTGTTAGTCCCATATTACCAGGAGCAGTCAACGTCAGTTTAATGTCCTCAGGTCTTTCTCCTTGCTGAACTGTTCCAGTAACTAACGAGTTATTTTTAAACTCTCTAGTGCCAGCATCCTTTTGAGCATCAAACATTACTGCTTTGGCAAATGGACTATCTTCAGTAACTTTTCCTTTTTCATCTAAGAAAACGATTTTATACCTAGTATTTTTATAATTTGTATCTTTTTCGTTCTTAACTCTAATTTCTTCTAACGCTGTTTCTAAATCTTTTAGTATGTCTTTAACAGTGTTTCCTGAAAGGCTTAAATTTTGTGGAACCATGTTTACATCGTCATACATTCCAGTTTGATTAATTGGTACACCTTTAATTTCCCATACGGTACCTTCTTGCGTCATTTGTGCATCCATCGCAGTTATTACCATAGGATAATATCTTGTTGAATAAGGCACTAATTCAGGTTCGCTAGAGTCTTCATGATAACCGACAAAGTCAATTTTTAAAACAAACGCATTAGTCTTGTCAAAATTCTTATAACCCTTAACTGTTAGTGCTGAAATAATATTGTTTAACAGCGTGTCTATACTGTATGGTTCAAC
>JACCED010494667.1_pt1 | contig 44902 bp, 64 predicted proteins | sample 7455021 | NCBI WGS metagenome assembly JACCED01 (sample SAMN15323456, study PRJNA562643) | freshwater metagenome | isolation source: river surface water | place: USA:Blue River Watershed | collected 2017-08-19
CCGTAACACACTTACAATCGAAAACGAGGAAATAACACATGGACTTGATACTTGTCTTGAGCTTGGTGATTTGGTGCCTATCGTTTTGGATATTCATCACCATTGGTGTAAAACGGGCGAATACATCTCCACTGTGGACCCCCGGGTTAAAGCTGTCATTGATAGCTGGCGTGGTGTCAGGCCTACTATTCATTACAGTGTCAGTCGTGAAGATGTTTTGGTTGGTCACCATGATGATACACTTCCAGACTACAACAGACTCATTGCCGGAGGCCACAAAAAACAAAAACTCCGAGCCCACAGTGATTTTTATTGGAACAAGGCTGTAAACGAGTGGGCACTCACTCATAACGAGTGGGCCGACATCATGTGCGAGAGTAAAGGTAAAAATCTCGCTAGCTTTAAATTGGCAGAACTGCTAAAATGACAGAGCAAGAGGCATTAAAAATATATGAGGAAATGACAGAAATGTTTGGTGAGTTGCCAAACCCCGATCACCATCCTCGTATGTTTGCCTATTATTTTAAACTGTATATGCACTGTAAGAAAAATGGCTATTAATTTTAAAGACCTAATCATTGACTTTGGCTCATTTACCGATGGCCGTGATCGCAACAAACCAAAAGTTAAACCCACACTAGAAAATATTGTAAATGTAATTTACAACAATGTTGATTCGGGTCCGTGGATTGCAGGCGGCTGTGGACGACAAGTTGTCGTTAACGATAAAATGTTTAACGATATTGATGTATGGTTTAGAACTGTATTTCAACTAGAGCAGACAAGAGACAGGCTCAGTGATGCGTTTGGCTACGAAATGTATGAAACTTACAACAGCGAAAATGCAACCACTTATCAAATCGGTGACTACAAAGTTCAGCTGATCAGACGTGCTTACTATCCAACTGTGGACGATGTGTTTAAAAGTTTTGATTTTACCTGCTGTCAAGTTGCATTAGATGAAAATTTAAAAGCATATGGCCCGGGCGTCTCCGATGCACTGGAACGAAAACTAGTGCTTAACCACTATGATCCTAAAGCCTTTTTAGCACGTTATGCCAAGTATGTAGGCTATGGATACGTAATGGATCCAGAACAATTTATTAAAATTATCGAACGAGAGGATGTTAACTATGAATTCGACGGTAGCGTTTTCGGATACTGAAATCAATCAGGCCAAGTTGATCAGCCATCTCAGTGGCAGACCTGCTAAGGTTGTTGACGATGTTTTTATTTGGAATGGATCATTGGTTGATAGAGCTACTGCGGTTGTAGCCTTTCTAAAAATAAACAATCAAGTTCCAGTAGGCGATAGCGTAAAAATTCGCTTACATGAAACTTATAATGCTCGCTTTGCCAATTACGCAGAATCTGAATCTCTAATTGGTATCACTGATGATCAGCCTGATAAGAGTGCTAGAATTTGGTTTAATTTGCTTTGCCGAATTATCAAAGGCAAAAGCGAGCCACTATCAAAAGAAGTTGTCAAACAAATTTTGATAGATCTGCACAGCTAAATTAGTGACCAAACACTAGAAAAATATGTTGCACTGCAACATTTTTTCAGTTATAATCACTAAATACTGTTACGCGATGCTTATGATAAGATCGCAAGTAAACTTGCTTAATAAAGGAGAAATTATGTTTACATTAGACACAACAATCGATACAGTTCAAACTGGTAAGAAAACTTTCGTTAATACATTCGTAACTAACGAAACAGTTAAAGAGGCGTTAATCAACTTCGTTGATGCACAGACCGCTTATACTAAAGAAGCCGTAAAAGCTGGCACAAACATGTTCACTACTGTTGCTAAGGAAACTGTTACAGCAGTTCAAAATGCTAGCAAATTTGATTACACTAAGTTTGGTGAAGGTGTAATGAAGGCTTATCAAGCAACAACATCTAAAAAATAATTAAATTTCATTTTAATTTAACCCCGGCTAAATATAATATTAGTCGGGGTTTTTTATTATGAGATTTTCAGAATTAGATCAGCCAAGCATTGGCGACATCCTAGAAATAGAACTAGGCGATGAAATAGTCGAAGCCGTTATTACTGCTATTGAAAACGGTGAAATTATTGCCGAAACAGACAATCGCCGCGGTGCCAGATTGCTTGCAGAAAGCTATGGTCGCTATTATTGTTCTACTGATAAAAAGTGGAAAGAACGTAAAGGTCCTAAGCAGACTAGAAATGTCAACGAAATGGACAAAAGTGCTTCTCAGCCAGGGCGTGATGGCCGAGTTAGTCATAAAACTTACGGCAGTCGTGATAACTATAAACTGGGTGAGCCAGAAAGCACAGGCCGTCCACTGACAGCAAAACAAATGATGGATAGAGCGCATAAAGCTATGCTGAAGTCAATGAGCAATGACGAGAAGGTGGACAAGGGTTGGCGTAATCCCAACATTGACGAAGGCGCTGGCAACATTGGCTCTGCTATCAAAGCCTTGTATCAAAAGATCTATGCTGCCGGCGACGATGAAATAGAATATTTTTACAACGATAGTCCCATCTTTGCACAATACTGGGACGAATACGAAGGCGACTTAGACAGCATTATTGCCGAAGTTGATCCTAAAGAATTACAAATCATGCACGATGAATTAGAATCATATGTGCAACAGGCAAATTTAGCAGAAGCTGAATATCAAGGCCGTAAAGTTGCCCTAGGCAAGCCTATGCAGGGCGATGTTAAGAAGTTTAAAGTCTACGTTAAAGATCCTGGCACAGGCAACGTTAAAAAAGTTAACTTCGGCGACCCCAATATGCGTATTAAGAAGTCAAATCCCAAACGCCGCAAGAGTTTCCGTGCTCGTCATAATTGTGCAAACCCGGGCCCGAGAACAAAAGCTCGCTACTGGTCTTGCAGAAAATGGTAATCAGGTTAACAGACAATAAGTTTAATCCGCAACCATTTTGGACAATGCCAGTTGCAAAATTAGTCTATCTTCCCACATCAGAAGACGTTGCATTATTTGATCAAAACGGTTATGATTTAACTGTAATCGAACAGCACTTTGCCTACGGCAATTACACAAAACACAAAAAGCACAGAGAACATATTCGTTGCCTTAAGGAAGATTGGTTCCAGCAAGACCATGAAATAGAAGGCGCAGTTCTAAATCACAGCAATCTATTCGAGCGTAAAGGTTATGCAGGACAAGCTCTTAAACAATTACGAGCCTGGGCCTATGACTTACCTTTGCTTAGTAAAGTTATTGCTCTAAGACCAAAATGGGGTCTTGACTTTAGTATGGATTATGTTGACCGTAAAGGAACTGCATTTGAAATACTACACTGGGAATGGGATAGTTTTGACTACATAGAAATAGAGTGTATAAGAAAAATCATTGAGCCCAGATTGCTAGCTATAGATTGGAACGATGCCGCACAACAAATTCTAAAAAGAAAAGATGAATGGCACCACTTAGATTTCTTTGCACAGAGTAAGTGGAAGTGCGAGTATTTTGGCATACCAAATGAGCGTTTCAAAATGGTTGCCTGGCAATAAATAGTCTTATGAAAAAACTATTTGTATTATTCCTGTTTTTAACAGCGAGCATAGCTCATGCTTGGGACCAACGAGCACCATTTCCTTTAGCACAATGTAAAGTTCACAGCCCGTATGGTTGGGCGGATAGCGCAGTTACAGCTAAACCAATTTGCAGAGAAGGTTATCTAGTTGCTTATGATGCAACAGCAAAGATTCCTGTGTATGTTTCATATACATTAGAACCTGCTAAGGCCTTAGGTTGCTTCCCTAGAACAAATGCTTTCGTGGCAGATGCATCAGTCCCAAATGGACCAACCCCATCGGACTATGCGGGCACGGGTTACGACAAAGGCCATGCGGCACCGGATGGGGATCAGAGTTGGAGTCAACAAGTAGAATACGAGAGTTTCTTGATGACAAACATGTATCCACAACATGGAAGTCTCAATCGTGGAATTTGGAAGTTACTAGAGACGTCAGTCAGAGGATGGTCTTTCCAACAGAATCAAAACTTTACTATATACGTTGGAGCATTATATGGCGCTGGTAATCCTACTATCGGTAACGGAGTGGTTGTTCCGCACAGTTATTATAAAATTGTAATTAACAATGCGACTGGTGCCATTGCAGGATGGATGTTTCCGCACACAAAACCATACGTTAACTTAGGCAACGACTTAACTAAATTCCGTGTTAGTATCGCACAAATTCAAGAGCAGGCTAAAGTAAAATTTGCCTATCCTGCTAATGCAAAAGAATTACAGCCAGGGCAAGAGTGGAAAGTAGACTTTGGTGCTCTTACTAATGCTAAACGTGCTAAATGCAAGAGCGCAGATTAAGAGATTTACCTTGGTGGTTTGAACTATACCACACTGCATGGCTAGTGTCATTAATTGCAGTGTGGTATTTCTTTGGGTTTTTCTTTTTTCTATTATATTCTTTTATAATTGTGTCAGTCTTTACTGTGAAGGCATAACTAAATATTTCTATAGAACCCACCTTAGGGCCGTTGTCGCTAACGGTTAATAGCACTAGTTGCTATAGGCGTCAAATAGGCGGCTGCTGCCTAGACCAGAATTACGCCAGATTCTGCTCAAAGTGAGCATTTTATTTTGACTTAATTATGTTCACAGAAAAAGTAACTTGGATACACCATTGGAGTGATAGGACATTTAGTTTTAAATGCACTCGTAATACAGCATTTAGATTTCAGGCTGGCGAGTTTGCAATGATCGGTCTAATGATCAACGGTAAACGTGTAATTCGTGCATACAGCGTAGTAAGCCCGCCCTGGGCAGAAGAACTAGAATTTCTCAGTATTAAAATACAAGACGGCGAATTAACCAGTAAACTGCAACACATCGAAGTTGGCAGCGAAATTGTTATCATGCCTAAATGCACAGGGACATTAGTTAATAGTGCATTGAACAAAGGCGGCGAACTATGGATGTTAGCCACTGGTACAGGTCTTGCTCCATTCATGAGTCTCATACGTGATTTAGACACATTAGAAACGTGGAGCAAGATTCACATTGTTCACAGTGTTCGCGATGCACGAGATTTAGCCTATACCGAAGATTTAACTCATGCGTTTAAGGATCATCCTGTGGACGGTGAATTGCATGACATGGTCTCAGCAGTATTAGATTATCGTCCTATCTTAACAGGACAGGGCGAACACAGAATAACAGTTCAATTAGCAATGGGACATTTACCCGTAGATGTTAAACAAGATAAAATCATGGTCTGTGGAAATTTAGAATTTAACCATCAAATCGCTGATTGGTGCCGAGCAGAAGGTATGCAAGAAGGTAGCATACGAGAACCAGGACAATTTGTCGTTGAAAGGGCTTTTGTAGAAAGATGAAAACCGTTATATTAGTAGCACTACCAGAAGAGTTAGATGCAAACTTAGTTGATTGTCCCGTAGTATACACGGGCGTCGGTCTTAGCAATGCCGCAATGATGACTTATGATGCCATAATGAAACACAATCCCGATAGAATTATTAACTACGGTAGTGCTGGCAGTTTAAAAGATGTAAAGGGTCTAAATAGCGTTGCCGCTGTTTGCCAACGTGATGCTAACTGCGAACCATTGCGTGAGCGCGGTTTTATGCTAGGCGAAAACATCTTATATTATCAAAGCGGACAAACGGGCATACGCTGTGGTAGCGGAAATAACTTTGTAACAGATCCAGATCAATGGACTAAAGATCACTGCGATATTGTAGATATGGAGTTATGGGCTATTGCCAAAGTTTGTGATCTGCATAAAATACCATGGATTAGCATGAAATGGATCAGCGATAATGCTGATAGCGAAGCGGGTAATACATGGGAAAACTCCTTAAAAGCTGGCCAAGAAAAATTTCTAGAATGGGTTTCTTTGAATTTAAAAGCAACCAAATTTTAATAAATACAATAAACGCACAATTAGGAGCGAATTATGACGATTCAATATATAGCAGGGCCTCGCGGTTTGCGTGGGCCCGAAGGTCCAAAAGGCCAACAAGGTCCTCGAGGATCACAAGGCCCAGCTGGCGAAAAAGGTAAAGCAGGACCACGTGGTCCAAGAGGTTATCATGCGGCAGTCATCGAAGTAGATGGGGGTAGTGCCGCTAGCGTTTACGGAGTAGACGACATAGAATTAGACGGGGGGCCAGTATAATGGCAAACAAAATACAAATTAGACGCGATCTAGCAGCCAATTGGACCAATGCTGATCCTACACTAAGTCAAGGCGAACTGGGCTATGAAATAGACACAGGCAAACTTAAAATCGGTACTGGCGAACATGCTTGGGTTGATTTAAATTATTTCGATGACCAAAATGGTAGTTATAATGATTTACGCGATGTGCCTTTCTCTGATCCGCCGCATGTCAGCGATATTGCTGACGCTGCCAGCGAAGCATATGTTGATGATGCTATTTCGGCATTAAAAGCAGGTGCATCTAGTGCTTTAGATACATTAAATGAACTAGCACAAGCATTAGGCAATGATGCTAACTTTGCAGGAACAGTTGCAACACAATTAGGTCTTAAAGCAAATAGTGCTGATTTATCTACTGTTGCTACAAGCGGAAACTATGCTGATTTGCTAAACAAGCCAACATTATTTGACGGTAATTACAATTCATTAACAAACAAGCCAACATTGTTCAATGGTGATTACAACAACTTGTCTAATAAGCCTACGCTGTTTGATGGCGACTATGATAGCCTATCCCATAAGCCAACATTATTCAGTGGCGACTATGACGATTTAACTAGCAAGCCAACACTATTCAGTGGTGACTACGATGATTTAACTCATAAGCCAACATTGTTTGACGGCGACTACGATAGCTTAACAAACAAGCCAACATTGTTTGATGGACAATATGGTAGTTTGACAGGCAAGCCTAACTTAGCTCCTGTAGCTTCTAGCGGAGACTATGAAGATTTAAGTGGCAACCCTGATGTTGATAAAATTACACTAGGTGACGGTACTGCTAGCAATCCAAGTCTTGTATTTGGAACAGATGGCGCAGTTGACACAGGTTTATTCCATCCAGCCGATGGCGTAGTTTGTGTATCATCAAACGGTCAAGAAAAATTGCGTGTAGATAGCGGCGGCGCAAGAGTAAATGGTTTCATGAAGGTTGCTGAAGTAAATGGCAATTTACCTAACCCTCCAGAAGCAGGTATGATTGTTTTAGACAATGGTGTCTTTAGAGGTTTTACTGGTAGCGTTTGGGTTAACTTACATTAATTAAACCACATTTAAAAGCCCACTAGGTGGGCTTTTTCATGACTACAATTTGTTTCAATTAAATGTTTATTTCTAATAAATACTAACTATATGAAGATACAACAACTTGTCGAAACCATAGACGGTAAAAATACGCACTTAGAACACCTTGACGATGAAATTTGGAATCGAGGTTATCAAGGTGCTGTAGAAGCCATTGGCTACATTGAAGGAGCCGCGGGTCTATTGCACGGCCAAACAGATGGTCGTTATTTTGCTACTAAAAAATGGGACGGAAGTCCTGCTGTTTTTGTAGGCACTGATCCCGAAACCGGACAGTTTGTTATGGGTGATAAGGGTATTTTCAGCGGCACAAAAGAAAACAAAATATACAAACCCGGTGATGTTGATCGTGTTAAACCTGACAAAATTAAAAACGGAGAAAAGGTTGATTACGCCCCGCTTCGTGGTAAATTAAAATTAGCATTTAACTATCTTAAAGATTTAAACTACGGCGATAAGATCCTACAAGGTGATTTGTTATGGACTGCTGGCGATGGTGATAGTGGATGGCAGGAAATTGATGGACAACGTTATTGGACATTTAAACCTAACTTACTAACTTATGCCGTACCTGAAGGTCCGCTTGCTGACCGTATGAGCAAAGCTAAGGTAGGTATTGTATTTCACACAACCTACGAAGGTGGCCCCACTGTAGGTGACATGAGTGCTAGATTTGGCGCCGATGTCGGCGAACTAGGAACAAGTCCTTACATATGGTATCGCGATGCTGGCATTAAAGATGTTAGTGGTAGCGTTACGCTAACTCGCAAAGAAAGCCTAGAGCTCGAAATTGCTATCGCTGAACTACACAATTTCCTATTAGGCATCGGCCAAGAAACTTTCCAATGGATTGAAGCTACTATTGCCGGCCATAGTATTCGCGACTTGATTAAGATAGATATTAACAAGATGGTTCGTGCAGGACAAATGGATCGTCCCGAAGTATACGTAGCACAGTTTGTTCAACGACTAGCGGAACGACTAAATGCCGACGTCGCCAAGTTAAAAACACAAGCAGGACAAGAACGAAAACGTGCAGCACAAGAAGAAGCACTAAACTTTGTTAAACAGCACACAGATAATATAGAAAACGTTTATCTGTTATTCTTAGCCATTCAAAGCGTTAAAGATAAGCTACAACAGCACTATGCAGCCATAAGACAAATCGATACGTTTATTGCTCGCCCAGACGGTAGCTTTGATGTTAAGCCCGAAGAAGGTGTTGTTATTGTTGACCATTTAGGTAAGGGCGGTAAAGAGGCAGTTAAGATCGTGGACAGACTTGAGTTTAGTCGTGAAAACTTTTTGAAAACAAGACGTAAATGAGAGTTTGTGAATTTATCAATGAAGCATTTGATCAACCCTATAAACTTAAATGGGAAAAAGGTGACTATGGTGATGTTGACGCATACGCTAAATTAGATGATGGCAATTATCTAAGTATTATGTTCAACAAAGGATATAACCAAGATAATGAAGAGGCATGGAGTGTTGAGTTCTTTAGAAACAACAGCCAAGAAGTAACAGGTGAAGGCGATGCACAGCGAGTATTTGCTACTGTATTAAGTGCTATTCAAACGTTTATTAAAAAATATAAACCCAACCGAGTAATCTTTTCGGCAAGTAAAGAAGTTGAACAAGGACAAAACGCACAAAGCAGAGCCAGGCTATACGACAGTTTAGTTCAACGTTATGCCAGGGCATGGGGCTTTAGATCGTTTAGAGCAGATACAGGTAATAAAGTTATATACGAACTAAGCAGGATAGGAAAATAAAATGAGATTCGACGAAATAATAAGCGAAAATTATCACAGTGATTTGATGAAACAAACTTATGCGAAATTTTTCAAGCCTGCTCCCACTAATACTGTATCAGCAGTAAAGAAGTTTTTATCTGAAATAATAATATCATTAGGAACTGCTCAAGATAATGACTACGATGAAGAAAACCCAGAAGAAATAAGTTGGGGACAAGATCTTTCTGATCTTAGAGAAGCATACAATAAACTACGCAATAACAGTTCTCCTAATTGGTTTGATCTTGCAGATGCTGTCTTAAGTTACGATACAGAATTTAGAGAAAGTATGATAGAGTGGGCAGAAGAAGAATTAGGTAACAGGTTAGTTAATTTGCTATTGGATGAAGTATGGGAAGCCAAACATCAAATCTCAAGATCTAGTGGATCATACAATATAGATACGAATTGAGCAGAACAGGGCAGTTAAGATGAAATTATTAGAACTCAAACAACCAAACATCATTGTAGTCTACGGTGGAGGCTTTCAGCCATTCCACGAAGGACACATGAGCAGTTATAGACAAGCTAAGTCAGCATTTCCTGGTGCTAGCTTTTTTGTTGCCGCTAGCAATGTAACAACGGAGCGTCCTTTTGAATTTAGAGAAAAACAATTCTTAGCACAACAAGCAGGTGTTCGTGATCCTTTTATTCAAGTAGGTACAATGAGCTATGTTAATGACAACGGACGTAAAGTTACTAGCACACCTCTTAACCCATTGGAAGTTTTAAAACATTTTAATCCCGAACGTGATGTATTAGTTATTGTTCGCAGTGAACGCGACCCAATGAAGACTACCGACGTGAGCTACTATCAACCATGGCGTGGTGTAAAAGGTGCAGAACCTTTCAGTAAACATGCCTATGTGTTTGTAACCAAGAAACACGATTTCACTATTGCAAGTAATCCAGTATACAGTGGCAGTCAAGTTAGAGAATTGTATAGCAATGCAGATGACAACACCAAAGTTCAAATACTACAAGACTTATATCCACATGCTACTAACTTAAAACGTATTAAACAAATATTCGATAAACGTTTGGGTGGTATGAGTGAAGCAAGTTTAGCTACTATGCGTGATTATTTTGCTGGTGATGAAGATGCACGTGATCCATATAAAATTACACAGCAACGTCTTTATTTCAGCAAAGAAAAAAATGCTGGTCAAGCAACAAAGAAAAAAGAATTTAGAAGCCAGTGGGACTATGAACAATGGCTTAAGAAACATAAAATAACTCCTATTACAAATAAAGTAAAAGAAGAGTTAGACGAAGAACAAGAAGCCGCAAACTTATTAGAATATCTTCGCAAGATACATAAGCGATGGGCAATAGTAAGTAAGCGAGAAGGTCGTCCCTTAGTTTATTTCAAAGGTGAAGGCAAGCCAAGCCCCGAATGGGTAGAACGTCAAGAGCGCAGAATTCGAAAGCATAAGAAAAAATGAAATACACAGAAATACTCGAACAACTAATTAACGAAATTAATATGAGTCCTAGCAGCCTAAGGACCTTGGCCGCTAATATCGATGCTCGCGCTGGTATGGAATTTGAAATGATTGTTCCGAATGTTGCCAGCGAAGACGACTACTGGGAACCAGAACCAGACTTTGACCAAGACGAAAGTGCTCGTAGTTTTGACAGAATCAAAGATTTCTTCTATGACGGTGATCACAATAGTAGACGCGATGTTGATCGTTTATACGATAACCTATTAGAAAATTACTTAGACAGTGACTTCTTAAGCGAAAAGAAACAAGAAGCGTGGGGCGAAGCTTCTTATGATGCTGTTAAGGATTTAGTAGAGCGAGATTATGGAGATGATCTACGTGATCAAGCAACAGATGAAGTAAGTGCAAATACTCCAGAGTTTGGCGTGAATGGCGACGAATTTAGCGATGCAGTAGATGATGCTTTTAGAAAGTTATTTGACGAAAAAGTAGATGAAATTCTTGCAGATATGGGCAGTGAGTATGACGAAGCCTATGAAGAATGGGAACAGAACGAATGGCAAGAAACTTGGAATGATTACGACTTGCAAGAAGAATGGTTAGAACACGAAGGCCTGGAAACAATGAAGGATGTTGCTGACAACTACGATATTAACTGGCCTTATTGGACAGAACCAGATAATCAAGGTGAAGCAGACATCGAACAAGTTGCACACGAGTTTGGTAGTAGCATCGGTCGTAAAGTAAATTGGAGCTCAAATTACCACGGTGGGCGACGAGAAGCAAACACTTATGTTGTAGAACCAGACGGTAGTTTAGATCCCGACGATACTGCTGATTCTGGTTTAGAATTTGTAAGTCCTCCATTACCTATTAGCGAATTACTTAGTGACTTGCGAGCCGTAAAAGCATGGGCAGATGAAAAAGGATGTTATACTAACGACAGCACAGGCTTACACATTAACGTCAGTGTTCCCGGTTTTAGTAATGAAAAATTAGATTATGTAAAGCTAGCAGTCTTACTTGGCGATGACTATGTTCTAAATGAATTCGGTCGTCAAGGTAATACATACTGCAAGAGTGCTTTAGGCATAGTAAAAAGTCATATTAAACAGCGACCTGAAGATGCTGCCGCTTTACTTAATAAGATGAAAGAACATTTGAATACTGCGGCTGCTAAAGTTATTCACAGTGGTTCAACAAGCAAGTATACCAGTATTAATAGTAAATCGGGTTACATTGAATTCCGCAGTCCCGGTGGCGATTGGTTGAATGAAAACTTTGATAAAATCGAAAATACTTTGTTACGTTTTGTAGTAGCACTAGATGCTGCCATAGACGAAACAAAATACAAAGAAGAATATGCTAAAAAGTTATACAAACTTTTAGCGCCTAGTAATGACGGTGCAGATACTCTACAATATTTTGCTAGATTTAGTGCAGGTGAATTACCTAAGAGTGCGTTAGCCAGCTTTGTTCGTCAAGCACAGTTACAGCGTAAGATTACAAAGGATCCAACAAGCGGTCAGAAGTATTGGTGGGAAGTTTCTAGACCAGGATACATGGCCAGTATTCAAGTTGTTGCTAAAAACAGAGAAGAAGCAATTGGCAAAGCAATCGAACCAGGCAATTACCCAGACTGGGCAAGTGCTAGAAATACGCTACAAGCCAAACCTATTAAACCCTATGATGACAGTCCAGTAAGAGCAACAGTAGGCGAACCACAACCAGCTGGCGCAGTAGGTCGTGCTCAAACAAGTCCAACTGGACAATGGAAAATTGTTGACGGCTTAGGCAGAGAAATATTCAGATTCCGTCCTGCAAGTATTAATAATAACAGAACAAGAGCCAACGAAATTGCCGCTATATGGACTCGTGAAAATAACTTCGATGGCAACTATCAAGTCGAACCTGTAGAAGAAGAGTCACAGCCAGCCGGACGAAGTAACATCAATACTCCGTCTCAGACTGATTATGAAAACCGTTTAGGTTGGCCAGATCAGACTGGAGATGCTAACTATGAAATCGTAGAGCGCAGAACAGGGCGCAGAATGATGGTGTTTATTGCTAACACCGAACAAGATGCTCAACGCAAATACGGACAATGGTTAGATCAAGCAGGTTTACCACACGAAACCGAAGACTACGGATTCAGAGCATTAGCTAGATAAAATAAATAATATTATGAAATTACTCGAAGTCAAACAAGCACTATTAGAATCAAGCACTGTAGCTCAGGGCATTATGAAAGACGCAAAGCGTGCCGAATTCTTTTTTAGTCAAATCGAACTAGGAAAACCATTTCCATTAACAGCTCCAGTAGGTGCAGAAATTGTTATTGCTAAAAGTCAACTGCCATCATTGAAAAAGTTGGCAGCTAGTATGCAACTTGATAATGTTAAGTTATTAGCTACGGACGGCGAAGAATACAGCATTAACAAATTAAAGAAAACTCCCGGCTTAGGTGGTAAAGAAGCAGAAACTATCGCAGTTAAACCAACCGACGTATTCTCAGGTAAAGACATTGATCCAGAATCTAAAAACGTTTTAGATTTGCTAAGTTCTGGCGGAGCATTTCCAGTAAGCGAGTTAAACGACAAGATACAAAATAACCCTGCACTTGACAAGGTAGGAAATATCGGTAAAGCCATTAAAGAAATTGCACAGCAAATCGCAAATGGCCAAGAACCCGACATGCCTACATACTTAAAAGACAGCGAAAAGAAAGCCATTGAATTATATGCTGGAGAATATCTTGGTGTATTAAGTATTTTCCATAGTGTTGCTAACTTCCCCAAACGTGCAGAGTTTGACGAATTCCTGGGCACTGACTTAGGCGATTTAATGTTATATTTCCCTCGCAGTCAAAGCAATCCATTGGCAGATAGTTTTGCTATTCAAAACGAAAAAGATGGACATAGTTTAAAAATCAGTAGTAAGGCAGCAGGTAAGGGCGCCGCACCTAGCCTAGAAGGTCTTAAGATTCCAACACACGTTCGAAAAGACAAGCGTTTTGCTACAGAAATTGCTTTCTTTGACGAAGCTAAAAGCGACAAGTATACAGCATTTAGTCAACCATTTGGTTTGATGAATTGGATGTTTGAGCATATGCCAGAGAATATTAACGAGAAATTTTATCCTTATCTACCATGGACACAGGAATGGATTAACGAAATTAAAAATTCTCTAGACCCTAAGAAAAACATTTATTTCCAAGGCAACGTAGTTAAAGATTTAGCATCTACACTGCCTAAAGGTCGTCCTACGGGAACAGACGCAGGTGTTATTTGGTATGCTACTATTACAGAAGTTATTAATGCTGTTAATAAGAAAAACGCATTACCTAATTTAAAGCCAGTAGTTTTAGAAACACTAGGCTACAACTTCATGCAAGTTTATACTACCTTAACAGGTAACAAATTGAAGACAAAAGTATTTTGGCCAGCAAAGATTGACGGCAAGGTTCAGCTAAAAACAAAAGGCTACGCCGGCAATCCGAATTATGGTAAACTAGGCTTCCAAGTTTCTAGTTGAGATAATTCGAAACAAAATGGCTAAATATATGCATGAAGATTAAAGAACTTATTGAAGACGCATCGGGCATAGGAACAGGCAGTTTTGCCAGTGTTTCTATGCCTTTTGTGCGTATGCACCGTAAGCGCAAGTCAAGAGCAATGCGTAAAGAATCTGGTTCGGATATTATCCGCAGACAACCTTATGCTAACATAGCAGAAGAAAAGGATACTAAGAAAAATGGATAAAAGTAAAATCCAAAAAATGTATGAACTTGCTGATCGTTTAAGCAAAGTTGACACTAGCAAACTAAACGAACAGCAACTAGCAGAACATTCTTCTATGATAGAAGGTTTAAAGCAAGCTGCCGCAAAAATTAAAGAAAGTAACCTAGAACGTAAAGATTTAGGTGGCGGTCGAACACAATATATCCGTAAGTCTAGCTCATATACAGACGATGGCGGTAGTGGAATTGCAAGTCATAGCGTAAGCGTTCCTCGCAGAGGCTTAGATGACGAAAACGAACGCGAATATAATTTCCGTGATGACGATGAAGACGATATCGAAGAAGCCAATGATGGTCCGCACTATAATGTTGCAAAATTAGGTAGTGCCATAGGACAAGATCCAAGACTATTACGTATGGCAATACAACGTGGTATGGCTGGCAAACCAACAAGACAAGATTTAATGGTATTAGCCGATTCATTCCTAAAGCTATTACAAAATAGCGATGATCGACAAATACAAGGAATTGCTAATTTAATTAAAGCAGGCAATCCTAGAGAAGTTTCTCAAGAAAGCACTGCCGCTATAGCAGAACGTAATGCCTTTGTTGATGCTATGCGTCAAGTTAAAAAAGGTGAGAAGTTCAGAATCGGCGGTAAAGAATTTACAAAAACTACAAGCCATGGCGAAGACGAAGAAGTCAAAGAAGCTGTTAACACAGAAGCCTACGATAGACTGAAGAAGGTTTTTGATTTTAGTGATTACAAAGGTTAAATTATGAAATTATTCGAACTATACGAAAATAATACAATGACAGGTGTTAGCAATCTAAAGAGTATTGCTAATGCAGCCACCAGCGGTAGCGAAGCCGCTATTATGCTAGCTGGCGAACCTGTTACACTAGAATATCCAGAAGCACGTTTTATCTACGGTTTATACAAGCGAGCTCTTCAAAATGGACAACAAGAACAGTTCCTACAAATGTTAGCAAATCCTGCTAGCTTTGACAGTTTAATGAAGCCAATGCGTAATATGTTGTATAAAGATCGCAGTGGTGAAATGGCGCAAGCTGCCGCACAGCGTATCGGTCAACCTGGCGTTAGAGAAGCGGCACCAATGGCTAGTCCAGATCAACCTGCTGGCCACGCAGAAACGCTAAAGCACATTGTTCAACGTTTCCCTAAAGAAGTTAAAGACTTTAAGATGGGTGGCGAGATGGATGAAGATTTATATCATGCACTATATGACTATTATGCTATGCACGGCGAAATGCCATATGGCACAATGAAAGCTCGTGACGGTGATCCTTACGAGTGGGTTCATATGCGTTTTGACAGAGATGTTAACGACTATGTTACTGAAGCAAAACAAGCCTATAAAAAATTAATTACAGAAGGTAAAAAAGTCGTAGCAGAGCGTTGGGATGATGATGACGATGACTGGTATGGTTTTAATGACAAAACTCGTAAGACTGGTTTAGGTACTACAGTAACTAAAACTAGCACAGGTGTTGTCCATAAAGGAAAATACGGTAGCGAGTATCAAGGCGATGACGGTGACGAAGACGATTTTGATTCATGGGGTAATAAAAAACCAGCAGCCAAGAAACGTGATGCTGAAGCTAAAGCTGTTGCTAAAGCTACTGCCGCTCCCAAAGCTAAAGGACGTCCAAGCGCCGCTGTTCAAACAACAGATACTGGCGAAAAGATTACTGACTACAGACTATGGTATCATAAGAGCAAGAGATTACACCCAGAGCGTAAGATTGTAGGTAGTGCTGACAGAGCAGTTGCGGTTGTTCCAAAAGGTGCTAAATTTGCCATCGTAGGTTCATGGAATAGTGGCACAGGTTCTTTAGATAAAAAAGCAGGAAAAACTTTAAGTGCCGACCAATTAGCAGACTTCAAGAGTGCTAAAGGTCGTCCAAAGAAAGTTCGTGAGTTCATTGAAAATCTACGCACAGTTGCAGAAGCTAAAAACCACATGGGCGAAACAGAATATAACACTTACAGCGGTTGGCGTGCTGCCTGCAAACGTGCAGGTGCTGACGAGTTCGAAGGTGATCGCGATATTTGCCAAGCTAAAAAGGGTGGCAAAGGCGTAGGTGAATGGGATGGCGTAAGCGGTTCTGTTTACGATGACGCACACAAGAAGGCAGCAAAATGAGATTAGATGATATCAACGAAGGCTTAAAAGATGCTAAAGACAATCCTTGCTGGAAGGGATATCATCCTGTAGGCACAAAGGAAAAAGATGGTCGCACAGTTCCTAATTGTGTGCCTAAAGAAAGCGTAGACGAAGCTGATATGAGTCGCAGAGGATTTCTTGGTGCTCTAGCAGGTGGTGCTCTAGCTGCCGCTGGTTTAGGTGCCGCTGGAAACGCAATGGCTGGACCTAACGATCCAGGATTTAGCAGAAAAGTTCAAGAAAAGCACTTCGAAATGATTGAAAAAAATCCTCGATATGCAAAAGAACATGCAGACTTAAACATAACCATTGTTAGAGGCATGTCTGGTGCATCTGCTGAAAATAACAAGCAGTGGACAATAAAAACTGCTCAACTATTACAAAAATATGGCGTTAAAGTAAACGAAGGTGTAGCAGAAGGTTCAACATGGAAAGATTCAAAAGCATGGAAAAGTGCAGTGGGTGATTTCGATAGAATATTGAGCCAAATGGAACGAGACAATCCCGAGGCAGAAAAGAAACATCAACAAGGTGTAAAACAAAGAATTAAAACTAATCCAATAGCAGGACCAAAAGGTACATTGCCTGAAGATAATCGTAGTGCATTAAGCCAAGCAGTAGCCGAAGCAGGATGGGGTCGCAGATATACTAGCTATCACGATGAATTAAGTTCTCGTGACCGTGACGAACAAAACTACATGGATCAAAGCAAACGTGATTTCAAACGTGCAGAAATGCAACACGAATTAGGTCACGAAGATGATCCTAACTTTGAACGTAACCTACGACAGCAACAAATGGCAGCAGACCGCGGCCCGTGGTATATTCGTATTGATGGCAAAATATACAAACAAAAAGGTGTTGCTAAATCGTTTGATTGGAAGCGCGGAGCTAACAACTATGCGCTGGCAATGATTAAAAATAATCCTAGCTTACAAGGCAAGATTATGTTATCTAAGAGTGCAGAAGACAAATAAAGGAATTTAAATGGCCGGTTATTCAACTACTGGAAGTATTACAATCAATTCCATACTAACATCAGGAACTTATCAAGGGTTAGAAGCAACAGCAAATAACCCGATTGTAATTGGAAATTTTGAGAATCCTAATCCTTTTGACGGGGGGAAACTCTGGCTTAATTTAATTATTTTTAATAAGGAAAATCCCTTAGGGAAATTATATACCCTTCCCGAAGCATGGATTAATAGGCAAAATAATACATGGTATTATGCAATTGGACCTAGAAATAAACCAGCGAATGTGAGACCACATGATTGGATAGGCAAGCGTATTCAAACGTTACTACCAGGACAGCAATATTTTCGAGCAGTAACATCATATGATCCGTGGCCAGGTGTGAGTAATAACGGCTATTATATAACAACATCAAATCTAATTACCTATATAGTGTATTCCGATCCGGTAAAATCACCAACAGTTGCATTTTCAATAACAAAAAACACTCTCAAATTATATGCCACAGAAGATGTAGGCAGTGATAATGCATGGAACGCACCACACGGCATACGTCCGTGGCGCGGGAAAATTCCAAAACCAATTTGGACATGTCAATATGCGCTAGTAACATGGAACACAACTAATGCGAATTCAACTGTTTGCGTTGATAAAAATTACAATTTACAAGTTTCTTCAGATAGCGTAAAGAAGTTTAATATAAATTATAAACGTGGATTAATATTTTTACCAGGAACATATCTTAAAAAATACGACAGCAAAATTAATAATGGACGTAAAGATTCGGAAGGAAGAACTAATTATGAGTATAATATAGGTTTTATAATTAGTGGGCCGGCGGGAACAATAAATGCGTCTTTACCATTTAATCTATGGACCAATGGACCAATGGCTAAGCCGTTAATCGACGGTGATAAATTTATAACCCCTGAAGAATTTTTTTGGAACAATAAAATATGCAATTCAGTCTTTGGATGGGGGCTACCGTTATGAGATTACATGAACTAAACGAAGGCTTAGATGCCAATCAAAAACGTGCAGGACAAGTAGCAGGAGAAGAATCTGCCAAAGCGGTTGGTCCTGTATTAGGCAACAAACAAAAGCAACATCCTTTTAAAGGTCGTTTAGTCGGTGAAGATACTATCAATGAATTCGCACCCAGCAACGGCGACGGTGGCGAAGAAGACAACTTGCACAAATATGCTCGCATGTGGTATAACGGCGACTTAGGTACACAACAACAGGTTGAACAAATTTTAGACCGCATGGGTTGGGAAATTGGTGAAATAGAATCTGAAGAAGGTGGGGCATTTGTTGTTCGATCAGGCGACGAGAATGGCAATAGCTATATTGGCTTTGCTGTAGAAGATTTAACAGAAGGCAATGAAGAGAAAATTGCTGACAGATACGATCAGGATGAATGGGACGAAAAGATGCAACATCTTAAAAAACTTGCAGGCTTAGGTCCATTAAAAACCGTATGGGATCCTGAAAAGCGTGTTTACAAAAATGTTCCTGTAAATCAAGAAAAGAAATGAAATACTGGCAAGAATATATTCGAAGCAGTTACGAACTAGTATTAGAAGCTGAAGGCAAATCTCAAACATTCCTTAATGAGGATATTGAAAGCTATTTGGTCCGACTGATGGCTAAATGGTTTGACCGATCGGATATACCCCCAGATACTCCAGTAGCTATCTTAATGCTGACAGCTATGCAAACACCAAGGGAAAGAGACAGACATCTTGCAGAAGTAGCAGATATCTGTCTTTTTTACGACAGTTTTAAAATTAAGCAAAGGCGTTGGCCTACTCTTAATTATTACAAAGACATGGGCACAACTGCTTACGGTATGGCCTACGTAAACGGACGCAACGACGTTTACAATCAACTAGAAACAAATTTTACATTGTGCAGTCGTGTCTTGGGCAATATAAAACCATAATAGTTCTATAAATATCAATATGAGATTAGAAGGCTTTGTTCCAAAAGGTTGGGGTTCAGAAAACATCTGGGCAACCAACGACAAATACTGCGGTAAGCTATTAAAGTTTAACCAGGGCGCAAAATTCAGTATGCACTTTCATGCTGAAAAAGATGAAACATGGTATGTGTTAAGTGGAAGATTCTTAGTTATTACCATTGACACTAAAAATGCCGAAACATCCAGTCGAGAACTTGAAGAAGGCGCAGTTTGGCATAACCCGCCATTACTTCCACATCAACTAATATGTTTAGAAGAAGGTGTAATTATCGAAGTTAGCACTCCCGACAGCGTAGAAGATAATTACAGGGTCGGCAAAGGTGATAGCCAACGATGAAGCGTGTGATGGTTAATGGCACATTTGATATTTTACATCGCGGCCATTTAGAACTATTAAATTTTGCACGTAGCCAGGGCGATAGTTTACTAGTAGCTATAGACACTGATCGCCGTGTAAAAGAACTCAAAGGCACTAGTCGTCCTGTTAACACTCAAGAAGATCGTAAGTTTCATTTAGAAAATCTAAAAGCTGTTGACTGTGTAAAGTTTTTTGACAGCAAAGAACAGCTAGAAAAAATCATGCAAGAATATCAACCAGACATCTATGTTAAAGGCAGCGATTGGGCGGGGAAAAGTTCTACGGCAAACAAATACGCCAAAGAAGTTATATTTTACACCAGAGTAGGCGAGTATTCTACTACTAATACAATCGCACTAATTCAAGATTTGGATTCTAGATAAATATTATTATCATTTAGGATATCAACATGGAAGAGTTAGTTCAAGCACTTAAAATAGTTTTAGCAAATCATTATGCCTACAGTCTTAAGGCACAAAATTTTCATTGGAATGTAGAAGGTCCAGACTTTTATCAATACCATGGATTATTTGAAGCAATCTACAGCGAAGTATATGGCAGTGTAGATGTTATTGCTGAACGAGTAAGAACTATTGGTGCATACACACCTGGCAGTTTTAGACGCTATAGCGAACTAAGTCAAGTCGAAGATCAAGTAGAAATTCCTAATGCACAATCGATGATACAAAAATTATTAGCAGACATTCAGGTTATCCAAAGTAGTATTAAAATCTGTTACGATCTAGCCGAACAAACTGGTAACCACGGACTAAGTAATTTAATGGCAGAGAGACAAGATGCATTTGCAAAACATGCATGGATGCTAACTGCTACGCTAAAAAATAGATAATGCAAGAAACAAAAAAGTTGATAAAGGAACTGGTTAAAATCAAATTAACCGGTTCACAAACAGCCGCACTAGAATCATTTATCAATGACCGCGGTATAGCAATTTTCAGAAATAGTAATTTACTAAAAGCAATTAACCGCAGTGACTTTGAGTCTGCGATTGATGAGTTTAGAAAATGGACTGTCGATTCTGGTAGGCACAAAACAGAATTGGCAGAACTACGAGAAAAAGAAATTGCTTTATTCACCAAATAATTTGACTTTGCAGATTAATCTGCTATAATACTAACTCACTTTAGGAGTTATCATGGACCCACGTATGTTCAGTGCCGAAGAAAAGGCAAAAATTAAAAAGCTATTTGCAGAAGGTATTCAAGTGTTGAGCGAGGTCGCCGCACTTAATGAAGGCCTCAATGATACTATCAAAGGTATCGCAGAAGAGCTAGATATGAAACCAAGCACACTTAAGAAAGCTCTTAAGATTGCATATAAGAATGAATTCGAAAAAGAACAAAATGCTTTCACTGAAGTGGAAGAGGTTCTCGAAGTTGCAGGTCACCGTTGATTGACTTTTTAAAAAAGCAAACTTGGGAATTTTGGTTCGAGTGGGGTTGCACCTTAGTTTTAATTATAGGTGTAGCCCTTACTAGCTATAACATTTATCCCCTTAACATTTGGTTGAGTTTTTTAGGAAACCTTGGCTGGATGATTCTCGGGTATTTGTGGCGTAAATGGAGCCTATTTATAGTCGAGCTTATTATAGTTGTAATATACTTAGGAGGACTATATAATATATTATGAGTTACATTGACGCAATTTATTTAAAAGACAAAGACCTTGTTAAGGTAGTAGAACGTGTTGATGGCGTTAGGAAAGAGCGTCAGTATCCTGCACATTATATTTTTTATTATCCAGACGCCAAAGGTCAATACACTGGCTTAGATGGACAGAGACTGTCAAAAGTTGCTGTTGCATCGCGCAAGGCCTTTGAAAAAGAACGAAAAATTTATAGTCACAAACGGCTATATGAAAGCGACATTAAACCTCTTAATCGTTGCTTAGAAACAAATTATCTAAATGTCGAAGCCCCCGAACTTAACAAGGCATTCTTCGATATTGAAGTTGCCTATGATAAAGTAAAAGGCTTTGCAGATCCTAGTGATCCGTTTAATCCTGTTACAGCAGTTTCAGTTCATCTAGGATGGCGTAATCAATTAGTTACCTTAGTTATCAAACCTAACGGTATGTCTAAGGAGGACGCTGAAGCTATTGTATCTAGATTTGAAGATACTATTCTTTGCGATAGCGAAGAAGATCTGCTAGATATGTTTTTAACTTTATTAGAAGATGCAGATACTATTAGCGGTTGGAACAGCGAAGGCTATGACGTTCCTTACATGGTTAATCGAATCTCAAGATTGTTGGGCGGAGATCACACAAGACGCTTCTGTCTTTGGGATATGAAACCCTCTCGTCGAGAGTTTGAGAAGTATGGTAAGATTTCTGAAACATTTGACTTTGTCGGTCGTGTTCACTTGGACTATCTTGAACTTTATCGTAAGTATACCTATCATGAACTTCACACATATCGACTTGACTATGTAGGCGAAATTGAATTAGGTGAAAACAAAATTCAATATGAAGGAACGTTAGATCAACTATATAACAATGACTTTGAAAAGTTCATTCAATACAATAGACAAGATACTGCATTGTTAGTTAAGTTAGATGCAAAGTTGCAATACATTGACTTAGTGAATGTGTTGGCTCACGCTAATACTGTTACCTTACGCACAACAATGGGTGCTGTTGCTGTTACTGATCAAGCTATTATTAACGAAGCTCATAGCAGAGGGCTAATGGTTCCAGATCGTAAAAGGGGCGACGAAAGCGAAACACAGGCAGCTGGTGCTTATGTTGCTTATCCCAAAAAAGGAGTTCACGACTGGATTGGAAGCATGGACTTGAACAGTCTGTATCCTTCATTGATCCGTGCTCTTAACATGAGTCCCGAGACCATTATTGGACAAATAAGACTTGTGCAAACCAAAGGCGAACTACGAGAGTGGCTAGCTAAAGGAGAAGCATTTGCTGACTTCTGGGATGGAAAATTCTGTGTGTATGAATATGACGAAGTTATGGCTCGTAACAAAGGCTATGATTTAGTCATCGACTGGGAAGATGGTCGATCTACTGAAATGTCAGCGGCAGAAGCATACGAACTAATTTATCTCAGTGGCAACCCTTGGATGCTTAGTGCCAATGGCACAATCTTTACATATGAGAAGCAGGGTGTTATTCCCGGACTACTAGCACGTTGGTATGCCGAACGTAAAGAGCTACAGAAGAAAGCTAAGACTGCAACAGATCCAAAAGAGTTTGAGTTCTGGGACAAACGACAGTTAGTTAAAAAGATTAACTTAAACAGTTTGTATGGTGCTTTGCTTAACGCAGGTTCTAGGTTCTTTGACCAACGCATGGGCCAGTCTACTACACTGACAGGTCGATGTGTTGCTCGTCATATGGCCAGTGAAACAAACAAGTTGTTTACTGGCGATTACAATCACTTAGGTAAAAGCATCATTTACGGTGATACCGACTCGTGTTATTTTAGTGCTTTGCCAATTTATAAAGAACAAGTAGAGCGTGGCGAAATAGAATGGAACAAAGACAAAGTAGTTGAACTATATGATGCTGTGGCAGAAGAAGTCAATGCAAGTTTTACACCATTTATGAACCAAGCATTCAATTGTCCTAGCACATATGGCGAAGTTATCAAAGCTGGTCGAGAAGTTGTTGCTAGTAAAGGTCTTTATATTACTAAAAAGCGTTATGCAGTTCTTATCTATGATAAAGAAGGTAAACGCAAAGACGTAGACGGCAGTGACGGCGAAATTAAGGCTATGGGCCTTGATCTTAAGCGAGCAGATACTCCTGAATTCATGCAACGATTCTTAGAAACAATTCTGCTAATGGTTCTTCGTGGGCAAGACAAGCAAGACGTTATAGATGCTATCAATGACTTCAGGACTGCCTTTAAGGAACGTCCGGGTTGGGAAAAAGGCACACCTAAGCGTGTTAACAATTTGACTAAGCATACGGAAGTCTTTCAAAAGACGGGCAAGTGTGGTGTTGGACATGCTATGGCGGCTATCAATTGGAACAGGTTTAAGCGAGCAAATAGCGACCAGCGTAGTATGGAAATTACTGACGGTATGAAAGTTATTGTATGCAAATTGAAATCCAATCCAATGGGCATCACTAGCATAGCTTATCCAATTGACGAATTAAGACTGCCAGATTGGTTTAAAGAATTACCATTTGATCACCAAGCAATGGAAGAAACTATTATTGACAATAAGGTTGAAAACTTAATTGGTGTGTTAGAATGGGATATAAGTGCAAGCGATCAAAAAACATCGTTTGATATGTTGTTTGGTTAAAAAGTATTTTTATTAGGTAGCCTAATAAAGTAAATATTTGTATGACAACACCTACATTTTTTATTTTGGCATCCTTTGGCATACTTTTAAACCTAAAACATTTTATCTGTGAGTATATACTACAAAACGAGCAAGTATTCTTTCATAGATTGCGATATGGCTCTATAAATAGTTTTATACACACATTACATCATGCGTTTGGCACCATGGTGGCAGGACTAATATTAAATTTTGATTTGGTCCTTATTCTAGGATTAGTTTTTATCGAAGCCTTTATTCATTATCATGTTGATTGGGCTATTGCACGTTTTGGTGCACAATCTTACAAAGATAAAAAATATTGGCAATGGCGCGGCGCCGAAGAATTCATGCATCACGTAACCTTCATCTTATTAATATTATTGGCGAAGTATTACTTGACAACTAATCCTTAATATACTATCATATCCCTATAAGGAGAAAAATATCTTGAAAGACGCGATATTTGATATCGTCCGGCATACTGCCAGCCTTGGTTTCTTCGACCTGGCTAAGATTACAGGAACAGACTCAGACACTGAAGTTTGGACTTGTGATGAAAAGAAAACAGTAGTGCTTGACGCAAAACTAAAGTCACCTAACGGAGACTTAATCGGAGAAGTGGGCTTAGGCAATCTAAGTTTCTTAAATGGTCTTAGCGGCCTTTATAATAAAGACGGTAGCGAAGTAGAAGTTTTAACAACTACAAAAAATGGCGCCATTATTCCTGACTACATTCAGTTCAAGGACAATGACGGCAACAGCGACAAGTATCGTCTAATGAGCAAAGAAATCATCGACGAACAATTACAACAAAGTAAGTTCAAAGGTGTTAAGTGGGATGTTGAGTTTGAACCCACCAAAGCAAAAGTAAGTGAGATGGCACAAAAAGCCAGCATTTACAGTGGCATTGAACCAACGTTTACTGTTAAAACAGAAAACGGTAACTTAGTGTTTATCTTTGGTAGCGACACTGGAGGCAGTCACTTTGGTCGTATGACGTTTGCCGCTAATGTAGCAGGCAACATGAAAGAAGGCTATGCATGGCCTATTGATAAATTCCTTGCTATCATTAAACTGGGCATGGGCGGAGAATGCCGTGTTCACTTTAGTCAGGTAGCTTGTATGATTACCATTGACAGTGGTATCGGTGTTTACAACTACATTTTACCAGGACATACACGATAATGGCTACTACAAAAAAACTTACCCCTGTAAAAAGGGCGGCACAACCGGAAGTTTCAATTTCCGCCGAAGACGCAACAACTTTATCTCTCATCTTAGTCGAGATGAAGAAGCACACAGACTATCTACACAGCACTGATTGGAAACTGTGGATGCTAATGAATATGATTAGAATCATAGGCGAAGAAAACGGCTATAGTTTTAAACTATATAAAGGCCCTGACGAAAACGAAAACATTGCAGGTTTAAGACCAAAGGAGTATAACGATGAATGAGAAACAAGCAGATGCTATGCTTAAGAGCCTTAAGCGTATGGAACAGCTTTTAGAAGCTATCGACTGGAAACTATGGAATTTCCATCAAAAGGTTATGGGCGATATGCCTGACACCGCAGGCAGTGTCGAAGATGAAGAAACTGAACAATTGGCAGCAGTCATCGATACACCAAAAGCAAAGCCAGCGGCTGAGAAGAAAACAGGTTTTCCATCAGTCGAAAAGTGGAGCTAATTAATGCGTAAAATGATTTGGGTGACCTTTCAACGTGAAGGCATTCATAAGTATCCGGTGGCGTTAACTGATCCTAACTTAGCTACGGGCGATGAGTATGATGTTAGCTTTTTAGGCTATCCTCACAGACACATATTCCATTTTAAAGTAGCTATCGAAGTATTTCACGACGATAGAGATATCGAGTTTATTCAGTTCAAGCGTTGGCTGGAAAATCTTTACAAAGGTGCAACTCTAGCATTAGATTTTAAGAGTTGCGAAATGATCGCTGAAGATCTCTATGGCGAGATCAACAGTAAGTATCCAAACCGAGATGTTTGGATAGATGTTAGTGAGGACAATGAAAATGGATGCCACATTCAATTTAACAAGAACTAAAATTAGAACCATGAATCAACATCATAGTCAAGTTAGTAGAGCAATGATTAATATCAATGATATTAAGTATGATTTGCTTAAGATTGCCGAACTGTTCGACGGCATTTTGCAAGAAGGTCTAGGACACATGCCGGCGGATTTATTCCAGGCATATCTAAGCGACCTTCGTGCAGACAAATGGATTCACGATTATGACGTCTCTGAAATTACTTTGAAAGAACAAAGTTATACCTATGACGTTAGTGTTCAAATCACCAACGACAGGACACCTAAGAAATTAAAAATCCATGTTGGGTTATATAAAAGCCCATGGCCGGAATTGGCTCCTACCATGAACTATACTGGTAGCGGTTATATTCGTGCTTAATTTTTATATTCAAAACCTAAATACTATCTCCAACAAAGGAGTTATGTATGACAAGTAAAAAAACTAGAGTCGATATGCAGGCAAGAAACAAAGACTATGCAGTCTTCTTGCCTAGCATTAGTGGCTTTTATCAAACTTTTATCAGTAAGGAACGGAACAATCCAGGAGTGGATGTTCCTCCTAACCGTGTGCCATCAGAGTTCGAGAATGGAATCGAAGGCTTTAACTTTTTAAATAAAGAAGAAGCATACTTTTACTATCCAGATGCACTTTACTCTGCTGGACACGCACAACTTGATATTGCCAAGAGTGACGTTGAAGAATCTATGATTCAAAAACGTGATAAGAAAAATAATTTTATTCTTGGCGATTCGGGTGGATTCCAAATTGGTAAAGGTGTTATTAACTTTGACTGGGAACATTTCTGGGAGAAGCAAGGCGATGCAGGTTATATTGGTAAAGCAGATAAAACTCGTATGGCTATCCTTAATTGGTTGGAGCATACTGCGGACTACAGTATGGTTTTAGATTTGCCTACATGGAGCGCCGCACCTATTAACCAAGCACGAACAGGTCTTAAAGACTTTGGCGATTGTCTACGTGGAACTGTATTTAATAATGAGTTCTTCTTAAAACATCGCAAAGGTCAAACTAAGTTCTTAAATGTTCTGCAAGGCGGCAATAATGTAGATGCTGAGATTTGGTACGAAGCTGTCAAGCACTATCCATTCGAAGGTTGGGCAATGGGCGGTAACAACATGAAAGACATCGACTTAATGTTGCGCCGATTGATTAAACTTCGTGATGAAAAACTGCTAGAGCCTGGGCGTGATGTTATTCACTTCTTAGGAACAAGTAAGCTAGAGTTAGCATGTATCTTAACTGCGGTTCAACGTAACATTAAAGAGCACATCAATCCTAATATGAAAGTTACTTTTGATTGTGCCAGTCCGTTCTTAGCAACTGCATATGGGCAGGCTTATACACAGCACGTTCATCAAAATAATCGCTTTAGCTATATTATGGATAAAGCTATTGATGATCGTCGTTTAGCTGGTAGCACAAATCCGTGGCCGTGGGGTAGTCCGATTGGTGAACGTATGACGATGGGAGATGTTTGCTACTATAAGCCTGGCGACTTAAACAAGCTAGGTAAAGAAAGCAGAACAAGTTGGGATAGCTTTAGTTACTTTATGATGATGGCACATAACATTTATCAACATATTGAAAGTGTTCAACGTGCTAATGCATTAACTGACACAGCTTCTGTTTTGTTCAAACCAGATCCCACTAAGTGGCACAAACAAAAAGGTAAAGCTAGCGAGTTCAGTAATTGGGTTCCTAGAAATGTTATCTATGCTGTTGAATTGATTAATCAAGTCTTTACAAGTGAAACTCCTTATAGTATACTTGATAACAGTCAGGCTTTACTTGCTGATTTAAACGGCAAGAAAACTCTTAAGACTACAGCCGAAGCACATAATATGTTATTTGAAGCCATAGACAAAGGCGACGATAATGATGCTGAAGCTTCTGAGTCATGGGATGAAGAAGCGGCTGAAGAAATTCTAAAGCATATCGATGAATAAAACTGCTCTTGTTATCGGTTTAAGCATGGGGCGTCAATACGCCTCATGGCTTGAACAATTAGGCTATAAAGTTATTACAGCTGACGTAGACCCTGGCAAATCTGCTTGGTACACGGACTATAACGATGCTGTTCGTTATCAAAACTACGACATCATTTACATAGGAACTCCTAACTGGACACATGAGCCTATTGCTCGAGATGTTGTTAGCAAAACTAAAATTCTCATCATTGAAAAACCAGGTTTTGTTAACTCCAAGGCATGGAGAGAATTTGTCGAATCTAATCCTGACACAAGAATAATGATGGTTAGGAATAATCAATTCAGGACAGAGATTTCTGCTTTCAAACAATTAGCAAAACACAGTAAGCAAATTACCGTTTGCTGGAGCAGGGAAGATGGTGTTCCGGGTTCGCCTTGGTTTACTGATAAATCAAAGGCATTCGGTGGTGTAAGCAGAGACTTGATGCCACATTTGTTAAGCATGTATACAGCATTAGCAAATTATAAAACAGGCAATAAACTATACGCTATCGCCGAGGATCGTAACAACTCTAACGTTGATGATTTTTGTGAAATAGAAATCAGTAACAATGCTAAATGGGTGTTCAATGCCAACTGGAAAAACAATAACAAAAATGAGTTCTATATAGAATTCGACTTAGGTATCGATGTTATCAAGTTTGAATTAGGCGACTACATGACAGCGTTTGGTGGATGTCCTGCAGGTCCATATATGGCGATGATAAAAACTGCAACAGAAAACCTAAATAACAATGAGTTCTGGCAAGAACAGTTAGAACAAGATGTATGGATACACCGACAAATAGAACATTTATGACATCAAATTTAATAGTAAAGAATTCCTTTGCTGGCCTGACTACTAGCCTTGCAATGGTACCCGAAGTGGTAGCATTTGCTTTGCTGGCCCATGTAAATCCTTTAGTAGGACTGTATGCGGCTTTCATACTTGGCCTAGTAACATCTGTATTCGGAGGTCGACCTGGTTTAATATCGGGCGGGGCTGGAAGTTTAGCAGTAGTCGGTGTTGCATTGGTTGTTACGCATGGAATTCAATACTTGTTTGCCTGTATAGTATTAGTAGGCGTGATACAATTTCTATTTGGTGCATTTAAACTAGGCAAACTAATTAAATTAGTTTCTCCTGCGGTTATGACCGGCTTCGTTAACGGCTTGGCCATTATTATTTTTACTGCACAATTTAATCAATTTCAAGTAAATGATCAGTGGCTACAAGGTCAGGAACTATTGGCTATGTCCGGTTTGGTATTACTAACTGTTGTTGGTGTTGTAGTTGCACCGAAAATAACAAAACTAATACCAGCAAGTTTGTTTGGTATTGTGTTGACTAGTATAGTTGCATTACTGTTTGGCATTGAAACTAAGACAGTCGGAAGTATTGCAGAAATCAGTGGATCTTTTCCTAGCTTTAATATTCCCGATGTTCCTTTTACATGGGATACTTTAAAGATTATTCTTCCGTATAGTTTTATCTTGGCAGCGATAGGATTGATTGAAACATTGTTAACTGCCAACTTAGTAGACGATTATGTGCATGAGCATAAGCCCGATCATAAAACACACCCAAACAAAGAAAGTATGGCACAAGGCGCTGGTAACTTTTTAACAGGATTATTCGGTGGCATGGGCGGATGTGCTATGATTGGACAGACTGTTATCAATTTAGAAGCAGGCGGATTTCACAGGCTATCAGGTATAGTTCAAAGTCTTTGTATTTTAGCTTACATATTGTTTGCCAGTTCGGTAATTGAAGCAATTCCATTGGCAGCTTTAGTCGGCGTAATGTTTGTTGTTTGCTATCATACATTCGATTGGAAGAGTTTCTCTTTTGGTAACCAAAACAAAGAATACACATTAATAATGTTGTTTGTTACTGCATTAACGGTAATATTGAATCTTGCTTATGCTGTTATTTCAGGTATAATATTAACAAGTTTAATTCACTATTGGAACAGCGTTAAGGAAAATAAATGATGACAAGAATATTAGCAACAACAGGGCAAGGTAATTTTATAGAAACTGAATACGATTGTCCAGAAACAATCGACGACGGCATCATTGTAAAAAACGTAATGACTGGGGTATGCACCAGTGACATTGCTATGATGAAAGGCGACTTCGGTCCGCTACCACTTCATATGCAAGGCCACGAAGGACTGGGACAAGTTATTAATGTAGGTAAAGATGTATTCACCGACGTTAAAGTCGGCGACTATGTAGCTACAAGAGGAGAACCAGCGTATGCAGACTACTATCCTGTCAGGGAAGGTGAGTTTGTTATCGTTCCTGAAGCAGACCCAAAATATATCATTGAACCTGTTGCTTGTGGTATCAATATTGTTCAAGGTGACATAGGCGAATTGGATGGCAGGATAATGAGGAATGATGATGCCAAAATTCTTATCATTGGGTCCGGATTCCTAGCTTATGTTGCTTATCGAACACTTAAACTTAATGGTATTGAATGTCCTGTTGATGTAGTTGGCTCTAGTAACCAAGACATTTGGGCCACCGAGGGTGTAACATTGTTATCTGAACCAGGCACAGGTTACGAAGTGGTAGTTGTATTGAAAGACAATCATAGCTGGTTAGAGAGATCGGATATTGTCAATAACAATGCTTTAATCATTGATGCTGTTGGCAGGTCCGTATCAAAAAAAGAAAACGAAAACTTACTTTGGAAGTCAGCCACAACAGTAAGGCCGAGTCCGCGCAAGTCGTTATTTTTATGCTGTATGGAAGATGCAGTAGAATGGATTCAAAGTGGAGAACTGGTAGTTGACAGTTTTTGGACACAAGCGTATAATAGAGACACCGAATGGCAAAATGCATTTGCAGATGGTGCCAACAGACCCGCAGGTTATAGCAGAGGATATATTAAATGGCTTTAAACACAGAAGAACGTCAAGACATTGTCTACTTTACAGGCTACGAAGTAGAACATACTATTGCTTATGGTATGAAGACTTTGTTTGTGGTAGGAACACCGCCACTAACAGAAATATTAGCACGAGCAAAAGCAGATGCAGATATTAAGCAGATTTATTTTGGCACTAGCCAAAGTTTTAATCCGAAAAGTATTTCGCAAGAAGAATACCGAGCATGGGATGAAGTCATCTTAGGTTGTTTAGATGAAAACTATTGGGTAGCTTTAGACTTTGGTGTTGAGCACATTGAAGGTATTCTAGAATCTGGCTACTGCGAACGTGACAGATTTATTCCTATGATTAGTGTAAAGTTGCCTTACATTAATCAACTTAACTATAACGCAACACTTAAATTAGACGACCGTACCTGGGGTGCTACTAATCCCGGTGTATGGACACATCACTTACAAAGCCTAATGGGTAAAGACAAGTTTACTTATTGGGACCAATACACACAGGATACACCAGTCAATGGCTAAAATATTTTTAGTAGATTTAGAAGCAGTAGAAACTCGTTATACAGGACAATGGAAAGATCATGTACCAAAACTTCTCGAAAAAGCAGGACATCAAGTTCAAATTATTAGTGGTCCTACGGATATTCCTAGTGCCACTACTCCTGGCGCCTTTCTTAATTTTGGCGGGACTAATATCTATAAGTCTAGCCAAGTTGAACAGATGGGCCGTTTATTTTGCTCCGGAGCAGTTAAGCCTGGCGATCATTTTCTTTTTACTGATGCTTGGCATCCTGGTATCATAAACTTAAAGTATATGAGTGAGCTTCTTGGCTGTCTAGTCAAGATACATGCACTATGGCATGCCGGCAGTTATGATCCTGCAGACTTCTTAGGCAGACTTATTGGAGATGCTCCGTGGGTTCGTCATGCAGAGAAGTCGTTCTTCCATGCTATTGACTATAACTACTTTGCCACAGACTTTCATATAGAAATGTTTGTGCGTAACTTACTTAACGATGATGGCGTTCTAGAAAATCCATGGTTAGAAGATGACTTAAAAGAAATTCTCAATGGCGACATGGATTCTATTGTTCGCACTGGCTGGCCTATGGAGTATATGGATCAAACTCTACAGCCTTACAAAGGAATGACTAAACGCAACCTTATTGTATTCCCGCATCGTATTGCCCCGGAAAAACAAGTAGAGATTTTTAGAGATTTGGCAACACAACTTCCACAATACGAGTTTGTTGTCTGTCAAGATCAACAGCTAACTAAGAACGAATATCACAACATACTAGGCGAAGCTAAGATTGTGTTTAGTGGTAGTCTACAAGAAACATTAGGTATTGGTTGCTACGAAGGTGCCATTGTTGATGCTATTCCAATGGTTCCTGACAGACTTAGTTATACAGAAATGTATTTAGATGAGTTTAAGTATCCTAGCGTATGGACTAAGGACTTTGATAACTATAAGACTTGTCGCAAAGATCTTTGCGATAGGATAGTAGACTACATAGAGAATTATGATTCATACTTGCCTGCATTAAAAAAGCAAACTGCACTTCTTACTAATGAGTTTTTTAGTGCTGATAAGCTATTGGCCAATATCAAATGATATATAGGACATTGTATTTGGTAGTTACAAACACATTATTTAAAAATTATCAAAATAAATAATTGTATGTTTTTAGCCCACATTAATTCAATAAAAAACGACGAATACACAGTCTTAGATCAATACAACAAAGAAAGAGTATTAGTTAACAATAACGGATATAAGATTATATCTAACATCTGTCCTCATCAGAAAAGTATTATAAGCAGTAATGCAGGAAAAGGAAATCGTATTTGTCCTTATCACGGATGGGAATTTACCATTGGTGGTTCTCCTGTAAATTCAGGTAAGACTGCAAACTATTGTGCCAATGACAAAGAACTAAAGAATTTTCCTGTATATGAATGGTCAAGTTTGCTATTTGATTCAGAGATAGATTTTGATAAAAGTTTTGACTTTTCAAACTTAATTCTAACCGAACAAAGAGTAGATGTTGTTAAAAGTTCAACAAAAAATATCATGGATATTTTCTTGGATGTAGATCACATTCCATTAATTCATAAAGATGTTTATGAAAAAATAGGCTTTGAAAGAATAGACGACGTAGAATGGTCATACTATAATAACGGGAGCATCCAAGAAGTTCAAGGAAAAGCAATTTGGGCGGCAATTTATCCTAATGTGATGATAGAGTGGCAACTAGGATCATTGTTCATTACTGTTGCTGTTGAAAAAGAAAAGAATCTATCCGAAGTTCATGTGTTTAAATATCGAAACAAAGACAGTTCAGAATACGAATGGAAATTCAACGAAACGACTTGGGAAACTGCATGGAAGCAAGACAGGGACCAGGCAGAACGAATGTTTATAGAAAATTCTACTAATTTAGAAGAACAAAAGATACACTACAAAAATTGGCTAACTAAAAATGGATTTTCTTCTTAATGATTACATGAAGTCTTCAGGCAATGGAGATTTGTGGCATGTAGATATATCTCCGGCTGGTCGAAATGTAGATAGCTATTTTAAGGAAACGATCAAAACATTAGAATATGTTTATGCTAACAAAGACGGTAAGATGTATGTGTTATACTCCGGCGGCATGGACAGTGAATATGTCTGTGAAGTCTTGTTGCATTTGAAAATGGATTTCACTCCAGTCATAGTTGATATAAAATACAACAAGCATGACATAGAGTATGCATTTAACTTCTGCCAACGAAAAAACATTAAACCTATTGTTATTGACATAGACTATGACACATTTGTTGAGTCGGGAGAGATCGTAGAAATTGCTAACATTATGCGTTGCTGTAGTTATAGAATACCGGCAACTATGAAAGCTATATTAGAATTAGATGGATTTGTATTACTAGGAAATGATCCGCCTTATATGCGTAAAAATAACAACCAATGGCAATTAGAAGAAGAAGAAGTTATCCACAGCATATTCAATTTTTATAAGCACTATGGTATTAAAGGTTGTCCTTTTGTATTGTCTTATAGTCCGGAAATGATGTTAAGTTTTTTATTAGACCCGACTATGAAAGATTTAGCTTTAGGAAGAAAATACACAGGGCGACTAGGGACAAATTCAACAAAAGTTAATGTATTCAATAACAATGACGGTGCATTTTACATTGAACCAAGACAAAAATATACAGGATATGAGCGAGTCGACGAGTCGCCATTAATGAATCATCCAAACATCAAATTGATAGAGTCTACTAGACACAAATGGAACGGATGTTTTAAAGTTGACTATGACGTCATAGTTAAACAATTATCTCAAAACTTAAATTAAAATGATTAAAATACAATTTACAGGTAGCACACCAAACATGTATCAAATTGACCGTAGTTATAACTTACCTAGTATTACCGGTGCTGTGCAATGGAATGGTGCCAGCAAATGTTTTGAAGTTAGTAATGGATCTAGTTGGCAACGAATAGATAATACCATAGACATGAGTAGTAGCGGTCCTGATATTTGGGCTATGCATAACTGGATAGAAGAGAAGAAGCGAGAAGAGCTTGAACTTAAGGAATTGCGTAGTAAATACCCAGCATTAGATGAGGCTTATAGGCATTTGGAATTTATTAAAGAATTAGTCAAAGCTGGTCCTGATCAAAATAAAGAAATAGTTCAAACATGATTTTTAATAAAGTTAAAAAATTAAAACAAGACGGTCTTAAGATTGGTATAACGTTTAGCACTTTTGATTTACTACATGCAGGTCATGTAGCTATGCTTGCCGAAGCAAAAAATCATTGCGATTATCTTATATGTGGATTGCAAACCGATCCTACTATAGATAGAGCTTCAAAGAATCAACCTGTTCAAAGTATTGTAGAAAGACAAATACAATTGGCAGGTAGCAGATACGTAGACGAAGTTGTAGTTTACTCTACAGAAAAAGACTTAGAAGATATCCTATTGACACTACCAATTGATGTTCGTATCCTGGGAGTTGAATATCAGGATAAAGACTTCACTGGTAGAGAAATTTGTTATGCTAGAAATATCGAATTAGTGTTCAATGGCCGAGATCATAGTTTTAGTTCAAGTAGTCTACGCAGAAGAGTCTATGAAGCAGAAGTAAGAAAAGAATATAAAGAATGAAAACAAAAGTAGCAGTAATCGGTTTAGGTTTCGTAGGCGGAACCATTTATAAATCTTTTGTAGAAGATCAATCTGTTTATGTAGACACAGTTGGTATTGATCCTGCAAAAGGATTTAATGCAACCATCAAAGACATTGCAGACTTTGATGCAGTATTCGTCTGTGTGCCCAGTCCCCAGGGCTTAGATGGTCGGGCAGATACTAGCATCCTTGAAGCAGTGTTAAAAGATTTAAATGCTGTAGACTTTAAAGGTGTTATTATCAGTAAGGTCACTGCACCCCCGGATGTCTACTCTAGACTGCAAGAATCTCATTATAATCTAGTTCATGCACCAGAATTCTTAACCGCTGCCAATGCATTTGACGATTACATTCATGGACGATTTGCTATCATTGGCGGCAAAGTATCTGCTTTTAGAAATGAGGCAGAACGTATTATCCGTATGAGCCAAACTGGTTTAAACAGCGTAGTCCATTGTAGCATCAGTGAAGCGGCTTTGGCAAAATATACCATCAATTCATTCCTAGCAACTAAAGTGGTCTTTATGAATGAAATGGAAAAACTAGCAACTAGTTCAGGAATGAATTGGCAAAAAGTTGTTAGTGCTATCCGACAGGACAATAGAATCGGCGCTAGCCATATGCAAGTGCCAGGGCCGGATGGACAATATGGGTTTGGCGGCATGTGTTTTCCTAAAGACACTAATGCTTTACTCAAATATGCCGAAGCACAAGGATCTGATCTAAGTGTATTGGATTCGGCTGTAAAGAAAAATCTTGTAATTAGATTAAAGAATGACTAATCCTTTTAGCTTATTAGTAGTAAGCGGTTGTTCTTTTACTGCCAATAAATGCTGGCCTTATCACTTGGCTAATAAATTAAATTTTAGCAAAGATCAATTAAAAAACTATGGTGTTATAAGCTCGGGCAACGGACGAATCAGTCGGTCTATTATATACGGTGTATCTGAAGCATTAAAGACGCATAAGCCAGAAAACATATTAGTTGGAGTCATGTGGTCTGCTGCCAGTCGTTACGAAATATTCCAAGAAGATATCAATCGTTCAATGATATGGCAACACGGTGACAACGTTAATCCAACGGGATTTGTTGAAGGTGCAGATAAGAATTGGATTCTTATACACAGTGGTTGGGATGATGTTTTTTCTAAAAACTATTATACATATCACTACAATGAAATCGGTTCCTATATAAACAGTCTTGAACATGTATTGCGAGTCCAATGGTTTTTAAAACAGCACAATATTAATTACTTCATGACTAGTGCTTTTGGAGAACTCTTTCCAGAAGACATAACTAACTCAAACCTAAAATATCTCTATGACATGATTGATCAGTCAAAATTTCTTCCAGTAAAAAACTGTATGGATTGGACTGTTAACTGTGGCATACCGGGAGATCCAGCCGACGATGGCAAACCATTTAATTTTAAACATCCTACCGATTTACAACACGAAGCATTTGCCGAACAAGTTGTATATCCATATATTAGGACAAATTACTTTGGCTAAAGAGATTGTAAAAATAGTTGACTAACCTAAATAACTGTTGTATAATCTAACTATACTTGTGACCCACCACATTAACTCGGAGAAAAAATGACAAACAAAACAGAAACTGGCCTGGACGCAATGGCAGGCGATGGCGGATATGAAGAAGCCTACTTAGGCGATTATCTTCGCTCTAAAATGAAACGTGACAACAAACGTTTCTGGGCAGGCGATAACATTAGTGAATACCTCGAAGAAGGTTTTAAAGAAAGACTGATCGATGAAGCAACTGAAGCATTTGAAACAGTGCTAGATCGTTTGCTTATTGATCGCGAAACTGATCCAAACAGTCACGGTACAGCAAGACGACTTGCTAAGATGTATTTTAATGAAATTATGGGAGGTCGTTATGACCCTGCACCAGACGCAACTTGTTTCCCAAATGATTCGGCGGACCGTTACGAAGGTATGCTTGTTGTTCGTAGTGAGCTTCGCAGTATGTGTAGCCATCATCACCAACCCGTTAATGGTGTTGCTTATATTGGCATTATTGCCGCTCAGAAACTTATCGGGCTCAGCAAATACACACGCATTGCACAGTGGTGTGCCCGACGTGGCACTCTCCAGGAGGAACTTGCTAATGACATTGCTAGGGAAATCGAACGTGCAACCGGAGCAAAAGACCTAGGTGTTTACATTCAGGCCACACACGGATGCTGTGAGAATCGCGGCATCATGGCACATAGCTCGTTAACGCAGACAACTGTTTTGCGAGGCGCATTTAAAGATGATATGGGCACAAAGAAAGAGTTCTTTGACAATATCAAAATGCAACAAGAATTTGCACCACGATAAGGATTATATATGGCTTGGTTTACAGTAAGAACATATTACAAAAAGAGTTGTGAACAACACGAACATTTTTATCATCGTAATATAGACGGTGCTAAAATTCTTGTTAAAGACGGTTATCGACGTGCAGAATTTCAAGTAGAAACTAACGACGATGAATTTCCTCAATTTAATTTTACTAATTGCCCGGGTGGTAGTGCAGATCTAGACAGTGTTGACTTGTTTAGTTGCTTTGGCGATAACGTAGAGCAAACTGAACTTGTCGAAATGTTTGATGGCGGTTGTTGGGGTGATATTGAAATCGAAGGTATCGACGATGAAGACGAAGTTGAACGTTTAACCGAACTTATCAATGAAGAAGGTTCGTATGCCTTAGAAGACGATGGCGATTGGTATTTAGACGAAACTGAATGTTGGGTTTGGGGACCGATTGAAGTAGAAGATGAAGAAGGCAATGTCCGTATTATTGTTGCAGATAAAGACGGCAACATGATTGACTTTAAGGAAGAGTAATGGCACACTATCGAATTACACCGCTTGAAAAGAAAAGTATCGAAGTCTTTTACGAACTTTATAGACAAGATCCTGAATCAGGCGAAACTCAATGGGTTAACATTAACGAAACATATCGTTGGGGCAAGGCCTTTATTGCAGAAGATATGGATTGTAATTTACCTCGCAAGAGCGACAATCAAGCATATTGCCGCATGGAAGCAGGCGAATACGAAGGCTGTGAGTTTGATGATTCTATTGCTGTTAATTTTGAGTTCAGCGAAGACATCACTGAAGAAGAACAAGAAGAAATACGAGAAGCCTATTACGAAGGCGGTGCAGGATGGGTCTATGACGGTGATCATGAGTGGGAAATTGAAGATGATTACGTAGTAGTCTATGGCCCATATACTGTAGAATTCTGCGATCAAGACGGACAAGTTATTAAAGACGTAGAACTAAAGGATTGAACTTATATGAAAGATCCTGAAATAGAATCCAAAGTAGTCGATCTCAAAGAGACTGTTAACCGTGTTAACGTCTTAATGAAGGAACTCGACGACCTAAATGTCGACGTAAGAGTTACTTACGTTGAAAGAAATAGAGCTAAAGAGATTTCCCAGGGCATTAGCATCTGGCGAATAGAAGAACATAACAATTATCTATAATGTCTAACTGGATCAATAATTTACCTGGTAACAATGGATATATGTTTGCTAACAATGTCAATAGTCCCAGTTGGCAAGTTGCATCAAACATCAGATCGGATGCTATTACTATAAAAAATAAAGACGGCGAGGATGTTTTAATTTTTCATAACGATGGAATGATAGAAACTAAGTCAGGTAAAATTAAAGCAGACGAATGGATACAGATTGCTACTGTAATGAAACAATTCATTATGGATGTAGCAGGTGACGAGGAAACTAGTAAAAAGTTTCCTTACATAAAAGAAATGGCCCATACTTGGGTAATGGACGAATTGAGGAAGTAAATGCGTATTGAAGATGATATCAAATTGGATTTTAAGGATGTGCTTATTAGACCCAAGCGTAGCACATTGTCTAGCAGAAAAGATGTAGACTTATCTAGAACTTATAAATTTAAACACAGTGGCTTTGAGTGGACAGGCGTTCCTATTATGGCTAGTAATATGGATGGTGTAGGAACATTGGCAATGGCGGAAGCATTGTATGAACACAGGATGTTTACTTGCTTAGTTAAAAACTACGACGAAAGCGACTTGTTTGATTTAACTAGTCGTGTTGGTGGTAATTACTTTGCGGCAAGCACAGGAACAAGCGAAGAAGATTTTCGACGCTTAAATAGACTAATCAATGCTTATCCAGAGATACATATTATTTGTATTGATGTTGCCAATGGATATCAAGAAAGATTCGGGGATTATGTAGCAAGGGTTCGAGAAGCGTTTCCGCATTGCACAATTATTGCAGGTAACGTTGTTACCGCAGACATGACACAGGAGTTAATTTTACGTGGGGCTGATATTGTTAAAGTGGGCATTGGGCCTGGTAGCGTTTGCACTACTCGTATACAAACTGGTGTGGGCTACCCACAGCTTAGTGCTATCATTGAATGTGCCGATGCCGCTCACGGTCTTGGCGGACACATTATTGCTGATGGCGGATGCGTATGTCCTGGGGACGTTGCTAAGGCTTTCGGTGCGGGGGCTGACTTTGTAATGCTAGGTGGAATGTTAGCAGGACACGACGAAGGCGGTGGCAAGGTAATTGAAAAAGACTTAGCAACTGACTATTGGGACATTCTATTAAAACAACCACAATTAGAATCAAAAAGTTTTATAGAATTTTATGGTATGAGTTCTGATACTGCTATGAATAAACATCATGGTGGTGTAGCAGAATATAGAAGTAGTGAAGGCAGAACCGTAAAGGTTCCGTATAAAGGCTCTGTTCGCGATACTGTCCTAGACCTACTAGGGGGTATAAGAAGTGCTTGCACATATGTAGGAGCACCTACATTAAAGCAACTAAGTAAATGCACTACTTTTATTAGAGTAAATAGACAAATTAATGATGTCTTTTTGAAAGGATAATAATCATGGCAACTCGTAAAAAGAAAACAGAAGAAGTTTCTGTAAACAAGGCGGCAGCTATCACAGCCGCACCAAAAAAGAAAACAACTAAGAAATCAACAGGCACATGGCCTAAGATTACAAAAGGCAGTCATCTAACAGTTATTACTCATGAAAATGGTAAGACTGAATTAGAATGGGATGACGAAGCACTGGCTAGAGATGTTCGCGAAGCAATCGCTAGTGCAGAATTGGCCAATTTAAAACCAGCAGTAAAAGCAAAAGTAGCAACTCGTAAGAAGAAAGTATCACAATAATGGTTACATTATTTGCAGTATTAGGATTTATTGTATCAATGTTTTTGGTTAGTTATGTAATGAACCAAACCATTTTTAAAAATTTTCCGGGGTGCGGCGGAGATTGTAGGCAAGGCAGGAGTCCTTGTAATTGCCGCAATCAAACAGATGAGCCAACTAATAATTAATTTGAACTTTTGGGAAAGTAAACAACTAGAATACTGGTTGACTGATAACTATCCTGAGTGTAAAATACGTAGCTTGTATGATAAATTTACAGAGCCAGAAGAATTAGACGCATATGCCATAGAAGGTAATCTAGGAGATGACCTAGTCTGTTACTTAAAATTAAGATATGGTAATCAAGTTAAAGGTGGAGTGAGATTTGGAAACGTTAAAAGTTAGTGAAATATTTTATAGCGCACAAGGTGAAGGACGCTTTATTGGCGTCCCGTCTGTGTTTTTACGCACCTTTGGATGCAACTTTAAATGCCCGGGGTTTGGATTGCCGCCTGGCCAAAAGACAACAGAGCCAGATGATATAGGACAAAAAGTTCATTTGTATAAAACATTTATGGACTTGCCTCTTGCTCAAACAGGTTGTGATAGTTATGCTAGTTGGCATCCTGCCTTTAAGCATCTAAGCCCTAACTATACTGTAGATCAAGCAGTAGAAGCTATGTTAGATCTAACTCCTAATTATAAATGGCTTCAAGAGAACGGCAACGATGTTCATCTTGTTATTACAGGCGGTGAACCATTGCTAGGTTGGCAGGCATTGTATCCAGAATTGCTATTGCACGAGCGTATGCGTGACTTACGCAACTTAACATTTGAAACAAATGGTACTCAACATTTGCACAGCGAGTTTAAGTATTTCTTAAAAGACAACTATCATATTATGCGTGAAGGCATTACATTCAGTGTTAGTCCTAAACTAAGTGCTAGTGGTGAGTTGTGGGAACATGCTATTAAGCCTGAAGTAGTAAAAGAATATCAACAAGTAGGTCATACTTATTTAAAATTTGTTGTAGATAAATTAGAAGACTTTGATGAAGTCGATGCCGCAGTATGGGAGTATAGACAAGCAGGATTTGTCGGACCTGTTTATGTTATGCCTGTCGGTGGCACAGATGCTGCCTACTTTAAAAACAGTAAGCACATTGCTGACATTGCACTAGAAAAAGGTTATCGTTATAGTCCACGACTGCACGTTGACATTTGGTCTAATGGTTGGGGTAAATGAAAGAAACACATAAAAGAACGCTAGCCAGAGCAATCAGTTATAGAATTGTAGCAACAGCTATTACTGCATTAGTAACTGGTTTGTCTACTGCCATTGCAATACATGTTGTTCTCACAATAGCACATTACATAATGGAACGCCTTTGGTTAAAAATAGAATGGGGCAAAGTATATGACTAAATTAGTTATTACTAGAAAACAATTTGAGACCTTGAAAGAAATTTTCGAAGAATATGATATCGATGAAGTTGTATGGACAGAAGAATTTACTTCTGGTATAGGTCCTAGCATAACTGTAGAATACGATGCATCAGTATTAGCTAAACGCGATCTTACAGATATAGAAAGATGGTAAAATGAAAGCACAAAAACCCGCACAGGGAATTAGCCTCGATAACGACTGGGGCGATGCTAAAATATTTAATGTAGAATGTGATTGCACAAGCGACGATCATTCAGCTAAAATGTGGATCGAAGTTCAGCGTGATAAAGACATCCCAGATTTAGAAGTAAGTTTTTATGTTACTACATGGACTCCGGTGTGGGCAGGATGGGCTCAGAGATTAAAAGCAGTATATGAGATATTGTTTAAAGGTGTTCATAAGCAGGAACATCATATGTTGCTTAATAAGCAAAGTGCATTAAACTTTGCAGAAGCTATTAAAAATACTATTAAAGAAATGGAAAAGAAAGTATGAGTTATTTGTTTACAAGCGAAAGTGTTAGCGAAGGACACCCAGATAAGGTAGCAGATGCTATCAGCGATGCTATCCTTGATTTGGTTATGGCCAAAGAAGATCCCGCATTGCGTTGTGCCTGCGAAACGTTAGTTACTACTAATATGGTAACAGTAGCCGGAGAATACAAAGGTATTTTACACAAAGAAGAAGTCGAATCGACTATCCGCAAAACAATCAAAGACATTGGTTACGAGCAAGAAGGTTTCGATTGGCGCACCGTAAAGATTTACAATGAGTTACATGGTCAAAGTGCAGATATTGCACTAGGCACAGATAACTTTGGTGCAGGTGATCAAGGTTTAATGTTTGGTTATGCTTGTAGCGAAACAGATAATTACATGCCTAGTGCTATATATTGGAGTCACCGGATTGTTGAAAAACTAACAAAATTACGTAAAGCAGGCTCTGCACCTTACTTAGGACCAGATGCTAAAAGCCAAGTTACATTCGAATACAACGACGACGGAACACCTAAACGTATTGCTAAAGTTGTTTGTTCAACTCAACATAGCGCAGACGCAGAAATTGATTTAGTTAGAATTTCAGTAGAAGCTGTTATTAGAAATATTTTACCTAAGGAGTATATAGACAATGATACTGAGTTTTATATCAATCCTACTGGGCGTTTCGTTATTGGTGGTCCTGATGGGGATACTGGCCTCACTGGAAGAAAAATCATTGTGGACACCTACGGTGGTTATAGTCCTCATGGTGGTGGTGCTTTTAGTGGGAAAGATCCTACCAAGGTAGACCGCAGTGCCGCATATATGATGCGATACATTGCTAAGAACATTGTAGCAACCGGACGAGCACAGTGGGCAACTTGTCAAATCAGTTATGCTATTGGATTGGCACAGCCAATGAGTTTTTATATCGAGTGCGAAGACAAAGCATTGGCAAGAGACTTAACAATGCTTATTCCAAAAGTAGTTGATCTAACACCTAAAGGCATTATTGATCGTTTTAAATTGTTTAGACCTATCTATAGTTCGACTACTAACTATGGACATTTTGGTAAAGAAGATTTACCTTGGGAAAAAGTGGACCTATTCTAATGCTTAATAAATTAAAAAATCTATTTGGTAAGAAACCCGTTAATCCAAAAGAAAGCAATGAGCCCTGGGTTAATGTAGTTAACACAAACTTCGATGAAGGTAGTCCTACTCAAGGCTTTATGGAATTGGAATGGAACAATGCCTTTATCAAATTTCTAAGAGAGAACGGGTTTGAAGGTAAAACTGACGAAGAGGTAGTAGACCAATGGTTTACTGCATTGTGTAAAAATATAGGTGCTCAATTGGATGAAGAATCCAAATTTGTAGCTGATGCAGACGTTTTACCAAAACGTCGCAAAAAAGTTGACAAGAAATCCTAATAGGTCATACAATAGGCTATGAGTAAACTTAACTGGAGTTTTAAGGTTAACTTTGTAGGAGACAATAATATTCTTCTTGCAATGAAGCGTAAGGATGAAGACGTGTGGACTGAAATGCTTTTAGGCGTTCGGGAATACGCCGAATATATGCAACTGTTGCAAGAATTTAATATTAATTTTCGAGAACGAATTGACCAAAAACTTGTGGAATCATATTTTAATGAGTAAAATGTATCTTCTAGTAGACGCCGCTAATATGTTCTTTCGTGCTCGACATGTTGTTCGAGGCGAAGATCCCGAAACCAAGGTAGGCATGGCTTACCATATTATGTTTAACAGTATCAATAAGGTATGGCGTGACTTTAAAGGCAGTCACGTTGTTATCTGTCTTGAAGGTCGTAGCTGGCGTAAAGATGTTTATGATGGCTACAAGCGAAATCGTGCAGATGCTCGAGCAGCCTTGTCCGAGAAAGAAGCAGAAGAAGATCGTATCTTCTGGCAGGCATTCGATGAGCTGAAAGAATACCTTAGTGCAAAAACTAATTGCACTGTTCTGCGCCATGAACGCTGTGAAGCCGACGACTTTATTGCACGTTGGATTCAAAATCATCCAGAAGACGAACATGTTATTGTTAGCAGTGACAGCGACTTCTATCAATTGCTTGCGAACAATGTTCGCCAATACAATGGCATCAGTAAAGAATTAATTACTATTAATGGTATCTTTGATGACAAGGGCAAGCCTGTTTTAGACAAGAAAACTAAACAGCCAAAGACTGCACCCGATCCACAATGGTTGTTGTTTGAGAAATGTATGCGTGGCGACACTACTGATAATGTCTTTAGTGCTTATCCAGGTGTGCGCGAAAAAGGCACAAAGAATAAGGTTGGACTCCGTGAAGCATTTGCTGACAGAGATACCAAGGGCTATAATTGGAACAATATGATGCTCCAACGTTGGACTGACCATGATGGTATCGAACACAGGGTTCGAGATCGTTATCTCTTCAATAAGCAATTAATCGACTTGACAGAACAGCCAGAAGATATTAAAATTGCTATGGATGAAACTATTTCTACAGCAACAGGCAAAAATCGTGTTAG
>JACCED010623655.1_pt1 | contig 44867 bp, 45 predicted proteins | sample 7455021 | NCBI WGS metagenome assembly JACCED01 (sample SAMN15323456, study PRJNA562643) | freshwater metagenome | isolation source: river surface water | place: USA:Blue River Watershed | collected 2017-08-19
ATAGAAAGTTCATTCATATGTGTTCTCCTTAAGCCATCGCCCGTTCGGAGGTCGAGGCGTGCAAAGCGTTTTTTTCAAAATCCAGGATCGCGTCAACCGGATAGCTCACGCGCTTTGATAACTTGAGGTATTTGGGGCCGCGGCTTTCACTTCGCCAGCGTTGAAGGGTTTTGGGACTGATGCCCCAGCGTTGGGCTAGTTCGTTTTCATTGAGCACCCGTCGATCACCGGGTGAGAGGGAGTTGATTGCCTCTTGGATTGATCGGGTGAGTGTGGTTGCCGTAGGTGGCATGAAATACTCCTTTGACGTTGTTGAGGTACAGGTGTCATTGGAAATTTCGGGTGGCGAGGATACGAGGGACCGAATGGCGAACCGCTCGAAAACTTCTGGTTCGCTAATCTATCGCCACAAATAAAAACGGCGAGCACTTGGCTCGCCGCTGGTGAAGTTGCCTGATGTTGAGGCAGTTAGTTGCTGTTGTCCGGATGTTCTTTGGCGGACGCTGCCAGGTATGTCTCCGTCCGACTCATTGCGGTCGGTCGTTACCGGAAAATGGGCCTCTGGAAGCTCGCGTCAAACGACTTATTAAAGCGCTTTCCGCGTTTACCCGAGAGAAGGGTATGGGTCGTCATACCGCGGCCTCTGCCAGAGATCGCCCCTTAAGAATTTTGGGTCGCCAACTTAGCAATGGTCGAAGGTCATGTGCCAGACCATACTCTTCAATCCGCACGCGCTTTTCTGTGAGAGTCTTGCCATTGGTTTGAACCTCTTCAAACATGTACTCCGTCGTTTCGCCCCGATTCACACCGACACAGACGCCGATAGCGACAGCGGTTTTCGAATCTGGCATAAAGAGAGGGCCGCCACTCAAACCTTGCGGCATTGAGAAACTGGTCTCGAACGCATTCGGATGGGGACTGCCAGGCAATTGGCCAGTCTCCACTACTCGATGAACATAGCCTCTGAATCCCCGACCGTACATCCAGAACTCTCTATTCGAGCGATTCTGGGCCGTTGATGGGTAGCCGTAGCTCACAACCTCCTGCCACACGCCTGCGGGTACGTCTCCCAGCGTTAGATTGCTAGGAAACGGAAATTCGACTGTCCCAACCGAAATGTCATAAGGAGGAGGTGCCGCTTCCATGCTTCTCATTGGACAAGCAACGTTTCCGCCAGCCCCTGGAGGGCGAACGCAAAGGCCAATGAAGCCGCCCTTTTCTTCAACGGCGTGGCTTGCGTCATCCAGTACGTGGCGCGCCGTCAGAAAGACCCCGCCGCCTCCCACGAAGAATGCGGTTCCGAAGAAATCCTGAATCACAGCAGCTCCGGATGATTGATTGAACCTACACACAGGAACTATGTAGGTTTCCAAATATGCTGTGGTCTGTGACATAGGGATTTAATGTAATGAATGGTTTTCAGCAAATTCTGAAAGACGACGGCAATAAGCAAGCATTGGCTGCAATATCAGTTTTCGATAGACCTCACATGGAGACTCATCCTCCATTCCCTGCTCATTAAGTAAGTCGGTAAATTTGCTGCTTTTGCGGTGGGCAGCCGATTTCGATCTAAGTTCTTGCAACAGGCGAAGTGAGGAAATCAAGTCATCCGGAGCACTTTGGCCGCCATTTTGGCGGAGCCATGCCTGTAACTTGTCAATTCCCCGAACAGGCTTTTCAGGATCGTTCGCCTTCATTTTTGCCACTTCTGCAGCTGCCAATTTAGCGAGTTGAGATTCGTTCAGGTAGTCGATAAAAACCTTGGTCGCCGCGATTGTGCAGCGATCAAACTCGGTCCATTCATCGGATGTTGGCATACGCAGATCTGCGAGTACCCCAACATCATCTTCGTGAAATTCAGCGTATAGATCGAACCCAAAAGCATCACGCCATTTTTCCAAAAGCTTTCGACGCTCAAGTTTTATAGCAAGATCAAGATTCGTTGGATCAGCAAATTGAGCCAAAAAGGAGCGTTTGAAGCAGGTCTCGCTGAGTCCACCATCTGGTCGAATATTGAAAGAGCGCCAGTACCGCTGTTCTGACTCTGGGAGGTCACGGCCTAGGTCACCAAGAAATACAATCACCTTATCTTCATGGTCGTTATCTATACGCATACCCCATTTACTCCCACACCGTAGAAACCCATCTTCAACAGAATACAGACTTGGCTTTTCAAAGTACTTTGCGAGCACATCCTTGCGAAAATGAACGGGGGTGAGATAGTTCGGGTTCTGTGCATTTTTCCCAAAATAATCAGCGAGCTCATCAGGATTGGACGTAAAAATTGCATCGGATCCATCATCATGAGATCCGATAATGAAGGCCTCATAAGTTTTCACATCCTCATACGGCCAGACGCCACACTTTTCTATTGGCAGCGCTTCTATCAATCGCTTACCTAACAACCGACCAAATGCAGGCTTTCCGGAAATGGATTCATTAGTGATGTGTCTTATCGCGTAAAGCTTAGTATCGGAAATTACTTCTGAGCTTTCCGCTTGAGGAACATCAAAGGATTGCACAGAATCTACTTGCAAAAGAATTGTTAGACCCCGCGCTGCGCAAAATTTGCGAATCGCCGCAGTATCCACGAGCATTGCGCCAGAAGAATCACGGAACACTACCTTTTGCTTGGTTCCATCATCGAGTATTTTTGAATAGCTATCGTTTTTACGGTCATGCCATAAATTGTGGAACAAACGAAATTCCTCCAGAAGATCGAATTGGTCGTGTTCCAAGCCGTGAAAATTGCGGTAGATGACAAGCGGCCAAGATTTTCCCGATATCGGATCGTAAGAATATTCAGTTCGTTTTTTTTCGTCCTCCCACCTTATTGAGAAGTTGGTTAGCCCATCCCCCTTCATAACATTCCAAGTGGCATCATCAAGGAATTCTTCGGCGATATCTCCTTGGACAAGGCCTAAGTAAACACCACCATTTCCGCTTCCGCTGATATGCCAAGACCATTCAGCTATCAGCCACTGCTTTTGCTCACCGTCACGCAGAAGTTTGAGCGCCTCATCCATTGTCAGCATGGTTTCCCCCGTTATGCACTGTTGCATGAAGTAATCGATGTTACTTGTGCGCTAGACGAAAAAAACATACCAACAGCATTGAAATGCCTTTGACGCCTCAAAAAAGTTGTAGTCGTTTGAACGGCTTCATTGAGAATTCCTCAGGAAGTACAGTTCTTGCGTGTTGTTGTTCCAGTGCCAGTTAGGTCCTCTTCCAGCCTTTTTCAGCCCATTCCGATCCCCCTGGCTGGCAACTGTCGAACAAAAAACACAAATATTTTTTGCTCGGTCGCCTTCTCTACAGGGGTTGCCAACCACAACCGACCGCGTCTAACCCCTTGATGGAAAAGGAAGTGACCTCGAGAACGCTCTCGAGACCACCAGAGAAAACAGAGAACAGAGACGCCTGGACGGAAGCGAGAACACCGAGTTTGGGGCGGTCACGCTCGCGAGGCAGCGGTGCGTTTCAGGGGGGAACGGGCAAAAAAATCCCAACCGGATAAGGGTTGGGATTTTGAGTATTGGTGGTGTACTGTGGACCCAGGTTCAAATCCCCTCTTGCAACCCTTGGGGGCTGGATAGCGTTAGTTGCGTATGAACTGCACACCAAAATTTTCCTCCCAAGTACTCCTAGCAGCAGATGCTTGGCAACTTATCTAGACTTGGCAAATGTCCTTCAGTTGTTGCCTAACAGGAATCGCGTATTTTTGAGCGTCAGTGTAATTTACAGGCCAGCATTTAGGTCCGTTGCTGGCTGCTCCCGCGACCTCAAAAGGAAGTAGTCTAAGTCCGTGCACGCTTTTACTTACTTCTAATGCATGGGCAGGATCAGTATGGTTGAGGTAGTCACAGACCTTTGTGGCCCAAACTAAGTTGGCCGGATCTGGCATCCAAGTTGTCTCTTTAACTAAGTCAATTTGACAAGCACGTAACACCTCCACCACAAACGATGCACACGTTAAGCCTTTGCTTCCTTTAGGTGGTTTGTAGTGGCCTTTATTATCAAAAGAACCCTTGGAAGCAATGAAATCAATTGCGTAATTGATTTTAGGCAGCCTACTCGCAACAGCCCTGACAAAGGCAACTACTTGCTTGGACGCGCTTGGGGGAGCAGGTAATGCATCAGCAATCCAACAAGCATTTAGCTCAACAGGTATACCTTCAAGATTTATTGTTCTGTGCCAAGCTAAATGCAGCACTTGTGGGCCGTTTTGCGAGGAATGGAACGCAATCCCTGTATGGCCACCATTGAAAGAACTGTGACTAACTGCAATCGCGACTTGTTCCTTGCTGAAGGGAATAAGACAAAGAGGGCTGTAAGCCATATTTGAATTCAAATCATGCCGAAAAGAACATCACCTGCATCTAATCCAGCCAATTCACTTGCGTCCTTAGCAACGCAAAGTGCTGCGTCCCAACCTGCGATTTCATTTTTCCATATCGAGGTAGCACGCAACAAAGATGCTAGATGCTCACAATTGACATCTGAAACACTGAGATTACTCAAGTTGATTGCTTGAGGGCCAAATTCCGTTATGTAATCGATAACACTTTCTACCATCTCCGTGAGCGAGTCTACATCAGATGCGGCAGAAGGATTAAAAACCCAAGCCATCCACCGCTCAGCGCACTTCACTTGGTCGGATACAAATTTGGCTATTTGAAAGGCAGCTTTTGAACCATCAGAGTAGCTACCTTGCTCAAGCTTCAAAACATAAGCCAGACCGGTATTTCGGCCTGAAAAAACTGCTTCTGCGGGGGCATCATATTGGGCTACAGGAACATAGAATCCACGCAATAAGCCTGTAGGTCTCATTTTTTGAAAATTACTTTCACGAGCCAGGGCATAAGGCATGATGGAGTCTTTCGGTTATGCATCGACGAAATAGTGCACCAGCGTTCACGTGCAAGCTATCCAACCTAGCTTTCAAAGCATCAACATTAGTCATCGGAGGAATTTCGCCCTCAACAAAGAAATCCGCATCAATTAGAAATGCTTTTCTTTGGTTATCAGTAGAAGTGAGTAATGCACTCTGAAGTAAAACAGTTGAATTTTCAAGTCTGAGTATTGACTGAGCAGTAGCGCTTAGTATTTCATTTTCACTTGGTGTTTGTCCATCGGCCAACGCATTCGGTGCCATCGATCCAAGTAAAAAGGATGACAACAAGTGGTGCCATGGAACACCAGTCAGTCCCAGCGGTTCGCGCTCGATGACATCTTTGTATCGAAGACCAACTCGAACAAGTGGCGTATCCTGAAGTACCTCATTGGCGATTTGAATGACTGAAAAAAGTCGATCGTAATACTCATCCCAGCTTGAGTATTTGAGACACGTAAGAGCTAAAAATTCCGTGCAAACAGAAACTCTCCATTGGCCTTCTGCTGTTGAGAAGTGCTGAATTTGAATTTGGGGAATCTCAATCCTGATTTCTCCCAAATCGCTAACAATGGGTGGAACAATTGGAATTGATTTCTCTTCTCTAAAGTCAACAAACCCCAAACTGCTAAGAGACGACTTGAACGTATCAAACAATCGGTCAGTGTTGCTGATCGGACTAAATCTAATCTGACAAACAACCTCTGCCAAGGGATTGTTTGCGTACACGACGCGGTCGACAGATTGGATCCTCATTGAGTAATGCCGCTACCATGTTGATGTGTTAACCGGGCATTGATCATATAACCCTTTGACCTCACTGGACAGTACTCAAACCACAATTGCCCAAAGATTCCAAAATAAACGTCATTCCCCACTCAATTGCCGCCAAATATAATCAATTTTCAGCAATTAAATTATTGGGACCTCACCCCATGAGGTCATGTAGTTCGGCGACTTCCGCTCTTGCCGCATTTGCCACTCCTGATACGCTCCCTGCGTTGACACCTTTACAGTACCCCGCCCAAACCGCTGGTTCAGGGTATCGAGCGCCAGCATCAGTTTGTCATTGGTGGGTTTCAAGCCCTCAAGCAGATCGCCCTGTTGATGAGTGACCGGACTGATTTCGCTCAGCATGATGCCCGCCTTCTTGTACTGATACCCGGCTTTGAACATGCGCTCGCAGAGGTAGGCTGCCCAGCGGTTTACCTCCAGCGTGTCATTGGTCGGGTATGGCAGATGTACTGCCAGGCTGGGTGAGTATTGCGGCAAGTCCTGGCGAAATCGGTTGGTCAACAAAAACACCTGGATCACGGCGGCGTGACTGCCCTGCTCTCGCAGCTTGGCGCAGGCGTTGGCCACGAAGGTGGAAATGGCGTCTTTGAGTACCGGCAACTCCGAGACCATGTTCCCAAACGATCGGCTGGAGATGATCTGCTGCCTGGCGGGTTGCACCTCCTGCAGGTCGACACAGGGGATCTCTTGTAACTCTCGCTGCATCTTCTCCATCACCACGCCGAACTCCGCTCGCATGGTGGGGATGTGGGCCTCTCGTAGATCCAGCACCGTATGAATGCCATGCTGATCCAGCTTCTTTGTGAGCTTGCGCCCTACACCCCAGACCTCCTCCACGGGGATCTGTTGAAGCAGCCGGAGCTTTTGCTCACCTGTCAGAGCGTTGTAGTTGAACACTCCCCGTGACCTCGGGTGTTTCTTGGCCACATGGTTGGCGAGTTTGGCTAGCGTCTTGGTTGGACCAACGCCCACACACACAGGAATCGCCGTCCAGCGCCCCACCCTCTCTCGCATGGCGTAGCTGACCTCACGCAGTTTCGGAATACCGGTGAGATCGACAAAGCACTCATCAATGGAATAGACCTCGTGCCGGGGTGAGAAGTCACTCAGGATTTTCATCACCCGGTTCGAGAGGCTGGCATATAGGGCGTAGTTGCTGCTCATGGCTAGGATGCCGTGCTCTTCGGCAAGAGCTTTGCATTCGAACCAGGGTTGGCCCATCTTCACGCCCAGTTGCTTGGACTCGTTGGAACGGGACACCACACAGCCGTCGTTGTTTGACAGCACAACCATCGGCACGGTTTTCAGATCAGGCCGAAACACCCGTTCACAACTGACGTAGAAATTGTTGCAGTCGACCAAGGCCAACTGCTGCACCGAGCCACTCATTCCGCACCTCAATACAACTTGTGCAGATTTCGGGTCACCACGCCCCAGATCTCCAGTTCCTCTCCGTCTTTGACCGTGATGGGCGGGTAGATGGGGTTCTCGGCAATGAGTTTGACCACGCCGCCCCTTCGGTGAAGGCGCTTGACAGTGAACTCGTTGTTCAACACGGCCAGGACGATATTGCCGTGCTTGGCATCAATAGAGCGATCCACGATCAACTCATCGCCGTCGTAGATGCCAATCCCGATCATCGAGTCACCCTTCACGCGGAAGATGAACGTGGCCTCCCTGTTTCGGATAAGGTGCTCATTAAGGTCCAACTCCTTGCGCGTGTGGTCAGCCGCAGGCGATGGGAACCCCGCAGACACCTTCCAAGCGCAAACCTCCAGCCAGACCTTGGTATCGGAAACATGCAGGGGTTGCGGATGGGAGATGGCTACAGAATTCATGGGTCCAAATATACTGGATATTTATCCAGCATTTCAAGTACACTACCGAACTCAAGCCCTCGGCGCTGGCATGGCCCGGAGTTCGGGCATGTGCGACCAGGTCATCAGTTCTGCGGCCTTGGCTGTGTCAGCACTGAGCCAGGTGTCGTGCAACTCCGGGGCAATGATCACCGGGGTGCGTTTCTCATCTCCAGGCTTGTGGAACTGGCGCATCACCGGATGCTCGTCAGCATTTACAGTCAGCATGGAAAAGCTGACCACCAACTCCCCTGAAGCGGGGTCAATCCAGCGGTCCCACAGGCAAGCTATACCGAAGGGATCACCTGAAGCCAATTCGATCTTCCAACGCACCGCCCTGCCCGACTCGTAACTTGGCTCATAGAAGTTGTCGACCAACACCAGGCCGTATTGCCGGTGACGCCACGCAGTGCGGTAACTGGGTTTCTCGGCTGCCGTCTCGCTCCTGGCGTTATAGGTGTGGCGGGCTATCTTGTCGTCTTTGGCCCAAGCTGGAATCAAGCCGAACTTGGCCAAGCCGCAGGCCACGCGATCTGTCTGGTGACTTTTGACCACTACAGGCGCAGCAAACCCCGGATAAGACTCATCCGGGTAGTCGGCGGGAAGCTCCACGCCAAGCGTATTTTTCACCCACTGGGCGCGCTTGGTTGGCGTGAAGTTTGTGCACACGCAAGGAGTTTATCGCTGCACAAATAGCAACGCCCCCCCAGGGCCGCTGTTGCTTAATTAAGTTAACAAAACTAAATTACCAGTCCGAATCATCATTGAAGACTGCACCTCTTCCCGTGGCTATGTTGCCAGTCCGGATGCTGCCATCTGAGCTCGTATAACCAAGACTGGTAAACAGGCTCCCGTCACTACCAACCACGGTGTTGTCACTGACCCTCGTATATATCGTTCCTTTCGCCGAAACGCTCACGTCATCGCTGACTTGGTTGATGACATCTCCGTTGGTCGAGACCCAAGTCTGATCGCTCACTTTAGTCAAAATCTCGCCTTGATTGCTGTCAGAAATCCCAAAAAGGCGCTTGAAGAAAGACATATGTGACTCCTTTCCTTTGGCGAAATTAGCCGTGTAACCAACTCTGCAGGACAAATCCCATTGCCAATGTATCTAGTTCGCAATAACGCAGCAAGCCTTTGCGCAGACTGTTCCTGGTTTCGGGCTGCAAATCTTCGAATTGCAGCCTCAGATATGCGTTGCTCGCAGCCCCACCCTGGTTAATCTTCTCGGCCTCCTCGCCATCGGCCCCAAGCTCACCCACCAGAAATTTGTATGGATCCACAATCCTTCCATCCGCAGACTGCTTCCACCAAGCGACACCTTTGAAGTTTTGGCTTGGTACTTTCTGGTCGGATCCATAGATTGGTTGGCTATAGGTCCTACGAAGAAAATCAGAGCTCTGCATGACCGCAGGGAGCACTTTCTTGATTGAGCAACTGCCTTGAGTGCTGGGATGGAAATAGTGCTTGCGAGCCATTTCAGCCAGATCAACCATGGCTCGCGGGCCATCTTTAGTGATGGATTCAATGAAACTGATCAGCTCATCCTTGTCAGAAGGCGGTTCAGCTTCTGCGCTCAGCTGGTCTTTGATGGCGTTCAGGATGGAGTTTTCATGATGGCTCCAACGCATGATGGTGCCTTGATCGTGCCGTAAGGCCTCGTGCAAAGCGCGAACGAATGAGTAGTTTGGAAACTCACTTGGCGTATCGGACAGGAACTGTCCTGCATGCCGCAGGCGCCCGTCGGCCTCGAGAACGTGGTGCGAAAACTGAAATGCGATCTGCTCGTAAGATCGGCGTCCAACATGAAATGGCAGCGCAACGGCAGCCGTCTCAAAGTCGATCAAATGCAGCGGATATTTCCATTCGCGCATTGCACTATTCAGCCCATCTCGGTCAAGGTAATAGCCTTGAGTCTGCGAGTCGGCAGGTAACCCTGCCACCTGCATCCACTGCCGCTCTGAGTTGCTCAAAGGGCTGTATTCGTGTTCCGTCAGCTTCAGATCCTCTTTTGTCACTTGGCTGAGCTTGCACACCCCCTGCTGAATAAGCCGCTCCTTTCCTCGGAAGTTCCACAGATCCAGGACGGTACCTTCTGCAAAATCCAAGTCGTTCCAGCCCTTGGCTTCTTTCCAGCACTCATGAAATCCGCTGCGCTGCGAGGCTCCTGACGGGGCCTTGAATTCACACGCACTGCAGTGTCCACCAATGACGGGCGGCAACTTCTGATCAACTGCATATTGCTGCGCCCACATCGGCGCCAGTTCCTGAAGCATCCCCTTCCCTCCGGGAATCAACAGAGGATTGGAAAGAACTTCATCAACGAGGTGGCCAACAGACACGCATGTGAGTACCGAATCAGCCAAGCCAGCTTGCCTGGCTCGATCGTCCACCTGCACTTCGATGTCACGCCCCTGCCGCTGAATCTTGAACCATTGGTTCAGACCCGTGACGGTCGCCTTCTTGCTTTTGTCTGGCATGAGCAGGTAGGCATTGACAGTTGCCGATGGAAATGCCGACTGAGTTACGAATTTCTGGAATGCCACATCCTGTACATAGGATAGGAAATCACCGGAAATCGAGCCACGTTTACCTGTCAGGCTCTCCGGGTCACCAGAATAAGACTTGGCCTTGACCTCAATGACTTCGATCTCTCGGCCACGTTTGACAAGGACGTCCACTCGTACCAGATACCCCTCATGGACGATGGCTGGCTCGAACAGAGTGATAGTGTCCTGCTGGAGCAGTTCGGCGGTCTCTGCAATGGCTTGGTCCACCATTTTGGTTTTGATTTCAACCCCATCTGGATACTTCAGCTTGGCCAGCTCGCCAACCTGAAAACCACCATCGGCTAGCATGGCCAGAAACTCGTTGTCATTCTTGGTGTTGGCGTACTCCCCTTTGCCCGTGTAGTAAAGCTTGGTCGGACACTCAAGCGCCAGCTTGAAGCGAGATTTGGTCAGGTAACGCTGACTTGGACTGTTTTTCATTTCCACCTTAACTGCGGGCCAGCCATCGGTCGAGCAGTGGTCCGACATACTCTTTCCCCAAGTCATGCCCACGACCAGGTACCACGGTGACAGGAATCCCAGTCATCTGTCCAAATTCCAGAACATTTGCAGGGATGCTTTGCCAGTCATCTTCCCCCACATGAATTTCACATCTGAGTGGCGTCTTGAAATGCCCTTTTTCAGCCAATTGCTTCAGGCGATCGGGCCTTGGCGGCGAGAAACTGGTATGTGTCTTTTCGTCGGAGAACTCTCCGACTATGGGCGAAAGCAGCAGCACATGCCCTAGATAAGCCGGCAGCTGGGCTTGTGCATTTAGGAACAGGTACGACCCAAAGGAGTTGCAGACCACATGCGCTTGTTCATGCCAGAAATGGTCCAGCAGGTCTTTCATCACGGTTTGAATCTGTTCTTCAAACGGTAAATATCGGAAGTCCCCCCTAGTCTCACGACCGGCAACATCAAATCCACGATTCATCAGACCTTGGCCGAGGCCCGTACCCAATTGCCCCCCATAGCCGGGCAGATAGTAAATAGTCGAACGTGAATTTGAAAACATTTTCGAACCTCTACACGTAAGAAGTTTGCCCAGGACTTGGTTCAGCCTTGTCCCTCATCACTCTGCAAACAATACCGCAGATTTATCGCCCCGAGTTACCTTTTTTTCCAAGCTTGTTCTTGTAGATCCGCAATGATCTTCTGCTGCTCTTGAATCTTCAATGCCGCCTCTTCTGCTCTATCCATTTTTTCCACTTCCTTATTGATCAGTTCCAGCGGGCCACAAGGAACCTCCAATACAGCGACATCTCGAGGTGCAACCCGCATCACATCAGGCGCAATGGCTTTTTGACGCAGGTATTGTTGGGCGTAACTCGATCTCAGCCACCAAAGCACCTGCCTTGCCGATGGGGCATTGACTGGCGCATCCAATTTTTGCCGCATGATGACAAAACTTTGATTCGGTACGGCAGCAAAATCAGTGCTTTCCCGAAAAATTGCGACTTTTCCATATGAATCAGGTGAACCTCGAAAGCACAGTATCAGATCATCTTTCAATAGAATTTGTGCTTTGCGACGGTCCAGTGATTGCAGAGGTCGGTCATTCAGCTTGCCAAGTTTGATCCATCCTTCATCAGAGATTTCGCTTGCCCCAATTTCGTGATACTGAATTCGCTCCTTTTCACCAGTTTCAACTATGTGATGCGAGCGGAAAACCTCCATGAAATCTTGAAGCCGCATGAATTCATAAACGCCCCGCAACGGAGTCAGTGGATCATCCTTCACAAATTGCCCGACTTCAAAGGAAACAATTTTTTTCGATTTCCCGGGGGTCAATCCACCACTCAGAATGGAGGTGATCTCCACTGGGTATCTGTTTTCTGCGATCCCAGTTTCTTCAACGTTCAATTGCTTAGCACGCCTTGGCATGCCAAAGCCTTTTGTTGCCGTACGCGTATTTTTTTCATCCGACAAATCGATGAAGTCGACCACAGCATTCGTGGTGGATTGTTCAAAGACCAAAATACTGTGCGCCTGTGATCGAACCCCCACTACGCCCATCGGTAGCTGAATCACTTGTTTCAGTCCAAATTTCAAGCAATGATCCAGAATTTTCTTGGCCCGACCTCTGCCCGCTGTCAGAAAGTGGTTGGAGACTAGGACCACAACTTTCAAATACCCTGCGGTCAGACACTTATTGAGCACCCCAGCATTTGTATCAAGATCATCCTCTTCTTGTCCGGTCGGATAAAACGGTAGATCCAGTCTTGTTGCATTCACCAACAAGGCATCAGATCTTTCAGTTGTGCCGTAAAACAGTTGTTCCAACTCTACATACGCTCTATTGGCAAATTCAGCAGGCCTGAACCATACCCGTGCATCATCAAACGTGGCGGCCAAACTCCCAGGCAACTGAAAATTTCCTCCAGTCCTGAATTCATCTCCGACCATTCTGACAATCTTGCCGGCCCCCCCTCCGTACAGTATTCCTATGCCATCCAGGGCATAGACATCCAACCGAACCTGGCCCGTCACCTTGATCATGAAGTCGACAACATCCGTTGGAGTCATCGAGGCTGCATTTCGCCCACCTGCTTCAGTCGCCAACCTGTGCAAAGGATCAACATCGGAATTCACATACGCAAAGTGACGAACGTCGTCCAGTCCATTGGCGTATTTCAAATACTCCGACAACTTGGAAATCACAGGCAGGAGCAAGTCTCTACCATCCCCATTCGCAGCTATCGCTCGAAGAGTTTTGCAGGACTCCAGGAATCCAATTTCGGTCAGATCATCTCCAAATGCATGTTCTATTTGCCTATCTACCTCCCCCCCCCTGTTCAAGACTGACAGTATCGAAGCTTGCAAACTCACGTGTGTAGTCATTGCCAGTCGTCTTTCACTTTTCAACGCATCAATCCACTCCGGATATTCATACGCCTTGCGTTCTGGCGTTTCTTCATACGCCCTCTCGCAAAAGTCGAAGAGTTTTCTGTAGGTCTCAGTGTTCATGGCGTTTGATCCGCTTGTGCTGTCGATTTGCATACATTGCCGTGATGACCCAGCCATCCCGAACAATGATTCGCAGGTTTTTTTTGCTTTCTGCGAGGCAGATGTCTTTTTTGCATACTCCTGCAGTTCGCATCAATTGAATACTCCTTCGGCTAAAGAAGTAGCAACGGGCATGATCCGAGGCTGCCCCTTCCTCGGCGTACTGCAGAAGGGAGTACAACTCCTTTGAAACGCCTCGCTGTTGGTTACGTTCATTGGCAACGTGTGCTGTGAATTTGAGATTAGTGCTCATGATATCAGATCGTCAGTGACTCACGATTTCCGTTGGGTTAAAAAAATTTGCTTGTTCAGGGTCTTCTCGAACACTCGCCCGTTTCGTACAACCATCCCAACTCCCTGGCAATCTTCTCGAAAGCCATAGTCATACGTCCGGCGAGGCGCGACTGCCCTCCATGCAAAAGCTGCACATTGAGTTTTCATTTCCGAATTCTTTCCATCCTCATAATCGTCAAACATTATCATTTAATGCCTCCATTTAAAAAAACCACCTTTCGGTGGGATTCTGGTCAATTGACCTCTTTCCTAGCTCAGATCCATCTAATCTTAGATGGCCGCCTTATGTGTAGTTCGAGGACTACGCATTTGTTAGGCGGCGCCTAACAAGAAAGCAGATCAGGCTAACAATGTTAGATCCTCTTCTGTCAGAGAGAACTTTAAGCTCCCCCATCTAACGGTTAGTTCTGGCTGCCATTACATCCAGGCAAACTCCAAAAGTTATCACCTTGTTAACTTGACCAGCAGAGACAGTCCTGAAGTTGCGGACAATTTGTCAGCAAGCTCGATGTTAGGGAATCCCTAGCATGTCGGTCATGTAACCATTACATGCTCGGATTCCCAGATCCATAATTGATACTTTAGTACCAAATGTGGATTTCGACCGAATCTCTGTTTAACCGTTGCGTGAACTATATGAAAAAGATCCAAGGTTTGTCAATCTGCTTAAAAAATATTTTTTCTTCAAGAATGAGTACTAGATGTTTAATTTTACTCGACAACGATGGTTCTGATCGATTTAATTGATGCTCGTGGGCTGGATAACTCGCTTTTGCATCTCATGGATCCCGAGGGCTATGACCATGGGTCAGAGTAGCCATGTTGGTCCACAGGCATCAATATCGACGATTGCCTGGACCAACTTCAAGCCGTCACGACCTGACTCACGTTAGATCTCATGGACTTCCGTCCCCGGATGGGTTGAAGTTGGTTGTCTGGACAAGGGCCATAACGTTGCTTGATGGTCTTCTCGCCCACTGACCAGACCATCAGACTCTTTGACTCGATGTCCCAGATCGGCGTCAAGTCGTGCATGGCCAAAGGGCCGACAGGCTCGTGAGGATTGACCACTTTCACAATCCTGCCCAGATTCTCTGGGTTGAATGACTCCACAACGATGGCTAGGTCACCTGGCCGGCACCTTGGGGCGATCATGAGGACAACCTTCTCATCGTCCTGACTGCCTCCTTAAGCGCTTTAGCCGTTTGCGTACCACGCTCCTCGAAGATGTCTGCCAAGCTCTCGTAGTACCAGAGGGTTTCTTCCTTGCTGACAGAAAACCGGTCATATACGCTGAGACCCGAATTCAACAGGTCCTCAACGATTGACCTGGCGTTGTGCAGTTTGTCTGAACTCGACACCAACAACACATCCATATTCGCATGCTTAAGGTGGGCGAGATAAGCCTCCTTACGGGGCTTCCAGGCCTGTTTGCGCCCGTTGGCGTCTGGGATGCCATCCGTACAGCCCGCCACAATGTCAGCCACCCGATCCCCAAACTGAATTCGGATCAGATCCGCATACGAGGACCCACCATCTTCCACAGCATCATGCAGTAATGCCGCCATGGCCTGCTCCTCATCAGCCCCATGCTCCAAGGCAATTGAAGCCACAGCCATGGGATGGGCGATGTAGGGTATGGAAGTGCCTTTTCGCCACTGCCCATCGTGAGCGTCCACGGCCAGTGCCAGTGCTTTAGCAATTTTGTCAGTCAACATTTGAGCTCCTTTCGACTTTCACTCTTGTTCGTCCTCTTCGTCCTGCTTGATTGAGTCGAGCCATTCATTCACGCGGGCTCTGACTAGATCGCCGAACTCTGAGTAGAAACTACTAGAGGCATCGACGATGAACCAATGGACGTTATCCCTCGGATAGCCGTCACCTTCGAAATTGACGTCCAGGCATGCAATCAGGTTCCATGTTTTGAGGAAGAAGTCCACCAACTCCCTCAGTTTCAACGGCTTGGTACTGGTTCGTACCCCCGCCCCGTCCAACGTGCTTCCGTCATATTCGTCAACCACCCTGTAATGGATTCGATTGCCTACTTGTCGGGCGTAAACACATGTCACGTCCTGGGTCGTCGACGCTATGGTGATACGCGCGATTTCAACCTCTTGGCGAGAACGAGTGGGCAAATATTCCCCTCCCATGAATGCCGGATGAATCCGCCCCAGGTCCTGCCTATCCTCCTCGTTCAGTACTGCCTGAGATAGTTCTACGGGGACTGCTCCTTCATTACCCTCTTCAAGTGCTCGTACATATAGCCGCCTGCGTTCTGCGCCCTTGATATCTGATAGCAGACCAATCCCCTTCTCTGAAGCCCAGAAATAGCTGTTCGGTCGGCAATCGAGATCAATTCTCTCTGTGTGAATACTCATGAAAAACTCCTGTTTAGCGGCTTTGCCTGAGTGACGGGGGCCGCAATCTGGAACAAATCCCCCCGACCCGTTAGGTGGGTCAACCCATATGACTTACTTGCGTGTCCGTCTTTTCTCTTGGGTACTGTCGATGACCTCATCAGAGATCAATTCCTGCGGCAAGCGCCAGTTCAACTTGCTCGCCACCTTGACGATTTCAAGCCTGTTGTGGACCTTGATGTCGCCCAACCACTTTGGCACTCCCTCTTTGAACTTGTCTCGGTAGATCTTGCAGTGATGAGCCCATGCCATTGCAATCATGATTCGAGCTCCTGCCGAATGAGATCTTGCAAGCGCAATAGTCCTGCGCGATTAATACATGCGCGAAATCTGACTTGTTCTTCCTGAGGTTTGGAAGAGGAGTCCCATTGGCTTGTTATCGAGAGCGAGTGACCACCTACTGGGCCTGGGATCGCCTTCAGGGCAAGGAAGTAACGAAAGTCATCGTTGCCAGACAAGATGACCTTACTCGAGGGGACAGCGACTGGATGTACATGGTCGCTGGTGAATGAATCAGACATGAAAAAACTCCTGCGCCTCGCAAACAGTGGAAATAACGTCCAGTTTGCACGCGAGACCAAGAGTGCCGGGACGTTTAGCAGTCTTTTACGCCCCTGCAAGTACCTAAATCGGGCGGTCGGCTTTTGCCTACTTTTTGATTGTGTCACTTCAATTTGATCACTGCAAGCTCTCAACATTTTTTTGTACGAATTTTTTGAAAGCAACAAGATGGGCACCTCTGAATGAGGTTCATTCCTGATACTCAATCGAAGTCGCCACTCCGCTGATTTTTCTGACTTGAAATGAAGTGACCATAGGAGGCTCCCTAAGAATCGCAATCTCAGCAGCGATCTTCACGGGAGTGTCAAAAAGCACCGTCGTTGAAACAAATTCCTCTTCGCACTCCCCCACCAATTCCCGCGCCTCATGATTTTTTTCGTATTCATCCCACGAAACATCAACGCCAACGTGCAAGATCGCCTCAGCTTCGACTGAAACACTACTCTGATTCAGAGAGTGCATTGTTATGCTCCCAGGGTTCAGTGACTTGATTTCCTGGATCTTCATGGCGCTTCCTCTTCCAATGTCATATGGCAAATTAGCGCTGATCTGTGGCAGTACTCCAGAGTCTTCAAGTATCGACAGCAAGTCCGATTCCAGCCATTTCCGGATGATTTCGCGAGACAATTCCACATCAGATTTCTTCATTTGATCGTCCTCTTTTTTCTTCCAAGATAAATCAACTTATTGAACGTCAGCGACCAATTTTCGAAGAATCAATTGATCTGGCCTTGAGCAATTGCTCCGCTTCTCGCCTTGAGAGCCTCAGACATCAGCCCAACCATGCCATCAACCTCTATTTCATTTGCATTCACGGCCGCCATTGATAACTGCCCCTCATCACTTTTCACAATAACCACCGCTTTACCTGCCTCATGTTGATAGCAGTCAAGAAGCGACGTCATCAAGTAGAAAAAGTGGGATCGCTTGTCCTGATCGAGTTGCTTGGCCAGTTTGATTAATTGCTCTTCATCGACGGATGAAAACAGTTCCTGTTGACTCGTCACCTCAGTCTCCTTGTACATACCCGTCATTGGGCAATTCCTTGTCAGCCAGATCTCCGATTTCCTTGAGCCATGCGGGCTTCTCAGGACAATTTTTCTCGATCCAGACCTTTGCTTTCGCGTCGCCAAGGGATGCAGCTCTCCCCATCAGTCGAGTTGCTTCGGTCATGTCGGCCTCAACACCAGTACCCGCTTCGTACAAGAATGCCAGTTCACGTAACCCGACAGAACTGTCTTGCTTTGCCGACTGCCTCAACCAATGCAAGGCAATTTCAACGTTTTCCTCTACGCCATGACCGTAAACAAATAGCATGCCTAGATATGCCTGAGCATCTGCGTTGCCTTCGTTTGCAGCCTTTTTCAACCACTTTGCACCGGCCGGAATATCCTGCTCAACTCCCTGGCCCCACATGTACGCCAGGCCAAGTCGGTAGGCCCCCTTGGTGAGCCCCTTCTCTGCCGCAGATTTGTAGCAGTTGAATGCCTGAACCAGGTCCTTTGGCGTTCCATCCCCGTTTTCATAGGTCAAGCCCAAGAGATAAGTTCCCCATGAATCACCTTGCAAACTGGCCAGGTGGAAAAGGTTGTGACCTTTTTCTTCGTCCTCTCCGACGATGTCACCTCGGATATAGGCTATTCCAAGTGCAGTTTGACAATCTGCGATGCCTAGGTTCGAGCCCGTCATTAGCCAATAGAGAGCCTCCTCATCACGAGTCTCAGCACCTCTTTTACTCTCCAAGGCTTCAGCCAGTTTGCTCATTGCGGGACGGTGCCCTTGTTTCGCAGCCTCTCTGAGCCAGAAAACCCCTTCTTGTTGCTCCTCTGGAGATTTACCATTCCATGTCATGTGATAGCCCAGTACTGACTGTCCAAATGCATCACCCAGCATTGCTCCACGCTTGAGATACACCTGAGCGGTTTCAACATCCTCGTCAAGCAGATAGCGTCCAAGGGCCGCACAAGCAGTTTCATTTCCCAAAGCTGCAGACTTTCGAAACCAATAATTCGAAGTATCTACATCCCTGGTGCAACCGTAATCTCCATTCCTGTAGATCCGCCCCAGATGCATACAGGCGTAGCTCTCACCTTTTTCTGCTGCTCTAGTGAGAAGGTCCAACCAGCTCTGCGACTCATCTTCGTCCTTCAAATGCTTCAACCGCTCGTAAGCGTGGCAGTACATTGCAAATGAATCTCCGCTTGAAGCCCCCAACTCCAGGTGATAGCCGTAATTGGTCTTGTCTTCATCGGCCCAAAAACAATGTGCAGATAGGTCACCCATCTCCTCCGCTGCTCTCCTGAACATCTGGATGCCTTTCTCGGGGTCCTTATGTGCCGTGTATCGAGCGAGATTGATCAGGCATCTGCTGGATCCACCACCAGCACCCTTGCTATACCAATCCATGCCTCGATCGGAATCAACATCCACCCCATAGCCAAGCCTGTACCACCGTCCCAAGTGAAACATGGCGAACTCATTACCCTCTGCCGCTAATTCTTCCAGGGCTTGCACGGCCTTTGGAAAGAAACGAGGGACATCCTGCTCAGACCAAAAGCAGGCAGCCCGTTCATATGCAGTCTCCTGCTGAGCTGGTCGATTGAGAGTGTGGCGTAAATAGTCTAGATAGTCATGCGGGTTGCAGCTATCCTCGATACATGACCAGACTAGCTGGTCGAGTTCCTGGTCTGAAGTGACTTCGTACATGCTGACCTCCTGGGATATCAGCGTAACGATCAACAGGCTCAAGGCATGAGCCAACGGGATTCAAATCAACTGTATGACTCGTATTTTTTCAAAGCCGATCTGATCGCCTTCTGCACGCTTTCTCGTAGGCGCAGTGGCTCAAGAACCTCCACCTCGGGACCATGTCTGAGGATGTCCCCCAGTAGTTCCCGATCATCGGTAAAAGGCACTTCCAGGACGTATGTTCCATCCTTGCCGAGAGTGGCCTTTTGCTCAGGATGCCATTCTTCACGAGAAACCCAACGAGCTCGGCTGGAGGTGAACTTCATCTTTGCCCATTGAACATCCTGCCCACCAAAGATTCCATATCCAGCAGCAACTTCTGCTTGAATTTTTTCTTGAGAAATTTCCTTTGCCGTTGTACTGAGGATTTCACATTCCTTGATGGCATCGATCGAAAAATTGCGAAGTCCGTTGCGCAAGTGGCACCAGGCGTCCACGTACCAGTTGTCCCGGTAGTGAACCAATTGCTGAGGGGAAATGATTCGCTCGATTGTTTCCCCGTTCTGACGGTTGTAATGCTGAATCTTGATCTGCTTACGGTTTAGGGTGGCTTGAGTTACGGCCTCGAATCTCTTGAGCTTCAGCTTTCTTTTCCCGGCATGAACCAATTTGACTCGCTGTGCCAGAACCTGAGCATCAACACCCTGGGCAGAAAGCATCTCATTCAGGCGAGACTGCAACGGTTTAAGTTTGGGTCCCAAGACTCCGGGCTCGAGTTGCTCGATCATATTCTGGATCGTCAACAGTGCCAGTACTTCCTCTTGGCTGAACCAGAGACCGGGAAGCTCCTTACGTGAATCGACTAGTTCCAGGCGATAGCCCCCCAGGTCCTTGTCAAACACCACAGGAATGTTGAGCCGATCTCGCAATTTGGCGAGATCACGCTTGAACGTGGCCAAAGAAATCTCCATCTTCGACAGGATTTCGTCGCGCGGCACGGCTCTGCGCCCTGTCAGCAGGGTCCTGTAGCTATAGAGTCGGTCGATTTCACTCATGATTCGTCCAATTTTGACAATTATTCTGGCAAATTTCCTGTTTTCTTCAAGGCCAAGGCCAATCTTTCCCATCTGTTGGGCTTCCTTTGGTTGATGATTGCCCCGTATTCAGACTGCATGAACTGCATTTCCTGATCAGACCTGAATGGCTCAGTCGAGCGCTTGAATGATGTTTTCGATGGGTGATTGATATCCGGCACAGCGGGGGTACCGAGTAGTACAAACGCCTGAAGGATGACCTGAAGCGTGATCAATCCGAGGATCATGCGTCCTCCCAATCACCAACAGGATTCATCTCGATCCTGTCCTTGGGACAAAGTGGAGGCCCGTAGGCCAGGAATTTCCGGTACATGGGGACCTGGAAACCACACTCAGGGCATTTAGCTCTGGCTCGCGCCCTGCTGGAGACCTTCTTGTGAGTGACCTTCAAGCCCCCGTGGGGGTAAGGTCCTAGCTGCTGAGACAACTTCTCCAGTAGAACCTTCAATTCGGGACCAGCGTCAGCGCTGCGCATGGGACCCTTCATTCCCAGGCTAAGGGCAATCTTCTTGAACTCCTTGCCGTGCTTGTGTTTGCAGTCGTCCACTGCATGGACTAGCTCATGAACCAAGGTATCAAGGACCTCCACAGGCTCACTGAGCGTGGGCGAGATGAAAATCTGATTCTTGTCATTGGTACTGCTGTTGCGCGACCAGCACTGGCCAATGTGATGACTACGAGTCCCGGTACTGGCAAACCCGCAGGAGACCATGACATCCTTTGGGATGATGTGTCTCTTAGCTTCGAAAACAGGTCGGATCAGATCGACTGCAGCCAGCAGCCAGGATTCACGTGTCGAGTGATGTCTCATGTAGCTCATCTTGGGATTTTTGACAGGCTCAAAGTTTGATGAGCCTTGAGCTAATCCTGTGAGCCCCTGGAACCGGTTTTTTATACAGTACCCAGCCTGAACCAGCCGATTTCTGGGCTCATGCCCTGAGCCTGCGGTCTGAAACACTCTCCCTGACGGAATAGAGGAGAAATGATGACTGCGCAATTTTCGGAGCAACTGCACTACAAAGGGGAAGAACTTTCCCTTTGCTCTGAACCCCTTGGCTACTACCTGAAGACGGTTCGCCAGGATTTTGAGTTGGAAGCCCCCTCCACTGCCCTTTGGCGCGGATATGTTGGCACATGGACCATTGAGAACAAACACCTCTACCTGGTCAAACTTCTTGGCTACAAAGCGACACCCGCAGGCACGGTTGAAATCGATCTGGGTGACCTTTTCCCCGATTTCCCTGATGGGGTGTTTGCTCACTGGTACACGGGGGAGTTGCGCTGCCCCATGGGGGGGCTACTTGAATATGTTCACGGGGGCTACGCTAGTACTTACGAAAAGGATCTATTCCTCAGGTTCGAGAAGGGGATCTTGATTTCAGAGCGAATCGTCGACAACGGCGTTGCAGACCCGAACTCGACTAAAGGATATCGAGTTGGTGCAAGTCTGACTTTGGGGAAGTAAATCATGCTATTCGCACTATTGACCAGACTGCTTGCTTCCAAACGATCGGGCGAACGGAAATGAGTCCTGAAATTTGGCAGTGGCTCCTGGGGTACATTTTTCTGGGAATTGGCCTGATCGCCGTTGGGCGCTTGCTCGTAAAGGCATTCCGAAAGGACAAACGGAGTGAGTGGGTCAAGCAGGTTATGGCGGCCAATGAGCAAGAGAAGACTTCTCGGGAGAAACGACGTCAACTCATCAAGGATTGTGCTTTCGCGATTTTGATCATTGCAATCTGGCCGATCGCCGTTGCAGTTCTGGTCAGGGAATGGGGAAAGTGCCAACAACATAGTCCGATCCTGGTCAAACCGCTCTCATTCAAGAGCACCAAGGAGGCCCTCCTGGAGGTTGTGAATCCGTTGGAAATCGAATCCGGGTCGATGGTTCTGGATCCCTTGGGCAGGGTTCCTCAATTGCCTTTTGGTCACTTGAATCTCGGCTGGCGGAAATTACGACTACATCTCCGACCAGGTGATGTGTTGTGGAGCTTTGCTGCTCCTGGATACTCTTCTGACAGGAATCGCCCTGAATTCAGTGGCCCGACCAATGTGGTCAAGGGTTATGCAGTGGTCAGAAACGGAGAAATCGTCCATGAATTCTTGTCTGAGTGGGCCTGATATGAAACGCTTTCTCGCGGGGATCCTCTGCCTGCTAACGAGTTCATTCGTACTCGCTGAATACTCGCCTTCCATTTCGACTGAAAAGGAAGTCACGGAAATTCACGTCTTCAAGAATTGGACAGTTCGTCAGCGAATTGAGGTTATCAATAAGGTCGAGACAGACCAGGGGATTTCCGTTCTGGGCGAACAGAAGATCTCCTACAACAGTGCCCACGAGAAGGTTCGAGTCATCAAGGCTTACACGATTCAGCCCGATGGCAGCATCGACCATGTTCGACCTGAAACCATCAGGACGCAGGATGATCGGGATGAGGACGGTGACAGCATCTACAGCGAATCCAAGGTCAAAGTCATCATCTTTCCAAACCTTCGGGTAGGTAGCAGGACCTACTACAAGGCTGAATCCATTCAGCACACACCAGACTTCCCCAACCAATTCGAGTGGTCCCAGTACTACTCGCCCCACAGGAAATTCAAGCAAGTTGAGATACGCTTCTCCCACGCCCCCTCCATCGACATTAGAGTTGATGCACGAGGGATGTCAGGAGGCATGGAGCCTGCCGAGAGATCAGGAAAATCCGCCCCTGTATCGTACAAATTCACATTCACCCAGGACACGGCCTTCCCCAAGGAAGCCTGGATGGTGAATCTCTCTGACTTTGCCCCACATTTCTCTGCAAGTAGCTTCAAGAGCTATTCCGAGATTGGCCAGGCCTATCAGGCACGGGCTCTACCAAAAACCAGTGCCACTCCAGAAATTTCAGCACTCGCTCGCGAATTGATCGGATCCTCGACAGACCCAGCAGAGAGGACTCGAAAGATCTACAACTGGGTTGCCAAAAACATCCGCTATCTGGGCGTCTATGCAGGATCGGGAGGTTATGTACCCCACTCCGCCGCCAGCATTCTCAAAAACAGATACGGTGACTGCAAGGACCACGTCACCCTTCTTGAGGCAATGCTGCGTTCAGTCGGGATCGAAAGCACCCCAGCATTGATCAATGCAGAACGAGCATATCTACTGCCGGAGACCCCAGTGTCTAGCGTTTTTGATCATGTGATCACATACATCCCATCCATGGACCTGTTTCTGGATTCCACTTCCCAATTCACCCCAATGGGAGTTCTGCCGTCGGGGCTCAAAGATAAACCGGTTGTCCTTGCCGCGAGCGGGAAAGTAATGCGAACACCTGCGGACAACGGAGATGTCGACAGGTCTGTAGCGAAGGTGAAACTGATCGTGCTTGAGGATGGGAGCATCAGCGGAAGCAGTGAGGTCAAGCATCAGGGATATTTCGAGGTTCTGTCTAGACAGAATTCCTTTAAGAGCAAGAACACACCGGAGCACGAAGTTGTATCACGTGCACTTGCCAAGTTCAATGAGACGGGGACTGGCAAGATCCGTCATCCAGACCCTCAGGAACTAGAGGCTCCCTGGATCGTCGAGTCGGAGTTCAAACTGGATCCAGTGGTAAACCTTCCCGGAGTGGCTGCCATGACAGTTCCTGTGGGGCTTTCATACGGGAAGATGATGTCCTACGCCTCGTCAAAAGCCCCAGAAGAGCGAAGATTCCCTATTCCTTGTGGCTCCTCAGCACACGTTGAGCACATCGTGCTGATCCTTCCAACGAAAGCTCGGATTACACGTATACCCAAAGACGCTCAGTTCAAGTCTGAATCGATCTTCTACTCCTCAACCTATAGGGTTGATCAAAGCACCCTTGTAATAGAACGTCAGTTTGTCGCTCAAAGGGACAAGACCATCTGCGGCCCGAAAGATGATCAGGAATGGAATCGGTTCACGTACTCACTTAAGCGCGATTTGCGCCAACAAGTCTTTCTGGAGTAAAACCCATGGAAATTCAAGTCGTCATTGGTGACATCACCAATCAACCTGATGTAGATGCAATTGTGAATTCGGCCAATGCGAATTTAAGAATGGGTTCAGGTGTGGCAGGCGCAATCCATAACGCTGCAGGCTCCAAGCTGGAAGAGTATTGCAAGCCCTTCGTCCCTTTGGAGCTCGGTTCGGCCCTTATCACTCCAGGATTTCAGCTCTCGAACCCATGGATCATCCATGTACGTGCAGCACACTACATCAACAATACAGAGCCTGAAAGATACCTTGCCTTTGCAGTCTGTTCGATGATCAATACGGCAAAGCAGAACAATATTCGAAGTCTGGCCATGCCCGCAATCGGCACCGGGGTCTACAAATTTCCGCTGCTCCTGGCAGCCAGAATCATCGCCAAGACGCTCTCACAGTATTCCCAGATGCAGACAGATATTGATCTGGTCAGAATTTGCGTAACCAACGAGGAAGTAATGAATAAGTTCAAATATGCGATAGAACTCGAACGAGACCCAGCTCTCACCACTTCGTCTAACGATTAGATGCGGATAAATGCTTCTTTGAACCCCAGGCTCTTCAAACCACAGGATACCAAGCGCGGCCTTCATTGAGCTGAATTTTGCTTATTAACGTGGGAAGAGATCAGCTATGCTTTATCGCTAGTCGTTCTGACTAGATAGCCGCCCTCATTGAGACGACCTATTCAACATGAGAATATCCAACCCACCCTTGGCCTCATCCCTGATGGCTACCGCAAGGAGTTTCGGAAACTACGACCTTGCAGCAGCACTTGCGGATTTGATCGATAACAGTATCCGCGCTGCATCCAAAAAAATATCCATCACCTTTCAGCCGGAAGAAATGGACGTCATTGTTCGAATTCGAGACAACGGCAAGGGCATGACAAAAGACGAGCTTGTCCAGGCGATGCGGCCTGCAAGCGCAAATCCTGAAGACCCACGAGATGCTTCTGATTTGGGCAGATTTGGGTGGGGCTTAAAGTCTGCATCTCTGTCGCAAGCTAGAGTTTTGACGGTTGTGTCTTGGACCGTTGCAGGTTGCTCGGCAGCGAGATGGAACATTGATGATCTGGAAGAGTGGTCAATGGAGCTCCTGACCGGCGATAAAGCCTTGAAGTTGCTGGATGCCCCGCAAAAATCCAAAACAGGCACAGAGGTGATATGGAGCAACTCCGATCGGCTGCTTGACACACAACTTTCAACTTCAATCGATGAACAACTGAATGACAAGATCAGTCATGCCCAAAGGCAGCTGTCGTTGATCTTTCATCGCTATCTCTCTGGCGAGGCGCGCAGCAAATTCAACATTGAAGTTCAAGGGATTTCTCTCGATCCGATTGACCCCTTCATGAGTCAACACCCTGCGACGCAGACAATTGATGAAGAGATCATCAAATTGAGGGGGAAAGAAGAAATCCGGGTCAAACCTTACACCATTCCACACTTCTCGAAACTGACCGTCGAAGAAAAAGAGACTCTGGGAGGGGATGAGGGTCTGGTGAGGAATCAAGGCTTCTATGTATACCGAAACAAGCGCTTGATCATCTATGGGACTTGGTTCCGTTTGGTACCACATGGTGAATTGTCCCAACTTACCCGCGTCAGAGTCGATTTACCCAACACTCTGGACAAGGACTGGAAGATCACCCTGGACAAGTCAGACGCGCAACTCCCAGTTGTCTTAAGAGTAAGGCTAAGGGAACTCATAAAGAGATTTTCTAAACGATCTTCCGGCGCAAACAGACGCAGAGGAACGGTACTGACCATCGAAAAGCAGGAACCAGTCTGGAAGCGAATCGCCCACAACGGACGGATCAAATATCAGATCAATCGCGATCACCCCATGGTCTGGGAAATGATTGCCGAATCCGAAGACAAAAGCATAGCCAGAGAAGCGATAAATCTGATCGAGTCCTTTATCCCTACCGAATCAATGATCAAGGACAGAGAGAGTCAGCACCTCGAGCACGTTCAAGCCATCACAGATCCCGAAATATTCAATTCACTACTTGATGCATGTTTCATGGCCTGCGTCAGGCAAAAGGGAGGAAATCCAAGATTGAAGGAATTCCTTGAATTTGCCAAAAACATGGAGCCATTCAGCAGCCAGTGGAAATACTCCGAGAGCTACATCAAGAATGAACTGAAAGAACAATGGGGTCTCAAATGAATGAAAAACAATTCAAGGCAAAGCTGAATTACTTCAGGGACTTGATAGACGGTGACTTGGATGGACAACTGGTCGTTCCCAAGGGCTATCTTGAGCAGGCTGTCCGTGAACATGGTGCAGATTTCAACCTCTCGGAACAAGAGGTGCAACGATTCGTCAAGCACCTGGAAACTGTCTATGGAACCACTCAGGAAGATGGCCACATCCTCAAGAAGAATTTCTCCGAATGGTATACACAAGAGAAGAAATCCATCGACTTTCACTACTGGAAACGACTCAAGACTTTCTGGATAGAAAAGACAGTCCTTCCAAAGGCAGTAGTGAACTCCGTGGATTCCGTGACTGATGAGATCATGGGGTTCCTCGGCAACCCCAAAGACAAGGAAACCTGGAACCGCAGAAGAGGACTGGTCATGGGCCATGTCCAGATGGGCAAGACCACCAATTACTCTGCACTGATCTCCAAGGCGGCCGACTCAGGATATCGAATCATCATCGTCCTCGCAGGTCTTACGAATTCTTTGAGATATCAGACGCAAGTACGACTTGACAAAACATTCGTAGGCAAGTCTTCAGTTAGTGATGCCACCCATACAAAAATATATGAGGTTGCAAGCATCCTCGGTTTTGGGGACAAAAACTATCGTGCTAGACATCCTTTCTGCGGGACTTCCCAGTTATCTGACTTCAACACTGCCACAGCAGGAGCAGTGGGTGCACATCAAGGAACTTTTGCAGAACCTATACTCTTTGTCACAAAGAAAAACCCCAAGGTACTGGCCAAAATAACAGATTGGCTGAAAGGGCTTAACAACGGAGCCCCCCTCGATGGTCCGATGCTTGTGATCGACGACGAAGCAGACAACGCGAGTGTAAATACCAATGCAAATCCAGATCAAACCACAGCAATCAACAGAAATATCCGGCTCCTGCTGAACACAACCAAACAGTCCACCTACATCGGCTATACCGCCACACCATTCGCCAACATATTCATTGATCCGGATTCCGCAGAGGATATGACCAAAGAGGTCAACGAAGACTTGTTTCCTGCTGATTTCATCAAATCCCTGGACCCACCAGACAATTACGTCGGTTCACAACGACTGTTTACCGATGAGGGAGACCTGCTTCATGCATGTGTACGGGTGATACCGAATGATTACACCGAGTTGCTTCCTTTGAAGCACAAATCTCATCACCCAGTGGCACAACTACCTGACAGCCTTAAAGACGCAGTCAAGGAATACGTTTTGTTCCGAGCAATTCGACTGGCGGATGGGAATGGCACCTCACATTCGGCGATGCTCATCAATGTCAGTCGCTTCAATCATGTACAGGAACAAGTTCAGGAAAAGGTCAATGATTTGCTGAACTCTCTGGCAGACGCCATCAATTCATGGTCCCGAGCTGACTGGAAAAAATCCCCCGCCATGAAGGATCTGCACCGTGTATGGCAAGCTGAGTTCGAGGGAACAGAAGGACTGAACGTCAATTGGGACCAAACAAGAAGCCAACTTGTCGATGCCATAAAAACCATCGAAACAAAACTTGTGAACATGAAGGGTTCAGGGGTCGATTACGAAAAAGCGCCTCCGGCTGGTCTTCACCTGATCGGCATCGGCGGTCTGGCATTAGCTCGCGGACTAACACTCGAGGGACTGGCAATTTCATACGTTCTCAGAAACGTTGGAGCAGCGGACACGTTGCTCCAGATGGGCCGATGGTTTGGCTACCGACCTGGCTTTGAAAAGCTCTGCCGAATCCATGCCACACAGGATCTGATCGACGATTTTGCGGCCGTAAGCGAATCCGTTGAGGAATTGCGAACCGACTTCCAGAGAATGGCTTTCCTTAACAAGACTCCATATGAGTTTGGACTCAAAGTCCGACAGAGTCCAACGGGCATCGCCATCACAGCTGCAAACAAGATGCGGACAGCTAAGGAGATCTCGCTTGCTGAGGATTTCTCCACTCGTCATATCCAAGCACACTCACTGCACGATGATGTAACCAAAAATCAGAAAAACATTGAACTTGCCCAAGCCTTTATCAACCACCTAAAAAAAGCTCATAACGATTCATTCGAGATCAATACTGAACGCAAGGCCATAGTCTGGAAAAAAATACCGTCGGCATCGATATTGAAATTTATAAAGTCAATGTCGTTTCCCCAGACTGAGTTTGACATGCTGTCATCTGATGATTCAAGTTTGCTTACTTCGTACATCGAAGACCGGATCGGAACCGAACTTCATGAATGGGATGTGGGTGTTCCTTACATCACGACCGAAAAATCCGATTCAGTCCCCCTCCCCATAGAAACAGGCGGGCCAGCCTATTGCAGAAGTCGCAGCGGCACAAAAAGAGTTTCAGACACAGTGGTCAAGGTCAACGAAAAGAATGCCGTTGCCTTCGGCACGAGTGATTTCTATCTTGGCGAAGATCCATCGTCATATGAAGCCCGAATCGATCAAGTTGTATCCGAAGCCATGGCTGCTGCTTATGCGGCTGGAGAAAAGAATCCCCAAAAACCATCATCGACTTGGGCTCACACCAAAGCACGCAGCCGCCCACTACTGTTGCTTCATTTTCTGCAATTAGATCCAGACAAAGACTTCGTAATGAAGCTCTCCAAAAATCAACCAATTGCTTCACTCGGAATCCTGCTTCCAGGAACCAATCTGGCTTGCACAGAGCGGAGGTACAAAGCCTCCAAGAGGCTATTGGAAATGCTTAAAGATCTGCGTGAAGAAACTGAAACAGACGAGGAACTTGAAGATGAATGACTTTGAATCTCAATGGAGAGACTTGTCAACCTCAGGGCACTCCGGAGGGCGACTTCGTGTGTATCCTGACCATATTCTCGACTTCTTCATCAACTACTCACTCGGCGGAAACAGGGAGTTGATGATTGAAGCCAAAGGCGTGACACACGAGTTCAGCGACTTGCCCAGCTTCGAGAACCTTGAACTCATTGTCAAACCAATTTTGAATGGTGTCTGCATCGGCCTGACGCTGACCGACAACGAGTTAGTAAATAGCTTTTCAGTGATGTGTTACGACATTGCTGAAAGATCAAAACGTGGAGAAACCACTGAAGCAGCTGCAGTTATCGCCATCGAGAGCCTTAGGGACTGGGCTGCCCTACTCAAACGTAGAGGCCAGAAAGGGCTATCCCGGAACGAAGTGATGGGACTTTGGGGCGAGCTTTCCACCCTCGATGCATTGCTTGTGTCGCGACCAAGCAATCCGTACCAGATCATCCAAGGTTGGGGAGGTCCCAATGGAGATCAACGCGACATTGGGTTCAACGGTTATCGGATCGAGATCAAGACTCAACTTTCTACACGCAGTATCGGGTTGAGGATTACCTCGCTCGACCAACTGGATGACCGTGGCGATCACTTGAAGGTCATTCTCAACCGTATATCGCCGTCAGACAAGGGAGCATCGCTTGCAGATCTGATTGCGAGCATCACGCAACGACTAATACCAAGCCGGAGTGCTCAATCCGAATTCGAACTCAAAATCGAACTTGCTGGATACGATTCTGATCTGGAAGCCTGCAAGGAGCAGTTTGCTCTGGATGAGCGAATCAATTTCACCGTGAGTGATGATTTCCCCAGACTGACACATGGCAATGTTCCACAGGGGATCAAGAGCGCCGAATATGAAATTTCAGGTGCAGCAATCACACAGTTCCAGATCACATGGGATGAATTAGTGGAGAACCTCAGTGAGCAATCTTGAAGAAGAATATTTCAATCTGGCAGAAGACATCGCCATTGGTTCAGCCGCCGACGGCATACCCAAGGTTGAAGAATTCTTCAAGATTTTTGCTGAACTAGCTGCAGAAAACGGTGATTGTCCGGACCTCTCCTATTCACCCGTACTGAGTGGCAGCGGCTACCGGGTAGATGGCTACGCATTTGAAATTCCAGATGATGCAGAAGGTGCTTCCGGAGATCTTTACATCTCTGTGTGTTCCTATTTCCAGGATGACACCTTACCGACTGTAAACGCCAAGGACATCGACAAATCCGTATCTGAAGTTGAACGTTTTCTCAAATTTGCCATCTCAGGCAAAACACTTGATGAACTTGAAGAGTCCAGCCACGACTACAGACTGGCAATGCTTCTACGGACTTACATCTCCAAAATCGCACGAGTTCGAGTGCTTGTTTTCACAAACGCTCACCTCAAGATCCGAAAGAAGGTGTTCGAAACCAGCCAGATTGGTGACCTGACTATCCATACAAACGTTTTCGATCTAGAGCGATATGCGAAAATTTCCAGCACAGGCTCAGATCCTGTAGAGATAGATCTGCATGAAGACTTCAGCGGCGACATTCCATGCATACAAGCTTCCGGGAATTCAGCTGGATACAAGAGCTATCTGTTTGCCATTCCAGGGCCTGTCCTTGCAGATATCTTTGCCGCTTATGGAAATCGCTTGCTTGAGCAGAACGTTCGAACTTATTTGCAAGCCAAAACCAGTGTGAACAAAGGCATTCTGAAAACCATCTCGGAAGAACCGTCAATGTTTTTTGCCTACAACAATGGTTTGACGGCCACAGCCTCATTGGTAAAAACATCCAACAGGCCCGATGGCTCACTTGCCATCACCTACATCAAGGATTTTCAGATAGTCAACGGCGGACAAACCACCGCCTCGATCCTATACGCACGGGATGGTTTGAAGTACGACCTCTCTGATGTATTCGCACAAGTCAAGCTTTCAGTGGTGGAGGAGAGCAAGCTTGAGGAAATCGTTCCAAAAATATCCGAGTATGCCAACACTCAAAACAAGGTGTCACTCGCAGATCTTGCTTCTAACAGTCCTGTCCAGATTCGTATCGAAAGGCTTTCCAAGGAGGTTGTCGTGCCTCAAAAGGCTGGCGCTCTGTATGCAAGCAAATGGTTTTATGAACGTACGCGGGGGCAATACAAGAGCCTCTTCTCCTACAAAACACAGTCTCAGCGGAAAAAACTTGAAACGGAATTTCCGAAATCGCAGCTCATCGAGAAAACCGATCTTGCCAAGTTTGAATTGGCCTTCGATGGGCGGCCTCATCATGTGTCGGAGGGTGCGCAGAAATGCTTCCATCGCTACATCACGACTTCTTTGAAAACCAGCGCTGAAATCACTGAGCTTAATGATGTCTGGTTCAAGTGCGCTGTTGCCAAAGGCATCCTTTTTCGGCGCCTCGACAAGGAAGTAGCCCTCTCTGACTGGTACAAGAACGACAAGGGCTTGAAGGCCCAGACCGTCGCCTACACCATAGCCGCTTGCGCTGACGCTTTCCGTGAATCAGGCCAACAGATTGACCTCATCCGCATCTGGCGCGACCAGGAAGTTCCATCCGTATTGTTAGACTGGATGCTTGATCAAGCACAAGCAGTGCACAGGATACTCAACAACCCACCCGGAGCCGTCAAGAACCCTACAGAGTTCTGTAAGAAGGATTTCTGTTGGACCTTGCATGTCAAGGGAAAAATATCTAAACCAGATCGGAAGACACTGGATTACGGAGTTGCACTCACAGAATTCAGTGAAGAACAATCGCGTGGAAAACGTGATGCTCGACGGGACAGTGATCTTGATTTCGAAATTGGTCTGGCAAACTTGGTTCCCCGTGCCTCTGAAATCCGCCGTTTGGCAGAGAGTCGCCAACTCATCTCAGAAAATAATTCAAGAGCATTGACCAAACTTGAGACAGGTCGAATCACATTTACCAAAACCGAGAAAAATTCATTGAAAACCCTATTGGAACGACTCAATATTCAAATCTGAATTTTCAAGAAATTAGACATGAATTTCATTCCAAAAAAGAAGCCAACCTTTATTGACTTATTCAGTGGCTGCGGCGGATTCTCGGCAGGCCTGGAGCAAGCTGGCATGAATTGTCTTGCTGGAATTGATCACAACGAACAAGCAATCCAGACATTCAAAGCAAATCACTCTGATGAAACCATCGCGCTGGTCAAAGACATGACCAAGTTCAGACCAGTGGAGCTTGAAGAACTGATCGGAACAAATCACGTTGATGTAATCATAGGCGGCCCACCATGTCAGGGGTTCTCATCTGCAAGGCAATTTTCAGGCTCCAACTCCGGACTGCGGCTGGTAGATGATCCGCGCCGCGAACTCTACAAATTCTTCCTTAAATTTGTAGATCACTTCCGTCCAAAAGTATTCGTCATGGAAAACGTCCTTGGCATCAAGAAAATGCAGAACGGCTTCTATTTCACAGCGATCCAGAACGAAGCCAGGAAAATTGGTTACCGTGTCGCTCCAATTGAAATTAAAACATGGGAGTATGGTGTTCCTCAAAAGCGTGTCCGACAGCTCTTCATTGGAACATTGACCGAGCTGCCAATTTTCGTACCGACGCACCTTATAAAACGGACTCACTCCCAAACTCCCAAAGAAGAAGGTCTTTTACCAATTGTGACACTTGGCGAAGCAATCGAGGATTTGCCGATTCTGGAAGCTGGAGATGAAAGAGTCGTCCAGGCATACGACTTGGATCTAAGAAAAAAATATCTTGAGAAATACTCCGGAAATTTTCTTACAGATGTACTGAAAGTTGATATTGCCCAAGAGCTTACCTGGCACTGTGCCAGGCCTCACAATGAACGCGACCTAAGAGACTTCGCCCGCCTTCGAGAGGGGGAAACTTGTAGCCGAGCTTTGGCTAGAGGTGTAGAAATGGAATTCCCCTATGACAAAAGTTCATTCAAGGATCGCTATACGCGTCAATCGAGAAATGGTCTGTGCTCGACCATCGTGGCACATTTGAAGAGCGATGGCCTAATGTTCATTCACCCGACGCAGACCAGATCACTCACCCCTCGTGAGGCCGCAAGAGTGCAAACGTTTCCAGATACCTTTAAATTTACAGGTAGCAGATCTCACGTTTTCACACAAATTGGAAATGCCGTTCCGCCACTCATAGGCAGATCAGTAGGTCATGGGATTAATGAGTACTTGGCCTCATCCATCACCAAGCAGCAAGCAGCAACTCTGACCGCGACAGAACGCATGCTCTTGATTAATGATTTGGAGCAATTTATCAATGACTGCTGGATACGCCCCATCAACTTTGTGGACGACAATGCTTTCAAGGAAATATGGAAAAAAATACATCTTCTCCTTCCACATCTACACCCTGAATCCGTCCTAGATAACGGAGAAGAAATCAGCAGCATTCCCAAACGAAGCATCAGCTTCTGCCTCGAACCCTACTACATCCGGAGTGGGTGGCCAGTCGATTTGACGCCAATAGCCCAAGAAGCAAATAAAAGGCATCAAGAGGGACGACTCGAGAGTACCGAGTATTTTCATGCCTAAAAGTGGAACCATCGCCAGATTATTTTCCCTCTTGTATCGACAAATATCGATTCAGCAACTCTTTCAAGACTCTTCTTTCATCCACATTAGCACACCCATAGATTCCGTTCACAATTCCCGACAGTTTTTCAACTTCGTTTGCAAGCTTGAGTCTGCTCTTCGCTGATTGGATCAATTGATCCCAATCACCTTGAACCGAACCGGAAGCTTGATCCTCAGACCTACTCAAAACGGATTTGCTCATAGCCTGTCGGCCCTCAATATCGGCTCTATTGAATTGCGGAACAGGTTCCAAAGTTGGTTGACTTGAACTGATAGAAAGATCAGGAGTCAACTGCTTTGCTCGATAGAATTCTTGTCCTTTCTGGACAATTGGCTGGATTTCGTGAAGCAAGGCGGCACGAAGTTCTCGCGGCAAATTTGCATGCTTCTTGGCTACGTTGACCTGAAACAATTCATCCAGTTGAGAAGGGATGAACACTGCCATTCGAACAAGCTTTGTATGTTCGTCACTCGTTCTGAGTCCACTCCAACCACCTGCCTGAATAATTCGATTGGATCGATAGATGTACAAGCCTTGCTGCTTGTTCCATTTACCAGGTCCTGATGCATGCAAATGGGCTTTAGAGGAAGAGTAAAGCGATTGAGGGGGAAGAATGTATGGCAGGACTTTTATGTTGTATGTTGTGCCATTGAACTCCAGCGGAATTAGCATCGGCTCCAGTTTTTGAGTATTTGGCTCCCCTCGGGAGTACGGATCCCAGGCAGGAACTCGCTGATCATTGACGTAGATTGCAATCCGCTTGCCACTCACTTCTCCAGCCAGAAACCGGTGAAAGACCATACCCAAGTGCATTTTCAAGCTTGACAACATCTGCTCTGATTGCTTCCTGGCGTACTCTCCTGATGGGTACTTGTATCCCAGTAACCGCCCCAGTCGCTCCCATGTGACTACTGTTCCAGTAGTTTGTTGAAGATGATTCCATACCTCATCTTTCAACTCCTCTCTTTCGATCTTCAAGACCTCCCATCTGTTGGTGTTTTCGATATGGCCAAGATCCCAACAGTATGAATTGATTCTGGCCCGTTCCTCTCCACGTCTTGCAGAAACGGTCAATCGCTCACACTGACTGAGAGAGGCAGTCTTCAGACCCAGTCCGTACCTTCCAAGATCATCAGATTCGCCATATGCGCGGCTGGAACCAAATCTAAGTGCTTCTTGAATTTCCTTCGAAGCCATGCCAATGCCATTGTCTGCAATGGTCAGATATGACTCTTCTCCGTCAAACTTCAAAAAAATGCTGATTACTGTTGCACCAGCCTCTACTGAATTGTCAACAATATCGGCCACAGCATCGACAAATTCATATCCGATGTCTCTCAATGATCTGATGAGCCGCTTAGCGCTGGGGATTAATTCAACTCTCATTGTTTGTAATGGCATGTGGGTACGGTCCGAGTAATGCACTGAACCGTGTAGTTTTCAGATGATACCTGGAGTATGCTGAGACTCGCACTACTTCCCAGAATAATTTGCGGCATCAAGATGACTGACATCGTCTCAGCAGAAAAGCGTAGTGCCATGATGGCTGGCATAAGGGGCAAGAACACAAAGCCCGAAATGACCGTCAGAAAGGCACTTTTTGCACAAGGGTTCAGATTTCGGCTTCACTACAAGAAGTTGCCGGGAAACCCGGACATCGTTCTACCCAAGTATCAGGTGGCAATTTTTGTACATGGTTGCTTTTGGCACATGCATTCAAACTGCAAACTCTCGAGGATCCCCTCAAGCAGGCCTGAGTTCTGGCTCTCAAAGCTGAAAGCGAATGCGTCGAGAGATAGGCAGACAACAAGTCAATTGTTGCAACTTGGATGGCGAGTTATGGTCATATGGGAGTGCCATCTGAAATCAACTGCAAATTTAGAAAGATTGCAAACGTCACTATCCAACTGGATCAGAGGCAAATCCGCATATGGAGTCATGTCCGAACTACCCGATTGAGCAATTTTCTCTCAGGATCCCTAGAAGCTCTTCACCTATTGCTTTTGCAATGAGTGGTGGTACAGCGTTTCCAATTTGACGGTACGCAGCCCCGACAGGACCAGAATACTGAAACCCATCGGGGAAGGATTGCAGGCGTGCAGCTTCTCTGATCGATATGGTTCTTGCTTGAGAACTGTCGTAATGGATATGTGAGTAGCCATCTTTCCCAAGGTGAGCCATCAAAGTGCGCGCAGGAGCATCAGCATCCATCTTTCGCCATTTATTAGGGAACTTGCTCACGTCGTAAGGTGGGACGATGGACTTCTCCATCTCCTTGTATGCCTTGGAAGCCGGCGATGGACTTCTTCCGTGCATTGAAGAATAAGCAGCAAGGCTCTTTTTGAACAATGACTGGGCAATCTCATGAGCCTGAGGATACTCATCCCCTGGTTTCATCAATTTGAAGATCGGGAAGTCCCTAGGGAGATACCTGATGACATGGTCTAACAACTGCTTCTGCGATTTCCCCCTCCATTCACGCATGAATTTGGCATACGGTGATGGTTTGGTGTTTCCATATTCAAGCGGGATAGGATTCGATCTCGAGACCTTCGGCACGGGTCCCTGTAGATGCTTGGTCAACCTTGGAAGATCGTCCAATGCCTGATGTGCAGTGATAGCTGGCTTCAGTTTCCTGGTGTTTGAATTCGATAGTTCGTCGTAATGAGTGCTCTCTTTGGCCAGGGCCTTACGGATAGCAGCCTTACGGTTGTCTTGGTATCCCTTGGGGAGTTCAAACGCATGCGAGGGTGCCGGGAAACGAATGGTTTCAGCAATTGGCTTGGCCACTGCAACAAGAAACATTCGCTCTCGCAACTGTGGCACTCCATAATGAACCGAATTGAGTATGGTGTAACTACAAACGTAGTTCCAAGACTCCAAGATCTCGCAAGTTTCTTCTGCGATGTTGTGCCCTCCATAATTGAGCACATCGGGAACATTCTCCATCACTATGGCAATAGGCTTTAACTTGCTAACGTAATGCAGATATCGCAGGTAGAGATTTCCACGCGGATCCTTCAGAAAGGCTTCGGGATGTGCAGCGACCTCGCGAAGCTTGGCACGCCCAACTCGGGCAAAAGCCTGACAAGGAGGTCCTCCAACAATTACATCCACCTGGTCTTCAATCGGTCCATCGTATCCCAGTAATTGGATCAAGGACTCTGGCTCCAACGAAGTTATGTCCTTTGGATGAGCATGTCTCTCGAACTTTTCAGCGTTCAGATGTGACATGAAATTCAGCGCATGCGATCTCGAAGCATCCTTGTCGAATTCAACGGCACCAATTGAATGAAAACCAGCCATTTCGAACCCAAGCGTCAATCCTCCACAACCAGCAAACAGATCGAGAGTGCGTGGAGCGGCACCTTCAAGGATTCTTTTATGCTTTTTTCGAATCAATGACTTTTCTGGTCCTTGCGACATCTTTGATCGGTTCATTTTCAAACTAATGCGGAAACTTGGAAATCAGCTCAAATACTCTTGAAGTGAAAATTCCCTGACCCTTCGTTGCTTTTTGTCGATCGACAAGCTACGTGAAAATCCCTTCCAGGAAAGTGCTTCAAGGCAATGCTGACATACTGACAATTGGACATCCCTCTTACGACCATCTACATTGAGCTGGAAATATCCATCAAAACGCGTAGCCGCAATGAATCGTTCGTTGAGGTTCTTGGTTTTCATCCCTTGCCGGGTAGCACAATCAGCAACGTGAAACTTTGGCAAAGAGAAATTTCCTTGATAGCTCGACACATCACGGATGTAAAAAATGGCTCTTTTACCCTGGTATCTCAGTTCTCCAAGAGAGCCGACAGAGACATCACCATAGTCGACCTCGAAAACACCGCCAGTCATGTTAACTCTAGACGAGCTAACAAAGGCTGGAGCTGGCCTGACTGGCACGACAGAGGGAGATCGAACAACGACCCTCGGCACTCTCGCCTCTTCGACCATGGATGGTTTAGGATCTAGGAGCTTTCGCGGCGGAAGCGTAATTATTTTTCTTGGACGACTTGGCACTACAGGGGTCTGGAATATCACTTCCAAGGGTGCATTACCCATCTCCTCGCGAAGTCGATTCAGACTATCGTCAAGCGCAAAGTCCAGCAACTTCACCGCTTGGATCCAATCAATTGTTCAGCCACTTTTCCGAGTCGTTCATCGGATGTGGTGATTATTTTGAATTCGACCCTTTGATTTCCTTTGGAGTCAGGATCCTTTGGGTCTGCCTGCGAAGAAGAAAGACCATTTGCAGTCACCTTCTTGATGATCCACTTTTCATTTGTCTCCAGCTCAGGCATAGAAAGAAGAAACTCCAGTGTCGATCTTGTCCTTGCTTGTGAGAGATCCATATTCTTGAAATACGCCGTCTTGGGGCTTGTCGTTGACGACCAAAATGCACTTGTATGTCCTTCAATTCGGACTTCTTTTACGACAGCATTGAATTTCTCGTTGGTCAGAAGTCGAATGTATCTAGGAAAAAAGTCCTGAAGTACCTCTTTGTACTTGGGCGAAAGCCGCGACTCACCAGTGGCAAATAGGACATCAGGATCCTTGAATACGATTGTCATGTCACCCAAGAATTCGGCATTCCACCTGTTCAGATCTTTCGAAAACTCACCTTGCAATTCTTCTTGCAAATTTGTCTTGGTGACTTGGAATTCCTTGACAACAAGTGTTGTTGTCTGCTCAACCCTCAACATGAAAGCCGCAGTTAGCAAAAGAAAGATCATCATCAAGCCAGTCATCAGATCGGCCAGTGGAATCCAATGTGACTGATTACTTTCAACTTGCATTTTTCTGATCCAGGTTTTTTGCAAGCTGAACAACTTCCCTCAATTTTTCTGTCAGAGGATCGTAGTCCTCTACAAACTTCTTCGAAAGCGAAGCCAACTGATTCCCCAAGGATTGCAAGCTCCTATTTAGTTCACTCTGAAGAGATTCATCCAAGTCTACGTATGCCTTTTTGATCCGCTCAAGATTTGACTCGAGTTGTGAATCGATTTTGGATTGTGACTTCAGCATCCCGTCTGATAGCTGCTTGACCAGGTTGTCATTAGCCACCTTTGCATGTTCACCAAACCCCACAAGCGATTCACCCAATCTGTTTGCCAAACCCTCTGAAGCAATCTTTGTGCTTCCAGCAAATTCGGTTGCTGAATGCAACATCTGATCATGAACTTTTTTCACACCCTGATTGATATTCTCAATCAGTAGGTCAATGTTCTTGGCAAACTCGGGGGTGACATTCTTCAAGCTCGATAAGACATTAGCCAACTCTGCTTGAGCGTTCTTGATCTGATCATGCTGTGTTTTAAGTGCAGTCAGCAAGTTGACCAATAGAGCGGCAGCTTGAGTGAATTTTTCACTGTTGGATACCATCTCTCCCAATTTTCGCGAAGCCTCATTCAGACCTTCTGTTGTTTCAGTCTGCAATTGTTGAATACGATCCAACTCTTCCTTGTACTGCTGTTGCCAAACGACCAATTTTTCGACTGCTGCATTGAGGTGCTTGAAATTCTCTCCAAATTGATCATTTATTTGCGCATTGAAATCAGCGATCACTTCGCGCAAAGCCTCAATAAGTGCTTTTGACCCATCCTCTGCCATCTTCTTAGCAAACTCTTCAAACTTGGCGATCAGTGTTTGCTGATTGTCATTTTGATCTTGTCGCATCATTTTCACTTGAGAGATCAGACTATTCTCATCCCCAAACATTTGTGCTTTCAGAGCCTTATGGTTATCGTTTTGATCTTGGCGCATCAATTTGATCTGCGAAATCAGACTCTCTTCATCCCCACCAGTGAGACTTTGCCTTACTCCGTTCAAGGCAATCACCACATCATCCAGACTGGAACTCTTGGGTACGCCTTCGGGTTGAGCCAAAGGTGCCTTTTGGAATTTGTGCCTGGCACGAATCACCAAAGCTCCTCCCACACCAGAAACTGACGCCCAGAATGCCGTCTTCACTCCCTCTAGAAGTTTCGGCACGCTTGTCTGTACATCACTTGTATTGAACTCCAACAAGGCGAAAGCAATCCCGAAAAAGCATCCAAAGATGCCTACAGTGGTTAGGATTTCTGGTCCATGCACTACGGCGAATCGGTCGAATCGGCGAAACGCAAAGTAATAAGTTAGAAATAAATTTACAAGCAAGAAGAAGATTGTGCGCCAATCATTCAAAAGTGCGCTCACACCACTTTCTGCAAAGGCGAACGTGGTGGTCAAGAAGGATAAACCAAGGAGCAAGACATTTCGGAGCATATGAAATCCTAAGAATCCAGCTTTTATTGTAGTTTTGACAATAGCCTGGGTCCACTCAGGCAGCGGCAGGCTTTTCGCATGGCTTGTGAAACCTGATCACCCACTTCACTCGCCGATCACAATTCTTTTTATTCGCCCCATCAGCGAGTTCGAATCATCATGTGCAATGTTGCCCCATGAGTGAGCTGAAATCTGAGGGAATGCTTTAAAGAAGTGCGCACTTGCAGTTGTAAATTCTTCACCTGAAGTCGACGCCCTCTTCGCGCCGATCAAGCGCTTGGAGTGCCTAGTCAGCATCGTGATCCCTGGAACGTCTTCCGAAAGCCAACTGATCAGACAAATCAGGTACAAGTCGACGTTCCCCTTTGCTCCAGCCAACTCCTTGAGAACTTTAATCACGCCCTTGCTGCCGAATCTATCAAGCACTGCTTGAGTAATTTTGTTCAGATTCGTTGTCGTGACTGTTAATTGATTGAACAGCACGATCACCTCATTCGGGTTCAAGTCATTTCCGATACAAGTCGATAGGTTTTGAGAGGGATCCTCCTGCTTTCGCAAGAAAGCTGGAATCTCGTAATCATCCATTCCACCAGCTGCCAACAAATCCACTTTTGCCGCAGACTGAGCGCGATTGGTACGCCAGACACTTGGCACAGCCATGCTGCCAAAATCTGGCTGGGTTGTTGCCAGATCAGATATTCTCAAGCATGCATAGACCCTATCTGACTGCTGAATTGTTCCCAATCCGCCCCATCCCGCCGCACTCATTTGTTTGATCTTTTGCAGCTTCGGCAGCCCCTCTGCCTTACCTTCTTCCTCGCGGACGTGGATGAGAAGTAGGTTTGTGTACTTGCTGGCAAGTTGATATTTCAGGGCAAATTCTTCGGCTGCCTTCTCATCGCTGATAGTTGCAATTTCTGCCCCGGCGACTATCCGAGGCAACGCGCCCGTCGTATTCCAGTCGATTGTTGGTGCAGACTCTTCATTGAGGACGTTTTCGACGGTCCATCGCAACGTGGGTGTGACTGAGGGTTTATTCTTGACGCGAGCGTGGACATGGATAGTTTCTTCTGAAAAGACTTGCTTTGGAAGCTTTGACTGCCAAAGTACTTCACCCCCCCATTGGATTGCAATAGAACTCGTCCTGGCCGAACGAATTCTCTGAGTCATCCGAAGGACTGCTTCAGCAATGCTCTCTGATGGTGTAACCAACTCGCATGCGCCGCCGGTTTGCTCAGCCAAGTCCTTTAACAAGCTTTCTGCTGGAGCACTGCCTACTCCGATGGCAAAGATACGGTGATTGCTGATCTTGGCTTGCTTTACGACTTCTTCAATTTCCCATACATCACCATCTGTGATCAACAAGAGATCGCACCCTTCGGTATATGCCTTCGTGAAACTGATTTTGAATGTGGATGTAAGAGCCTGATTCAACTCAGTACCTCCCAGGTCAGCGGCAGTGTCATGCACGGCTTTTGCAAGCACATTCTTGATATACCGAGGCGTACATTTTTCGAGTTGATTAGACGTGTGAATCACCTTTGAGCCGAACTTGCTGTAGGAGACCATGTCTCGCTCCGTCAAACGGAGAATCAGCTCATGCATTGCTTCTTGGGCTTGCTCGATACTGTCACCCTGCATAGAACCCGAACAATCGACAAGAATTTTTAGGCCTAGGGGAGATGGCTCTTTGTCTTGCAGCTTTGGGCAGAAACTTGCAATCACTGCATATGCACCGTCGTCTTCGCTTGCCGAAACGAATGACTTGCCCTTGAGTCCTTCAACAGTCACGATGAAGTCACGGTCAAGCATTCCGCCCTTAGCTAGTTGTACACGCGTTCCATCCTCGATCTTTTCCATATCGACCTTATGGCTCGGACAGGAAATCACACCTTGGGCCATTTGCCCAAGAATGTCGAGACTGGCTGTGAACGGGAACTCTGCCAAAAAATCGGTGTCAACAGTTTGATGAGGTGCAACGTGACCATCTTGCACCTCATCTCCATAGCGCTCACCGATAACCGTCGGTACCGTAATCCGCACGCGCCCTTTTTCAAATCGCAGAAGCTGCGCGTATTCAATGATGATGACGGCTTCTTCGCCTGACTTGAGATTTCCCAGGTTAGCCGTGTAAAGACCAAGAGGGGACTTCTCGAGCATGACAGGGGTGTCCCCGCTCTCGATTGCTTCTTCGTACTTCTTTTCAGCCTTTTTCTTTGCAAGTGCAACAGCCTGCATCCGCTTGCCGTTGAGCTCCACACTGAAGCCCATCAAGTTAACGCCCCAACCTGCCGGGAACGTGTAGCTAGCTTCGATCGTCTCTTCCGAATCATTCAGGTACCGCTGCTTCACAAGCATAGTGAGCAGGAGGCCTTCAAGCTTTCCATCAAGATGAACAGATTTGAGGGAAACGTTTTGGCCGTATTCGTTTTCGAGACCTGCCTTTGTTTTCATAGGGCGCTCCAGCTTGGTGTTGTTAGTTGAGGGGAGATGTAGATTCCGCGTCCCTCGTTTCGCGGTTGAGAAAGGGTGGAACTTGCACAATCATTAAGGGCCGCAAGAGCCACCGACAGAGGGGTGTTGCATCTACAAGGCTTTACCCTACTGCCCATCAAACGTTGGCCCCACCAATCAGCTCTCGCCGTTGTTTCTCTTCATCACTCGCTCTGTTGCTGCCATTACTTCCTTGAGCAGCATCCGAATTTGTTCTGGACTCATACCTGTCTCCTCAGCAGAAATCTGTATCTCAACGCCTTGCATCACATAAAGGTGCGTTTTCACCTCCATGGAGCCAGGTTTTCTAGTGCTGGTTGGGGGTGCCTCGGCTTCCCCATCCATCACTTGTCGAATTCGCTCTAACGGAACCTTGGCTTCAGTTAGCTTTTTCACCCGTAGAAGTTGATCCAAATGGGTGTCAACGTAGTGAGCCGCCTTGGTCTCGCCGATCGGTCTGTCCACCAGTCCGAGTTGGATGTAGTAGCGGATCGTCCTCTTTGGTATGTCCGTCAACTGGCTCAACTCGTCAGCGGTAAATGTCTTTGTGTTCATGGTCAAAGGGGCGTTTTGGTTTATTTTAACAGTTGCTAGTGTCGCAATCAACTGTCGTAATAAATGAGGCAATTTGCTCCCGAAATGCCACCCTAGACCATAGGGCAGACTGACAAAGGCTGAATGTAGGAATGGTGGGGCTCAAGGCGTGAGCCTGGACAGCTGGAGAATTTGAAAGCCTCAGCGGCCGCCGTTATTCCCACTAAATTAGTCGGGAAATTACACCGTAGGTGTGGTCGGTCAAGGGGAGATGCAATTTGACGTAACACCCAGAACAGTGGTCTTCTGAAAAAACGAAAACAACGCCGAATGCAAGCTAATGACCACCACGACAACCATCAACGGACTCATCAAGCTGGCCAAGGAAGAATGCACACGAATGGCCAAGCTAAGGAATGTGACATACAGCCCAACCATGAAAACGGCAATCGAGTCCGTTCTGGAGATGGCGGTCACAAAGTCAGGCAATGACCCCAAAGTAGTGGAGTTGGCCCTAAAAGTGCGTGAAGCGCTGAAATGAAAAAAGCCCCCAGCAGCCTAATGTGGCGACTGAGGGCATTCATCATTTAAAAGCTTCCGACTGAAGCGCAAACCACCGCTGTAACTCAATCAGCATTAGCGTAGTTTGCGCGGCATCTTGGATTAACTGAGAGCAACTTACCTCTGCTGGATCTCTGCTGGCAGAAGATACATTGTTGGGGGGGGGAGCTTCAGTTCTTGAGGGAGCTGAGGGAACTGAGGGCAGACCAAAGATGCCGGATGATTCGAGGTTGCACATCCGGCGCTCATCAGTGAAAGACCCGCGATCAGCCAGAGTTTTGGATTTTTGAATGATCTCATTTGAAATCTGGTGATTGATTAATGTTTGTGAACGGTGCACTTCCTCAGTGTGTTGCTCTCGTTTTGCTTGAAGCACTGAATTTCTTAGGCGCTCCTCGTCCCAATTCCGCTTAACTTTCGATTCGCCAATTTGAAAGCCAATGAACATGGCAATCGACAAAAAAACTGCGTCTAACAAATGCGACCAATTGGCAAAAAAGAATTTGCAAAGCCAATTCATGGTGCACCTTTGGTCAATTGATCGAGCTTGTGCTGTGTAATTAGAGACAACAATTTCTCTGCATAGACTGGATCGGTTGCATAGCCAGCCTTGACCAATGCACGCACAAATGCTTCCACCGTTTGGCAGAGGAAGCAGGACTGATAGCGCGGGTTCTGGCGCAAGAAGCGTGAGTGATCGTCGATGCTCTCTTGCCAACTCATATACTTACGCCACTGAGCGGGTATTACGACCCATTGACCTTTGATGAACTCCTTAGTGTTCAGAGTCAAAATATCCCCGTGCCAACGACTGTCTGCTTTTATACCAAACAGGTTGTTACCAGACTTGGCAAGCCTTGACTCGCCCCAGGCAGACTCAATAGCCGCTTGAGCAAGCGTGATACTTGCCGGTACTCCTACCTTGCGCTGAGACTCCAACGCAGGGTTTGTCAGATGCATGATGAACTCTGCAGGAATCACAGCAGCTCCTTCATGTCCTTGACTACTTGGTCAATAGAGGCATCTCGCCGTTGATCAATGAAATTGAACAACCAGCGCACCATCGCCCAGCCAGGCAAGCCGCAGGCAAATATCACTCCTCCCATTGCATACAGACCAATCGTTGAAAACGCCCAGTGATGCAGCTGGAAATATTCGACGGTGACTGCGCCCCCACAGATACTAGAAACGACGGTACTGATCAATCCAACCGTCCATTCCCGAATGGATCTGGGCGGAGTCATGAGCATCACAACAACTGCCGCAAGGGTTGCTCCCCCGGCAGCAGCTCC
>JACCED010403419.1_pt1 | contig 44767 bp, 44 predicted proteins | sample 7455021 | NCBI WGS metagenome assembly JACCED01 (sample SAMN15323456, study PRJNA562643) | freshwater metagenome | isolation source: river surface water | place: USA:Blue River Watershed | collected 2017-08-19
AAGGCGTCGCCGAGCTCGGCCTTGCAGGCCTCCTTGGCCTTCTCGATGACGGCCTTCACGGCGTCGCCGCGCTCCTTCTTCGAGGCGAGGAAGATCGCCTTCTGGAGCCGGTCGCCTTCGGCGGCCACGCGCTCGCAGATGGCGAGGGCGCGGGCTTCGCAGACGACGAGCGGGAACTGGCGCTTGGCCTTGGCGCAGAGGGCGGCCAGCTTGCGCTGGGCGGCGATGATGGGCTGGATGGCGCGGTGCGCGAAGGCGAGGGCCTCGACGAAATCGGCCTCGGGCAGCTGGTCGGCGGAACCTTCGATCATCATCATGTCGCGCTCATTGCCGACGTAGATGAGGTCCAGGTCGGACTCATACTGCTGCTCGTGGGTCGGATTGACCACGAACTGTCCGGCCACGCGGCCGACGCGGACGCCGCCGATCGGACCGTTCCAGGGGATGTCGGAGCAGAGGAGCGCGGCGGACGCGCCGTTGACCATCAGGATGTCGGAGTCGTTGATCTGGTCGGCCGAGAGGAGCAGGCCGATCACCTGGACTTCGTTGAGGAAGCCTTCCGGGAAGAGCGGGCGCAGGGGACGGTCGCAGAGGCGGGAGGTCAGGATCTCCTTGTCGGAGGGCTTGCCCTCGCGGCGGAAGTAGCTGCCCGGGAAACGGCCGGCCGCCGCGAACTTCTCGCGGTAGTCGACGGTCAGCGGGAAGAAGTCCTGGTCGGGGGAGCGCAGGTCCTCGGCCGCGGTGGCGGAGACGAAGAGCGTGGTCTCTCCCTTGCTGATGGTGACGGCGCCGTTCGCCAGCCTGGCGTAGGTGCCCGTGTTGATGGTGATGCCGAGTTCGTCGACGGTCACCGTGTGCTTCTGTTTCATGTTGTTTGTTCTTTGGGTTGTGCCGGACGGGATGCCCGGCGGGTTTGGGTTGTTGGGTGGGAAAGAAGGCGTCCCAGCCCAAGCTGGGACGCGCTCAGAGTGCCTGCGCCCGGTGGGCGAGGATCACTTGCGCAGGCTAAGCTTGGCCAGGAGCGCGTTGTACCGCTCGAGGTCGCTCGACTTGAGGTAGTTGAGCAGCTTGCGGCGGCGGTTCGTCAGCATGATGAGCCCGCGGCGCGAATGGAAATCCTTGCGGTGGGAACGCAGGTGCTCGGTCAGATGGTTGATCCGGGCGGTGATCAGGGCGACCTGCACTTCCGGAGAACCGGTGTCCTTGGCGCCCTGCTGGTGCTTCTTGATGATGTCCGACTTGTCGACCGACATGGTGTGTTGTGTGGTTAGTTTTGTGGTTTGGCCGACTTGGGAGGGATTCCCGAAAGCCCCGCCTTCAGGCCGGGCTCTCCGTCTGGAAGGGCCTTGCGACCCCCGGCCAGCGTGAGAAGGGCTCCGCCCCTCCCCCTAACGAAGTTGACCCTCACGAATGACGGCTGCGGGCGGCTCAGGCAAGCAGGAAAAGCCCGCCTCCCGCCCCCGAAACCGGCCTCGTAACCGCGCCAAAGGGGACATGTCCGTTGACTCCGCGGGCGGCAGTCGGACAAAGGAAGCATGCCCAACGGCGAAGAAGAAAGCTCCTCCCTGACCGGGGCCGAACGCGGCAAGCTGCGCAGTCTGGCCCAGACGATCGACCCCAAGGTCTTCGTCGGCAAGGCGGGGGTCGGTCCGGGCATCGCCAAACTGCTGGAGCAGGCCTTCCGCAACGCCGACCTGGTCAAGGTGCGCTTCTCCGCCACGCGGGAGGAGATGGACGCGCAGGCCCGCGAACTCGCCCGGCTGACGGGCAGCGAGGTCATCGGGTCGGTCGGCCGCAACGCCACCTTCTTCCGCCCCGGGGGAGCGGGCTGAGCCGATGGAATCCGCCGCCTTCGCATCCCGGCACGGGGCGCTCGTGTCGAAGGCCGAGGAGGCGCTGCGTCGGCTCACGCCGCCGGCGGACGCCCGCCCGGCCCGGCTGCATGCCGCGATGCGGCACTCGCTCGACGCGGGCGGCAAGCGTCTGCGCCCGGTGCTCTGCCTGGCGTCCGCCGAAGCCTTCGACGCCAAGGCCGACGCGTCCTTCGCCGCGGTGGCGCTGGAGTGCGTGCACACCTACTCGCTCATCCATGACGACCTGCCGTGCATGGACGACTCCGACCTGCGTCGGGGAAGGCCCTCCTGCCACAAGGCCTTCGATGATGCCACCGCGCTGCTCGCCGGCGACGCCCTGCTGGCCCTCGCCTTCGAACTGCTCGCGACCGGATACGCCGACCGCCCCGCCCTCGCCGCCAGACTGGTGCAGGAACTGGCCCGGACCGCGGGTTCACGGCTGCTGGTGGGAGGACAGGCCGAGGACATGGGCGGCCTCGCCGCGGGCGCGACGGACGAGCGTCTGGACTTCATCCTTGCGGGCAAGACCGCGGCGATGATCGGAGCTTCCTTCGCGATGGGCGCCATGACGGGCGGCGCAAACGAGGACGACGTCGGACGTTTCCGCCGGGCCGGCCTCGCGATGGGCCGGGCCTTCCAACTGGTCGACGACCTGCTGGACCTGACGGCCGACGCCGCCAGCCTGGGCAAGCCGGCCGGTGCGGACGCGGTGAACGGAAAACTGACCCACGTCGGACTGCACGGTAAGGCGGCCACGCGCCGGCTGATCGGGCAGCTCACGGCTGAGGCCGAGGCGGAACTGCGGGAAACGAGGGCGGACTGCGCCTTCCTGGTCGAGCTGGCACGCCGGATGTCGGCACGGCGCAACTAATCGTCCGCCCGGCGTCCCGACGAAGGGAGCTGCTCCGGCAGGAAGCCGTAGTAGGTGCCGAGCCAGAGCCGCCAAGAAAGGCCGTTGAGCAGGACCGGCAGCAGCAGGACCGCGGCGACGGCCAGACGGGATGCGGCTTGGGCGCCGACGAGCCCCGTGAGGAAGGCGGCCCCGATCAGCGGCAGCGCCCCGAAGGCGATGAGGCCGTAGCTCCAGACGATCGCGCCGAGGAAGAATCCGCCGCCACGACGGAGGCCCATGCCGCAGGCAGGGCAGCGGGCCGGCGCCCCGAGCAGCCCGGTCAGGCCGCCCGGAAGCGGCGCGGCGCAATCCGGACAAAGTCCGCGGGCGCAACGCACGAAGATGCCGGGCCGGAAGGACACGCCCACATTCTGCGGAAGCGCGGAGGACTGTAAAGCAAAGGGGCCGGCCCTCACGGACCGGCCCCTTTCAGGACACGGAACCTTCAGCTCACTCCGCGGCGGTCTCGCCCACCTGGAAGCGGACGAAGCGCACCACGGTCACCTCTTCGCCGAGACGCGTCTTGGCCGCGGCGAGCAGGTCGGAGATCTTCTTGTCGGTCTCGCGGAAGTACACCTGCTCGAGCAGGCAGGCCTCGGCGAAGAACTTGTCGACGCGGCCGGACACGATCTTCTCGAGATTGGAGAGCTGGCTCTTCTTGCGGGCCTCGGCGGCGGCGGCCTGCTTCTCGGAGACGGCGATGCGCTTCTCGAGCTCGGCGACGGCCTCGGCGTTGCCCGAGGCCTTCTGCTCGGCGAGCTGTCCCTTGTAGTCCTCGACGACGCGCTGGGCTTCGGCGATGGCCTTGTCGGCCTCGGACTTGGTGAACTCGGCGGCGATCTCCTTCTCCTTGGCGACCACTTCGGCGGAGACTTCCTCACGACGGACGAAGCGGGCGTTGTTGGCCACCACCTGCATGGCGAGGTTGCGGGCTAGGTCGGCGACCTCGGGATTCGAGGCGGCGCCGGCGGACTTGAGCCCGAGCTCGAGCAGGACCGCGATCTTGGCGCCGGTGTGAACGTAGGCGGAGACGCGACCGGTGCCGGTGGCGTCGAACCGGAGGACGCGGGAGACCTTGAGGTTCTCGCCGATCTTCGTCACCTGGTCGTTCAGGAAGTCGTTCACCTTGCGGGAGGAATCCGCATGGTAGGGCTGCTCAAGCAGGCCGTCGACCCCCTTGAGGGAGGCCTGCTTCACGAGGTCCTGCGAAAGGGCCAGGAAGGCCTCGTTCTTGGCCACGAAGTCGGTCTCGCAGTTGAGCTCGAGGAGCGTCGCGGAACGGCCGTCGTCGGAGATGCGGACGGCGAGCACGCCCTCGCTGGCCTTGCGGTCGGCCTTCTTGTTGCGCGTGGCGACGCCCTTGATGCGGAGGATCTCGACGGCGCGCTCCATGTCGCCGTTGGCTTCGGTGAGGGCCTTCTTGCAGTCCATCAGGCCGGCGCCGGTGCGCTGGCGCAGGTCGTTGACCGTCTGTGCGGTGATCGCGGACATGGTCTGCCTCAGGTCACTTGGTGGGCTTGCGGCCGCGGGGACCCTTCGGGGCGCCTTCGGCTTCGGACTGCTCGCTGCGCTCGTTGGCCTTCAGCAGGTCCTCGGAGATCTTGACCTCGGGAAGGACGGTCTCGCCGGCTTCCTCGCGGCTGAGCGGGGTCACGGTCTTGCGCGGGTCGCGCTCGACCTTGCGACGCGAGACGCCGGCCTGGACGGCCTGAGTGAGGGCTTCCACCACCAGACGGATGGCCTTGGCGGCGTCATCGTTGCCGGGGATGGGGTACTGGAGGACCGTGGGGTCGGAGTTGCTGTCGCAGAGGCCGATGACGGGGATGCCCAGGCGGTTGGCCTCGTTGACGGCGATCTCCTCGAGCTTGGTGTCGATCACGATCACGGCGGCGGGGAGGTCGCGGTATTCGAGGAGACCCTCGAAGTTGCGCTGCATGCGGGCCATCTCGCGGCGCACGGCGGCGCCTTCCTTCTTGTGCATCTTGGCGAGCGAGCCGTCCTGCTCCATGCGGAGGTAGGTGCGGTACTTGTCGAGGGACTTCTTGATGGTCGCGAAGTTGGTGAGCGTGCCGCCGAGCCAGCGGTTCACGGCGAACGGCATGCCGGTGGACTGGGCGGCCTGACGGACGACGTCCTGGGCCTGGGGCTTGGTGGCGACGAAGAGCACTTCCTTGCCCTTCGCGGCGACTTCCTCGACGAAGGCCGCGGCCGCCGCGAGGCAGGCGTGGGTCTTCTCAAGGTCGATGATCGACACGCCGTTGCGGTGGTCGAAGATGTAGGGACGGGACCTGGGATTCCAGCGGCGGGTCTGGTGTCCGAAGTGGACGCCGGCGTCGAGGAGGTCTTTGACTGTGATGTTCATGGTTTTCGGGCTCCGTATCCCGCTTCCTGCCGAGGAGGGGACATTGGATCAGTGTTTTTGACTGCGGTTTTGGTTGTGATGCCCGGGCAGTTCGGCGGTCTGCCTGAGCGGTGGAAAGTTCGTTGAAACACTCGGAAGCCCCGGGGGCAAGCGGGAAAAGGGGGTCCGGGAGGGCTGTTTGGGGCTGACAGGCCAAGCCGGCTGGGCAGGGTCAAGCCGCCGATGACCTGGGTATACCGGATACTTTTCCCGATACTTCTGGTGCTTACCCTGCCCTACTACCTTTGGCGGATGCTGAGGCGCGGGGGTTATGCGACGGATTTCAGCCAAAGGCTGGGCTTCTTTCCCGACCTCGGCCCGGTGCCCCCGGGGCGCCGCAGGTTCTGGATCCAGGCCGTTTCAGTCGGTGAAATCCAGGCCATCGGTCCCTTGCTGGCCAGGCTCAAGGCGGCGGGCGACGTCGAGATAGTGCTGACGACGACGACCAGCACCGGCTACCGGATCGCGAAGGAGCTGCATGCGGCCGCGGTCGACAAGGTCGGAATCTTCCCGGCGGACCTCTGGCCCTGCAGCGCGCTGGCCTGGAGCCGCATCCGTCCGGACATCGCGGTGCTGGTGGAAGGCGAGCTCTGGCCGGAGCACCTCGCCCAAGCCCGACGCCGCGGGGTGCCGGCGGTGCTGATCAACGGACGACTCTCCGACCGGTCATTCGCCCGACACCTCCGTCTGCGGCCGGTCTCAAGGAGACTTTTCTCGAGGTTCTCCGCGATCTGCGCAGGCAGCGAGGAAGACGCCCGGCGTTTCCGGGAAATCGGCGTCTCGCCCATCCTGACGGGCAATCTCAAGTTCGACGTCTCCGCGCCCGCGCCCGTCTCAACCGAAGAACGCGGACGACTGCGTGAGTCGCTGGGCTTCGCAGGCTGCGACTGCGTGATCCTGGGCTCCTCGACCTGGCAGGGCGAAGAGTCCATGCTCCTGCGCACGCTCGCTGGCCTCAGGAAGGCGGGGCTGGACGCGCGCCTGCTGCTCGTCCCGCGGCATGCGGAAAGGCGCGAAGAGGTGGCTCGGGAGGTCGCGGACTCGGGGTTCGGCTGGCATCAGCGCTCCACGGGCGCGCCGGCGCCGGCCGGCACGGTCGTGCACCTGGCGGACACCACCGGGGAACTGCGCGCCCTGACCGCGGCCGCCGACATCGCCTTCTGCGGCAAAAGCCTGCGCCCGCATGAGGGCGGACAGACGCCGGTCGAGGCCGCCGCCGCCGGTCTGGCCATCGTCTACGGACCGCGGATGACCAATTTCCGGGAAATGTGCGCCCAGCTCGAAGCGGCGGGCGCGGCCTTCAGGACGGAAGACGCCGCCCAGGCCGAGACCGTGATCGGACGACTCGCGCGTGACGCCGGCGAGAGGAAGGCGGCGGGCATGCGCGCGACGCAATGGTGCCAGCGCAACCGCGGCGCGACCGAACGGACCGCCGCCCTGCTGCTGGAACGGACGAAGGCTCAGGCCTCGTAAGCCTTGCGGAGACGCTGAAGCTGCTCTCGAAGCCCGCCGCCGAGGACGATCCGTCGGGCCGCGGCCGCGCCGGCTCCGGGATCGGAGGCGCGTCCCGCCACCCAGAGCGCCGCGCCGGCGCTCAGGCAGACCGTGTCGATGAGCCCCTCGGGGACCGCCCCCACCAGGAGGTCGGACATCATGGCAAGGTTCTGCTCCGGAGTGCCGCCACGCAGGTCCTCGACCGGGCAGACGCGGAATCCGAAGTCTCCGGGAAGCCACACGGCGTCGACGGAGGAAAGCTCCCCGCAACCGCGCACGCGCGCTTCACCGGCGGTCGTCAATTCATCCATGCCCCCGCCCGCGCGGGAGTGGACCACGATGCCGCGACGGACGCCGAGCCCTTCCAGCGCGCCAGCGATCGGCTCGACCCACCGCTCGTCGTAAACGCCGACCATCATGAAGGCGGGGGAAGCCGGGTTCACCAGCGGGCCGAGCACGTTGAAGACGGACTTCACCCCCTTCTCGGCCAACGCACGTCGGACAGGCCCGACCGCCTTGAAAGCGGGATGGAAGGCCGGGGCGAAGAGGTAGCAGAAGCCGGCGACTTCCAGCGCGCGCCGGAGCGCGGCGTCGTCCGCCTCCAACGCCACGCCGAGGCCGGCCAGGAAGTCCGCGCTGCCGGACTTGGAAGTGATCGAGCGGTTGCCGTGCTTGAGCACCGGGACTCCGGCCGCGGCCACGACCAGCGCGCTGGCCGAGGAGATGTTGAAGCTGCCCGAACGGTCCCCGCCCGTGCCGACGATGTCGATGGCCCGCGAGGGAAGATCCCCGAAATCGGGGCGACGGCAGATGCCGCGGTAGGCCGCGGCGAAGCCCAGCACTTCTTCGGCGGTCTCGCCCTTGCGGGCCAGCGCCAGCAGGAAGGCCTCGCGCTCACCGTCGGACGCCTCGGGAGAGACGAGTGCCAGCGCCGCCCTGGAAGCTTCGTCACGCGACAGCCCCCGGCCGGCGGCGGCGGCCGCCGTGAACTGGCTCAGAACGGGGTCCATGCGAGCCATTACCGCCCGCCAAGGCGGGGCGACAAGGCAATTTAGGGGTGCGGAGGGATTGCAACCCGGGCGGAATCAGCATCATTCACCCCATGCGAGACGGCGACCAGCCACAGGGCGATCAGGACGGCTCCGGCAACGCCCCTTGGAACGAATCCGACTGGTCCGGCTATCTGCGACGCAACGACCTGGAGGTCGGTCGCTTCCTTTCCTACTATCACGAAGTCCGCAAACTGCCCGACCGGCTGGACCTCAGCGCGCGCCGGATGGGCTGGGAGAACGCCGATTGGGCCCCGTCCGAAGGCATCGTGGAGGAGTCCGCGGACGACCTCGATCCGCCTGAACTCCCCTACTGCATCCACCAGCATCCGGTCTACGTCGTGGCCCGCGCCCTCGGCATGGAGCTGAACTCCACCTTCCGCGACCTCTGCCGCAAGGCCGGACATGCCGTCACGCCCGCGCAGGCCGGAGACATCGTGCACTCCTTCTGGGAGGCCCAGCATGAGATGATCATGGCGGTGAACGCCACGGACACCGGCGACCCCGCGCTGGCGCTGGTCCACATGAAGCGCGCCCTGGCCGCCCTCAACCATTCGATGGGCCTCGTTTCCGGCCTGCCGTCGGACGCGCGCATGTCGGCGGCCGAGGAGTCCGAGACGCTGGAAGGCGCGCTGTTCGACCTCCGTGAAGTCTGCCTGCGCGTGATGGCGGACTGCCGGTGGGAGAACCCCGGCCGCTGAGCCGTCAGGAAGGCTTCTGCTGGGACATGTGCTGGATCAGGCGTTCGCTGAACTCCTGGGCCGAGTCATGCCCCATGCTGCGGAGCGCCTGCACCATCGCCGCGACCTCGACGAGACGCGCCATGTCGCGACCCGGACGCACGGGAATGGTCATGTGGGGCACCTTGCGGCCCAGGATCTCGAACGTGTCGTGCTCCAGGCCGGAGCGTTCCTCGTCCATGCCGGGCTGCCAGAGCACGAAGGAGACCACGAGGTCGACCCGCTTCTCGCGGCGCACCGAGCGCACGCCGAAGATGGAGGCGATGTTGATGATGCCGATGCCTCGGCATTCCATGTAGCCGCGGTTGAGCTCCTTGGACGTGCCCTGGAGCTCGCGGTCGGCGATGAGCGTGACGATGACGTAGTCGTCGGCGACGAGCGAATGGCCGCGTTCGATGAGGGCCAGCGCGCACTCGCTCTTGCCGACGCCGGAAGGGCCCCGCATGAGCACGCCCACGCCCCGGATGTCGACGAGCGTGGCGTGGATGTTGGTGCGGGGGGCGAACTTCTCCTCGAGCAGCACGGTGGCCTCGGCCGAGAAGTCCTTCGACTTGAGCTGGGTGCGGATCAGCGGGATGCGGTGGCGGTCGGCGATGCGCAGGAGCACCTCGTCCACGTCCAGCCCGCGGGAGACGACCACCGCCGGGATGCCGCGGGCGAACACGCCCTCGAGCAGGCGCTCGCGGTCCGGACGGGTCTGGTCGGAAAGGTAGGCCATCTCGCCCGCCCCGAAGAGCTGCAGACGCCGGAAGGCGAACTCCTTGAAGTAGCCGGTCACGGCGAGCGCGGGACGGTTCAGGGACTTCTCGGAGATGACGTTGTCGAGGCCCTCGGCGCCGGCGAGCAGCTCCATCTGCAGCATGTCCTTGAAGGAGTCGAAGAACTCACGGACGGAGACGGATTCCGGGCGGGTCGCGGGCGCTTGGTCGGACATGGCGTTCAGATCTTGAAGCCTTCGCCCAGGTAGTGGCGGCGGCTCTCTGGATTGTTCACGATTTCCTCGGGAGAGCCAGAAACAAGCACGCGGCCCTGATGGATCAGATAGGCCCGGTCCACGATGGACAGGGTCTCGCGCACGTTGTGGTCGGTGATGAGGACGCCGATGCCGCGCTGCTTCAGACGCCGCACGATGGCCTGCACCTCCGCCACCGAGATGGGGTCGACGCCGCTGAAAGGCTCGTCCATGAGCAGGAAACGGGGCGAAGTGGCGAGGGCGCGGGCGATCTCCAGTCGGCGACGCCCCCCGCCCGACAGGGTGAAGGCCTTCTGGCGCGCGAGGCGCTCCAGGCCGAGGTCCTCGAGCTGACGCTGGACGCGCTCCAGGCGCTCCTTCGGTCCCAGCCCGAGGGTCTCCACCACGGCCATGACGTTCTCCCAGACGGTCAGCTTGCGGAACACGGAGGCCTCCTGCGGCAGGTAGCCGAGGCCGGCCCTGGCCCGGCGCCACATCGGCATGGAGGTGACGTCGACGCCGTCCATGCGGACGCGCCCGCTGGACGGAGGCACGAGCCCGACGACCATGTAGAAGGTGGTGGTCTTGCCGGCGCCGTTGGGCCCGAGGAGCCCGACGATTTCACCGCCGCGCAAGGCGAGGCTGACGTCGAAGACGGCGGTCTTGTCGCCGTAGCGCTTGGCCAGCGCATCGACCCGCACGAGGCCCTTCTCACGACTGTCGGCCATGCGCGAAAGCAGGACTCGGTCAGCGGGGATTGTCGAGGTTTTTGACCTCGGGAAGGGTGAAGTCGCGGCCGAGGTAGATCCGAGGCCTGACGACCTGACCGGGCACCCGCTCATCCTGCGCGCTCGGCATCCTCCAGGCGCGCTGCCGCATGTCGTAGACGAGTTCACGGGCGGGCAGGCCGAGGGTTCCGTCCTTGGCGAGAATCGAGGCGTCGCCGGAAAGGCGGGCCTCGCCTGCGGATGGCGAGATCTCGAGCGTGCGGCCCTGCGCCCGCGTGCCCGCACCCTCGACGCTGACCGAACCCCGGCCGACCACCTGCCTGGCCTCAAGCCGGCCGTCCTTGGCGGGCGTGGCCAAACCCTCGAGCAGGTCGCAACGGGCCTTGGTGTCGCGGGAGTCCATCGTGACGGCGCCGCGGAGGAAGAACTTGGTGAGCTGCGGGCTGTAAAGGACTTCGTGGGAGTCCGCGGCGAAGATCGAAGCCTGGCCGTCGGAAAGGGTCAGATGCAACTTGGGGCGCGTCTCGCCGGAACCGCCGGACAGGGTGAGGAGGCGGGGTTTGCCGCGGATGGCGTCAGCGGACACCACTTCCTCGACCTGCACCGCCGGGACCAGGTCGACGCGCTCGGCGACGGCCTTCAGGCCCGGCTGGACGTACCTGACGTTCCCGACGGCGATCGCCTTGGAAAGCTCGTGAGCGCGGGAGGCCCGGCCGACGACGACCTTGGGTTCCTTGACCGGGACGGCGAAGGCCACGAACTTGTCGGACTCGGTGGAGACGCCGTCCCCGGCGTACTTCACCGCGCCGAGCATCTCCATCTGGAGCGTGCCCTGCTCGTCGAGCACCACGATCTGGTCCGCGACCGCCCGGCCGGGAGGACCTTCGGGAGCCGAGGACGGAACGCTCACCTCGGCGCGCAACCCGGGCGCGCTGCGCACTTCGAAACGGCTGCGCACCAGGTCGGCGCGCACGGAGGAGCCGGTGGCCACGAACCCGCGCGGGTCGGCGACACGGCAAGGCGGTCCGTAGAGGTCCAGCCGGCGGAGCGCACGGTTCCAGACCGCCTTGTCGCCCTGGATGGCACAGCCCTCGACCTCTCCGGAAACGGCTCCCTCCGCCGTGACCAGGCCTGAACCGTCGGAAGAATCGGTGGCCGCGATGGCACGCGCCCGGAGTCCCGCGGTCGGAGTCACGTAGGAAGCGCCGCCCTTGACCTCGAGCAGAGACAGGGCCTGTCCGGGCCGTCGCGTGAAGGACACACTGTCACCGGAGAGCTCGGCCGGCTCCTCCCCTTCCCGCACCAGGTGGATGAGCACCGGAGCGGAAGCGCCCCGCGTCAGGATGGTGGCGCCACGGACGGTCTCGTGCTGCAGCACCTCCGCCTTGGCCGAAAGGCCCTTGTCCTCAAATTTGACCCCGCCGGACATCTCCAGGAAGTCCTTGAAGAGGTCGAATCTGGCCGTCGCACCGCTGAGGGTCTGCCCGCCGGTGACTCGCGTCACCTCGCCTTCGGCGTTGATGAAACGGCAGCGCGCTCCGCCCTTGGGGTCGTCCTCGAGCAGGCAGACGACCCTCCGGCATTCTATGCGCTCGCCCTGCCTCACCATCGTCACGCCCCCGTCGAAGGTCAAGGCGGTGCCCCCGGGGGCAGGAACGGCCTCCATCCCCTTCGCACTGACGGTCCATCGACGTTCCGGCGGCTTGTCGACTTCGAGCTGCGCCTGGACGGAGGAGAGGATGGAGAACACGTCCCCCTTGGGCGTGGACTTCCATTTCCATCCCTTGCCGCTGAGCGAGAAGGCGGAGGAAGAGGCCTGCAGCGCGCCGGGGCCGGCGGCCGATCGGTCGGCCGGATCCAGCAAACCCGAGGGGCTGTTGAAGGAGACGGCGGGGCGACCGTCGCGGAAAGATCGGAACTGCAGCTGGTCCATCTCCCATCTGCCGCCCGCGACGGGACTGGAACGGCGTGCGGAGGCCTCCCAGGCCTTCTCGGCCCGCTCATCCTCGTTGAACCCGGAGAAAGTGCCGCCCGTCACCTGACGGAAGGAGATTCCCTCCCGCTTCTCCGCGGGGGCCTGCTGAGCGGTCAAGGAGACCGCCGCAAGCGTCGCAAGGAGCAGCGTGCGCATGCACCGATAACATCCCACGCGGGGCCTGCAATCAAGCGCTTACGCCCGGCCGGGGCGCGGGAAAGGAGTCGCGGAGACGAGGGCGGGCATCGGACAGGAGGCGATGACCTCTCCGCCGACGAAAGGATGCCCCGGCAGGAACTCCGAGGCGGGCAGCGCCCGACCGCCCGCCCTCTGCATGCGGGTGATCAGGATGGCTCCTTCCCCGCAGGCGATGAGCACGCCGGTTTTTCCCGACTCCAGCACGAGGCCGGGGGCGCCCTTCCCCTGCGCGGCTTCCGCGGCGCACACCTTGACGGTCTCGCCACGGTGTTCGAAGGAGCTTCCAGGCCACCCTTCCAAGGCGCGGATGCGGCAGGCGAGCTCATGGGCGGACGCCGTGAAGTCGAGCGCGGCGTCGGTCTTGCTGAGACGGCGCGTATGGGAGACGGCCGACTCATCCTGCGGCAGAGGCCGGGAAGCTCCCGAAAGCACCGGGGGGAGCGAGGCCGGCACCATCTCGCCCGCCAAGCGCCCGAGCCGGGCACGCAAGGACGCCCTGCCCTCTCCGGGCTGGATCGAGACCGTTGCGCGCGCATGGACGGGGCCGGCGTCCAGCCGTCGGACGACCTGCTGCAACGTGACTCCGGTCTCGGCGAGTCCGAGCGCGAGAGCGGCCTCGACCGGCGTGGCCCCGCGCAGCGCGGGCAGCAGCGAGCCGTGGAAGTTGACGAAGCCCAGACGGGTCGCGGAGAGGAAGTCATCCTTGAGCAGCTGGCCGTAGGCCATCACGACTCCGAGCTCGGCGCCCGACGCGGCCAGGGAGGCGGCGTCCTCCGGCCCGAGCCGCTCCGGCTGCAGCAGAGTCAGACCTTCCTCCCGGGCCCACGCCGCGACGGCGTTCGGACGGATCTCCTGACCGCGCCCCGACGGCCTGTCGGGCTGCGAGTAGACCGCCGCGACCTCGACCCCGGGAAGCGCCCTCACCGCGCGGAACGCGGGCAGGGCGATCTCATCGGAACCGAGCAGGACGACCTTCGGCATGTCTCATTTGCGGGCCTGACGCGCGGCGCGGCCTTTCAGCGAGCGCGGCTTGTCCCAGCGCGAATAGGATTTCTTCCGAGCGCTCCCGGCGGCCTTGCGGGCCTTGCCACCCTTGGGGACCGAAGCCCGCTTGGACTTGGTGACGGGACGGGCGGGCGCCGGGGCGTCCTCGGGCTTGGTTCCGGGCGGAGCGAAGAACTTGCGGCCCTGCTGCTTGGGCTTGCCCACGACGTCGAGGAAGACGGGCACTCCCGCCAGATCGAACGATTCATGGACCCCCTTCACCAGGTAGCGCTGGTAGGCGTCCTCCAGCCGCTCCTCGGAATTGCAGAAAAGCCGGAAGCGCACGGGCCGTGCGGAGACCTGCGTGACGTAGTAGCATTTGAACCGGCGTCCCGAGACCATCCGGGGCGGGCGCTTGACCATCAGGTCCTGCACGAGACGGTTGATCTTGCCGGTCGAGATGGCCGTGCCGGCCCGCAGGAAGACGCCCTCCGCGGCGTCAAGCAGGTCCTCGGTCCGCAGCCCGGTGCGGGCCGAGACGAAGAGCAGCGGCGGATCGGGCAGGAAGAAGAGCTCGCGGCGGACGGCGGCGCGGAACTTGGCGCGGAACTCCTCCTCGTCCTCGAAGCCGTCGACCTGCTTGGCGCGGAAGGCCTCCTTGGCGAGGTCCCATTTGTTGACCACCACCACGATGCCGCACCCCAGGAGCGCGAGCTCGCCCGCGAGCTGCTTGTCGATGCGCGTCACGCCCTGCTGGGCGTCGAGCACGAGGAATACCACGTCGGTCTCGGAAAGGATCTCCTCCGCGCGGGACTGGGAGAAGAAGTCGAGCGTGTCCTGGCGGGTGGCGGCCCGGCGTCCGGCCGTGTCGACCAGGATGAACCGCGTCTCGGACCCGTCGGCCTTGGCGCGCCTGAGCCGCGCCCTGACCGGATCGCGGGTGGTGCCGGCGACCTCGCTGACGATGAGACGCCCCTCGCCCAGCAGGCGGTTGCCGAGCGAACTCTTGCCGACGTTGGGACGGCCGGCGAGCGCCAGGCGGATGGGACGTCCGCCTTCGGAAGCCGCGGGCGGCGGAGGCGGACCGAGTTCGGCCAGGATCCGCGCGCGCAGTTCGGGGATGCCGCGCCCGTGTTCGGCGGAGACCAGCAGCGGCTCGCCGAAACCGAGCTCGAAGAATTCGGCCATGCGGGCGTCGCGTTCCTCGGTGTCGGCCTTGTTGGCCACCACCGCGACCTTCTTGCCGGCCTGGCGGAGCCGGAGGGCGAGCTCCATGTCGAGGGGCGCGCAGCCCTCGGCGGCGTCCACCACGAGCAGGACGAGCCGGGCGGCCGCGAGGGCGAAGCCGACCTGCTCCTCGACCGCCTCGGCCACGACCTTGGGCGTAAGCTCCGCCCGGAACAGCCCGATGCCGCCCGTGTCCATAAGAGTGTACGCGCCCTCGGCCACTTCCGCGGTGATGAGGTCGCGCGTGACGCCCGGCATGTCATGGACGATCGAGATGCGCCGTCCCACCAGCCGGTTGAACAGCCGGCTCTTGCCCACGTTGGGCCGGCCGACGATGGCGACGGCACGTGCGAGCTCGGTGTTCCGTTCCATGACCCGAAAGTCGGTCCGACCCGCCTGCGGTGCAAGCCCGGACGCTCAGCCCCGGCGCACGTCGTCCAGGAACCGGGCGATGCGCTCGCAGGCCTCGTGGATGCGCTCGTAGCTGGTCGAGAAGGAGGCCCGGCAGAATCCGGCCCCGGCCGCGCCGAACGCGGTGCCCGGCACCATCGCCACCTTGCGCTCCTCGAGGAGCCGGCGCGCGAACTCCATCGAGTCCAGGCCGGTGCCCGTGACGCTCGGGAAGGCGTAGAAGGCGCCGCGGGGGGAATGGCAGGCCAGGCCGAGCTCGTTGAAGCGGCGCACGATGAAGTCCCGGCGCTCACGGTACTTGTCCCGCATGTGCAGCACGGAGTCCCGGCCGTTGCGGAGGGCCTCCACGGCGGCCTCCTGGCTGACGATGGAGGCGCACATGATGCCGTACTGGTGCACCTTGAGCATGCCGTCGATGACCGCCGCGGGACCGCAGGCGTAGCCGATGCGGAATCCCGTCATCGCGAAGGCCTTCGAGAATCCGTGGAGGAAGACCGTCCGCTCGCGCATGCCGGGCAGCGAGGCGATGGAGACGTGGCCGCCCTCGAAGGTGAGTTCGGAGTAGATCTCGTCGGAAGCGACCAGCAGGTCCTTCTCGATCGCGAAGCGGGCGATCTCCTCGAGCTTGGCGCGGTCGGCGGTGCCGCCGGTCGGATTGGTCGGGAAATTCAGGATGAGGAGCTTGCAGCCCGGGCGCCAGGCGGCGCGCAGCGCGGCCGGATCGAGGGCGAACTGGTCGGCCGCGGTCGTGCGCACCGGGACCGCCTCGGCGTGGCAGAGGGCGACGCTCGGGGCGTAGGACACGTAGCAGGGCTCGTGGTAGAGCACCTTGTCGCCCGGATTGAGCGTGGCGCGCAGCAGGATGTCGAGGGCCTCGGAGACGCCGATGGTGACCAGGATCTCGTCATCGGGACGGTACTCCGGGCCGTAGTTGGCGGCGACGTAGCGCGAGATCTCCTCGCGCAGCTGGAGGGTGCCGCGGTTGTCCGTGTAGGAAGTGCGGCCCTTCTCCAGCGCGTTCATGGCCGCCTCCCGGATGTGGAAGGGCGTGACGAAGTCGGGCTCGCCGATGCCGAGGGACACGGCGTCCTTCATCTTCGAGACGATGGCGAAGAAGTCGCGGATGCCCGACTTGGGCAGGGACGCGACATGTCGCGCCACGAAGCGGCCGGATTCGTCCATGCGGTTCGCTCTCAGGGACTGACGGAAGGACGGTCGCGACGGGAGCCGTCGGCCGAGACGATGAAGCCGTCCTTCTTGTAAGCGCGGAGGAAGAAGTGGGTCGAGGTGCCCTGCACGCCCTCAATGCGGGCGAGACGCTCGTGCACGAAGCCCGCCACCTTGTAGAGGTTGTCGGCGGTGATGACGACCAGCAGGTCGTAGCCGCCGGACATCAGGTGGCAGCTCTCGACCTGCTCGAAGGAGCTGATTCGCTCGGCGATGCCGTCGAAGCCGCCGAGGCCCTCGGGGCGGATCTTGACCTCGATGACGGCGCGCACCCTGCGCTCGGCCTCGAAGGAGGGGTTGAGCACGGGGCGCATCCCGAGCAGCACGCCCTGCGAACGGAGGGCGGCGAGCTCACGCTCGACCGCGTCGGGGCCGAGTCCGAGGATCTTGCCGATCTGCGCGGTGTCGAGGGCCTCGCCCTCGAGGAGCAGTTTGAGTACTGAGTTCATGGCGTGGACGGGTTCAGGAGGCGCGACGACGGCGGACGGCCGCGGCGAGGGCGTCAAGCACGGGGACGGTCTGGGCGAAGGAGATGCAGGCGTCGGTGATGCTGCAGCCGTAGGCGGAGCCCTGCGGGCCCTTCCAGTCCTGACGGCCTTCGGCCAGATGGCTCTCGATCATCACGCCGGCGACATGGCGGGAGCCGCCCGCGACCTGCGCGGCGAGGTCCTCCGCGACGAGGGGCTGGCGACGATGATCCTTCGAACTGTTGCCGTGCGAGCAGTCAACAACGAGACGCGAGGTCAGGCCGGCCTTGCGGACCCGTTCGGCGGCCTCGGCCACGGCCTCGGCCCCGTAGTTCGGGCCGGTGCGGGAGCCGCCGCGCAGGATGACGTGCGCGTCGGGATTGCCCGAAGTCTGGAAGATGGCCACGACGCCGTCCTTGGTGACCGAGGGGAACCAATGGGAGGAACGCGCCGAGAGGCAGGCGTCCACGGCGACCTGGACGGAGCCGTCGGTGCCGTTCTTGAAGCCGACCGGCATCGAGAGTCCGGAGGCCAGCTCACGGTGGATCTGGCTCTCCGTGGTGCGGGCCCCGATCGCGCCGTAGGAGACGAGGTCGGCCACGTACTGGGGCGTGATGGGATCCAGGAACTCGGTCGCGGCCGGCAGGCCCGACTCGGCGATGTCGGCGAGCAGCTGGCGGGCGATGCGGAGACCGTCGTTGATGCGGAATGAGCCGTCGACCTTCGGGTCGTTGATCAGGCCCTTCCACCCCACGGTCGTACGGGGCTTCTCAAAGTAGACCCGCATCACGACCAGGAGGTCCTGGCTGAGGCGCGCCGCCTCCTTGTGCAGGAGGGCGGCGTACTCCTTGGCGGCGCCGACGTCGTGGACGGAACAGGGACCGACGACGACCAGCAGGCGGTCGTCCTGCCCGGAAATGATGCGAGAGGCGTCCCGACGGGCGGCCGTGACCACCTCGGTGGCCTTTTCCGAGGGGCGGATGTCCTGAAGCACGAGGGCGGGGCTCAGCAGGGGCTGCTGGCTCCGGATGCGCAGATCGTCCGTGTTATGGTACATGTTATGGGCCTTTCCCTTGGGGAAAAGAGGGTCAATGAAGGGCCGCCCCCTCCCGGTGTCAATGACACGTCCGGGGCTTGACGGACCGGACTCGGCTTCTCAATTGTGTCTCAAATCAGATGACGAAGCCCTCCGCCACGGACTCCCCGGAGCACTCCGGCGCCTTCCGGGCTTTCATCGCCCAGAAGGGCCTGCGCGCCACCCGGCAGCGCATGGCGGTCTTCGAGGCCGCCAAATCGATCTCGGGTCATTACACGGCGGAGGACCTGCTGCGCAAGGCGCGCGCGCTCGACCGGACGGTCTCCCGGGCCACGATCTACCGGGCGCTCCCGCTGCTGGTGGGAAGCGGCACGGTCAGGGAGGTCGACGTCGGCCGCGACCACAAGTATTACCTCGCGGAGGCGGGCGGCAACGCCTTCCAGGCGCAGCTCGTCTGCGAGGGATGCGACACCATCGTGGAAGTCGACGCGCCGTTCATGGAGTGGTACGGAAAGGCCGTCGCCGCGAAGCACGGCATGCGGCCCATCTCGCAGAAGCTTCAGGTGACGGCGCTCTGCGAGCGCTGCCAGAAACGACGCACGCCACGCCCATGACCCCCTTCCCCGCCGCCGCCGTGTTCCCGCCCCTGCGGGAACGCGCGCCCCTCACCGACCTCCAGAAGGAGGTGCTCGCGCTCAAGAAGGAGAAGCGCGCGGTGATCCTGGCGCACAACTACCAATGCGAGGACATCCAGTCCGTCGCCGATTACGTGGGCGACTCGCTGGGACTGGCCTACCGCGCCGCCGAGACGGAGAGCCCGACCATCGTCTTCTGCGGAGTGCATTTCATGGCCGAGACGGCCAAGATCGTGAATCCCGGGCGGAAGGTGCTCCTTCCCGACCTGGAGGCCGGATGCTCGCTCGCCGACTCCTGTCCCGCCGAGAAGCTCGCGGCGGCCAAGGCTGCCGACCCCTCGCTCTACGTCGTCGCCTACATCAACTGCAGCGCGGCCGTGAAAGCCCTCTCCGACGTGATCTGCACGAGCGGAAACGCGTCGAAGATCGTCGGACGCGTGCCCGCCGACCGGCCCATCCTCTTCGTGCCCGACCAGAATCTCGGACGGTGGGTCTCGGCCAGGACGGGACGGCCGATGCGTCTCTGGCCGGGCAACTGCTACGCCCACGTGCAGTTCACGCCCGGCGCCCTGCTCCGGGCCAAGGCGGCGCATCCGGGAGCGCCGGTGGTGGCCCACCCTGAATGCACGGAAGCGGTGCGCGACATGGCGGACATGGTCTGCTCCACGGAGCTCATGGTGGGCTGGTGCAAGGAGCAGAAAGCGGACACCATCATCGTGACCACCGAGTCAGGGATGATCCATCGGCTGAGACGCGAGGTGCCGGGCAAGACTTTCGTCGCGGCGCCCACCGACCGCTGCTCCTGCAATGAGTGCAAGTTCATGAAGATGAACACCCTTCAGAAGGTCAGGGACTGCCTGGCCGGCGGAGCGCCTGAGATAAACTTGCAGGAAGAAGTGAGATTGCGGGCCGAAATCCCTCTCCGGCGCATGCTGGAATGGAGCCGATGACAAAGTATACAGCGCTGCTTGTTGACTTTCCGCAAAAAATAATAAAATAAGGAACAGGGCTCGGAGAAGGTTGTCGAACGACCAGACCCGCCCACGATGACCCGCAAAACGCCTAGCAACTTTTCCATGAAGATCGACCTCGATCCCTCAACGTTCACCTCCAAGGACGCCTATGTCCGGGCCGCCCTTTCGAAGGCCCGAGACCTCGCCGTGCGCAGCTGGGAGGACGAGCACACCGAGCGCCGCAGCCTGATCGAGCGAGAGGTGTCCTCCCTCTCCAAGCAGGAGCTCGCCCGGAGGCTGATCAAGATCCTCTCCCGTCCGAACCGGGCGCGGGCCCAGATTTCCGACACGATGCGCAACCGTGCCAAGTCCATGCGCAGCAAGGGAGCGCCGGTGCGCGAGATCGCCGCCGAGCTCGGCATCTCCATCCCGTCGGTCTACAACATCACCAAGGACTGAACTTGCCCGGCGGACTCGGCGCGGATTGGATGCGCCGATGGCCGAATGGACGCGAGGCGACCCTGCACGTGGGCCGGCTCGCGCCCCGTTGGCCGTGGGCGGAGAACTCAGCGCCGCGTCGCTCAAGGCGGCCTACTCCGCCGGAGTCTTCCCCTGGTATTCCGAAGGCGAACCGGTGCAGTGGTGGTGTCCGGACCCACGGTTCGTCCTGCGCCCAGAGGACGCACGTCTCTCGGACAGTCTCAGGAAGACGCTCCGTTCGGCCGCCTGGGAGGTGGCCTGCGACGTCGATTTCGAAGGCGTGATGCGGGCCTGCGCCGAGCAGCCCCGGCCCGGACAGTCAGGCACGTGGATCACCGAGGAGATGGTGAAGGCCTACTGCGCCCTGCACCGGGAGGGCCTGGCCCACAGCGTCGAAGTCCGACGCGACGGCAGGCTGGTCGGAGGGCTCTACGGCGTCGCGCTGGGCACGGTCTTCCACGGCGAATCGATGTTCCATCGCGTGACGGACGCCTCCAAGGTGGCCTTCGCCCATCTCGTTTCGCGGCTGAGTGCCGCGGGATTCAGGCTCATCGACTGCCAGGTGCCGACACGTCATCTGGCCTCCTTGGGCGCCTTCTCAGTGCGACGCTCGGAGTTCCTGAGGGCGCTGGCGGAGTGGCGGAAGGAACGCCCCGCGGGCGACCCCTGGGTCACCCCTCCAGCTTCCGACGGCTGAAGGAACGGGCCTCGCGGTCGTAGACGCGGCCGACGATGTCGCAGAGCTGCTGCAGGGACCGGCCGTCGGTGTACACCGCGACGCCGGCACGCAGGTAGGCCTGCTCGCGGTCCCGCATCAGCTGCCGCACCCGCGTCTCAAGGTCCTCCGCCTTGAGCAGAGGGCGCCGGCTGTTGCCGGCGGTCCGACGGAGGATGGTCTCGACCGAGGCGAAGAGGCAGATGACGACTCCCTTCGAGCGGACCAGTTCGGCCATGCCCTCCGGAATCACGAGACCGCCGCCGCAGGCGATGACCGCTCCCGCTTCCGGCAGGTGCGCCGACACCACCTCCCGTTCCAGCTCACGGAAACGGCCCTCCCCCTGTTTCTCAAAAATCTCCGGAATGGTCATGCCCGCGAGACGCTCGACGACCTCGTCGGTGTCGATGAAGGGGCGACGCCAACGCTTGGCCAGCTGCCGGCCCAAAGCGGACTTCCCCGTGCCCATGAATCCCGCGAGGAGCAGGTTGGGCGCGGGCGTCCTGGGCGAGGCTGACGGCATGCAATCCAAGGCAACCGCCGCCGCCCGCCTCGGCAAGCCGCAAGCGGGTCAGCGGACGAGTTCGAGCGCGGTCTTGGCGCGAGGAGCGAGCCGCTCGGAGAGGCCCTGCGCGGCCTCCTGAAGCTGGGGAAGGTCGGCCGGGCTGAAGACGCGGGGCACGGCGTCCCAGGCGGCCTCGGTCAGCTCGTTGGCGGGCCCTTTCAGCAGCGGCAGCACGGAAGCCTTGTCGACCTTGATGCCGGGACGGCAGGCGACCACGCGGAGCCAGACGGACTTCGAAGCCAGGGAGTTTCCGACGGGAGAGACGGGGGCCGCGCGCACGGCGTTCTTGACCGGCAGCCGCAGGATCTCGTCTTCGATCTCCTGCGCCTGAGAACGCTGGGTCACCTTGGAGAGCCGTTCCCAGAGCAAGGGCGCGGCGTCGGTCGGATTGACCCTGCGCAGCAGACGGGAAGCCCGCTGGGCGGTGGCGAAGTCCTCGGAACGGGCCAGGGCCGTCAGTTCGGCGACGCTCAACGGCAGGTCCTTGAAGGACTTCCTTTGCTCCAGCAGCCGCTCGGCCTCAGCCAGCCGCGTCTCGGGCGTCGTGCCCTCCGGCGCGGGATAGTTGCGGGGCATCTTCCCGTGAAGGACCGCGGGACGCACGGCCGGATCGAGGGCGAGCACGGCGGCCAGCGCGGCTTTCGCCTCGGGATTCTCCTGACGCTCCCAGGCCGCCTTGACCGCGGCGAACCAGGCCTTGGAGGCTTCGTCGGCCTTGGCGTAGGCGCGGGACTGGTCGAAGATCTGCTGTTGCGCGGCCACGCGCGTGGTCGGATCCGCGAGGCCGCTGAACGGGGGCTCGTCCGGTCCGGGAGCGGCGATGCAGCCGACGCTCAGGAGGGCCAGCAGGAAGAGGGATTGTCTGGGCAGGTTCATGTCAGGAAAGGGCGGGCGCGGGCGTGAGGCGCTGGACCGAGGCGAGATGGGCGCGTCCGAGCAGGACGACGGCCGTAAGGGCCCCGATCAGGGCGCAAAGCATGTCGGCCTGAGTGTCCCAGGCGAATCCCTGCGTGCCGAGGAAGGCGTCGGCCGACTGGCCGATCACGACGGCCGCGAGCCACTCGATGAGCTCATAGAGGGCGCTGAACGCGAGCGCCACGCACACGCCCGCGGCGGAGGCGAGCGCGACGGAGCGGATCGAACCGGTGCGCACGAACCATTCGCGGACGAAGAGGGCGGGCGTGAAGCCCTGGAACAGGTGCCCGAGCCGGTCGTAGGGATTTCGCTCCTGCCCCATCCACTGCGCCACGACGCGTCCGGCCGGCACCTCGGCGTAGGTCCAGTGGGCGCCGACCGCCAGGACCAGGGCGTGCAGGAACAGCGCGCGGCCGAGCAGCCGGGAAGGCGGCGCGGCGACCGCCCAGGCCAACGGAGCCACCAGGAACACCGGCAGGGCCTCGAGGGCCCAGGTCAGCAGATCGCGGCAGCCCAACGCCCCGAGGGACGCGGCGAAGAGCGACAGCGCCGCCAGGGCGCGGAACTCCCTGCGGGCTGACTGGACCTTCAGATCGTCCATGCGCCGCGGAAGGCGGGGGAGTGCAGGCGGTCAGCCTGGGCGTCGCCGACGAAGCCGCTGCCGTCGGGCTTGAAGGTCAGCTTGCGTCCGAGGCGCACCGAGAGCGCCGCGAGATTGACCAGCGTGGAGCTGAAGAAGGCCTCGGAGACGCCGTAACCGAAGGGCCGCTTCTCGCGCGCGCACAGGTCGAAATCGTCCTCCTGATACTCGGGCAGAGGATGCTCCGCGGCCTTGCGCAGCAGTTCCGGGCGGTCGGAGCGCATGCCGGCGAAGAGCTTGCCCTGCGGGCCTTCCAGGAAGGGACTGTCCGGGCGACGCTCGGCGAGTTCGGATTCAAGGATGATGCGGGTGCCGTCCTTGTAAGTCAGCGTCACCGTCTTCCAGACGCCGCAGGCCACCGGATCCTGCGGCGGCGCGTCGCACTCGACGGTCACGGGATGCTCGCGGTCCTTGCCGAGGAAATACTGCACGGGATCGAGGAAGTGCTGGCCCATGTCGCCAAGTCCGCCCTGGTCGAAGTTCCAGTAGCCGCGGAAGGAGCCGTGCGCACGGTGCGGGTGATAGGGGATGAGCGGGGAAGGACCGCAGTACATGTCCCAGTCGAGGTGGTCGGGCACGGGCTCGGGCTTGAGGTCGGGCTTGCCGGTCCAGAGATTGACCTTCCACTGGATGCCGCCGACCGGAGCGAGACGCACGGTCAGCGGACCGCCCAGCACTCCGCTCGCCACGACGCGCCGGATCTCGCGGGCCGGCCCCACGCCGTAATAATTGGTGCGGTTGAGCCGGAACCACGTGTTGACGCGGAAAGGCACGCCCGTCTGCTCGACGACGCGCCGGAGGGCGAGCCCCTCGCCGATGGTGCGCGTCAACGGCTTCTCACACCAGACCGACTTGCCGCGGCGGGCGGCGGCGGCGGCGATGACGCCGTGCCAGTGGGGCGGCGTGCAAACGTGGACGACGTCGGCGTCGGGCAGCGCGATGACGTCGCGGAAATCCTTGGCGATGATCGGCGTGCCGCCGCCGGCCTTGCTGACCTCGTCGTGCTTGGCCTGCGCGCGCTTCGCGTCGACGTCGCACACGGCGATGATGCGGTGCGCCCCCGTCATGCGGGGGGCGCTGTGCATCTTGGAGATGCCGCCGCAGCCCACGATGACGTGGTTGAGGGTCTCGCTCGGCGGGATGAAACCGCGGCCGAGGACGTGACGGGGCACGATGGTGAGACCCGCGGCCAGGGCGGCCTTGCGGATGAATGCACGACGGGGCGATCGCATGCTGTGGGGTTAGGCCATTTGCGGACACCGTTCAACAAACTTGGTTCCTGCCCTGATAATTGCGGCCTAACGCTCGTTAAGGGCCATGAAAAGGGGTTTCAGGCTGGAAAAGGATGCGGACGGACCCAAAGTCGGGTCCTTTGACGCCAATGGAAGTCTACATCGACGGCAAGTTCCACCCGAAGGCCGAGGCCAAAGTCTCCGTGTTCGACCACGGCTACCTCTACGGGGACGGCATCTTCGAGGGCATCCGCCTCTACCAGGGCTGCGTGTTCCGGCTGGAGGAGCATCTCGAACGCCTGGAGATGTCGGCCAAGGCGATCTGCCTCACCCTGCCCTGGAGCCGCAAGGAGATCTCGGACATCGTCTGCGAATCCTGCCGCCGCAACGGTCTCACGGACGGCTACATCCGGCTGGTGGTCTCGCGCGGCGTGGGCGACCTGGGACTGTCGCCGAAGAACTGCGCCAAGCCCTCGATCGTCTGCATCGCCGACACCATCAAGCTGTACCCCGAGGAGCTGTACGCCTCGGGCATGAAAATCATCACGGCCCCGACGCGGCGCATCAGCCCGGCGGCCCTGCCGCCCATGATCAAGTCGCTCAACTACCTGAACAACATCCTGGCCAAGATCGAGGCCCAGCAGCACGGCTACCACGAGTGCCTCATGCTCAACGAGCAGGGCTACGTGGCGGAGTGCACCGGCGACAACGTCTTCCTCATCAGCAAGGGACGCCTCATCACCCCCGCGCCCCATTCGGGCGCGCTGGTGGGCATCACCCGTCAGGTCGCCCTGGAGATCGCCGCCGCGCTCAAGATACCCGTGGTGGAGACGAACGTCACCCGCTACGACGTCTGGAACGCCGACGAATGCTTCCTGACCGGCACGGCCGCGGAGGTCATCCCCGTGACCGAAGTCGACGCCCGGAGCATCGGAGACGGCAAGCCGGGGCCGCTCACGGCGGCCATCCGCGCCGAATTCCGCAAGAAGGCCTCCCGCGAGGGAACGATGATCCGCTGACCGTCCGCACCCGGGCATGAACGGCGAGAAGGACCAGCCGCAGGGAGGCGACGCCACCCTTCGGCGGCTCCTGACCATCGCCTGGTCGTACCGGGCGGACTGCCTGGTGCTCCTCGGGCTGCAGCTCGCCGCGGTGATCCTCACCGTGGCCGTGTTCGCGCTGGCCGGAACGGCCGTCGACCACCTGCGGCATTGCGCCGACCCGTCCGCGCCCGCCCCCGCCCTGCCCTTCTTCGTCCCGGCGGAATCCACCGCGGGGCAGGTCACGGCCTGGCTGGCGGGGGGCATCGTCGCGTCCGCCGCACTGCGTGCGGCGTTCTCGTTCGCCTTCGGCCTGGTGTCGGTCCGCTTCCTCCACGGCCGCATCGTCGTGAACCTGCGGGCCCAGGTCTTCGCCAAGCTCCAGCAGCTCAGCTTCAGGTTCTTCGACTCCAACGCGAGCGGCTCGATCATCAACCGTGTCACTTCCGACGCCCATTCGGTGCGGCTGTTCATCGAGGGCGTCGTGCTGCAGCTGGCGGTGATCGGACTGACCCTGGCGGCCTGCTCCGCGTACATGTTCCGCACGGACTGGCGCCTGACCCTGGCCTGCCTCGCCACGCTCCCCGTGCAGGCCTGGTTCGCGGTCCGCTTCTCGCGCAAGGTCCGGCCCGCCTACGAGGAGAACCGTGAACTGATGGACCGCATGGTGCTCGGCTTCTCCGAGAACGTGCAGGGCGTCCAGGTGGTCAAGGGGTTCTCCCTCGAGGAGCGCGTGTCGGAACGCTTCGGCCGCTGGACCGAGGACATCCGGCTGCAGAAGCGCAAGGTGTTCGGAGAAATCGCCCTCTTCTGGCCGGTCATCGACGGACTCAACCGGCTCTCGATGGCCGTCCTGCTCTGCTTCGGAGGATGGCTCGTGATGCGCGGGGAGATTCCGCTCGGAGCCGGCCTGGTGGCCTTCGCCGGACTGCTCCAGCAGTTCGCCGCGCAGGTCACGACGCTCGCGGCCGTGGTCGACAACGCGCAGGTGTCGCTGGCCGGGGCCAAGCGCATCTTCGAGATACTCGACACGGACCCCGGAGTCGCCACCGCCCCGGACGCCGCCTCGCCGGGCAGGTTCCTCGGCCGCGTGTCCTTCGAGGACGTGACGTTCGAATACCGGGAGAACGCCACGGCCCTGCGCGGCGTCAGCTTCACGGCCGAACCGGGCAGCCGCATCGCCGTCGCGGGCGCGACCGGGTCGGGCAAGACCGCCCTGCTGTCGCTGATTCCCCGCTTCTACGACCCCACCTCGGGACGGGTGCTGCTCGACGGGCGGGACCTCCGGACGCTCCCGCTGGAAGAGCTCCGGCGGCAGGTCGGCGTGGTCTTCCAGGACAACTTCCTGTTCTCCAACACGGTCGGGGCCAACATCGCCTTCGGCCACCCCGACGCGGGCCAGGACCGCATCGAGCGGGCCGCGCGCATCGCCGGAGCGCACGGCTTCATCAGCGCCCTGCCCGAAGGATACGAGACGCACCTCGGCGAAGGTGGCGTGAATCTCTCGGGCGGCCAGCGTCAGCGGCTGGCGATCGCGCGCGCGCTGCTCCTGGAGCCGACGGTGCTGCTGCTCGACGACCCGACCTCGGCCATCGATCCCGAGACCGAACGCGAGATCCTCGAGGCGATGGAGTCCGCGATGGCGGGGCGGACGACGTTCATCGTCGCGCACCGGCTGAGCACGCTGCGGCGGGCCGATCTCATCCTGGTGCTGGACCGGGGACGGCTGGTGCAGGCCGGCACGCACGAGCAGCTGATGGCGCAGGACGGCCATTACCGGAGGTCGATCCTCGTCCAATCGGAGGGACAGGCGGCATGAGGCGCGACCTGGAGATCTCCGTGCGCCGCGTGCGCCCCGACGAGGAGGAGCCGGACCGGCTGCCGCTGCGCTGGTCGACGGTGACCAGGCTGCTCTCCTTCACCGCGCCCCACGCCGCGCAACGCAACGCCCTGCTGGCGCTCTGCGCCTTCCGCGCGGCCGCCCTGCCCGCCCTCGCCTGGGCGGTGGGCGCGGTCATCCGCGGTCCGCTGGCGGCGGGCGACCTGACCGGCACGTTCCTCTGGACGGCGGGCTTCCTGGCGGCGGTGGTCGTCGCGGACGTCGCCCTGTACTGGCGCATCCGGCTGGCCCACCAGATCGGCGAGTCGGTGCTGCGCGACCTCCGCGACCGTCTCATGCGCCACCTGCTCACCCAGCCGATGGCGTTCTTCCACGCCCGCCGGCACGGCAGCCTCATCAGCCGCATGATCTCGGACATCGAGGCGATGCGCAACGGGGTGCAGAACAACTTCTTCATCACGGTGGTCTCGGCCGGGCAGATGGCCTGCGCGGCGGCGCTCATGCTGGCCGCGGACCCCCGGCTCTTCCTCGTGCTGCTGGCGATCGTGCCCTGCCTGCTGGGCGTGCACGCCTTCTTCCGGGGCCGGATCCTGCACGCCTCGCGCGTGCAGCAGGAGAGCTTCTCCCGCGTCACCTCGGCGCTGGCGGAGACGGTGCAGGGCATCCGGGTGACGCAGGGCTTCGCCCGGGAGGAGACCAACGCCGGCATCTTCACGCGGCTGGTCCGCACGCTGGCCGGCAACGTGGTGGCGACGGCCAGCCTGAGCGCGCTCTACCTCCCCCTGCTGGAATTCAACGCCCACGCCTTCCTGGCCGCGCTGGTCGGGGTCGGCGGCTACGCGATGCTCACCGGCGGCGGAACGCAGCTGTTCGACCTGGTCACGTTCTTCTTCCTGGCGGACCTGTTCTTCTCGCCCATCACGATCATCGGGACGCAGCTCTCGGAAGCCACGCTCGCGATGGCCGGCGCCGAGAGGTACTTCCGCACCATCGACACCCCGCCCGCCTGGAAGGACGCCCCCGACGCCCGGGAATGCCCGCCGCTGAAGGGAGAGGTGGAATTCAGGAACGTGACCTTCTCGTATGAGCCCGGAAGGCCCGTGCTGCACGGACTGAGCTTCCGCGCCGAGCCCGGCCAGGTCATCGCGCTGGTCGGGCACACCGGTTCCGGCAAGTCGACGGTGATCGGACTGCTCGCGAAGTTCCAGTTGCCGGACGCCGGCCGGGTGCTGGTGGACGGGCTGGACCTGTCGGAAGTGACGCAGCGTTCGCTGCGCACGCAGACGGGGTTCGTGTTCCAGCAGAACTTCCTCTTCGCGGGCACGGTGGCCGACAACGTGAGGTCGGTGCGCCCGCAGGCTACGGACGAGGAAGTCCGGCAGGCCTTCCGCGACCTGGACTGCCTGGACCTGATCGAGTCGCTGCCCGACGGCATCAACACCCAGGTCTCCGAGAAGGGGCGCGGTCTGTCGCTGGGTCAGCAGCAGCTGGTCGCCTTCGCGCGCGCCCTCGCGGCGGACCCGCGGATACTGGTGCTCGATGAGGCGACCAGCGCGGTGGACACGATCACGGAATCACGTCTCCAGGTCGCCCTCGCGCGCCTGATGCGCGGACGCACCTGCTTCGTGGTGGCCCATCGGCTGAGCACGATCCGCCGGGCCGACCAGGTGCTGGTGCTCGCCGAAGGCCGGCTGGTCGAAAGGGGCACGCACGCCGAGCTGCTGGCCCTCGACGGCCATTACGCGAGGCTGCACCGCGACTTCCTCAGCTCCACCAGCTGAAGTCAGCGGCCGGCGTCGAACTTCGGGCGCGGCCTCGCCTCGGCGGGCTGGACCGCGGGCGCGGGGAAGTCGGCCGGGAACGGCCCCTCCTTGATCGTCGCATAGAGGTCTCCGACGGGCGACCTGCGCACCAGCTCGAAAGTCAGCCCGTCAGCCCGGTGCGAGACATCGACCTGGACTGACTGCCTGGAAGAGGAGACCGGCTGCACGGTGACGACTCCTCCGTGACCGAGCTGCGCGACCGTGCGTCCGTCAGGTTCGGCGCCGGCCGGCACCATCCAGGGCCGGGCCGCAGGAGCGCCGGCCGGTAGGAGCAGGATGAGACGTCGGACGGGCCCGCCGGGATTGCCCGGATAGACGAAGCTGCGCCGCCAAAGCGGCCAATAACGCCGTCCCAAGTCATCCTGGACGAGCGGTCCGGTGGGCCCCTCGGTGACGAGGTAATGGCCTCGCAGCAAGGCCGACTCCTCGGCCGTCAGCACGGCCGCACGGGCGCCGGGAAGCGGCGCCGGCGCCTCCGAAGGCGGCAGTTCCGCCGAAACCAGCAGAAGGATCTCGACCGGACCCGCCACCTGCCGGTCAATCGCCGCGATGACCCCGTAAGGGACGGCCGACATCGCGGCGGAAAGCGAGAAACCGGCGGCGAAGGCGAGCCAGCCTCCCCGGACGAACAGGGCCGTGAACAGCGCGGCGCCGCCGAAGCCCGCCGCGTGCACCGCGATGTCCGTCCCGAGATACCAGGAAGCGAACGCGAGTTCGTCGGGTGAGCCGAACCAACGCACCTTCAGGAACATCACCACGGCCCAGGCGGTGCCCACCGCGGCGCCGAACACCGGGGCGAACCTGGGCCCGATGCGCAGGTAGACGCGATGGAGCGCGGCGGACGGAACGGCCGCGATGAGTCCGCCGAAGAAGGCGTCCTTGACCGACGCGACGCCGGTGAGGGCGGCCGCCGACAGCAGCAGGCCCCAGGTGAACCAATAGGTGAGCGCGAAGCCCTTCATTCTCCGACCACCGTGCCGGGCGCCACCACGGCGCCCTTCTTGACCACGATGACGCCGTCGCGGACGAACAGCGCCTCGTTCTCCCACTTCTCCGGCAGGCCGGTGGGAGCGAGACGGCAGTTGGCGCCGATGCGGGCGTTCTTGTCGATGATGGCGTTGCGGATGAGGCACCCGGGCCCGACGCCGAGGTCGGGGCGTCCCAGGCCGTGGTTGCGGGCCAGGTCGTTGGGGCGCTCGAAGGAGTCGGCGCCCATCATGACGACGTTCTCCAGCCGGGAGCCGGCCCGGATCACGGACCGGACGCCGATCACGCAGCGCTCCAGCTCGGAATCGTCGACGATGGCTCCGTCCGCCATGAGCACGCGGTTGGCGCGGGCGCCGTTGAGCTTGGCGGTGGGAAGGAAACGGGCGTGGGTGTAGACCGGATTGTGGCCGTCGAAGAAGTCGAACGGGGGGACGGGATCGGTGAGCGAAAGGTTGCACTCCCAGAACGAACCCACGGTGCCGATGTCCTCCCAATAGCCGTCAAAGACGTAGGCCATCATCCGCTTGGAGCCCAGCAGCCCCGGAATGACCTCCTTGCCGAAGTCGGTCTGGGCCGGATTGGAAAGGGCCTCGCGCATGACCCGGCCCGAGAACATGTAGATGCCCATCGAGGCGAGACAGTACGGACGTTCGGACCGGTCGGAAAGCCGGGCGCGGGCGGGACCAGAGAGGACGAGGGAGGAGATGACGGCCGGATCCTTGGGCTTCTCGACGAACTCCACGATGCGCAGCTCGGGATTCACCCGCATCACACCGAGCGCCGAGACCTGGTCGGAAGGCATGGCCTTGGCTGCGATGGTGACGTCGGCGGCGGATTCGACGTGCTGCCGGGCGAGCTCGTCGAAATCCAGTCGGTAGAGCTGGTCACCCGAAAGGATCAGCACCAAGTCCTCGTCCTTGAGGTCGTAATGGTGGAGATTCTGGCGGACGGCGTCGGCGGTCCCCTGGTACCACGACTCCTTGTCCCCGGTCTGCTCGGCGGCCAGGATGTCCACGAAGCCGCGGCCGAAACCGTCGAACTTGTAGGTCTGCTGGATGTGCTTGTGGAGCGAGGCCGTGTTGAACTGCGTGAGGACGAAGATCTGGTTGAAGCCGGAGTTCAGGCAGTTGCTGATCGGGATGTCGACCAGGCGGTAGTTGCCCGCGAGCGGGACGGCCGGCTTGCAGCGGTCCTTGGTCAGCGGATAGAGGCGGGAGCCGCGGCCGCCCCCCATGATGATGCTGATGACTCGGGGCAGGGATGGCATGAGTGCGTCCAATCTTCCGCCGGGCCGACGACCCCTCAAGCGGAAAACCGATGCGGCTTGAAGGAACGGCCGCGGAGGGCTTCCATCCGGGCCGGAATGTCGTTCGCCTTCCACATCCTCGGCACGAGCAGCTCGGGCAACTGCTCGCTCCTGGAGGCGGGCGGCGCGCGCGTCATGCTGGACGCGGGCTTCCAAGGTCCTCGGCTCGAGGCCTCGCTCCAGACGCTCGGACTGGCCGCCGCCGCCCTGGACGCGGTGCTCATCACCCACGAGCACGCGGACCACTGCGTGGGGCTGACGGCCCTGCTGCGCCGCCACCCCGCGCTCAAGGTCTTCGCCAACCGCGAGACGGCTCGGCGCATCCAGTCCACGCTCAAGGTGCGTCCGGACTGGCAGCTCTTCGAGACCGGCTCCACGTTCGAGTTCCGCGGACTGCGCGTGACTTCGATCCCGATCCCGCACGACGCCGCGGATCCCGTCGGCTTCGCGGTCGACTGCCCCCCGGACGGAGTCGCCGCGGGCCGCCGGGTGACCTGGCTGACCGACCTCGGGCACGTGACCGACGTCGTGCGGCACCATGCGGCCCTGGCCGACGTGCTCGTGCTGGAAGCCAACTACGACGACGAGATGCTGGACCTGTCCAAGCGGCCGCTGCACCTCAAGCAGCGCATCCGGGGCCGTCACGGGCACCTCTCCAATCATGCGGCACGGGACCTGCTCGTCGGCATGCGGGAATGGCGGGCCACCGAGCTCTGCCTCGGGCACCTGAGCAAGGAGTGCAACCGCACGGTCCTCGTCGAGGAGGCCATGCGGGAGGTGCGCGAAACCCGCTCAGACCTGCGGGTCAGCGTCTTCGACCCGCTGGAGGACCGTCCGCTGACGATCTCCTGAGGGCGGAGTCACTTCGCCTTGCCGGGCAAGGGAACCTCCTCCTCGGCGGAAGGAGGCGGAGCCGGCGCGGCCGCGGAAGACTTCACCTGCGCGGCCTGGGCGACCTTGGCAGCCAGACGCTTGACCGATCCGGCGCAGGCCACCGACGCGGGATTGAGGTCCTGGGCAGAAAGCCAGGCGGCGAGAGAGGCCGCCTCGGCGCCCTCCTTCTCCAGCTTCTCAGCCAGGCCGATGAGGCGGGCGTAATCGGCGACCAGAGGGGCGATGTCGGATCGGGTCTTGGCGAGCACGAGGTCGTCCGACTCCGTGCGCGACACCTCGATGATGACGTCCCAGGCGAGGTAGGGATTGCCCTGCGAGGCCAGCACGGCGGCTTTCTGGATGTTGGCGTCGAGCTCTCCGACCCGGTTGACGACCTGCCGCAGCTTGTCCGAACGCTCCTTGTCCTGCGCCAGGGCCAGGGCGAACTCCAGCTTCTTGTTGTAAATGTCGCGCCAACGTGCCTCGGAGACCATGCGGTCGAACTCCGGCACCATCATGGCGAGCTTGTCCTGACGGCTCACGATCTGGTCGGCGAAGGCCTTCACCGCCGGGTTCTGCGGCCAGATCTTGGTGGCCCGCTCGAGCGCCGCCTCGACCTTGGCGGTGTCGCCGGAGAGCGCCGCCTGCTTGGCGGACAGGATCGACATGTTGGACGCGTTGATGGCGTTGTTGACCTTGGAGAGCACGGCCTGTCCGGGGAAGTCGCGGGCGCGCCCCTTCACCTTGTTCACGTAGCCTTCGACGTTGGCGAGGTCGCGCTCGTCGCCCAGCCGCTGCAGCTCGCGCAGGTCGCGCCAGAGCTCCAGCATCTCGCGCTTGCGGTCCTGGGGGTAGGAGGTGACGGGGGGCTCGAACTCGCCGAGGAAGTAGGTCTCCTGGAGGCGCTCGAAGGCGGCGTAGTATTCGCCCGCCTTCGTGTGCTCCTCGACGGTCTGCATGCCGACGGCGACGTCGTTGATCGCCTCACGGGCAAGGGTGTCCAGGGACTCCAGGGTGGGCACGAAATCGGACACGGGGAAGAACTCCTTCACCTCCTTGGCGCCGACCTTGATCTGCTGGTTGCCGCTCTTGAACATCACGCGGTAGAAGGCGGAGGAGATCAGGCAGTGCCGATAGCGGCGCGCGAGCATGAAGCCGACCATCTGGGACTGGAACTCAAGCTGGGCCTTGAGCCCGAGGGCGACCATCTCGGCCTCCTTGGCGAGGATCTGCGCCTGGGTGCGCGCCTCGTCCTTGGTGCGGAACTGCAGCTCGGTCGTGCCGGCGACGCTCTTGCCGAGGTTGAGGGACTTGCCGTCCGGCGTGGTGGACCCGGAACGCTCGTCGTTGGCCATCTCGAGCTTCTCGGCCCGGTTCACCACGATCTGCTCCTGGGTCTTCCGCAGCACCTCAAGCTGGTTCTTGCTCACCTCCAGCCCCCGGAAGTCATACTTCATCTGCCAGACCTTGCGCACCTGGGCGGCGATGGTCAGGCAGTTGTTGGCGTCGATCTCGAACTCCGCCGCCTGGAAAAGCAGGTTGAACGCCTCCTGCTGGTTGCTGATGAAGTTGGCGTCATTGATGACGCCGGGGGAAAGCAGCTTCTGGATGCGCTTCAGTATCTCGTCGTAACGGGCGACGTCGCCGCTCACGGCAGGCGAGGCGAGGTAGCGCTCGAAGCGGGCGCGCATGACGCGGGAGTTGCCGACGGCGAAAGTCTTGCCCTTCCACTGCAGGGACCCGTTCTCCATGTCGACGGAGTCGCTGTTGACGTCGAAGAGCCGGTCGGCGCCGCCCTCCATGGTCGAGCTCTTGTAGTCGCCGCCGCCCGGACCCGTCACCGCCGCGCCGGGAGGCGGGGCCTGGGCGAAGCCCAGCGCGACCGAGGCGCACCATCCGAATGTGAGCAGTAGGTTTCGCATGGCGATCAGAAGCGTTCGAGTCCCTCGACGACCAGCAGGTCCTGGCTCACCCGGATGCGGCAGCGGAAACGCTGGCCGACCTCGAAGGAGTCGCCGGAACCGACGGGGATGAAGATCGGGATGCGTCCGCCGCCGCGGGAGTCATCGGTGGGCTTGACGGCAAGCACCCTGCCCTTGCCCTCGACGTAGGCGAGCTGCTGCTCGACCTTGCATTCGAGGCGGTAGGCGTTGCCCTGAAGGGTCGCCCAGTCCTTGCGGTAGGCTTCGGGCGAGAACGGCGTGAGGTCGCCGAACTGTCCCCCGCCGGCGAGCCGCGGCAGGACGATGGCGAGCAGCACCACGATGACCACGACGGGGATGCCCAACGCGAAGAAAAGAGGGTTTATTTTGGACATGCAGATTGGCCCGCACCTTCAATACTAACGCCGTCTCGGACTAGTTCCAGCGCTTTTGCTGGCATCCGACGACCACCAGGCACACCCCCATGAGGCCCTGGGCCAGCAGCACCATGAGGCCGATGGAGGTGTCCGCGACGTAGGCGCTCTGATTGGGCAGGCTGGCCGTATAGGCGTCCCAAAGCGGGTGGGACCCCATGGCCTTCATGTAACCGGACCAGCCCCAGTAGGCGTTGATGAAGGGCCGGCACACCCAGGTGAGGGCCTCGGGCAAGGCCAGCACCACCCCGGAAAGGGGCAGCTGGAAGCCGACCAAGTAGATGGACAGGAGCGAGGACTTCTCGGGCGAAGCCAGCATGGCGGAGAAGCCCAGGCAGACGACCGACATCGAGACGCAGCTGGCGGCGAGAATCGCGCCCTGCTCGAACCAGGGCCCGGGGAAGCGGCAGATGAGTTTGACGAACAGGCACATCCAGGCGCCCTGCATCAGCGCGACGAGCGAGACGAAGGTGACCTTGGAAAAGGCGTAGGCCCAGGGGCGCAGGCCGGTCATGCGCTCCTTCTCATACAGGATGCGTTCGGCGGAGATCTCACGGCCGCCGTTGTTGGCGCCCATCAGCGTGAGGAGGATGACCTGGAACATCACCAGCCCGGCGGCGAGTCCGGCGACCTGCGCGTTGGAGACCTGCACGGCCACCGCCTGCTGGATGGCCTCCATCGAGGCGGTGTTCCGGTCCATGGGAATCTTCCGCACGTCCCACGCCCCGTCCAAGTTGAAGATGATGACCAGCAGGGGAAATCCGAAGGTGATGGCGAGAGTGAGCCCGAGGTAACCGGTGTCCCGGAAGAAGAGACGGAGCCTTCGCGCCAGCAGGGTCATGAACTGCGAGACGCCTCCGGGCACCTCGGGCTCGGGCAGTTCCGCAGGCACGACCGAGCCTCCGGCGGCCGACGCCGCGAGCTCGAAAGCCTCGGGATGGGCCGCCTGATGGGCCGCCCAGCGCTCGCGCCAATGGTCGAGGGTGCCCGCGTTCAGCACTTCGTAGAGACTGAGCCCGTCAGGAATGCCGAAGTAGGCGAGCAGGGCCGAAGGCGATCCCTGGAAGACGACGTCACCCTGGTAGACCACCGTGACCCAGTCGAACTGCGAAAGCTTCCCGAGGTTGTGGATGATGCAGACGAAGCTCTTGTCGCCGTCGTTGGACAGCTGCCGCAGCAGGGCCAGAATCTGGTCCTCCGACTGGGGGTCGAGGCCGGAAGTCACCTCGTCGCAGACCATGCAGGGCGGATCGAGGGTGAGTTCGATGCCCAGGGAAAGCCGACGCAGCTGCCCCCCGGAGAGCGAAGAGACGCGCTTTTCGCGATGAGGGGCCAGCCCGGTGACCTTGAGCACGGACTCAAGGCGCCTCTTGCGTTCGGCGGCGGCGGGCACGGCCAGTCGCAGGGCGTAATCAAGGGACTCGTTGACGGTCAGCTGGGCCTGCGCCGCCGTGAACTGGGGAGCGAAACCGACCTTGCCCACGAGGTCTTCGGTGCAGGTGATGGGCTGGCCGGCCAGGCTGGCCTCCCCCTCCGACGGGAGAATGCCCAGAATGGCCTTCATCAGGGTGGTCTTGCCGCAGCCGGAAGGGCCAATGACGGCGTTCAACCCCCGGGGCAGGAATCTGGCCGTGGCTCCGTCCAGAATGACCGGGCCGTCGGCGCCCGCCCGCACGGTGAGGTTGGCGCAGCTCAGCATCGCCGAGGAATCTTGCCTCCCCCTCGCCCTGCGTAAAGAATTAACGCCATGCGCAAGATCACCCTGCTCGCCCTTACGGCGTTCGTCGCCGCCCTCGCACCAGAGGCGCTGGCCTTCAAGATGCAGACCAAGCAGATTCCGAACCAGGCGGTGTTCGGCGTCCAGGTCGAAGGCACCTCGATGAGCTTCTACGGACAGGCCGACGCCATCCTGTCGGTGTCCTTCCAGGAATACACGACCGGGCCGCTGATCGTCTCCGAAGTCGTGATCGACCTCCGCGGGTCCAACCAGCAGCTGCGCATCTACGCGTCCCGCCCTCCGGGCTCCGCGGACGTGGCCGACCGGGCGAACCGGGCGAGCGCGGCGAACTCCGTCAACCGCGGCCTGGACCCGGCGGCGGCCACGCGCCTCGCCATTCCCGGCCCGCTCGCCGCCGTCGAATCCAAGGTCAACAACATGGTGACCGAGACCACCGCGGGCCTCGTGGTGAAGAACTACCCGAACACGACGCACGCCAAGACCGTCGAGATGGTCGTGAAATCAAAGGAAGAGCTGATCCGGTTCTACAGCGCCCTGCGCTGCCTCTACACGGGCATACCGGTGTCCGTCTCCGCGGACGGCACCACGGCCGAGGGAGCGAACGCGGCCTCCGCCACCGCCACCGCGGCCGGACAAGCGGGCGCCACGATCCGGATCACCAAAGTCGGCGGGGTCCTGTTCAGCCTGGAGTGAGCGCAGGCCGGAAACGGCCGTAAAAATGGGGCTCGGCGGGGCAAGTACGGCTTGACCGAGGGATGGCGGACGGCTTGGCTGACCCTTCCCTACTCCCATGCCCAGCCTGCCCGTCAACCGGATCAAGAAGAAGAACATCCTGAGCTACAACGGCGAGCTCTGCATCGTCCTCGAGTGCCTGATCCGCACCCCCCCGAACAACGCCTCCTATTGCCAGATGGAACTCCGCTCCATCAAGACCGGGGCCAAGATCCCCGTGCGCTGCGGCATCAACGTGGCCTTCGAGGTCTTCGACAACTCGATCAAGCAGCTCGAGCTGTCCTACCAGGCCGACGGCAACTACGTCTTCAGCGACCCGAACACCTTCGAGGAGTTTTACGTCTCCGAGGCCTCCCTCGAGGAGTCGAAGGACTTCCTCATCCCCGGCACTTCCTACCAGGTCCTCTTCGTCGAAGAGCGCCCGGTGACCGTCGACCTGCCGCCCTCCGTCACGGTCAAGGTGGTCGAGGCCCCTCCCGCCGTGAAGGGCGACACCGCCGGCAACGTGCAGAAGACCGTGACCTGCGAGAACGGCCTCATGGTCAACGTCCCGCTCTTCATCAAGGAAGGCGAGATGATCAAGGTCAGCACCGAGAACAAGGAGTACCTCGGTCGCGCCTGACCGGCGGCCACGCCCTTCGGACGAAGACCCCGGGGCCGCCCGGGGTCCTTCTTTGGCGGCGCGGCAGGCGTAGACCCGCAGGGATTCGAACCCCGACAAGGAGAACCAAAATCTCCTGTGCTACCGTTACACCACGGGTCTGCGCAGTGCGACTGAACACCCTCCCGCGCCCCCTAGTCAAGCGAGACCAAGGCGGGGTTGACTCCCCTGCCCCCGCCGTCTCTTTTGCCACCATGCCCGCCGCCGCCAAGAAGCCGAAGTACCGCCGCATCGTGCTTAAGATCAGCGGCGAGGCGCTCCGGAACGACGCCACCGGCGAGCCGATCGACTCGAAGGTGCTCGACCGGCTGGCCGACGAGCTCCGCGCGCTGCAGAAGATCGGGGCCCAGGTCGCGGTGGTCGTGGGCGGCGGCAACATCTTCCGGGGACTGGCCGGCGCCCGTTCCAACGGCACCGACCGCACGACCGGCGACAACATGGGCATGCTGGCCACGGTGATCAACGGGCTCGCCCTGATGGACCGGCTGGAGAAGGCCGGACTCGAAGTCCGGGTGATGACCGCCATCCCCATGGACCGCATCGCCGAACCTTTCATCCAGCGCCGAGCCACCCGGCACCTGGAGCGCGGACGCATCGTGGTCTTCGTGGCCGGCACGGGCAACCCCTACTGCACCACCGACTACGCGGCGGCCCTGCGCGCCAACGAGATCGGCGCGGACGCCATCCTCAAGGCCACCAAGGTCGACGGCGTCTACGACAAGGACCCGATGAAGCACCGCGACGCGCGACGCTTCGAACGCGTCTCCCACGAGGAGGCCCTGCGCAAGCGCCTCGGGGTCATGGACGCCGAGGCCTTCTCGCTCTGCGAGGCCAACCACCTCCCGATCATCGTCCTCTCCATGGCCGAAAAGGGCGCCGTGCTCCGCGCGGTGCTCGGCCAGCGGGTCGGCACGCTCGTCGGCTGAACATTCTCAAACCCACCCCATGGACATCAAGAAGACCCTCGCCGACGGCGCCAACGGCATGAAGAAGGCCGTCGACCACACCCTGCACGAATTCGGCACGCTGCACACCGGCAAGGCCTCGCCCTCCATGGTCGAGAACATCCAGGTACACGTCGAATCCTACGGCATGACGCAGCGGCTGAAGGACATGGCCGCGATCACCACGCCCGACGCCCGCTCGATCATCATCACGCCCTTCGACAAGGCCGTGATGGACGACATCCGCAAGGCCGTCCAGGCGGCGAACCTCGGCATCAACCCCGTGCCCCAGGGCAGCTTCCTGCGCTGCCCCATCCCGGAGCTCTCCGGAGAGCGCCGCACCGAACTCACCAAGGTCGCCACGCGCATGGCGGAGGAAGGCAAGGTGCGCGTCCGCAACGCCCGGCGCGACTGCCTGGAGACGCTGAAGAAGGCCAACAAGGACAAGCTCATCACCGACGACGACCTGAAGCGTTCGGAAAAGGAGGTCCAGCTGCTGACCGACCGCAGCGTCGCCGACATCGAGAAGCACCTCGAATCCAAGGTGGCCGAGCTCAAGGGCTGAAGATGAACATCCACGAGTATCAGGCCAAGGCGCTGTTCGAGAAGTTCGGCGTGGCCGTGCCCAAGGGCGCGGCGGCGCAGAAGGCCTCCGACTTCGAGGCGGCGGTCGCACCGCTCGACGGCAAGGGCGGCATCATGGTGAAGTCGCAGATCCACGCGGGCGGCCGCGGCAAGGGCGTCTTCACCGACGGATTCAAGGGCGGGGTCAAGTTCGCCCCCACCAAGGAGAAGGCCCTCGAACTGGCGAAGGCCATGCTCGGCAACACGCTGGTGACCGCGCAGACCGGACCCGAGGGCCGCAAGGTCCAGACGATCTACTTCACGGAGGCCGCCAATCTCGGGAAGCGCCCGGACGGCCGTGACGACGAGTACTACCTCGCCATCCTGCTCGACCGCGCCACTTCCCGGCCGGTCATCGTCGCCTCCACCGAGGGCGGCGTGGAAATCGAGAAGGTGGCGCACGACACCCCCGAGCGCATCTTCAAGGTGCACGTCGACCCCGCGGTCGGACTGCAGGCCTACCAGGCCAGGCAGATCGCCTTCGCCCTCGGCTTCAGCGGGGAGCTGCACAAGCAGTGCGTGGCCCTGGTCGCCAAGCTCTACGCCTTCTTCTGGGAAAAGGACTGCTCGATGGTCGAAGTGAACCCGATGCTGGTCACCGCCGAGGGACGTCTGCTCGCCCTCGACGCCAAGGTCTCCTTCGACGACAACGCCCTGTTCCGCCACCCCGACGTGGTCGCGCTGCGTGACCTGAACGAGGAGGACGCCAAGGAGATCGAGGCCTCGAAGTTCGGGCTCTCCTACATCGCCCTGGACGGCAACATCGCCTGCCTCGTGAACGGAGCCGGACTGGCGATGTCCACGATGGACATCATCCAGCACTTCGGCGGCAGCCCGGCCAACTTCCTCGACGTGGGCGGCGGCGCCTCCAAGGAGCAGGTGTCCGCCGCGTTCAAGATCATCCTCGGCGACCCCAACGTGAAGGGCATCCTGGTGAACATCTTCGGCGGCATCATGGACTGCAACGTCATCGCCACCGGCATCGTCGAGGCGGTCAAGGAGACCGGACTGAAGCTGCCGCTGGTCGTCCGGCTCGAGGGCAACAACGTCGAGGCCGGCAAGGCCACGCTGGCCGCCAGCGGCCTCACCATCGTCTCGGGCGACTCCATGGCCGACGCGGCCAGGAAGATCGTCGGGCTCGTCACCAAGTAACGCACTTCACCATGTCCATTCTCGTCAAGGAAGACACCCGCGTCCTCGTCCAGGGGATCACCGGCGACTTCGGCGCGCGCCACGCCCGCCTTTCGATCGACTACGGCTCGCAGATCGTGGCCGGAGTCACCCCGGGCAAGGGCGGCCAGACGTTCGAGCACGGAGGCAAGAAGGTGCCCATCTTCAACACGGTGGCGGACGCCGCCCGGCAGACCGGAGCGACGGTTTCCGCCATCTTCGTCCCCCCGCCGTTCGCCGCCGACGCGATCCTCGAGTGCGTCGACGCCGACCTGGACCTGGCCGTGGCCATCACGGAAGGCATTCCGGTCCGCGACATGGTCCGCGCCAAGCGCGCCATGCAGGGCCGCCGCACCCGCCTCATCGGGCCCAACTGCCCCGGCCTGGTCACCCCGGGACGCGGAGACAAGTCCCACGGAGGCTGCCGCATCGGCATCGCTCCCGGCTACATCCACAGACGGGGCAACGTGGGCGTGGTCTCGCGCTCCGGCACGCTGACCTACGAGGCGGTCTGGCAGCTCACCTGCCGCGGCAAGGGACAGTCGACGTGCGTCGGCATCGGCGGCGACCCGGTCAACGGGACCTCCCACCTCGACGTGATCAGGCTCTTCAATGACGACCCGGAGACGGAGGCCATCATCATGATCGGCGAGATCGGCGGCAACGCCGAGGTCGAGGCCGCCCGCTGGATCAAGCAGCACTGCAAGAAGCCCGTGGCGGGCTTCATCGCGGGCGCCACGGCTCCGGCCGGACGCCGCATGGGCCACGCAGGAGCGGTCATCGGCGGAGCCGAGGACACCGCCGCCGCCAAGATCAAGATCTTCAAGGAGTGCGGCATCTCGGTCGCGGAGACCCCCTCCGACATGGCCGACGCGCTGCTGCGCATCTGGAAGGGCTGACCTCTCCCGCATGCGCCGCAAAAGGGCTGCCTCAGGGCAGCCCTTTTCATGGGAAGACGCCGCCGCAAACGGCGGTTTTCCGGCAGTTATCCGGCTGGTCTCAGGACGGTCGATTCCTAAGGTGACGTCACCCCATGCGCGTCTTCGCACTCCTGCTCACTCTCACTTTCACCGGACTTCTCGGCGCCGAACAAGCCAAGCCCGCAGGGGCCGCCGCGGCGCCGGCCGTGAAGCCCCTGCCCGACGAGAAGACCAAGCTGCCCTGGCACATGGTCAACCTTTGGTGGACCCTGCCCGAGACCCCCGACTTCGAGTCCCTGGAAATCGACGTGACGATCAGTGACGACGTCGATCCGGCGAAGCTCAACCTGTACATCGCACCGGTGGGGATCGGACGGCTCAACGACACGAATTTCTACGGCGGCATCCAGAGCAACATCGGCGGCTATCCGGTGTCCGACGCAAGTCCGCAAGGACCGTACCACAAGGGCAAGGGCGCCATCTTCTCCCGCTGGGGCAACAAGAACCTGGACACCTCCTTCGTCCGGCCGACCGCGGACGGCCTGATCGAGGCGGCAGGCTACGAGGGCGACTTCGCCTCCGGGCGGCGGCCCTTCGCCTGGAAGGCCGGCACCTACACCTACGCGATCCGCAAGCTGTCCTACGAGAAGGACAAGGACGGGAACGAATGGACGTGGGTCGGCGCGTTCCTCACCGAACACGCCACGGCCCGCATGGTCTTCATCAGCTCCCTGAAATTCCCCGGGCGCACGCTCAAGTTCTGGGGGCGCCATTCGGCCTTCATCGAAATCTACGGAGGAAAGAAAGTCATCATCGCCGACCTGCCCAAGCTCACGGTCCGCATCGGGATGCCCCGCATCAACGGACAGGCGCCCGAAGTGAAGCAGCTTTCAGTCCACTACCCTCGCGACACCGGACCGGCCTCGCCGGCGATCATGTCCACCCGGCTCGCCGAAGGGGGCAAGGAGGTGGTCTGCGAGCTGCACAACGAGATCCTGACCCGCGAGAAGTGGTCGTTCCCCCTCCTCCCCGCGCCGGCCAAGTAAGCGTCAAGGAACTGCGGGTGACATCGACCTGCGCCAGGCCCAACGAGAAAGGCAGGACGGACTCTTTTGCTTTTACAGCGGATGCGACGCCCCCCAGAAAGTCCCCATGTGGTACTACGAACAGAACGGAAATCGCATCGGGCCCGTCGATGAACCCTCGATGCGCTCCCTGATCGCCAACCGGACGATCTCCATCGACACGCTGGTCTGGACCCAGGGGATGCCCAGCTGGACCCCGCTCCAGCACACCTCACTGGCGGCCGGCCTGCCCGTGCCCCCGCCTGCGCCCCGTTCTTTCCAGCCGGTTGAATCTGGCAATCCCAACGCCAAGGACCGGGTGGCCTACGTGCTGCTGGCCGTGCTCCTGGGCATCGGCATCCATAATTTCTATGCCGGCTACACCGGACGTGGCATCGCGCAGCTGCTCCTTTCGATTCTGACCTGCTTCATCCTTTGGCCTTTCGTCTGGATCTGGTGCATCATCGAGGCCTGCACGGTGACACAGGACGCCAACGGGGTGCGGTTCAAGTAATCGCCTCTAAAAATCGAAGGCCGCCCGACGGGCGGCCTTCCGCTTGGCTCTCCCTTTCAGGGAAGGCCCTTCACTTGCCCGCCACGTAGGCGAGGCCGTTGGCGGTCTTGTTCACGGCGCCGTCGTCGCCCAGGAGGTCGGCGATGGGATCCCACTTGCCGTTGATGAGTCCGTCACGGGCAGCGGCGGGAATGGTCGCCTTCCAGGAGCGGCCTTCGCAGGAGACCTTGAGGCCTTCGACATCCACGGTGACCTCGACGCCGGGCTGCTTCTGCACGAGGGCGGTCAGTTCGGCCAGGTCATCCTTGGAGAGGGAGAGGCAGGGGACGCCGAGGGCGGTCGAATTGCCGAAGAAGATCTCGGCGAAGCTTCCGCCGACGATGGCGGTGAAGCCGAAACGCCAGATGGACTGCGGGGCATGCTCACGGGAGCTGCCGCAGCCGAAGTTGAAACCGACCACCATCACGCCCTTCTTGGCCTTGGAGACCGCCGCGGCCTCGGGGGTGTTGAGGGGATGCGCGCGCTCCTTGCCGTCCGGACCGGTGCGTTCGTCACGGAAGGCGTGCTCGCCGAGTCCGTCGAAGGTCACGCACCGCAGGAAGCGGGCGGGAATGATGCGGTCCGTGTCGATGTCGTCTCCGGGCACGGCGACGGCGGACGCGCGGACGAGGGTGATCTTGGCGAGGGACATGGTGATCAGGAAAGGGACGCGGGGATGAAACGAACGGGCATGGGCACGGCGGCGACGAGGGAATCCCGCCTGGCCCGCGCGACCGAGGGGGGAAGTCCGGACTCGGTGACGAAAACCGCCCTGCCCTCCACCACGGCCGGGACGGTCAGCGGACAGACGGGCTTGCCGTCATGAAGGGCGTCGACGGAGACGTCACGGACGCAGGACAGGCCGGCCTCACGGGCCAGACGCGCGAGCTCATCCACGCCGGAAGCGGCGCGGATGATGCCTTCGGCTGCGTCCGAGCGCTCCATCAGACCTTGAAGACCTCGCGGGCGTCGGCGACCTGACCGGTGATCGCGGCGGCGACCACCATCACGGGACTCATCAGCACCGTGCGTCCGGTCTGGGAGCCCTGACGGCCCTTGAAATTGCGGTTGGAAGAGCTGGCGCAGAGCTGGTCCCCGACGAGCTTGTCGGGATTCATCGCGAGGCACATGGAGCAGCCGGCGCCGCGCCACTCGAAGCCCGCTTCGGTGAAGACCTTGTCGAGCCCTTCCTTGACGGCCTGAATGGCGGTCAGCTGGGAGCCGGGCACCACGATGGCTTTGACCAACGGGCTCACCTTGCGGCCCTTGAGATACTTAGCGGCCTCACGCAGGTCGGAGATGCGGCCGTTGGTGCAGGAACCGAGGAAGGCGACGTCCACCTTGGTGCCCTTGATGGGCGTGTCAGGGGAAAGCTTCATGTGCTGGTAGGCGTCGGCCGCCGTCTGACGGTCAGCGTCATTGAGACTCTCGAGCGCGGGCATCTTCTCGTCGATGAACACCGCCTGGCCGGGGGTGATGCCCCAGGTGACGGTCGGACGGATGTCGGCGGCGTCGAACTTGACCACGTCGTCGTAGCGGCAGCCCGGGTCGGAGGCGAAGGACTTCCAGCGCTCCACGGCCGCGTCCCAGTCGGCGCCCTTCGGGGCGTAGGGACGCCCCTTGATATAATCAAAAGTCTTCTGGTCGGGATTGACGTACCCGCACCGGGCCCCGCCTTCGATGGACATGTTGCAGACGGTCATGCGCTCCTCGAGCGTGAACGCGTCGAAGGTGCTGCCCGCGTATTCGTAAGCGTAGCCGATGCCGCCGTTGACGCCCAGCACGCGGATGATGTGGAGGATGACGTCCTTGGCGTAGACGCCGGGGGCGAGGCGTCCGTTCACCTCGATGCGCCGCACTTTGAGGGGGCTGAGCGCGAGGGTCTGCGTGGCCAGCACGTCGCGCACCTGGGTGGTGCCGATGCCGAAGGCGATGGCCCCGAAGGCGCCGTGCGTGGCGGTGTGCGAGTCGCCGCAGGCGATGGTCGTGCCGGGCTGGGTGATGCCCTGCTCGGGGCCGACCATGTGCACGATGCCCTGCGTGCCGGTGTTGGTGTCGAAGAACCGGATGCCGAAGTCCTTGGTGTTCTTGCGCAGCGCTTCGATCATCTCCTGGGCGATCGGGTCGCTGTAGGGCTCGCGCAGTTCGTTCGTCGGCACGATGTGGTCGACCGTGGCGAACGTGCGCTGAGGATACTTCACCTTGAGGCCGAGGTCCCGGATCATCCCGAAGGCCTGGGGGCTCGTCACCTCATGGATGAGGTGGGTGCCGATGAAGAGCTGGGTCTGCCCGTTCGGCAGCTTGCGCACCGCGTGCGCGTCCCAGACTTTTTGGAACAGTGTCTTGGCCATCTTCGGTGAAGTCGAA
>JACCED010443897.1_pt1 | contig 44648 bp, 49 predicted proteins | sample 7455021 | NCBI WGS metagenome assembly JACCED01 (sample SAMN15323456, study PRJNA562643) | freshwater metagenome | isolation source: river surface water | place: USA:Blue River Watershed | collected 2017-08-19
GATTGCAGATCAAAGATCGCTTTCCAAACCCGCCCGTTTCAGTAACACATCGTTGGCTTTTGGGGCAAAAGGTGGGAACGGAAGGGTTCTGTTGGTAGATGACGTCGCCACTTCAGGGGCTACTCTTCGTGAAATGCGCAGGAGCTTGGAGGCGGCTGGCTACGAGGTGGTTGCTTACTGCGTATTGGCTAGAAGATTTGGTCTTTAGTGCGACAGCCACTAACAGCCCAACAGATGGTTGATCAAAGGAAGCGATTCGGTAAGGCATTCGTCCTCTCTCACGACTCAGAAACTGACAGGGTGGCGGTCGCCTAACGCGAAAGGGCTGCAGTTACAGGGCTATCAGGCTGGGACGATAGCCAGCTGGCGCGACTAGAATTGCCCCGTTACTAAGGAGTATTACTTGGCTTCCATTCTCGATAGCCTCTTACGCGCAGGCGAGGGCAGACTTCTCCGAAAGCTTGAATCCATCGCCAAAGAGGTCAATGCACTTGAGCCCCATTACCAACAGCTATCCGATGAAGAGCTAAAGGGAGAGACTCGCACGCTGCGTGAGCGCTTTGCCAATGGTGAGACTCTGGATGAGCTGCTTCCCGAAGCATTTGCTGCAGTCAGGGAAGCCTCGGTCAGAACACTTGGTCTAAGACATTTTGATGTCCAAATTATGGGTGGTGCTGCTTTGCACCTTGGAAACATCGCAGAAATGAAAACCGGTGAAGGAAAGACTCTGGTTGCAACCCTCGCAGCGTATCTAAATGCAATTCCCGGCAGGGGAGTACACGTTGTTACCGTGAACGACTTTTTGGCTGGTTATCAATCCGAATTAATGGGAAGAATTTATCGTGCCCTAGGCATGACAATCGGTTGCATCTTGACTGGTCAAGATCCTGAATTCAGGCGCACGCAGTATGCCTGCGACATAACCTACGGAACTAACAATGAATTCGGTTTTGATTATCTACGCGACAACATGGCACTGACCAAGCAGGATTTGGTGCAGCGTGGCCACTACTTTGCGGTAGTAGATGAGGTCGACTCAATTTTGATTGATGAGGCCAGAACGCCGCTGATTATTTCTGGTCCAGCAAGCGCTGACGTAAATCGCTGGTTTAGCGTTTTTGCCAAGTTGGTACAGACCCTAAAGATTGACGAAGACTATGAGGTTGACGAAAAGAAGCGGACCGTGGCTGTCTTGGAGTCTGGAATTGACAAAGTCGAGGATTATCTCGGGATCAATAACCTCTATGAAACTGCAAATACTCCCTTAATTTCTTTTCTTAACAATGCAGTCCGAGCCAAGGAGCTATTCCGTCGAGACCGCGACTATGTTGTTACCAACGGCGAGGTATTGATTGTTGATGAGCACACTGGTCGAATTCTTCCAGGGCGCAGATATAACGAAGGTTTACATCAAGCCATCGAGGCTAAGGAAAACGTAGCCATCAAAGCTGAGAACCAGACTCTTGCCTCGATCACTCTTCAAAACTATTTCAGGCTCTACAACAAGCTCAGCGGTATGACAGGCACTGCCGAAACAGAAGCTGCGGAATTCATGTCTACCTACCAACTAGGCGTGGTTCCTATTCCTACCAACAAGCCAATGATTCGAAAAGATCAATCGGATTTGATCTATAAGAACGAAGAAGCAAAATTCAAGATGGTTGTGGCGGACATTATTGATCGTCACAAAAAGGGCCAGCCCATGTTGGTTGGAACTACTTCAGTTGAGAAGAGCGAGTATCTTTCAAAACTTTTGGCCAAAGCTGGCGTTCGTCACGAGGTTCTAAATGCGAAAAACAATGCCCGCGAGGCTGTCATTGTTGCCCAGGCCGGTCGATTTGGTGCAGTAACGGTAGCCACCAACATGGCTGGACGTGGTACCGACATCATGCTGGGCGGAAACGCCGAGTTCTTGGCTGTGCAAGAGATGCAGAAACTCGGCCTCGATCCAGCTAATAATCCTGAAGAGTACGAAGCCAAGTGGGACGAAGTCTTCGACCGAGTCAAAGCGGAAGTAGCAAGTGAGGCCGAGAAGGTACTAGCCGTTGGCGGACTTTATGTTCTTGGAACTGAGCGGCACGAGTCCAGAAGAATTGACAATCAGTTGCGCGGTCGTTCTGGTCGTCAAGGTGACCCAGGTGAGTCACGCTTCTATCTCTCGCTAACAGATGACCTCATGCGCCTGTTCAACTCGCAGGCGGCAGCTGCCCTGATGAACCGCTCTTCGGTGCCGGACGACCAAGCTATCGAATCCAAGATGGTTTCCAAGGCTATCGCGTCAGCTCAATCCCAGGTGGAAGCACGAAATGCTGAACTTCGGAAAAACATTTTGAAGTATGACGATGTGATGAACCGCCAGCGCGAGGCTATCTATGCTGATCGACGTCAAATTCTCGAAGGTGAGGATATTTCCAAGACCTTCGATGCTTTCTTGGCTGAGGTAATTGCCGACGTCATCAATCGCAACACAGCAGGTGGTTCAGTTGATTGGGATTTGCAGTCCCTATGGAATCAGCTCAAGGCGATCTATCCGATATCACTCGAGATTGATGAAGTGATCGCCGAGGTTGGAACACCCGCAAAGCTCACCAGTAAGTGGCTCATCGAAGAAATTACTAGCGACGCTCGAATTGCCTACGGCCGTCGAACCATTGAAATAGGCGAGCAGCTAATGCGCGAGTTGGAGCGTCGAGTCATGCTTTCTGTGATTGATCGTAAGTGGAGAGATCACCTATACGAGATGGACTACCTCAAAGAGGGTATTGGACTTCGAGCTATGGCTCAAAGGGATCCGCTGGTTGAATACCAACGCGAAGGCTACGGAATGTTCCAAGAGATGATGGCCGCAATTCGAGAAGAAGCCGTGCAGCTCATGTTCAATTTGGAAGTAAAGCAAACGGTGCCGGACGTAAGTCAGCAACAGCCGCAACAGCTAACTTATTCAGCACCATCCGAGCAGGGTGGCTTGGAGGTTCTGCAGGAAGGCGCAGACGTTGATGGTTCAGGCCAGGAACCACCCAAGAGTCCAGGTCAGGGATCCGCTTTCTTCAAGAACTAATTAGAACTATCTCGGTAATTCGATATCTTTCGTGAATTAGCTCAGCTCTTACCGATATAGCCTTGATCGCTCCAGAAATCTGAAGTATTACGACGCCCTGATAGGCGTTGGCATCCGTGGCAAAGGTCTTAGTTTTACGAAGGACGATTTCCGGTCGCTGGTTCAGACCCGTTAGTTGACGTTGCCTAGCTCCGCGTCGGAAGCGCTGACAGACGTCGTAGTAGGCTCCGTCGCTAAGCCAACGAGCGAGCTGCTCGGGCCTGCGTAAACCGGCTAGTACCTCAACGTAAGCTGCAGAGATTTCCGCAAAAAACTTTGACAGATCAGGTTGATCTGCTACCTGCGAAGTTATGGTCATTTCCCCCTCATCTCTTTAGGTGGCAGAAAGTATCTATCTGCTCACTGGTTTGGGAAAGTCCCCGAGATGGCACTGTGGATAACTCCAGTAAGAAAAATGGGGAATGTGCTCTTATCTGCGCATGGAAATAATTACTGAACTCGAAGAGGAATTTACCGCTCGAAGGGGAGCCAATCGCCCAACTCACATAAGCGTAAAGACCATAAGCAATAGTTACAGCTTGGATGAAGCCCAAGTCGGTCCGAACTTTATTTTGGGACGCTCAGGAAATCGCGTCTATTTCTTCCCAAATAGTTCAATTACTGAGGTAATTGGCCTTGAATGTCGCCTAACAATTGAGGAGTCGCTGGAATCCCTGCTAGCAAATCAGCGACAGCCGGTGAAGTTACTTCTTTCTTCAGGAATAGATACTCAAATTGCTTGGCTTTTGAATGTTGAGGGAAATTGGCTTCGGGTTGCCGGCCAAGGCGGTGTTAGTTGGGTTCCTTTTGCCAAGCTGCTAATTGCCGAAACCGATCTGGTGTTGGCTGAACCAAAATCATGACTATTCGCATAAGAAAAAGGGTTAATCGCTGGACTGTTGTACTAATGGCCCTTACCTTGGCAGCGGTTGGAATTGCCGTAGTGTCCCTCAATAAACCACTGCCTAACTATTTGGTGGCAAAGCGTGAGCTGATACCAGGTGAACCCATAACTTCGGAAGATGTGGAGATTCTGGCTTTGGACCTAGGCATCCTCGAAAACAAGTATTTGCAGGAGATTCCCTCCAATTTGGCAGTTCGTTCAACTGTTCCAGCGGGAGAGTTAATCCCGTTGACCCGAGTTGGTGATCAGCTGGCAGAAAATCAAACCGCAATTCGGTTGTCGCCCGCCACGAAGCCAGCAGCCTCGGTGGTAGCAGGGGCGCTGGTGTCGGTTTGGCAAGTAATCGAAATCGAAGGTCAATTTGTGCCTCAGCAGCTGGTGGCAGCGGCCGAAGTTGCAGCTGTTGATTATGCAGAGGGTTTGCTGGCAGAGGAAATACCTGAAATTGAATTGCTAGTTGGAAAAGATCAAGCAATGCTCGTTATCACAGCATTAGCTGCGGAATCTGATGTCTTTGTTTTGCCATTGCCATGACGACTCTAGACATCAGAAATCAATTGGCCGGCACGGCGACCAAATCTAGTTGCCGGAGCATTCTTTGCTGGGGCTCCGCCGGATCCGGAAAGTCATCGCTGGCCGTAAACCTCAGCTTTGAGCTCACTCACAATGGTTGGCGAGTTTGTTTGATAGACGCAGACACTTATCATCCTTCTCTGGCAGCGCTGCTTGGGATAACCCAATCGAATGGCGGATTGGCTTCTTGTTTGAGGTTAGTTAGGCAAGGCAGATTTCACGAGGCTGAGAGGGTTCGACTGGTGAAGGAAGTTAGCTTTTCCCAGAACGCGATTTCAGTAATAGCTGGAATACCCTCGCAAACACGATGGTCCGAAATTGATCCGCAGGCACTGGCAGGTTTAGCCCAGAGCCTTTCTGAGCATTTTGATTTTCTTATCTGGGATGTTGCGAGCTATAACCAGCCGGGTTTGATTTGCACCGAATCTGGCAAGGATAGAAATCAGGCAACTTCCTACTTGCTGCAGGAATCCGATCTAGTTCTGGCGACTTTTCTTGCCGACGCTGCTGGTTTGAATCGGTTTTTGTTTGACCTTCGGGAGGTAGGCAGGCCGGTTTGGCCAGTCGCCAATCGTCTCCGCAGCTCAGCCCTAGGTCGAAATCCACAGGGTCAACTCAGAAGCATCCTGAGTAAAACCTCAAACGTTTCCCTTTTTGGCGAGATCAGCGAGGACGAGGGTTTTGACATCATGCTCCGCACCACCAGGCCCTTACTCTTGCAAGGTCGCTCGTCCAAGGCGCTGCTCGAGATAAGGAAATTGGCTCAAGAAATAACCATGGCGCTTAGCGAGTAAACTCACCCGAGTGGAGGAAACTACGCAGCTAAGCCAGCAATGGATCAGAACCCTGATGGCCGATTGGCAGTTGATAGCGGATGCCGCTTTTTCTGACCTTGTTCTCTGGGTTCCCAAACGCACCAAACTTCACGTTTATGCCCATGCCCGCCCGTCCACCGCTGCCACGCTGTTTTATCGAGACATCACCGGCAGCATTGCTCGGACCGACTGGCTTAGTGTAATAAATCAGGCTTGGGAAACTGGTAAGTCAGTGGTAGCACCAACACTTTCCGAATTTAGCGGTAACGCAACTAGAATCTCTGCTTTTCCTGTTTTTGCTCCCAATCAGGATGCTGGCTCACCGCCAATTGCCATAATTACTCGGCATACCAATCTGGGTGAGTCCAGGTATCCGAACAAGCTCCAGCTCAACTTTGTCGCCACTGCCGAGCAGTTGCTTGACATGGTTAGCCGAGGTGAGTTTCCAATTCGCGAGGCAGGAACCGGACCTCGACGCGGTGCTCCACGTGTTACTGACGGTCTGATCCGGCTGGACAAGTCTGGTCGGGTTCTCTTTGCTTCACCCAATGCTCTATCAATGTTCAATCGTGCAGGGATGGATGGAGAGCTAGAAGGGAGACTCTTAGCGGAGGTTGTAAATTCCATCTCAGAGCGCCAATCAACTGTCGATGAGGGTCTGCCACTGGTGCTAACTGGTAAGGGTGCTTGGCGCACTGACATCGAGTTTCCAGAAATCACAATTGCTGCCAGATCAATTCCGGTGACAGATCAGAATGAGCGAGTGGGGGCCGCGGTCCTTTGCCGCGACGTTACCGAACTCAGAGTTCGCGAGCGAGAGCTTCTCACAAAAGATTTAACAATCAGGGAAATTCATCACAGAGTGAAGAATAATCTGCAGACAGTAGCCTCCCTGCTGCGAATTCAGGCTCGGCAGAGTAACACTGAAGAAGTTAAGGAAACTCTCGCCCAGGCGATGCGAAGAGTGAGCGCTATTGCAGTTGTGCACGATGTCCTCTCAGAGGGAATTGACCAAGAGGTTTCCTTTGACCATGTATTCAACCGGATACTTTTGTTGGTACCTGAAATTGCGACGGGTTATCACACGACAGTCAAGACCACGTTGGTGGGCAGTTTTGGTGACCTCTCAACCGAAAAAGCAACAGCACTGGCACTGGTGCTAACAGAGCTGGTAGCCAATGCCGTTGAGCACGGATTAGCAGACAAATCGGGAGAGGTGCTTGTCAGTGCAGAGCGCAGCGCAAGGAGCCTCAAGATTGATGTTGTTGACGATGGCGTCGGATTACCAGAGGGAAAAGTTGGTACGGGTTTGGGAACTCAAATTGTCCGAACCCTTATTGAGTCAGAGCTGAGGGGAAAAATTAGTTGGACGACGCCGATCCGTGGGGGAACCAAGGTTTCCTTGGACTTGCCTCTTTAGCTCGCGCGACGCGCCCGCGCGTAACGGCGCTTCAGGGATCGACGCTCGTCTTCGCTCAGGCCACCCCAAACACCAGTGTCCTGGTTTTCTCGGATTGCGTACTCAAGACATTGGGCAGAAACGGTGCACTGGCGGCAGATCGACTTGGCCTTCTCAATTTGCTCCAGGGCAGGTCCAGTATTTCCAACTGGGAAAAATAGCTCCGGATCTTCATTGAGGCAACGGGCCTGATTTAGCCAACGCATATCCATAATTTTCTGTTGTTCCTAAGGTCGATTACGTCTTTGTTTGCAGGTAAAGTCCTACTGACGCCAAAATGTTTTCACACGGAGAGCAAGAAATCAATACCCAATTCAACCGCGTACCTAAGCGTTTGCTGATAGCGATAATTGTCGTTTTCTTGGAAAGTGCTCTAATTTGGGGCTTGACTTTTTGGTCACTTTTTGCTGTGTTTTCTGGCGATTTTCTAAATATTGCCAGCGCTTTATTTTTGAGTGGAATTTTGTTTGCTATGGCGCTTTGGACCACCAACATTGCACTCGGTTTATTTCGACTCCAAAAATGGTCTCATACAGCTGGACTTGTTTTGCAGCTAATCTTCGCTGCTGTTGCAACGGCGAGCTTTTCGGGACAATTTGCCCAGCCATTGGTTGGCGCGGTATTGCTATTGCTATCTTCGAGTTGCTTTGTAGCGCTGTTCGGTGGTGGTATTCGTGATCTTTTCCACAGGGCTAGCTAGCAATAAGGCGCAGCAAATTTGGGATGTGGCCCGTCGCCTTCACGTTGTACATTGCTTCCTTAATCCGACCGCCTGACTCGATGACTATGGTCGAGCGCAGCACACCTCGATATGTTCTTCCGAAAATGTTCTTTACCCCAAAAGCTCCGTATGCCTGATGCGCCTTCATTTCTGGGTCCGACAGGAGTGTAAAAGTGAGTTCGTGGCTTTCCTCGAAGCTCTTGAGTCTCTTGACAGAATCAGGTGAGACTCCGACCACCTGGTAGCCGTGCTTAGCAAATTCTGACAGGTGATCTTGAAAATCAGCGGCTTCTTTGGTGCAACCGGGAGTGCCAGCAGAAGGGAAGAAGTAAAGAATTGTGTTTTGTTTGAACAGAACCTCCGGAGTCACGCTTTGGCCATTTTGATTTTCCAGCGCGAAGGCAGGCGCCAGTTCACCTGGGACCAGGGGCTTGTACTCCTGCGACATTTGGACTCCTCCCGCGCTCTCCAGACTATTCGCCGCACATTAACATGTCCTGAATTTTCGCCCAAAGCGTGCTGGGTTCAGTGACGGCCACCTAGCCTTTGCAGTGCTAGGCTTTGTCCCTGTTGCGCCTCTAGCTCAATTGGCAGAGCAGCTGACTCTTAATCAGCGGGTTCCGGGTTCGAGTCCCGGGGGGCGTACTCGGAAGCCTAGAAGTACCTCGACCAGAGTTTCGCCAGATTTTCATCATTTCTTGTTTTGTTACCACTCAGCCAAAGACCATCTTCTTGGGTTCCATCGATGTAGTTGAGTTCACTAATTCCAGGCAAGCGCTTGACTTTCGTTCCTATGCGTCGGCTTTGAACAAACCACCAGAGATCGTCGGTGTACAAAGAGAGTTCTTTATAGGCATCTGTGTCAAGAACGTCCGGGTGGAAATGTTCAGCTTTGAATAGAGTGCCTGCTCCAGAAGTAGCAAGGAAGTTAACCTCTGGCCCGTCACCCAGCGAGTAGTTCTTTTCCCAGCTCTCATAAGGCGCAGGTCGACCATCTTCCAAATACTTCACTTTATGGACTCTGTTCGCAATTATGCAGTCAGGATTTAGCTGATGCTGAATCATCAACCTTAGAGTCAGGTCGGTCGGATAAATCAGGTCGTCATCAAAAGTAATTATCGGTAAATCTGGATTTTTGCTCAGAATGGGTAGAAGCTTCTTGCCCGGCCCGAGGTCTTCAGAAATATGGACTTCAAAGGATGGAGAATCGATGATCTCTTTGGCGGTCTTGGGTAGTGACTCAAAATCGGACTGTGTTAGGACCAAATAGATTTTTTTTGGAATCAGTCGCTGATTGAGGATTGATTTGAGTGAGCTGGCAAGAGTTTGAAGCCGAGCACCGTAGCTGGTCAATGCAATGGCGTGGTCCCAGTTCACATCTTGCAAAGCTGGCGAGGATGGAAGAAATTGACTAACCAACGTTCCGGTGGTTGAGGCCCTAAGGTATTTCAGTTCTGAAAGCGTTCTTTGGTGCTGAGTGGTCGCCTTTGTTCCAAGATTTCTAGCCATTCTCACCAGATACGCCAAAATTGCGAGTTGAAGCCCAATGATGGCAACAAGAAGGAAAGTTTCAATCATATTAAATACTCATTTGGTCGGTTAATAATTCAGTGTAGGCGTCACCCGCTAGATTTTTGCATTGGCGTGAGTGATTTTGGAAACGCTAGGCTGGACTCAGGTTTATGCAAAGTTTAGGAATTTATGCCCACCCTAATAGCTCTCGAGCCGAAAAAATTTGAGCCCTATGTCCGAGCAATTGAAGAAGCTGGTGGTCAGCTTGCTGAACTGACCGATGAGGTTGAAGCCTTGATTTGGACTGATTACTCAAGGCCAGATCTGCTGGCTGAAGCGATTGCCTCTCATCCAAATCTAAAGTGGGTTCAGCTTCCCTTTGCGGGGGTTGATGCCTTTAGTTCGATTATCAGCTCAGCCAGATCCATAACTTTCACCAGTGCCAAGCGTTCTTACTCCGAGCCAGTGGCGGAGCACGCTCTGACTCTCTGTTTAGCCCTTGGCCGAATCTTGCCTGAGCGTATTCGGGCAAATAGTTGGGGAAAGAAATACGCGGATTCTCTTTTTGATGAGGATTTGTTGATCGTCGGGGGTGGGGGGATTGCGCAACAGCTTGTTTTGTTGCTCGAACCGTTTCGAACAAAAGTCACTGTAATTCGAAAGCGCACGGCCGAGCCTTTTACTCAGACAATGTTCTCTAATGTGCTTGGCCTTGATGCCCTAGAAGAACAGCTATCGAGGGCAAGGTTTGTGGTTATCGCTTGCGCTTTGACTGACGAAACCAGATTTCTGTTTGACTCGGACCTACTATCAAAGATGCGCAAGGATGCCTATTTGGTAAACGTAGCTCGCGGTGAAATAGTAAATCAGGATGACTTGGTGCATGCTCTCAGAAATCAGCTGATAGCGGGGGCTGCGACAGATGTGACTTACCCAGAACCTCTTCCGGACGGACATCCGATGTGGGATATAGATAATCTCATAATCACCCCGCACACTGCAGATACGATGCCCATCGTCACAAAACTGTTTGCGCAACGGCTACGGGAAAACGTTAGGGCTTATATTGCAGGCGAGAAACTGGTTGGGTTGGTTAGCGCAGAATTGGGCTATTGATGGATCTTCAAACCTGGTTTCTATACACGCTGGCTGCGGTAGGACTATCTCTTACACCAGGTCCTAATGGATTGCTTGCGCTAACCCACGGCGCACTTTACGGAACCAGAAAGACTATCTTCACTATTTTGGGTGGATCCTTAGGGTTTGCCACTGTTGTTGGTTTTTCAATGTTCGGAATCGGTGCTCTGCTTGCCGCCAATGTTGGTTTGCTGGTTGTCTTGAAATGGCTTGGGGGAGCGTACCTGGTCTTTTTAGGAATTCAGGTATGGCGTTCTCCAGCGCTTGCTGAGTCTAGAAAAGTTATCTCTAATTCCTCAGGCGGGAAGCTATTTCAAGCAGGTCTGCTTTCCGCAATTTCAAATCCAAAAGGAATCCTCTTTTTTGTTGCATTCTTGCCGCAGTTCATCAACCCAGCCGAATCACTATTTCTACAGTTTCTAGTAATGGCCTCCACCTTTGTAGTCATCGAGTTCATCTATGAGCTCATGGTGGCATCGCTGGCGGATCGGATTCAGCCTTGGCTGAAGAGGGTAGGCAAGAACTTCAACAGAGTATTTGGATCTGTCTTTATCGCTATTGGGGTACTGTTGCCACTCAGAGGCTAAAGACCTAATTGTTTCCTTAGAAACTCGATGTGTCCCTTGGCCTTCACGTTGTGGAAGGCGTGCTCCAACTTGCCGTTTTTGTCGACAACAAAAGTTGAACGAATAGTGCCCATGTAGGTTTTGCCGTACATGCTCTTTTCCCCGTAGGCGCCGTACTTAATCTGAATCTTGTTGTCCGGATCGCTCAGAAGCTCAAAATTGAGCTTCTCTTTGTCCTTGAATTTCTTGAGCTTTTCTGGCTCGTCTGGGGAGATTCCCAAAACCACATATCCGGCAGACTTTAGAGAATTTATGTTGTCTCGGAAGTCGCATGCCTGGGTTGTGCAACCTGGGGTTGAAGCCGCGGGGTAGAAGTAGACGATGACTTTCTTCCCCCTGTAGTCAGCCAGAGCAACTGGTTTTTCGTCTTGGTTTTTTAGCTTAAAAGCGGGGGCCGCTGATCCTAGTTTGATTGCCATGGGTTTAAAAACTAGTTTTGGTCGTCCTTATTCCCTTTGTCCGAGGACTTCTTCCGTGTGGTCACATAGACGATGTAGACGAACGCGGCAATCATGGCTGGCCACACCAAGAAGTCGATACCCGTCCCGGAAGGGACCCGGTTTAGTTCAATTTGGCCCGTGATCACAGGAGTAAAAGTGGTGATAGATAGCATCTAGACAGACTATCTGTGAAAAGAGAATTGCTTGCTAGCTTTACCAGCCGGTTTTGCCACAGGACTTTCCTTGATTGTGGCAATAGGCGCTCAAAATGCCTTTGTACTTCGGCAAGGCCTTCGTCGGCAACACGTTTTGGTAGTTGTCTTTTTATGCGCTTTCTCGGATGCACTTCTAATAGTGATGGGGATTCTCGGACTGGGAGCTGCCATAAATTCAGCACCACTGTTGATAGAGATATTTCGGTATGGTGGAGCGGCATATCTTCTCTGGTTTGCTTTCAGTGCCATCAGGCGAGCATGGAAACCTTCAGTGCTGAATGCCTCGGAAAAGATTACAGACAGCCTAAAGACCACTGTCCTCACCGCACTAGCACTTACTTACTTGAATCCGCATGTTTACATCGACACTGTTTTACTTCTTGGGTCAATTGCTAATCAGTTTGAAAATCAATGGCTATTCGGACTTGGCGCCATAGCAGCTTCTTTTATCTGGTTCTTTAGTTTGGGTTTCGGTGCCTCATGGCTAGGCAACTACCTGAAGAAACCAATTTTCTGGAGAATTCTTGACTTGTTTATCGCTTTTGTCATGATCACAATTGCAGCCATGCTGCTAACCTTCCAGTTCAATTAGCGCTTTGCGGTAGATAATCGAACTGTGCTAGATAGCCCAGAGACATTTGGAAATTTCGCTGGCAGAAATTCTGCTAAGTGGCGAAGATTTTCCGAGGATGTTTTGCCGATGCATGTGGCTGAAATGGATTTTGAGGTAGCAGATCCAATTCGAAGCCGGCTTATTGAGATGGTCAATAACTCCGATCTGGGATATTTAGGACCCTTGCCTGAGCTAGCTCAAGCCTTCTCCCTATTCTCAAAAAAGCGCTGGGGATGGGAAATCGATGAAGCTGGGATTCGACTTGCTACTGACGTTGGCGTAGCCGCAGTTGAGACTCTTAGGGCGGTCGGCACGCCAGGCGATCGTGTTTTAGTAAATTCCCCTGTCTATGCATCCTTTTTTAAGTGGATTGCAGAAGTCGGAATGCAACCGCAAGATGCTCCTTTGGTGCTAAACGGGAATCGCTGGTCTTTGGATTTGCAAGCGGTCGAAGATGCTTTCAAATCGGGAGTGAAGATTTATCTACTATGTTCTCCGCAAAATCCCGTCGGTACAGTTCATTCTTTTGAAGAATTGTCAACCATTGCCGAGCTGGCAAGCAAATATGGTGTCATAGTCATCTCAGATGAAATTCACGCACCACTCGCATGGGAATCTTTCACTCCTTTTCTCAGTCTTGATGCCTCAGTCGGTCAATCTCTGACGATCACTTCGAGTTCGAAGGCTTGGAATACAGCTGGACTCAAAGCCGCTTTCATAATCACCCAGTCAGACACAATGCGAGAAAGATTGCGCGTTTTGCCGGACGCTATGAACTGGCGAGCATCGCTATTGGGCGCATTTTCAATGGTTGAGGCCTATAACAACGGTGAAACTTGGCTTGATAGCGCGGTGAAATCAATTCAGGAAAATCTTGCTTTCCTGCGTTTCGAATTAGAAAAACAGTTACCTAAAGCTAAATTTTTTGACATGTCTGCTACTTATCTAGCGTGGCTTGATCTAAGTGATTACGGTCTAGACGATTTGCAGGGACGTTTATTGCGTGATGCAAAGGTGTCAGTGGTCGCCGGCTCTGATCATGCGCCTGATGGTAAATACTCGAACTTCATTCGATTTAATTTTGCAACAAGCCAGCCGAGAATAGCGGAGGCAGTTCGTCGCATGGCTAGCGTTCTGGAGGTCTAATTGACAATTCAATTGCAGTACAAATCTGCACATGATCAGGCTGCTGATTTGGCGAGAGAGCTCTTCATTCAGCACCGCATCATTCATTATTCTTTTGGGTTTGATCGAGCCATTAATCGCGCTGGCCAATGTGACTTTCGCGCGAAGCGAATAACAATCAGCAGGCATTTGGTTGAAAATTGCAGCTTGCAAGAAGTAGAGCAGATTATTCTGCATGAAATCGCCCATGCTTTGGTTGGGAAGGACGCGGGTCACGGTCCAATCTGGCGCGCGAAGGCCAGGGAAATCGGTTATAAGTTCCAGCCCACCAGTTGGCACCTGATGGCTAACTCTTCAGCAAGATGGGTTGGATTTTGCCCCGCGGGTCACCAACACTTCAGGATGAGAAGACCGAATGCCCTCTTGAGTTGTCGTCATTGTGCAAATGGTTACAGCGATGAACATGTTATTGAGTGGGAATCACACGGGTCCGATTAGCAGGGAAGAAATAATTGCGCCAGCTAGGAAATTCAGAAGTATAAATAATTTCCATCCCTTGTTGGCATCCTCGCACGTTTCATCAGTGATATTGAGACTTCTTCCAACTACGACTAGATATGGCACTGCCGCCAAAGACGCGTACATGAAACGTTCAGGCAGAAATAATAGAAGTACGGCTGCAATCGAATAGAAAGACAGAGCCAGCCTTACCGTTGTTCGAGCTCCGAGAACAGTTGCGATGGAAGCAATGCCGGCTTCCCTGTCTGCTCGAATATCCTGAACCGCACCAAAGGCATGGGAAGCTGCTCCCCACATAAAGAACGCAACTAAAGCAATAAGAATCTCAATACTGAAACCGCCAATAAGTGAAACCGCAAATACTGCTGGTCCAACAAAGTGAATAGAACTCGAAATGGAATCGAGGAAAGGTATTTCTTTGAATCTAAGACCCTTTACTGAGTAGGCGATCACAAAGAAAATAGTGATTAGGAAGACGCTCAAAGCCAGAAGATTGCTAGCCGAAGCCATCGCAATGAAGACAATAAATGGCGAACTCAACAAAGATGCGGTCCAAAGGGTGGGGGAATGGAGATCCGGTGGTAGCAGGGCCCCCTCTATTCCACCCTTTCTGGGGTTTCTTAGATCGCTCTCATAATCAAAAACGTCATTTATTCCATACATCAAAAGGTTGTACGGAATAAGGAAAAAGAGACTTGTAACCCAAAAAAAGGTATTCAGCTCACCACCAAGAAAGAAGTAAGCCGCCGCGAAGGGGAATGCCGTATTTATCCAAGAGATAGGTCGGGATGAGATGAGCAGTCTTGATAAAACTCTCAAAATCTGCTCCTCAGCCAATTGAATAGGCTCGGGACTAAGACAAGTGCAACCAGGGTGTAAGCAAAGTCTTCGACCGGAGCAAGAAGCAACCTGATTCCAAGGGTTTTCTCATAGTCGTAGTCAACAATCCCAAGCCCAATAATTACGTTGTCAAAGATGGCTGTCATCATGAGCATGAAGGCTGCGGCGGGTCCCAGAAAACGCCAGTTAATCCATCGTCTCATTAGCCAGGCGTAAATTGTGAAAAGAACTAGGACTGTAACCGTTAGCAGTGGGTAAGTCATTTACTACCCCTTTTTGCAAAAAACTGATATGCGAGCAAACTGTTGTAGCTCAGAAGTATCAGAAAAAAGAGCTCCTCGATGGGTAGCTCAGGACCGAGCAGAAGACCTGACAAAAGTGCCGTGCTCCCGCGGAAAAAAATTCCGAATGCTATTCCCGCGATGTCCCACATTAGAAACACCGCGACAGCTACGAAGACTGAGATAAGTGTCGGCAACGGATACTTGAAAAGAGCCAAATTGTGTCGTTTATCAATACCAACCAAGCCAAGAATGGAGATTAGCAGTGCAAAAAGATAGAAGAAGCTTGTTGATTGTTCCATCAACGTAACCCTTCCCAGCTTGCTACAGGACCAATCTCTCCCTTCAGTGGACCACTTGTTCGATCATCTGTTAGATGCTTGTAGACCAACTCTGCGCCAATTAAGCACATCGGCATACCAATTCCAGGAAGCGTGTTCTGTCCGGCATAAAACAGATTGCCGACTTTCTTGGATCGATTCTTTGGTCTAAAGAACGCACTTTGGAAAAGTGTGTGAGCCATTCCCAAGGCGGTTCCATTCCAGGCATTGAATTCATTCACAAAGTCCATTGGTCCAACAGTTCTTCTCACCACAATTCGATCGGCAAGATCTGGGATGTCGCACCAGTTCGCGATTTGACTAATGATCCGATCTGCAGCCTCCTCAAGCCGAGGGTCCCCTTGGCGATTGATTCCCCCTGTGCCTATTGATGGATCAGCTGCGGTTGGCACCAAGACAAAGATGTTTTCGTGATCGGCTGGGGCTACTGATGAATCAGTCTTTGATGGCATGCAAATATAAAGAGATGCCGGATTGGGAACTTGACGCTTACCGTCAGGCGCGTGAAAGACTTCCGCAAAGTTGCTCTTCCAGTCTTTCGTGTATAGGAGCGTGTGGTGATCCAACTGGTCAATTTTGCCTTTTACCCCAAGGTAAAGAAGTAGTGCCGATGGTCCGGCAACTTTCTTTTCCCACCAGCTATCCGGATAGGTTTGCTGTTCTCTCGCGAGTAGTTTGGTTTCCACATGCTGAAGATCGGCCGTAGCTACCACTAGATCTGCTCTTATCTCACCAGAGGCCAGCCTCACTCCTGTTGCTAAACCGTCTTCAACCAAGATTTGCTGCACAGGAGATGAAGTGTGGATTTCCACCCCATTCTCTTTAGCTAGCTTTTCCAGTGATTGAATGATGGTGTGTACACCGCCCATGGGGTAGAAGACTCCCTGATTCATGTCCACGTGTGTCATTAGGTGGTACATGCTTGGGGTGTCGTAAGGCGATGCACCAAGGAAGACAGCCGGGAAATTTAGCATCTTCTTTAAGCGCTCGTCCTTGACGAACTTTCCGGAAAAGTTGTAGAGCGATGTGGTCAATAGCAGGAGGAACTTCCCGAGCTTCTTCAATACATCTGGGTGAAGAAAACTGCGCATGTCCCGGAAGTTTGTGTACAGAAAATGACGAATAGAGAGCTCATAGGCTTCTTGAGCAGAATTTAGATATTTACCCAACTGCTCACCCGCACCAGGTTCAATTTCATTGAACATCCGCTTGATGTCCTCTACATGTTGAGGCATAGGAATTTTGTCGCCAAGGCCCTCATTGCGAGTTTGGTAAGCGGGATCCAAACGAACCAAGTTGAGTTCTTTCGCCGCAGATGTTCCCATCAAACTAAAGAACTGGTCGAATGCGTCTGGCATTAGATACCAGCTAGGTCCCATGTCGAATCGAAAACCATCTTTTTCCCAGAGATAAGCTCTTCCGCCAAGCGAGTCCCTTGCTTCAAATAGTTTTACTTCCATGCCTGCTTTGGCCAGCAGACCGGCAGTTGCCAAGCCTGCAATGCCTCCACCAATGACGACTGCCTGTTTTTTCAAACCTTGACTCCTAATAAAGCTCTCATCAGTAATCCTGTCTTCTGAAGGCCAGTAACTGAAATTCTTCTGGTCATCAGATCCTGCGCAGAAGTCTTTGATATTTGTTGATTCAATTTGGTGAACAGCAGCTGAGCGGCTGCAACCGCTCTGCGTGCCTCGGGAGGTAGCAATGGAAGCGATTGAGAACTCACGAGTAAATCACTTTCAATGTCCATAACAAGTCTTTGCTTAGTCTCTTCATTGAAGTTATTCACATCCACGCCAGGAAAATAGCTTCTGCCCAGCCGCTTGAAGTCAGCGGCTAAGTCCCTCAGAAAGTTCACTTTCTGAAAAGCACTACCAAGCGCTCGAGCACCGCTTATGAGCTTTTTTGATTCTTCCGGCGAATATTTGTTGCCAAACATGAATACTTTCAGACACATCAATCCGACCACCTCGGCTGATCCATAGACGTATTTTTCAAATGAGTCTTGATCATGTTCTTTTTCGGTCAGGTCTTGGCGCATTGAGTAGAAAAAGGGTTCAACTATCTCTTTGCCAATTCCAACCGTTCTGGCAGTCTGAGCAAAGGCGTGAATAATGAGGTTGGTTGAGTAACCAGTTTCCATCGCGCGATAGGTTTCAGATTCGAATTCGCTCAGCAAAAGCTCAGGGTTGACTTGACTAGATAGTTCCTTTGCCTGCTCTGCTGAGCCATCAACTATCTCATCTGCGACCCGCACCAGGGCATAGATGTTCTCCACGTGCCCCTGATACTTTTTGCCCAGTAGGCGAGTGGCAAGACCAAAAGAGGTGGAGTAGCTATAGATCACTTCACGGGCAGCCCGCTGGGCAGCCATTGAATATAGGCTCAAACCAGTGGGGACCTTAGTGGTGTCTTGAATATCCACCCTCTCAGGCTACAGGCTAATGAAACTATGATTGACCCCATGTCCAGCACCATGAAACCCCGCAGCCACGTCGTGACCGACGGAATCGAACGCGCACCTGCGCGTGGAATGCTCCGCGCAGTAGGTATGGGTGATGAGGATTGGGTCAAACCTCAAATCGGAATTGCCTCGTCTTGGAACGAAGTCACTCCCTGCAACCTTTCACTAGACAGACTTGCAGTTGCATCCAAAAAAGGTGTCCAGGCTGCAGGTGGATTTGGGATGCAGTTCGGAACTATCTCCATGTCGGATGGGATTTCCATGGGGCATGAAGGAATGCACTTTTCGCTGGTCTCGCGTGAGGTAATAGCGGATTCCGTTGAAACCGTGATGGAAGCGGAGCGTCTTGATGGAGCCGTTCTGCTAGCTGGCTGTGATAAATCGCTGCCCGGCATGATGATGGCGGCGGCTCGCTTGGATGTCGCCGCAGTCTTCTTGTATGCAGGATCAATCGCACCTGGCTGGGTGAAACTAACCGACGGCACCGAGAAGCAGGTCACCATCATCGATGCCTTTGAAGCAGTTGGTGCTTGCAAGGCCGGAAAAATGAGCGAGGAAGACCTCGATCGAATTGAACGGGCGATTTGTCCTGGGGAAGGTGCTTGTGGCGGAATGTACACCGCTAACACCATGGCTTCGATTGGAGAAGCTCTAGGTCTTAGCCTTCCCGGTTCTGCTGCGCCACCGTCTGCCGATCGCCGACGAGATGTTTGGGCAGAGCGTTCAGGTGCGGCCGTTGTAAATCTGATTGCAAAGGGGATCACTGCACGACAAATTCTCACCAAGAAAGCATTTGAAAACGCGATAGCTGTCTTGATGGCTTTTGGTGGTTCAACCAATGCAGTTTTGCATCTATTGGCAATCGCTCGTGAGGCAGAAGTAGATTTGCAACTAGAGGACTTCAATCGAATTGCCGACAGGGTGCCACACCTTGGAAACCTAAAGCCATTTGGGGACTTTGTGATGAACGATGTCGACAAAGTTGGTGGCGTGCCAGTTGTAATGAAGGCTTTGCTTGATGCTGGACTACTGCATGGAGACACACTGACAGTTACCGGCAAGACAATGGCCGAGAACCTCAGCGAAATAAACCCACCAGACCCAGATGGAAAAATTATTCGTGCCATGAATGATCCCATTCACAGAACCGGTGGCATTTCTATCCTGCATGGTTCATTGGCTCCGGAAGGCGCTGTGGTGAAGACAGCTGGCTTTGACTTGGAGAAATTCGAAGGCCCAGCCCGCGTATTTGAGCGTGAGGCAGCAGCCATGGAAGCTTTGACCAGGGGCGAAATAAAAGCTGGCGATGTCGTGGTTATCCGCTATGAAGGCCCTAAGGGTGGGCCTGGAATGCGGGAAATGTTGGCCATAACGGGTGCAATTAAAGGTGCGGGTCTGGGTAAAGATGTCTTACTATTGACGGACGGCAGATTCTCAGGCGGCACAACCGGCCTTTGCATCGGCCACATCTCCCCAGAAGCAACCGTTGGTGGACCAATTGGTCTGGTGCGGGATGGAGACTTGATTCGAGTCGATGTTGCAGCTCGATCGCTTGACTTACTGGTCGACGATGCTGAGCTGGCTGCGAGGAAGCAGCAGTGGCAGCCTCTGCCCCCGCGTTACACACGCGGTGTTCTAGCTAAATTCACCAAGTTGGTGCGCTCGGCCTCCGAGGGTGCCTACTGCGGCTAATCGACTTTTAATTGGAGATTTAATGACCGAGACATTAACCGGTGCTCAGGCAATCATTCGCTCACTCGAAATGCTTGGGGTTGACACCGTGTTTGGTTTGCCTGGTGGAGCAATCCTCCCCACCTACGACCCGCTAATGGATTCAAAGAAAATTCGCCACATACTGGTGCGTCACGAACAAGGCGCTGGACATGCGGCAGAAGGATACGCGGCGGCTAGCGGCAAGCTGGGTGTCTGTATTGCGACATCAGGTCCCGGTGCTACAAATTTGGTCACTGCTATTGCGGACGCTCAAATGGATTCAGTGCCGCTGCTGGCAATCACCGGGCAGGTTAACTCCTACGCCATTGGAACTGATGCGTTTCAAGAAGCTGACATTGTCGGTATCACAATGCCTATCACCAAACACAGCTTTTTGGTCACCAAGGCTTCTGATATTCCGGCCGTAATCTATTCGGCCTATCAAATAGCAACTACCGGTCGTCCTGGTCCCGTACTGGTGGACGTCGCGAAGGACGCACAGAATGCGAAGTTTGAATTTTCCTGGCCTCCTGAACAAGATTTGACACCTGGTTATAAGCCGGTAAATGATCCACACGGCAAGCAAATACAAGCTGCGGCTGAGTTGATTCTGCAATCCAAAAAACCAATCCTTTATGTTGGTGGTGGTGTAATCAGAGCACGAGCCAACAAAGAATTGCTCGAGCTTGCCAACCTCATCAAGGCGCCAGTCACCACAACGCTCATGGCGCGCGGGGCTTTCCCAGATTCTCACCCTCAACACCTCGGCATGCCAGGAATGCATGGCACCGTCCCAGCAGTTACTGGTCTTCAGAAAGCAGACCTCTTAATAACTCTCGGCGCTCGCTTTGATGACCGCGTGACTGGTGACGTGAAAACTTTTGCGCGCGGCGCCAAGGTTATTCACGTCGATATTGATCCTGCAGAAATTGGAAAGATTCGTCACGCCGACGTTCCAATCGTGGGTGATGCCAAAGTTGTAATTGCTTTGCTAACCGAGGAACTCAAGAAGCAACTAAAGGGCTCAAGTTATGACATCGGTGAATGGTGGAAGTATCTCGATGGCCTGAAGGAACGCTATCCACTCGGCTACACCGATTTAGACGACGGAAAGATTGCCCCACAGTATGTCATTGAGCGAATTGGACAGATTTCTGGGCCAGATGCTATTTACGCAGCTGGAGTTGGCCAACACCAAATGTGGTCGGCGCAGTTTATTAAGTATGAGAATCCCAATACCTGGCTCAACTCAGGTGGAGCGGGAACCATGGGTTATGCCGTTCCGGCTGCAATGGGGGCCAAGGTAGCAATGCCCGAGAAGCTAGTTTGGGCGATTGACGGCGATGGTTGCTTCCAGATGACCAATCAAGAACTGGCCACCTGCACCATCAATCAAATACCAATCAAGGTTGCAATCATCAACAATTCTTCTTTGGGGATGGTCCGGCAGTGGCAGACACTCTTCTATAACTCGCGCTATTCCAACACTGATCTACACACCGGCACTGATTCCATCATGGTTCCGGACTTTGTGAAATTGGCTGAAGCATATGGTTGCTTGGCAATTCGAGTTGAAAAAGAAGAAGATGTTGACAAGGCAATCAAGCTCGCTATCGAAACCAACGACCGACCAGTCGTGATCGATTTCATTGTTGGAAAAGATGCCATGGTATGGCCGATGGTTCCGGCAGGGGTTTCCAACGACGCTGTTCAGTACGCCAGAGATGCAGCACCAATTTGGGATGGGGAGGAGTAGAAATGAGCCAACACGTTCTTTCACTTCTGGTTGAAGATAAGCCAGGTATCCTCACCCGCGTAGCTGCCCTTTTCGCTCGACGCGGCTTCAACATTGAATCACTAGCGGTGGGGACAACTGAAGTTGATGGCGTTTCACGCATCACCGTAGTGGTGAATCTCGACGGCCAACCGCTAGAGCAGGTCACCAAGCAACTAAACAAACTGGTTAATGTTCTAAAGATTGTTGAGTTAGAGCCTGATCTGTCGGTGGCGCGCGATCACATGCTGGTCAAGGTAAAGACCGATGCTTCAACCAGGTCCCAAGTCTTAGAGGCTGTCACCTTGTTTCGCGCAAGAGTTGTCGATGTTGTTAGCGATGCAGTGGTTATCGAAGTTACCGGTGACAGCGCAAAGTGCAAAGCTTTCATCAAGGTTTTAGAGCCATTTGGAATCAAGGAACTAGTGCAATCTGGTGCCATTGCTATCTCTCGCGGTTCTAAATCAATGACCGAAAAAGTCCTCAAGTAAACAACTAACAGAAAGAAATAAATTGGCTGAAATTTATTATGACAAAGATGCCGACCTTTCAATCATCCAGGGTAAGAAGGTTGCAGTCCTTGGTTTTGGTTCGCAAGGCCACGCCCATGCCCTGAACCTAAAGGACTCAGGTGTTGATGTCGTGGTTGGTCTGCAGGCGGGATCCAAATCAACGGCTAAGGCCGAGGAGAAGGGACTAAAGGTCCTTCCTCCAGCCGAGGCCGTAAAGTGGGCGGATGTTGTAGTTGTTCTCGTACCAGATCCAAAACAGCGCGACCTATACAAAAGTGAGATTGAGCCAAACCTAAAACCCGGTGCAACTTTGGTATTCGGCCATGGCTTCGCTATTCGATTTGGTTTTATCAAGCCACCGAGCAACGTAAACGTAATGCTGGTTGCGCCGAAGGGTCCAGGCCACATCGTTAGACGCGAGTTTGAGGCAGGACGGGGTGTGCCTAACCTGATTGCAGTCGAGCAAGATGCATCTGGGAACGCGTTTGAGCTCGGACTTTCCTATTCCAAGGGTATTGGTGGCACGAGAGCGGGAACCATCAAGACAACCTTCACTGAAGAAACTGAAACCGATTTGTTTGGTGAGCAGGCGGTATTGTGCGGAGGCGCATCGCAGCTTGTCATGTATGGGTTTGAGGTACTTACTGAAGCTGGTTACCAACCAGAAATTGCCTACTTTGAGGTCTTGCACGAGCTTAAGCTCATCGTTGACTTGATGTATGAAGGCGGCATCGCCAAGCAACGCTGGAGCGTGTCCGACACAGCTGAGTATGGAGACTATGTTTCTGGTCCGAGAGTGATTGATCCAAGAGTCAAAGAAAACATGAAGGCAGTGTTGGCTGACATTCAGTCGGGGGAGTTTGCCAAGCGCTTCATTGCTGATCAAGACGCTGGTGCACCTGAGTTCCTAGCATTGCGCGCAAAGGGCGAGGCTCACCCAATTGAGGCAACCGGTCGCGAGCTTCGGAAACTGTTCAGCTGGATTAAGAACAAGGACGACTATCAAGAGGGTTCAGCCGCTCGCTAGACTGACCCTCATCCCATCCAGAAAGGCCCGCTTTGGCTAAGCCAATCGTCCTAATCGCTGAAGAATTGTCAAAAGCCACCGTAAGCGCGTTGGGTGATGAGTTTGACATTCGGCAAATAGATGGCACTGATCGACAGGCGCTCACTTCGGCGCTTGCAGCAGCTAGCGCGATTTTGATTCGGTCTGCGACAAAGATGGACGCGGAAGCAATTCAAGCGGCTCCAAACCTAAAAGTAATCGCCCGCGCGGGCGTGGGGCTAGACAACGTTGATCTAGCTGCTGCAACAGCAGCCGGAGTTATGGTTGTAAATGCCCCCACATCGAATGTAATTTCGGCTGCCGAGTTAGCGATTGGTCACTTGCTGGCACTCTCTAGGCAGATTCCCGCTGCTCATCATTCAACAGCTGCCGGGCAGTGGAAAAGAAGTCAATTTAGTGGAGTTGAGCTTTACGACAAAACAATCGGAATTGTTGGCTTGGGTCGAATTGGTTCACTAGTTGCCCAAAGATTAGCCGGCTTTGAGTGCCGGCTGATTGGTTATGACCCATTCATCAGTCCAGTTAGAGCTGAGCAGATTGGCGTGGAGCTGGTTAGTCTCGAAGAGTTGATGAGACAGAGTGACTTCATCACCATTCACATTCCAAAAACCCCCGAGACCACAGGGCTAATTGGAAAGAAAGAATTTGCTCTTGCAAAACCAACTTTGCGAATAGTCAATTGTTCACGAGGCGGAATAATCAACGAGCCAGACTTGGTCGACGCACTTACCAGCGGGGCAGTAGCTGGGGCTGGTTTAGACGTGTTTGTAAATGAGCCTCCAACGGGATCCCCACTTCTCAGTGCACCAAATGTTGTGCTCACTCCACATCTTGGCGCATCGACCGACGAAGCACAGGAGAAGGCTGGCATCTCAGTTGCCAAATCCGTTCGATTAGCACTAGCCGGAGACTTGGTTCCCGATGCCGTTAATGTGGCTGGCGGTGCAATCGATGCGTCCGTCAAGCCAGGCATTCCATTGGCGGAGAAACTTGGACAATTGGTCGCGGGACTTGCCCACACTTCTATTGTTGCAATCGAGTTTGAGGCGAGGGGTGAAATCGCGGCGCACGACGTCACGGTTTTGAAGTTAGCCGCCCTCAAGGGACTGTTCCAAACCATGGTCAGCGAGCAAGTCTCTTACGTCAATGCACCTTTGTTAGCTGAGCAACGAGGTATTGAAGTGAGACTAACTCAGGACAGCCGTAGCGACGAATATAGAAATGTCACCACGCTAAAGGCGATACTAAACGACGGCTCGGCAGTTTCGGTGGGCGGAACAGTCATTGGTCCTAAGCATCACCAAAAAATAGTTTCCATCAATGGTTATGAAGTTGAATTGGCTCTTGCTGAAAACCTGGTAGTAATGGTTTATCAGGATCGTCCTGGCATAGTGGCAATCTATGGCTCAGCATTTGCCAAAGCAGGCATCAACATCGCTGCTATGACAATTGCCAGACAGCAAAAGGGCGGCAAAGCACTCAGCGTGATAACCGTAGACTCGCCTATAGCTTCGCCTCTAATTGAAGAATTGAGAGTTGCTATTGATGCGGACTTGATGAAATTTATCTCGCTGACGGAGAGCTAGGCAATTTCTTTTCCGGCTTGGATCCACGCGCCAGTGCCACCCTCTACCGAGACCGCACTGTAACCCAAATCTTCCAGCGCATTAGCTGCCTTCATCGACCTGCCACCGCTTTGGCAAATCACCCAAATCTCTTGGTCTTTAGGAATCTCATTCAAGCGCTCTCCCAGGGAGCCCAGGGGAATGTGCTTTGCACCTGGCACATGGCCCGATTGATATTCCGAGTCCTCCCTGACATCAATTAGGAAGGCACCTTCTGCAAGGGACTGCTGCAGCTGATCTATAGAAACTTCATTAGCCATCCTCCAATTCTAGGTGGGTAATTGGAAGTCGCCTTGCCCCCAAAAAGCTAATAGGGTTAAGCCCATAAATCTCTAGGGGCATAGTTGAAAAAGTTAGATTTGGCTGTCATTCCAGGTGACGGAATCGGGCCAGAAGTGGTTGCCCCCGCTCTAGCTGCACTGGAGAAAGCACTCTCTGGGGTTGAGATTTCAACTACCGAGTATGACTTAGGTGCGAATAGATACCTGAGGACTGGCGAAGTGATAACCGAGGATGAGCTGTCTCGCCTGCAAACTCACCAGGCAATCCTGCTGGGAGCAGTGGGTGACCCGCGGGTTGCCCCGGGGATCTTGGAGCGCGGATTACTTCTAAAGATCAGATTTGCCTTTGACCACTTCGTGAATCTACGGCCCAGCAAGCTTTACCCAGGGGTTAAGACTGTCTTATCCGGTGAACCCAAGATTGACTTTGTTGTTGTGAGAGAAGGAACCGAAGGTCTCTATGTCGGAAACGGCGGAGCCGTTCGCGTTGGCACTGAGCAGGAACTTGCCAACGAGATTTCTGTCAACACAGCGCACGGCGTCAGGAGAGTTGTCGAATATGCATTTGAGCTTGCCAGCGGGCGCGACAGGAAACATCTAACTCTTGTCCACAAGACCAATGTTCTGGTCCATGCCGGGAAGCTTTGGGCGCGGATGGTTCAAGAAACAGCCGCAAAATATCCTTCTGTAAAACACGATTACATGCACATCGATGCCGCGACTATTCACATGGTCAACTCGCCTGAGCGTTTTGATGTGATTGTGACCGACAACTTATTCGGCGACATCCTTACGGATCTTGCCGCGGCCGTATCGGGTGGAATTGGGCTGTCAGCTTCGGCAAACCTAAATCCAACTGGGCTGTTCCCATCAATGTTTGAGCCCGTCCACGGTTCGGCCCCTGACATAGCGGGAAAGAATCTGGCCAATCCCACTGCGGCAATCCTGAGCGCAAGCTTGCTCGCCAACCACCTTGGCTATCACGATGCAGCAAAGAAAATCGAAAATGCAGTTGCAGATTATTTGGCTAGCGGAAGAAGTGGCTCCACCGACGAAGTTGCCAGGGCCATTTTGGAGAGAATTTAGTCATGGAATTTAAAGTAATCAAGAACCCAAATCCAACACCAGATGCTGAGCGGGAGAAAATCATTGCTAATCCGACATTTGGCACCCACTTCACTGATCATCAGGTAGTAGTGGTTTGGGAAAAAGATAAAGGGTGGCATTCGCATCAGGTAATCCCTTATGGGCCGATTTTGATGGATCCATCAGCCGCTGTCTTGCACTACGGGCAAGAAATCTTTGAGGGAATCAAGGCCTACCGTCATAAGGACGGCTCAATCTGGACCTTCCGCCCAGAAATGAACGCCAAGCGATTGCAAAAGTCTGCGCATCGCATGGCGCTGCCCGAACTACCAGTAGAAACCTTCATCGAATCTCTTCGTCAGCTCATCGCTGTTGACGGAGCATGGGTGCCAACTCAAGATGGCGAAAAGACCCTTTACTTCAGACCCTTTGAGATTGCAGCGGAAAATTTCCTGGGTGTTCGGGCAGCTCACCGCGCTGAATACCGTGTGATTGCATCACCAGTTGGCCCCTACTTCACCGGCGGCATTAAACCTGTCTCGATCTGGATCGCACTTGACTCAGCTCGGGCGGGTAAGCATGGCACTGGCGAAGCTAAGACTGGAGGAAACTACGCAGCCAGTTTGCTTGCCCAAAACGAAGGTTATGAGAATGGCTGTTCACAGGTTGTGTTTTTGGATGCAGAAACCGCCACTTACATTGAAGAACTTGGTGGCATGAATTTATTCTTTGTCTTCAAAGACGGTTCTGTTGTTACTCCAGCTCTTGATGGAACCATCTTGCATGGCATAACCAGAGACTCGGTCATTACTCTGCTGAGAGATCGTGGCCACAAGGTCGAAGAGAGAAAATTCACATTGGATGAGCTTCGAGCTGGAGCTAAGTCCGGCGATTTGGTAGAGGTTTTTGCCTGCGGTACAGCTGCAGTAGTAACGCCGGTGGGGAAACTCAAGTCAAGAAAAGAAGAAATTGAAATCGGTGGGGGAGAGCCAGGAAGTCTGACCGTCTCAATTCGAGAAGAATTGACTTCCATTCAATATGGGAATTTGCCAGACAAGCACGGCTGGCTCGTAAAGCTGGCAGACTAATCGAATGCGTCTCGCTCGGTTTTCATTGGACGGCCACGTCCTGAACGGACTAGTGGAATCTGACCGCATTTTTCAGTTAGCAGGTTCCTTTTTTGACTCAGTTGAAAAAACTGGTCAGAGTTTCGCTCTTTCTGAAGTAAAACTTCTAACGCCCGTGGAGCCCAGCAAAATTATCTGTATTGGATTGAATTTCCAAGATCATGCCGCTGAAATTGGTCAAAGTGCCCAAGAAGAGCCTTTGATGTTTTTCAAGCCACCCAGCTCTCTTGTTGCAACCGGTGAAAAAATAGTCATCCCTCCGCAAACCGCCAAAGCCGAGCTAGAGGTCGAGCTAGCAATGGTCGTGGGCAAAAAGGCAAAGAATGTATCCGAGGCCGAGGCTAAGTCCCACATTCTTGGTTACACCATTGCAAATGATGTGACAGCCAGGGACGTCCAATTCTCTGATTTACAGTGGGCAAGGAGTAAAGGTTTCGACACCTTCGGACCTCTAGGTCCGTGGATTGAAACTGAATTCAACCCATCAAACAAAAAACTCATTTCGAGAGTAAATGGCGAAGTGCGGCAAGACGGTAACACTCAACACATGATTGTGACTCCAGAGGCACTCTTTTCGTACGTATCGCAGAACTTGACCTTGTTCCCTGGCGATGTAATCCTGACCGGCTCTCCGGCTGGGATTTCAGGGATCAAAAGTGGCGACTTGGTTGAATGCGAAATTGAAGGCATCGGGATTCTGTCAAACTTGGTGGCCTAGGCTTAAGAACGACGATGACTAATCTTTCGGCCCCAATTACAACTGCCCAAGGCAGTGAAATTGTTGTTCGTTTTTGCCCCTCACCTACCGGCACTCCGCACGTTGGACTGGTGAGAACGGCGTTATTCAACTGGGCATACGCTAGAAGCCAGGGTGGAAAATTCGTTTTTCGAATTGAAGACACCGATGCTTCTCGTGACAGCGAAGAAAGTTACCAGCAAATAGTTGAAGCGTTGCGTTGGTTGGGGCTGGACTGGGACGAGGGAATCGACGTGGGGGGACCCAACGAGCCCTATCGTCAATCTCAGCGCGGGCACATCTATACAGATGTCGTGGAAAAGCTGATTGCTTCGGGGCATCTTTATGAGAGTTTTCTAACCGCCGAGGAAATTGAAGAGCGAAACAAGGCGAACGGCCGGGCCGTCCAGCTTGGTTACGACAACTCCGAGCGAGAGTTGTCAGAATCTGACCGGCAAAGATATCTGGCTGAAGGTAGGCAACCCGCTCTAAGGCTGCGGGTGCCTGATCAGGAAATCAAATTTGTAGACCTGGTGCGAGGAGAGATCACGTTCCCTGCTGGGTCGTTCCCCGACTTCGTCGTGGTTCGCCCAGGCGGCGATCCGCTCTATACGCTTGTCAATCCAGTAGATGATGCCCTGATGGGTGTGACACATGTGCTGCGCGGAGAGGACCTGCTCTCCTCGACCCCAAGACAAATCGCACTCTATAACGCTATGTATGAGGCGGGCATTGCTAAGTTTGTACCACGCTTTGGTCACCTACCCTTTGTTATGGGAGAGGGCAACAAGAAACTTTCCAAGCGTAACCCCGAGAGCAATTTGTTCCTTCACCGTGACCGCGGTTTCATTCGAGAAGGGCTACTGAACTACCTAGCTCTTTTAGGGTGGTCAATTTCTGCCGATAGAGACATCTTTACCCTGGAAGAAATGTGCAAGACATTTGATGTTGCCAGCGTGAATCCAAATCCTGCGAGGTTTGATCAAAAGAAAGCGGATGCCATCAATGCTTCTCACATTCGCCTTCTGTCGGACGATGTTTTCCAGGACCGTGTTTTGCCCTACTTGATTTCCGCAGGAGTTTTGCCAGCTCAGCCGACCAGCGAGCAAATGGCTGACCTTGCCAAAGCATTGCCGCTGGTCAAAGAGAGAATTACGGTGCTTAGCGAAGCCACCGGAATGCTCGCCTTTTTGTTTACAGACGAATTGAACTTTGAGTCTGAAGCTTTGGCTCAATTGCCAGCAGATGCGGGCAAGATAGCGAATTTGGCAGCACAGGCTTTGTCCACTCTGACAGAATTCACAACCCCCAACATTCAGAGTGTTCTGAGTGAATCCTTGATTGAGAAAGGCGGCCTCAAGCCTAGAGATGCTTTTGCGGTTGTGCGCGTTGCAATTTCAGGGCGCAGGGTAACCCCGCCGCTGTTTGAATGCCTGGAAATACTGGGTAAAGAGCGATCACTTGCGAGATTAGAAGCCTTTTCCAAGGCGCACTAAGATAATCCGAGCGACGTAGCGTCCCATTGGGGTGTGGTGTAATTGGCAACACGAAGGTTTCTGGTTCCTTTGTTCTTGGTTCGAGTCCAGGCACCCCAGCAAAGGTTGGTGGGTTGATGCTTGAGCAGTTTGCAGCCGGCTATCTGGTGTTTTCATTTATTGCACTAGCTCTTTTTCAACTCGCAATTGTGCTGGGCGCTCCACTTGGTGAGTATGCCTACGGCGGTCAGATTGTAGGGAAGCTCCCAATCCAATACAGAATTGCCAGCACCTTCTCTTTCCTACTTGCCCTGGCAATTGCTGGACATTATTTAGCGCAGCTAGGAGTTCTCCCTACTTTGCTGAGTCCTGATCTAAATCAGATTGTGAATTGGGGGTTGGTTGCATTCAACTTGCCAGCTGCAATTCTGAACAACATCACTCGCAGTCAAAAAGAAAAGCGACTTTGGGGTGGTACCACAATTGCCAATCTGCTGGCATCGGTGATAGTAGCCCTCTAAAGCTGCCAGCTATCGCCGACCTTTAGGTATCTGAATTCACCACCGTGTTTTTCAACAATTTGTTGAACACGGCTATTTTGAAGCGAGTGGCCCTGTTCCGATAGCAATGCATTGTGAGTTGCAAAGCATCGCCTTGGTTTCACTTCTTCAAGGAAATCAATGACATCCGAAATCCTCAGCCATGGTGCACTCGTCGGACAAGCCAATACATCAACTTTCTGCTCGGGCATGGTGTAACTGTCTCCGGGGTAATAAAGCGTTGAGTTGACCATCACTCCGACATTTTGAACAATCGGTATTGACCGGTGAATGACCTGGTGGAGATCTCCATAGAAATCAATCCGAAACGGCCCTATTTCGTAGTGATCGCCGTGGTAAACCGCTTCAACATCTAGGTCAGGTAACTTTTCGGCCACCTCTTTGGTTCCAAGGAATTGCGCTGAAGGAAATTGCTGCCTAATTCTCAGAGCGTGTTCGGGTGATGTGTGGTCATCATGGAGATGGGTGAAGACAACCGCCACAACGTTTTTTAGCTCTGGCAGATTTGAATAGCTCCCAGGATCAACTACCAGCTGAGCATCCGCTTCATCAAGCACCAAAAGAGCATGCTCATATTTGGAGATTCTCATGGCGCTTCCTCAATTCAGGGTCTATCTTTGTCGATATTAGGAGGTGGCGATGAAGCCACTAGGGGTAATCATCAATCCCGCTGCCAATCGCGGTCGAGGAAATCTGGTCGGTGATCGAGCTCTGGCTGAATTCGCCGAGCTAGGAATCCCAACCCGCAACCTCAGCACTAGCTCTGCTCAAGCCGCCAAGGACCTTGCTATCGCCTCGGCTTCTGAACTTTCGGGAGTTGTGGCAATTGGTGGAGATGGCACCAGTCAACTGGGTGTAAACATCGCCATGGAGACTTCTTTACCACTTGGACTGGTGCCGGCGGGCAGTGGAAATGATCAAGTTCGCGAACTTGGCATCGCGCTAAATGATCCCAGTGGAGCTGCCTTCAACATCGCGGAGGGGATAAAGAATCCGCGCAACGTCGATGTTATGCGCGTGGAGACCGACTATCGAAAGTTTTGGTCACTCGGCTCAATCTCCGCCGGCTTTGATGCTCTTTGTGCCGAGCGAGCCAATGGTTTGAGGTGGCCCAAGGGTCCAAACTCCTACGTGGCAGCCATGCTGTTGGAATTGCCAAAATTCAAGCCCATCCAATACCGCCTGGTTGCGGATGGGGTTGAAAGAGACTTCAAGGCGATGCTATGTGGTGTGGCTAACGTGAAGAACTTTGGCGGTGGAATGAAGATTTCTCCGCAATCTGAAATGACCGATGGCGAGCTTGAAGTCTTTATCTTGCACGAAGTTTCAAGACCGATGCTCCTGCAGATTTTCCCCACGGTTTATAGGGGAGAGCACATCCGATATAAAGAAGTCGAGATTTTCAAAGCCAAAGAGATCCGGATTGAAAACGATGGATTTCCAATGACTTGCGATGGTGAAATTATTGGCCCAGCACCATTTAGCGTAAAAATTCACCCTCGTGGCCTTAGGCTGCTCAGCCGATAGATTGCCCAAGTGGGCTATCTGTGGCATGATTTCTAAGTTGCAATTCGGCCCCATCGTTTAGCGGCCTAGGACGCTGCCCTCTCACGGCAGTAGCAGGGGTTCAAATCCCCTTGGGGTCACAAATCTCGCTTCTGATGACAAAATCTCAGAAGCGAGATTTCTTTTTATTGCCACCTTCGCGAATAGCCCGCTGCAACCACTATTAGGACAACCGGTAGCAGTGCCGCTGCGTTCAGTCCAGCAAATCCAAAAATAGTCAAAATGGTTCCCGAAATGGCACCACCGAATGCCCCGGAGAGGCTCATCAGTGAATCACTAAATCCTTGCACCACTGGTTTTTCCTCAGTTGCTAGTTCCTGGCTGAGAAGCGCACTGGCCGCAACAGTCCCTGCAGACCAGCCAAATCCAAGTAAAAATAATCCGGCAGCCACAAAGGAAAAGTTATTTGCGCCAAAGCCAGACACTGCCAGAGAAATAAGAAGAATCAGCTGGCCCAGCAAGATAGTTGGCCTTGCCCCAAATTTATCGCTGATGATTCCAAAGACTGGAGAAAATGCATACATGCCAGCTACGTGGAGCGAAATCGTAAAGCCAACATCCGCCAGCGAGTGTCCCTCAACACTGAGATGAGCGGGAGTCATAGACATTACTGAGACCATCACCATGTGACTTAGCGCAATGCTAACCACCGCAAACGCTGTGATTGGCTTACTTCGTATGATTGAAATTGCTTCTCGGAATTTTCTTTTGCTCACTATCCCGTCGCCATCGGTTATCTCCTGCGCTAGTAGCAGCGGATCAGGCTTTAGTCCAAACCAAAAGAATGCCGTTGAAAGGGTTTGAGCAACAATCGTCAAGACAAATGGACCAGCCAGGTGAGCCAGCCCCAACCCTAAGCCAAGCGACTCCCCGGGAGCAATCAGGTTCGGTCCCACAACTGCACCAAGCGTTGTTGCCCAAACCACAATTGAAATGTCCTTAGCTTTTGGTCGACTAGTTGGAATATCTGCCGCAGCAAACCTGGCTTGCAGGCTGACCGCAGTTGCAGCACCCAGTAAGAAAAGACCAGCCAGCTCCATCGGAAAAGATCTAAAGGTGGCAGCAAGAATCATTCCGATAGCGCCAAAAATCGCCAAGCCTGCACCAGTTGCCAGAGCGTATCTTCGTCCGCGTCTAGCGGCGATGTTTGCAAGTGGGATTGCAACGAAAGCCGAGCCAAGCGTGCTGAGCGTTGCGGCTGCTCCCGACCAAGCAGCTGAACCTGATAACTCAGTGGCCATGATGGCACCAACCGACAAAGTTGACCCAAAACCAAATCCACCCAGTGCTTGCCCAATGGCTAGGGTTCGGACAGTTTTGGCCTGTATTTTGGCGAGTTCTTCCGCCTTGATTGGCTCCACCCGACAAATCTAGTGCTTGCTCTAAACTTGTCTTTCACGCACTCGCGAGGTGATTGAGAATGAGCAAGCCCCTGACCCTGGCTGAAAAGCTTTGGAATGACCACGTAGTGGTCAAGGGTGAAAACGGTGCGCCTGATTTGCTCTACATCGATCTGCATCTGATTCACGAAGTGACCAGCCCGCAAGCATTTGATGGTTTGCGACTAGCCAATCGGGATGTGCGCAGAAAAGATCTGACAATCGCAACCGAAGATCACAACACCCCAACTATTGACATCCATCTACCGATAGCTGAGCCAACCTCTCGGACCCAAGTGCAGGCTCTCAGAAACAACTCCGAAGAGTTCGGTATCCGCATTCATTCCCTGGGGGATAAGAATCAAGGCATTGTTCACGTTGTTGGCCCCCAGTTGGGCCTTACCATGCCCGGTTTGACTGTGGTGTGCGGCGATTCCCACACTTCCACTCATGGGGCCTTTGGTGCGCTGGCCATGGGAATTGGCACCAGCGAAGTTGAGCATGTTTTGGCAACTCAGACCCTGCCATTGAAGCCGTTCAAGACCATGGCAATCAACGTGGAGGGAACATTGCGGCCAGGGGTTACCGCCAAAGACATCATTCTTGCCGTGATTGCAAAGATTTCGACCGGCGGTGGACAAGGTTACGTCCTTGAATACCGTGGCAGTGCCATTCGCTCGCTGTCGATGGAAGGGCGCATGACCATCTGCAACATGTCAATCGAGGCAGGTGCTAGAGCGGGCATGGTGGCACCAGATGACATCACCTTTGAGTATCTCAAGGGGCGTCCGCATGCTCCCCAAGGTGATGACTGGGACTTAGCAATGCAGTATTGGAAGACGCTCAAGACAGATGATGGCGCAAAATTTGATGCAGAGGTCTTCATCGATGCCAACACCTTGGATCCATTTGTGACATGGGGAACTAACCCTGGCCAAGGCGTTTCACTATTAGACAGCGTGCCAGATCCTGCCCGGATGCAAGATGCAGCGGAGCGTGCTGCCGCCGAGCGAGCGCTTGAGTATATGGACCTCAAGCCTGGTACCAAGATGAAGGACATTGCAGTCAACACGGTCTTCCTGGGCTCCTGCACAAATGCTCGAATCGAAGACCTGCGCGCTGCAGCAGCCATCATCAAGGGAAAGAAAAAGGCTGACGGTGTCCGCATGATGGTTGTGCCTGGTTCACAGAAGGTTCGTCTGCAGGCCGAAGAAGAGGGTTTGGACAAGATCTTCAAAGAATTTGGAGCGGAGTGGCGCTTTGCTGGTTGTTCGATGTGTCTTGGAATGAATCCCGATCAGCTTGCTCCGGGTGAGCGGGCCGCCTCAACTTCCAACAGAAACTTTGAGGGTAGACAGGGTAAGGGTGCGCGTACTCACCTGGTATCGCCTCTGGTGGCAGCGGCAACTGCAATTCGAGGCACCCTCTCTGCCCCTTCAGATGTGGAGAACTAATGGAGAGAATTTCAGTTTTCTCGGGAGTTGGTGCTCCGCTGCGGCGAAGTAACGTTGACACTGATCAGATCATTCCTGCTGTTTATCTAAAACGCATCACCAAGACAGGTTTCGAAGACGGTCTTTTTGCACACTGGAGAAATGAACCAGATTTCGTGCTAAACCAGGCGCCGTATAAAAATGCTCAAGTGTTGGTTGCTGGAAGTGACTTTGGCACCGGCTCATCGCGAGAGCACGCTGTTTGGGCTCTACGTGACTACGGATTTAAGGCTGTATTTAGCTCTAAGTTTGCAGACATCTTCCGAGGCAATGCTGGCAAACAGGGGCTAATTGCAGGTGTGATTAGTGAATCTGATACGGAGCTTCTGTGGCAGGCGATGGAGGCCAATCCTGGACTGGAATTGCAGGTTGATTTGCCAGCCCAGGAGGTTAGATTCAGCGACACTGTGGTCTCGTTTGAGATAGACGAATACACTAAGTGGCGGCTGATGGAGGGCCTAGATGACATTGGCATCACCCTTCAAAATGAAGCTGCCATAGCCGCCTATGAGGCCAGAAGAGAGTCGTGGAGACCCACTACCCTCCCTGCCAAAGGAGTTTGATTGAGCCAAATCACCATCAAGGGTGGCAAGCCGCTGAGGGGGCAGGTTGACCTCAAGGGAGCCAAGAACCTGGTGACCAAGGCGATGGTTGCATCGCTACTCGGCGAGACTCCCAGCCGATTACTGGACGTTCCGCACATCTCAGATGTTGAGGTTGTTTCCAATCTGCTGAACTTGCATGGTGTTTCCATTACCCATGACGAAAAGACCGGCGACATGCTGCTCGATCCTTCCAATGTTGAGCAGGCACGAATGGTTGACATTGATGCCTTTGCAGGCTCCTCCAGAATTCCAATTTTGTTCTGCGGCCCACTTCTACACCGACTCGGTGAAGCTTTCATTCCAGGTTTAGGCGGCTGCGAAATTGGTTCGCGACCCGTGGATTTTCATTTTGATGTTTTGAGAGATTTTGGTGCGGTAATTGAAAAGTTGCCGGGCGGCACCAGACTGAGCGCACCAAACGGGCTGCGGGGAACCAAAATTACCCTTCCTTATCCTTCGGTTGGCGCAACCGAGCAGGTTCTGCTCACAGCGACCACGGCTGAGGGGAAAACAGAGCTGACAGGTGCTGCCATTGAGCCTGAGATTATTGATCTAATTTCCATTCTTCAAAAGATGGGCGCAATCATCTCTGTCGACACTGACCGCACCATTCGAATCGAAGGGGTCAAGGAGCTAAAAGGCTTTACTCATCGGGCGATTATGGATCGTAATGAAGCAGCGTCCTGGGCAGCTGCGGCGCTCGCAACTGGCGGAGATATTTTTGTCGCCGGCGCAAATCAGGTTGACATGATGACCTTCCTAAATGTCTTTAGGAAAGTCGGCGGTCAATTTGAAATTCAAGAAAAGGGCATTCGCTTTTATCACCCCGGCTCAGAGCTTCAACCGGTCGTTATCGAGACCGATGTCCACCCTGGCTTCATGACTGACTGGCAGCAGCCGCTGGTGGTTGCGCTAACTCAAGCTAACGGTTTATCCATCGTTCACGAAACCGTCTATGAGCAAAGATTTGGCTTTACCGAGGCACTTAGAAAGATGGGTGCAAATATTCAGATTTACCGTGAATGCTTGGGAGGTCACCCTTGCCGTTTTGGACAGCGCAACTTCAATCACTCAGCGGTTGTATCAGGACCAACTGAACTGGTTGGCGCTGACATTGTGGTTCCGGACCTTCGAGGAGGTTTTTCGCACGTCGTAGCAGCGCTGGCTGCCAAGGGAACTTCCAAAGTGAGCAATGTTCAACTCATCTCTCGTGGTTACGAAAAGTTCCTGAACAAGCTTGAGGACCTAGGCGCAGACTTCGAGTTCGAGGCCTAACAGTGTCTGAGTTAGCAGTGCCAAAAGTCCCCAAACGGGAAAATAACCTGCTTTTTGTCTTGGTAGCCGCAGTCTTGGCACCGCTTCTTCGTCTGACCATGCGCATAAAGACCGAAGGAGTGGAGAAACTTCCAAAGGGCGGCTATGTCTTGGTTGGTAATCACCTGAGCTATTTAGATCCGCTTGCTTTTGCATACTCGGTCTATCTGCACATGAAGAGAGTTCCCCATTACCTGGCAAAGGCTTCTCTATTTAAGGTTCCGATTCTTGGCTTTTTGCTACCCAAGGTCGGACAGATTCCTGTTTTTAGAAGTGGCAAGTCGAACGAAGAGCCGCTTCGGGCCGCCAAAGAATTCGTTCGGGCTGGTCAAGTAGTGGTTGTGTTTCCTGAGGGGACGCTAACCAGGGATCCGGATTTGTGGCCAATGCGTGGCAAAACAGGTGCCATCCGCATGGCGGCAGAACTGGGCGTGCCAATCGTGCCAGCCGCGCACTGGGGAGTTCACAAGGTCTTAGGAAATTACAATCTAAAGTTCAGACCCAATCCTTTTCATCTTGTTCGAGTAAAAATTGGCGATCCGATCTACCTTGACATAGGAACCAATCCGACCATCGAGCAGGTCAATGATGCAACTGGCAAGGTTATGAAAACCATTGCCTCGTTAGTTGGTCAGATGCGCGGAGAAACACCACCTGCCAAACTTTGGGATCCAGCTGAACACGAACAAGACGAGACCGGCAATTTCAGGAAACCGAAATGACCATCGATGCTTCAGTTGAAGAAAGTAGTTCAGCTGGCAGAATGAGCCCAAAGTTTGTAGCGAGTTTGGCTAATGGGCCAGATAGCTGTGAGGTGGGAAATTGATCAAGCTCGCGCTAATTTACGGCGGTGCATCACCGGAACACTCTGTTTCCTGTGTCAGTGCGCTGGGTGTTTATTCGGCAATAGATAAGAAAAAGTATGAGGTTGTCCCTATCGGCATCACACCGACCGGACGTTTCGTTCTACACAACATTGATTCGCACTGGAAATTGACTGATTACCCGAAGGTGAGCGAAGCCTCACCCGAGGTCATAATGCCGATTGGCGGAGGAGAGCTAAAGCTCGTCAGCGGTGAATCACTTGGGGAAATAGACATCGCATTTCCAGTTTTACACGGTGTCAACGGCGAAGATGGAACCATCCAAGGGCTACTCCAACTTTGCGGAATTAAGTATGTCGGAAATGGTGTTTTAGCTTCGGCGCTGGCCATGGACAAGGTTTACTCCAAGCGGATTTTTCGTCAGGCTGGCCTCGCGGTGGCTGAGGAAATGGTTATCGATAGGCAGTCTTGGAACTTGGATTCGGCAAAACTACTCGCCAAAGCGGAGGCCTATATTTCCCCAGCTTGCTTTGTAAAGCCCGCAAGGTCTGGATCTTCGGTTGGAGTCACCAAGGTGAAGGAAAAAGCAGCACTGCGAGCAGCAATCGAGGGTGCTTTTGAATTCGACGACAAGATTTTGGTCGAGAAGCAGGTAGTTGGTAGAGAAGTTGAGTGTTCCGTTCTGGAACGCGCAGATGGATCTCTCCAGGTTTCCCTAGCTGGCGAAATCAAGCTTCACGGAAGTGAGTTTTATGACTACCAGGCAAAATACATCGATAATTCAGCCGAACTATTGGTGCCAACCAACATCAGTCAAGATCAGCTAAAGCAAATGCATGATGCCGCAATCACTGCATTTCGGGCGATTGGCTGTTCAGGCCTAGCTCGGACCGATTTCTTTCTTACCGAAAAAGGATTCGTAATTACTGAAATTAATACGATGCCGGGCTTCACACCAATTTCAATGTATCCATCATTACTAAAAGCATCGGGTGTTACTTACTCTGAGTTAGTCGAGACCCTGATTCAGACCGGATTGGTAACTCAGCGCTAATTGCTGATTGAAGTGCAGCGTTTCGACTGGTCAATTACCCCAATCGCTGCTTCCAAGCTTTCGAGGGTTGTAACTCCGGATGCCACATCTGAATCCACTACAACTTCTACCGCTGGGTCGGTTGCGTAAGAAATAAACCGATAGCTGGGTGCTTGTGAGTCATCTACCAGCCAGTCAAAGTTGCCGGCTGTAACACAGGGCAGATCTGAAATTGTCACTTGCGGTAGTCCACAGCGCAGCAAAACCGCTGCTGGATTGCCCCACGCCGAGGTTGACTGAGAGTTTGTCAATCGCTTTTCATGCTCGCCCAGCACATCTGGTAAACGAACCATAACTTCAGCACAGGCTGGGTTGTTGGCATCTTCTGCCGCCTCTAGATTCACGGTTGCAGTGCAACCGCTGAGTAGGAGAATAGAAAAAACAAGCAATATTCGCATCGGGTTAAGGCTAGCGTTGTCTGGTGGAGTATGAGGGCAAAACTGTCTTTGAAGTAGGCGAAAAAAGCGCACTGGCGCAAACGCTTCGTCACTTCAAGCCAGTGGAATCGACAATCATTGGATCCGGAGATGATTCTGCCGTAATCGGCCTCAGCTCAAATCAATTTGTGGTCACCACCGACTCGATGGTTGAGGGCCGTGACTTTCGTTCAGACTTTTCAACGGGATATGACATTGGCTACAAAGCCGCAGCAACCAATCTTTCGGATGTGGCGGCTATGGGTGCCCAGCCGATTTCACTCGTTGTCGCCCTGCTGATTACACGCGAAACTAAATTGAGTTGGTTAGAAGATTTTGCTAAGGGACTGCAAGCTGCGCTGGACGAGCTGGCTCCCAGCGCAGCGGTGGTAGGTGGGGACCTAGCTCTTGCCGATCAAATAGTTGTTGCAGTCACCGCGCACGGAGATTTGCAAACTCAAAAGCCAATCCTGCGTTCTGGCGCTCAGCCTGGTGATGTTTTGGCGGTGGCAGGAACTCTCGGCAAAGCGGCAGCAGGCCTGTCTTTACTGCTGCACGATGACAAGTCGCTAGCTGCCAGCTATCCGGAATTGGTTGCAGTTCAACTCAGACCAAAGCCCCCGATTTCTTTAGCAGTTGGTTCAACAGCTAAGTCGATGCTGGACATTTCAGATTCGCTTGCCCTTGATGCCAATCGTTTAGCTGCAGCATCTAATGTTTTGCTGCGAATTAACCGCCTCGACTTGCATGGATACTCTGCGGTTTTGGAACAGGCTGCGCAGTCAATTAGTGCTAGAGATGACAAAACCGTTGATCCTCTGGATTGGGTTTTGTATGGGGGAGAAGATCATGGTTTTCTTGCCACCTTCTCGCCGGACTCAGTGCCGATGGGATTTAGAAAAATTGGTGTAGTCGAAGTGGGCAGTGGTGTCTATCTTGACTCCGAGCCGCTAGCTCCCAAAGGTTGGGACTCGGTTAGCTCTTAGGCGTGCAAGTCGGAGTTGAGCGAAATACCAACCCCATCGCGAGCAATTGCCTCGACAGCACCTGATTGGCTATTTCTTCTAAATAACAACCCAGGCATACCGCTGAGTTCGCTGGCTCTAACAATTTGAGATCTGTCATCAACAATGAGTTTTACCTTGGTGCCAGCGGTTAGATAAAGTCCCGCTTCAACTACTGAGTCGTCGCCAATAGAAATACCAACCCCAGAGTTGGCTCCGAGCAGAGCCCTTTCGCCAATTTTCACCTTGTGTTTGCCCCCACCGGAGAGGGTTCCCATGATTGAGGCACCACCTCCAATGTCGGAACCATCACCAATTACCACCCCTTGAGACACTCGTCCCTCAATCATTGAGGTTCCCAGAGTTCCAGCATTGAAGTTGACAAAACCCTCGTGCATGATGGTTGTGCCTGGTGACAAGTGAGCACCGAGACGAACTCGACTTGTATCGGCGATCCGAACTTTAGTTGGCGTCACGTAGTCAATCAGCCTTGGGAATTTATCCAGTGAATGGGCAGCAACGCCTTCTTTCCTAAACTCAAGTGCTTTGCGCTGATAAACCTCTGGCAAGACAGGTCCTCGGTTGGTGAAGATAACTATTGGCAAATTAGGTAAGAGGCCTTCGAGATTAATGGAGTTTGGTTTGACTAATAAATGTGACAAAAGGTGAAGTCGCAAATAAGCATCGGCAGTTGAGGTAACCGGCAGTGATAGCTCAACTTCGTGTCTGATTACTTCGGTTCTGACCTCTCGAAGCGAATCTTCGCCCGCCACCAGATCTAATTCCTTGGGCGGAAACCACTGCAGGTCTGACTGTGGGGCCGGTCCCAGACTCGGAGCCGGATACCAAACATCCAACACCGTGCCATCGCTAGCAATAGTTGCCAGCCCGTGCCCCCAGGCACTGTCATTTAGAAAGCCACTCATCGCAACCAGAATACAGGTAGCCTTTTGGGCATGAGTGCCATCGATCTAAGCAAGAACCTGGTCGAGTTGACCTTGGACCTTTGCAACATTGAGTCGGTGTCGGGCTCAGAAAAGCCACTGGCAGATGAAATTGAAAGAAGCCTGGCTCTTCCTCACTTGACTTTGATTCGCGATGGCAATGCCGTGGTTGCCAGCACCAATAATGGAAAAGCGCGGGTTGTGATTGCCGGCCACATCGACACTGTTCCTGTTGCCAATAACTTGCCAGCTCAGCTTCACCACTTTGAACGCGAGCAGGTTATTTTGGGTCGCGGGTCTGTGGACATGAAGGGCGGTATCGCGGTGATGCTCAAGCTAGCCAGCGAACTGGTAGATCCTAAGTATGACGTCACTTGGATTTTTTATGACAATGAAGAAGTCGACAGCGCCAAAAATGGTCTGGGACGACTTGCAAGAAACCACCCGGAAGTTCTGCAGGGCGATTTCGCAGTGCTCTGCGAGCCAACCTCTGCTTTGGTGGAGGGTGGCTGCAACGGAACGCTCAGGGCATTGATCAGAACCCAAGGTGTCAAGGCTCATTCTGCTCGGCCTTGGATGGGCGAAAATGCCATCCACAAAGCAGCCCCAATACTTGAAATTCTCTCCGCCTTTCAACCTCAGACAATTGCTGTGGATGGTCTGGAGTATCGAGAGAGCCTAAATGCGGTTTCGATCAAGGCAGGAATAGCGGGCAATGTAATTCCTGATCTGTGCGAGGTGGAAATCAATTACAGGTTTGCACCAAGTAAGACTCCCGATTCTGCAAAAGCGGAAATCGAAGCAATTTTCCAAGGCTTTGAAATCGAGTTTGTTGACATCGCAGCTGGCGCTCGGCCAGGCTTGGACACGGAGCTGGCGAAGCAATTTCTCAGCGCCACCGCAGCCACAGCTCGGCCCAAGTATGGCTGGACAGATGTCGCCCGCTTTTCAGCACTGGGAATCCCAGCCGTCAACTATGGTCCAGGAGATCCTTCGCTGGCTCATGCTGATAATGAGAATTTGCCAGTTGGACACCTATTTGATGTTGAAAAGGGCCTCCGCAGCTGGCTTTCTGTCTAGGGTGGGTTGGCTAAGCCAGCGGAATCTGGGATAATTGTGGTTTCGATAAATCCCAAGGAGAGCTATCTCATGGCAGCTATGAAGCCACGCACCGGTGATGGTCCGATGGAGGCCGAGCGCGAGCCCAGGGGTCTGATTGTGTTGCGGGTTCCACTCGAGGGCGGCGGTCGCCTAGTGGTGTCTGTCAACGAAGAAGAGGCCAAGCAATTGCACAAAGTGCTCGCTGGCGTCATCAAAAAATAGCTATCGCCTATTTGCAATCAGTAGGCCATCGCCTACCAGTGAAATAGAAACTAAGAAATCTTCACTATCAGCTAGCGCTTGCATGGCGGAGCGAATGCCCGATGTTTCCTCATCGCGCAGGGTGGGGTTTGGAACTCTGTCTCGCCAGAGCGCATGGGCGATTACCAGGCTGCCACCAGGTTTGGTCAGACCAATTGCCAATGGTAAAACTGCAGCCAGATCAACTGGATTGAGATCTAGAAAAACAAGGTCATAGGCCGCTTCTGCCATGTTTGCCAGAACTGATTGCGCCTTGCCTGAAATTACTCGAATACGTGAGCTGGCAATTTCAGCGCGCTTGAAGTTTTCTCTGGCAGCTAGTTGATACTCAGGCTCTGAGTCAATGGTTGTCAGAACAGAGTCATTCGAGGCTGAGAGTAACCAAAGGCCTGAAACACCAGCTCCGGTTCCAACCTCGACAATTGATTTGGCCTTACTCAAACCGGCAATTACCGCCAGCTGATTGCCAGTTGCTTCTGTGATCGACTCAACCCCCAGTTCATTAGCGCTACGGCGAGCTGCCCGAATTTCAGCCGGCTCACTGGCGAAATCTTCGGCAAATTTCCAGCTGGTAATTTTGTCAATCATCTTGGGCACCAGCTTAGGTTTGAATCTGGAAAAACCTAGGTATTCAGCGGGCTAAACTCTAAGTATGTTCGGTCTGAGTGCGGAAAAGCTTTTACTGCTTGCCTTACTGGCCGTGCTCATAATTGGTCCTGAGCGCCTTCCCTATTACGCCAAGCAAATGGGGGAGTGGGTAAAAAAGGGCAAACGCATGATCGATAACGCCCAAGTTCAGATGAAGCAAGAACTCGGTGACGGGTTTGAAGACTTGGATTGGAAGAAGCTAGACCCCAGGCAGTATGACCCTAGGCGAATAGTGCGGGAAGCGCTGATGGAAGAAAGGCGCCGACCAACCGTTGCCGATACTTTGAACAGAGCAAAACCACCGCAGAAAAAACTGGAGCTGGGTGAAACCCCGCCGTTTGATCTGGAATCGACCTAGAACTTACCCATCCACTTGGCAAGCTTTGTCATCAGCGGAGCCATCTTGCGGTAATCCTTAGCCCTGCTCGGAAGACCAATTGGTAATTTATTGGCAACTCCGATTGTGCGGTTTTCGGTGAAGCGAAGCAGACCACCAGGGCCGCTTCTTCGATTCATTCCGCTTTGCTTCATTCCGCCCATCGGCGCAGCCATGGTTGCCATGGAGGCTCGATAGCCCTCATTGATGTTCACCGAACCCGCCATAAGTCGTGAAGCAATCTTCAATGCTTGCTTGGGATCTCCAATTACCGCTGCATTTAGGCCGTATTCGGTTGCATTTGCCAGCTCGATTGCCTCATCCAAGGAGTCATATCCGACCAATGCGATGACGGGTCCGAAAACTTCCTTGTGAAGGATTTCTGCGCCGTGCGGAATATCTGCCAAGACAGTTGGTGCGTAGAAGTTTGGTCCAATCTCAGGCAGTGCCTTGCCACCTGTGACCAGTCTTGCGCCTTCGGATTGAGCGCGATCGACGAAACCAGAAACACGCTCGAGTTGTGCCTTGGAACTAAGCGCTCCCAAATCGAAGTCAAATTTGTTTGAGGCACCAACCTTTAGGGTTTCGACTCGCTGCTTTAGGATCTGCTCGAACTCTTTGAGGGCATGGTTTGGAACGTAGAGTCTCTCAATTGAAACGCAGAGCTGACCGGCATTACCAAAGGCACTGGCGATGGCCATTTCGGCTGCCTCAGCCAAGTTCGCACCCGGCATCACAATCATTGGGTTTTTCCCGCCGAGTTCAAGTGAATAACCAATCAAGCGACTGGCTGCTCGCTGGGCAACCAAACGTCCGGTTGCCGTGGAACCGGTGAAAGCTAGATAGTCAGCATTGTCGGTCACGGCATTACCAACCTCCGCTGGGTCTCCATGCACCACCTGCCAAACATCTTCTGGAACTCCAGCTCGCACAGCTAGATCGCGGGACATGGTGACAGTCTTAGCGGTCTGGTTGTCTGCCTTTTGGACCACCGAGTTTCCGGCCAGTAGTGCCGGGATGACATCCATCATTGTGAGTGCAAGCGGGTAATTCCAAGGTGTAATGATGCCGACGACGCCTACTGGCGCTGGTTCGGTATAGGCGGTAATTAGCAGTGGTACACCACCGCGCACTTTTTTACGCTTGAGAAGTTTTGGTGTGACCTTGGCGTAGTAGGAAATCGCTGCTAGCGCTCCAGTTATTTCTTCAAAGGCGTGCATTCTGGACTTGCCAGTTTCCCTCTGCAGCACGTCCATCAGTTCTTCCTGGTTGGCAATTAGAACATCAACCAGTTTGTGAGCAATTTTGGATCGGGCAGCAGGTCCTATTTGATTCCAGGCGGGTTGAGCCTCGCGACCCGCTTGGAACTTCAGTGCCACATCAGTGGCTGAGTGGGACTGAATGTCGTGAAGTTTTTGACCGGTTAGTGGATCGACGATGGCAATAGTTTGCATACATTCCTAAATCGGATTAAGCCCTAGTTTCTTCCCGCTCAGTCCCCTTGGTTGTTGACTTAGGAACTTAGCAATTTCAACAATAGCCCTGGCAGCGGGGTCTGTGGCATCGGCGCTCACCACCGGGGCGGCCGCGTCAGCGGTTTTCCGCAGAGAGGTGCTGATTGGAATCTGTCCAAGCAGGGGAACCTGGCTTCCACTCAGCTCTGAAAGCCTCTCCGCGACGGCTTGGCCACCACCTTCGCCAAACAGATACTCTCGCCCGCTAGCAGAGTCGTAGTAGCTCATGTTTTCAATTACACCCAAAATCCCTTGGCCAGTCATCAAGCCAATGGCGCCGGAGCGTTCAGCGATTGTCGCGGCAGACGCTTGCGGAGTCGTGATTACTAGCGACTGAGCATTTGGAAGAAGTTGCCCCAGACTGATCGCAACGTCACCGGTGCCCGGGGGAAGGTCCACCAACAGGTAATCCAAATCTCCCCAGTAAACATCGGTTAGAAATTGCTCCACTGCCCGATGCAGCATTGGTCCGC
>JACCED010577414.1_pt1 | contig 44541 bp, 44 predicted proteins | sample 7455021 | NCBI WGS metagenome assembly JACCED01 (sample SAMN15323456, study PRJNA562643) | freshwater metagenome | isolation source: river surface water | place: USA:Blue River Watershed | collected 2017-08-19
CGCCGATGATGAGCTCGCGCTGGCCGCGGCCGATCGGGATCATGGCGTCGATGGCCATGATGCCGGTCTGCATCGGCTGGTCGACGGACTTGCGGGGCATGATGCCCGGGGCGATCTTCTCGACGGGGTAGCGTTCCGTGGACTGGATCGGGCCCTTGCCGTCGACGGGATTGCCGAGCGCGTCGACGACGCGGCCGAGCAGGCCCTTGCCGACGGGGACGGAGAGCAGGCGGCCGGTGGTCTTGGCCTCCATGCCTTCCTTGAGGCGGGAGATGTCGCCCATGACGACGCAGCCGACGGTGTCCTCGGCCAGGTTGAGGGCGACGCCCTGCAGGCCTCCGGGGAACTCGACCATCTCGTTCATCATCACGCCGGAGAGGCCGTCGATGGCGGCGACGCCGTCCGCGAGGGAGACGATGGTGCCGACGTTGGACTTGCCGGCGCGGGCGTCGAGCCCGGCGATGGCCTTCTGGATCTGTTCGATCGCGTTGCTCATGTTATGTTCGGTAGATTGGGTGGGGTAAGGTTCAGGCGGAGAGGGAGCGGGCGAGCGCGTCGAGGCGCGCGGCGGCGGAAAGGTCGGTGACGTCGTCGCCCACGCGGACGCGGAAGCCGGCGATCAGGGCGTCGTTGCGACGGGCGGCGGCGCGCACGGGACGGCCGAGCGCGCGGCTGAAGTGGGCGGCCACGGCGGCGGCCTGTTCGGAGGAAAGAGGACCGGCGTGCTCGATGCGGGCCTCGCCGCGGGCGAGCTCGCGGCGGACGGCGGCGAGGTAGGAGCGCAGGAGCGGACGGAGCGCGTGCGCGGGGCGCGAGGACGTGAGGGCGGAGAGGACCGCGCCGACGCGCTCGGGGGAGACGGCTCCTCCCTCCAGGGAGAGGGCGAGGAGTCGCTTGGCTTCGGCTCGGGCGGAGACGGGCATCGGGATCAGCGGGCGAGCTCCTTGACGGCGGCCTCGTTGAGGCGGGCGCGCTGGGCGTCGTCAAGGGTCTGGCCGAGCACCTTGCCGGAGGCGTCGACGACGAGACGGGCGAGCTCGCCACGGACCTCGTTGAGCATGCGGACGCGGTCGGACTCGAGCGCGGCCTGCCCCTTGCGGAGGACTTCGGCGGCGGCGGCGGCGGCCTCGGACTTCGCGGCCTCGACGGTGCGGGCGGCGGAGGCGCGGGCCTCGGCGAGGACGCGGGCGGCCTCGTCGGAAGCGGCGTTGAGCTTGGCATCGGCGGCCTTCTGGGCCTCGGCGAGGCGCTGCTCGGCGGCCTTCGCGTCGGCGAGGCCCTGGGCGATGAGGCGGTTGCGCTCCTCCATCTGGCCGAGGGCCGGACGGATCGCGAAGCGGTAGAGGACGAAGGCCAGCAGGGCGAAGTTGACGAGCTGGGGGATGAGGTGATGGCGGTCGACGCCGAAGCGGCCGAAGAGCTCGACGATGCCGGCCGCCGGATTGGCGGACTGCTCGGCGGCGGCGAGGAGGAAGAGTTGCGTCATGGTCGTCAGTTGGTGGTCAGCGCTGTGAGAAAGGGGAGGCGGCGGGCCCCTCGCGGGGCCGCGCCGCCCTTGGGTTCAGTTCGCGAGGAAGATCGCGTAGAACGCGACGGCTTCGGCGAGAGCCATGCCCAGGATGGACTGGACGAGGATCTTGCCCGAGGCCTCGGGATTGCGACCCACGGACTCAACGGCCTTGGCTCCGACGAGACCGACGCCGATGGCGGCGGCGAGGCAGCCGGCGGCGGCAGGCAGTGAACCGGTGATTTGAGCGATGATCATGTTTGTTTTGCGTGTTGTTCTCGACGCGCCGCCCGGGGAAGTCCCGGCAGGTCACGCGCCTCGAAAGTTCAGTGGGCGTGGCCCTCCTCGTCGTGGTGGCCGCCCTCGTGGTTGCAGATCAGGCCGATGTAGACGGCCGAGAGCAGGGTGAAGACGAAGGCCTGGATGAGGCCGACGAGCACCTCGAGCAGGCCGGCGGCGGCGGGCACGACGTAAGGCATCAGGCCGCCGAGGGAGTGGATGAGGTTCTCGCCGCCGAAGACGTTGCCGTACAGACGGAACGAGAGGGAGATGATGCGGAAGAGGATGGAGACGATCTCGATGCAGCCGACGCCGAGGAAGATGAAGCTGAGCAGGAGCCACATCGGGAGGCCGATCTCCTTCTTGTCGGCCTTGTTGCCGAACAGGTCGAACACGAGCACTTTGATGCCGGCGTAGCGGATGACGTAATAAGTCCAGGCGGCGAAGGAGACGAGGGACAGCGCGAGCGTGGTGTTGAGGTCGGAATTGGCCGGGCGGATGGCGTCCTCCCAATGGCCGCCATGGAGATACTTGACGGTGCCGACGCCGGGCAGCAGGCCGCTCCAGTTCATCAGGAGGATGAAGATGAAGAAGCCGCACAGCAGCGGGAAGACGCGGCCGATCATGTGCTTGCCGACGATGGGCTCGAGGGAGTCGCGCAGGCCCTGGGCCAGGGACTCGAGGACGGACTGCCCTTTGCCGGGGATGAGGCGGGGGGTGCCGACGGTGAGGCGGACGCCGACGATGATGAGGATGGCCACCAGCCAGGTGGTCAGGATGGAATTGGAGATGTCGAACCCTCCGATCTGGAACAGGTCGGTCGCGGTGGATTTTACCCCTTCGGAAGCGGCCAGCAGAAAGCTCGGAACGGCACTTAGCACTGGAAGGAGGCTGGGCATCGAAGAAACAGGGTTCTGGTCAACATACTGCCCCGATACAGGTCAACACCTGCCCCAAATGGGCTCAGGGAGTAAGCCCCCGACCCCACCCTTCATTAGAAACCCTTATTTGAACGCTCAGGGGGCGAGGCGCTGGATCGTCCAGCCGCCGTCCGCCTTCCTGGTATAGAGGAAGCGGTCATGCAGGCGATTGGTACGACCCTGCCAGAACTCAAAAGTCTGGGGAAGCAGTCGGTATCCGCCCCAGTTGGCCGGTTTGGGCACCTTGCCTTCAGGATGCCGGGCCTTGAGCTCGGCCAAACGGGTCTCGAGGAACTGCCGATCCGGTATCACCTGGCTCTGCTCCGAAACCAAGGCTCCGAGCTGACTGCCATAAGGCCTGCGGGCAAAATAGGCGATGGATTCATCTTCGCTAGTCCTTGTCACAGAACCGCTTATGTGAATCTGACGCTCCAGGGCAAACCATGGGAAAAGCAGGGTCGCCCGGCTGTCCTTGGCGAGGTGGGCCCCCTTGCGGCTGCCGTAGTTGGTGAAAAAACAAAGTCCGGCCGGATCGGCAGCCTTGAGCAATACGGTGCGGGAGGATGGGGCTCCTTTTTCATCCGTGGTGGACAGCACCATCGCGTTGGGCTCCACGATGCCGGCGTCCTTGGCCTGGGAGAACCAGTGACGGAACTGCTCGAGCGGGTCGTCATGGAGCTCGTGCCGGTCGAGTCCATGGTCGGCGTATTCTTTGCGCAGTTCCGCGAGGTCCATCGGAGACCACGCTATTCGGCCGCGGTCCGCAGGCAAGTCCGACCGCCCTTCCCTCTCGCCACTCGGCCGGGCCGGGGCAGTGTGGCGGCGTGAACCTGGTCCTGATCTCCGAGTCCGAGGCGACGACGGGCATCGCGGCGGAAGATCCGCGGGCCGCGCACCTCGTCGGCACGGTCGGCGTGCGACCCGGCACGAGCTTCCACGTGGGCGTCGAGAACGGCCTGCGCGGACTGGCGAAGGTCTCGGAATGCTCGCCGACGCTCCGGTTCACGGTGACCTGGGAGAAGGAGCGCCAGCGCGCGCTGCCGCTGACCGTGCTCGTCGGCCTGCCGCGTCCGCAGACGGCGCGCAAGGTGCTGCACGACCTCGCCAGCCTCGGCGCGGCGGAGATCGTCTTCTTCGTGCCCGAGAAGGGCGACCCGGCCTACGGCGCGAGCTCGCTTTGGCGCGACGGCGAGTGGCGCGAGCAGCTCCGCAAGGGCGCGGAGCAGGCCTGCTCGACGCTGATTCCACGGACGTCGCGGCACGACTCCCTGGCGGAGGCCCTCGGCGCGCTCGCGCCGGGCGGACTGCGCGTGGCCCTCGATCCCTATGAGGCCGAAGGGCCGCTCTCCGCCGCCGCCGCGAACCTCGCGTCGGCGACGCTCGCCGTCGGGCCGGAGCGGGGCTGGTCCGACTCCGAACGCCGGGCGCTGCGTGTGGCCGGGTTCTCCCTGCGCCACCTCGGCGACCGCGTGCTCCGCGTCGAGGCGGCGACCCTCGCGGGCGGCGCGCTGCTGCTGGCCTCGCTCGGAGCGTGGCGCGAGCACCGGCCGCTGACCGGCTGATCAGGCCCGGGAGAGCACGTGGGCCGAGGGCTGTCCGCGGCCCTTGCCGATGACCTTGCGGAGCCGCCAGCCCGCGGGCACGGGCACTTCGGTGCCGCCGGGCGCCTCGAGCACCACGCGCGCGTCGTCCCCTTCGGCGGCGGCGGCGCAGGCCGCGGCGGCGATCTCGGCGCCGCGCACGCCCCAGAGTTCCCAGGGCGGATCGGCGAAGACCAGGTCATGGACGTCCGCGCGCGGTCGCGTGGCGTCCGCCTGCTCGACCGTGAGCGGCAGCGCCTCCAGCCCCATCGATTTCGCCACCGCCGCCGCGTTGGCCGCGAGCTCGGCGCCGGCGCGGACGTCGACGCAGACGGCGGAAGCGGCCCCGCGGCTGAGGGCTTCGAGCGCGTAGGCGCCCGTGCCCGCGAAAAGGTCGAGCACGCGCGCGCCGGGCACGAAGGCCGCCAGCGAGCTGAACACCGCCTCGCGGAGGTAGTCCGTGGCGGGCCTCACGCCGCCCTTGGTGGGCACGCGGAGCTGAATGCCGCGGGCTCGGCCTCCGGTGACGCGCATGGCAGCCATTTCGCCGCGGCCCGCGGGACGGTCAACGGCGTTCGGCGCCCAGACGCTGTCGGGCGGGAGACCAGCAGGCCGTGCGGCCGCCGACCGTCCCGCGCTCGAGCGGGCGACGTGAGCGCGGACAAGTCCCGCCGTCCTCCCAGCGGTGGTTGAACAGCCAGGAGTCGGGCGGGTCCGACCAGTCCTCGCCGATCACCCGGAGCGCGTCGGCGCAGACCTCGCGCAGCACGGCGTGGAGCCGGCGCACCGAGGCCGGACCGAAGTCGCCGGCCCGCGCGCGCGGATGGAAGCCCGCGCGCCAGAGCGCCTCGTCCGCCATCCAGTTGCCCACGCCCGGGAAACGTTCCTGCATGAGCAGCACCGACTTGATGGGGGAACGGGCGCGGCGGCGCAGGAAGCCGGCCACCGCCTCGACCGTGAAGGCGTCCGAGAGCACCGCGGGCGCGATCGCGCTCCACCATTCCGGCTCGCCTGGACCGGTCCAGAGGCGCACCCGTCCGAACTGCCGCGGATCGGCGAAGACCAGGCGCCGCCCGCCGGACATCAGCAGGGAGAGCGCCTCGTGCGGCGGACGGTCGTCCGCGCCGACGCAGTCCGTGCGGCCCGTCATCCCGAGGTGGACGCCGAGCCAGACCCCTCCCTCGAAACGGAAGGCCATCTGCTTGGCCGCGGCCAGCGTGGCGCGGAGCCGACGCCCCTCCAACGCCCGCCGGAGCGCGGCGAGGGGAAGGCCGCGCGTCGGCCGCGTCGGCCGCGGCACGCGCACCTCGGCGACGCGGCGGCCCACGCCGGGCTCCCAGCGCTTCCTGAAATATTCCACTTCGGCCAGCTCGGGCATGCGGCCAATGGAAGCGCGACGAAGCGGATGGCAAGCGCGCCGCGCGCCCTTTCTCGCTGGTCAACGCCCCCGGCGGGGCTTCACTCGTCCCATGCATTCCGCCAGCCCGGACCGCTACGCCAACCCGGCCTTCCAGGCGCGGTGCGGACGCTCGGGCCTGCACCTCCCCCGCGTGGCGCTGGGACTCTGGCACAACTTCGGCAGCGTCGACGACTACGGGAACGCCCGGGCGATCGCGCTGCGCGCCTTCGACCTCGGCGTGACCCACTTCGACCTCGCCAACAACTACGGCCCCGCGCCCGGCAGCGCCGAGGAGAACTTCGGCCGCATGCTGCGCGAGGACCTCGGCGCCTACCGCGACGAGATCATCGTCTCCACCAAGGCCGGCTACACCATGTGGCCCGGGCCCCACGGCGACTTCGGCTCCCGCAAGTACCTCCTCGCCTCGCTCGACCAGTCGCTGAAGCGCCTCGGCCTCCCCTACGTCGACGTCTTCTACACCCACCGCCGCGATCCCCACACGCCGATGGAGGAGACCCTCGGCGCCGTGGCGCACGCCGTGCGCTCCGGCCGCGCGCTCTACGCCGGCGTCTCCAACTACGGACCCGAGGACACCCGCCGGGCCTGCGCCATCCTGCGCGACCTCGGCGCCCCCTGCGTCGTGCACCAGCCCAAGTACAGCCTCTTCGAGCGCACGCCCGAGCAGGGCCTGCTCGACGTGCTCGGGGCCGAAGGCGTCGGCTGCGCCGTGTTCTCCCCGCTCGCGCAGGGCCTGCTGACCGACCGCTACCTGCGCGGCATCCCGGCCGACGCGCGCGCCGGCAAGGCGCACGGCTACCTGCGTCCCGAACAGGTCGACGAGGCCCGGCTGCGGAAAGTCCGCGCGCTCGCCGCGATCGCCGAGGAACGCGGACAGCCGCTGGCCTCGATGGCGATCGCCTGGGTCCTGCGCGACCGCCGGGTGACGAGCGCCATCATCGGCGCGAGCAAGGTCGCGCAGCTCGAGCAGTGCGTCGCCGCGGCGTCCTCCGCGCCCTTCACCTCCGAGGAGCTGCGCCGCATCGAGGCGGCGCTCGCCGCCTGAGACCATGAGCGCCCCCCTGCCCTTCAAGATCAGCGTCCTGGTCTTCCTGCGTGACGCCGCGGGACGGCTGCTGATGATGCGCCGCAACAAGGCGCCCAACCTCGGGCGCTGGAGCCCCGTGGGGGGCAAGCTGGAGACGGCCCTGGGGGAGTCGCCCTTCGAGTGCGCCGTGCGCGAGACGGCCGAGGAGACCGGCTTCGCGATCGCCGCCGCGGACCTGCACCTCTTCGGCATGATCACCGAGCGCGGCTACGAGGGCCAGTCGCACTGGCTGATGTTCCTCTTCGACTGCTCGAAGCCGCTGCCCGGACTGCCGCCGGACATCGCCGAGGGCTCCTTCGGCCTGTTCACCCGCGGCGAAGTCGACGGTCTGGCCGTGCCGGAGAGCGACCGCACCCTCATCTGGCCGGTGTATGACGGGAACCGGGGCGGCTTCATCGCCTACCGGGCGGAGGGCCATCCCGACGGCCCCCTCGTCATGACCGTCGAGGAGACGCATCCGGGCCGGAGCTGAACGGATGGACGCCGCCGGGCCCGAGTTCGAGTTCAAGCGGACCAACCGCAAGCCGGCCTATCCGGTGGGCGAGGACCTGCGCGCCTACCTCGTGCGCGAGGGCCGCGAAGTCGAGCTGCCCGTCTCCTATCCGCGCCTGCGCGGGTTCACCGCGGCGATGCCCCTCCTCGACCGCGACGGGCGGGACACGCTGTGGGAGACCGTGGCCTACCCGCCGGAGGAGATGGAGCAGCTCTCGCGCGGCCTGCTGGAAACCTACGCCCTCCTGCGCGGCGAGGGCGGGCTGAGCGTCTTCAGCCACGTCTACGTCGACCGCGTGGACTTCTGCTCCTTCGGCAATTCGCAGCCTTTCCGCGTCCGCATCGTCAACGCGTACAACGAGAACCACGACTACTTCTACGTGAAGGCGGGCGACGCCTCCCGCGTGTGCGGCCTGGAGCTGGAGCACCTCCTCTCGCCCAACCGCATGCTCTACCTGACCCGCGGCGACACGCTCGTCGAGGAGCACGTGACGGGGATCCCGGGCGACGTGTTCGCCGACCGTTGGCTGCGGGACGGCGGCCATCACCCCGTGCGCCTGGCCAAGGAGCTCATCAAGTTCGAGGAGCGGTGCGTGGCGCGCCTCCTCGGCGACATGCGCGCCTACAACTTCGTCGTGGCCGTCACGCCGGACTTCGACGCCACCTCCATCCGCGTGCGCGCGATGGATTTCGACCAGCAGTCCTACGACGGCCGCCTGCGTTTCTACCTCCCGGGCTCCTTCAAGGAGAACCGCCCCTTCGTCCAGCTCTGCGCCCAGCACATCAACGCCGCTTCCGCGCTCCAATACCGGCGGGAGGAGCAGTCCCTCATCCACCGCCGCCATCTGGCCGCGCCCGACCGGGTGCGCGACCTGCTGGCCGCGATGCGCACCACCCCCCTCTCCACCCCGGAGAAGGCGAAGGAGCTGGCCGAGGGCCTGGCCGAGCATCACCGGGACCCGGCCTTCCGGCAGCACGGCGACATGGCGGGGCTGATCGGCGAAAGCCTCTCCCGGCTGGACCGCGTCCTGCGCGCGGGCTGACTAAGCGCTGGACAGGACGCGCGCCGGGCGGGCATCCTTTCGGGACCAGATGAGCGACTCCCTCCGGCACGAATGCGGCATCGCCCTGGTGCGGCTGACGAAGGACCTCAAGTGGTATCAGGAGAAGCACGGGACCCCGCTCCACGGGTTCAACCAGCTCTTCCTCCTCATGGAGAAGCAGCACAACCGCGGCCAGGACGGGGCGGGCATCGGCTGCGTCAAGATCGGCGCCGAGAACGGCGAGGCGTTCCTCTTCCGCGACCGCGAGATCGGGGCCCAGGGACTGACCCAGATCTTCACCCGGCAGATCAAGGCCTACTCCGACAAGGTGCGCGAGGCCCTCATCGTGCCGGAGTTCCCGGAGACGGTGAAGCGCCACTTCGACTTCGGCGGCGAAGTCCTGCTCGGCCACCTGCGCTACGGCACGTCGGGCAGCTTCGACTCCGTCTCCTGCCACCCCTACGCGCGCAAGTCCATCTGGCCCACGCGCAACCTGCTCGTGGCCGGCAACTTCAACCTCACGAACACCTCGGAGCTGAACGCCTCGCTCACCCACCGCGGGGCGCACGTCATCTACTCGACGGACACGCAGTCGATCCTCGAGGAGATCGGGTTCTGGCTGGACGAGGAGCATGACCGTCTCTTCCGGACCTACCGGGAGGAAGGGCTCGAAGGGATGGCGGTGCAGGAGAAGATCTCCCGGAACATGGACGTCGGCGGCGTGCTGCGCCGGGCCGCGCGCCATTGGGACGGCGGCTACGCCATCGCGGGCCTGGTGGGCAACGGCGACAGCTTCGTGCTGCGCGATCCGTCGGGCATCCGGCCTTGCTGGTACGTCCGGACGGAGGACCTGGTGGCGGTCGCGTCCGAGCGCGTCGCGCTCATGACCATCGTCGGCTCCTCCCAGGAGGAGGTCCAGGAGCTGCCGCCGGGGCACGCGCTCATCATCAAGGCCGACGGCACCTCCAAGGTCGAGCAGGTCCAGGCGCCCCGGGAGAAGCGCCACTGCTCCTTCGAGCGCATCTACTTCTCGCGCGGCAACGACCCGGAGATCTACGCCGAACGCAAGGCGCTCGGCGCCGCGCTGGCGGACGACATCCTGGCCCGGGTGGGCGACGACTTCGACCGCGCGGTCTACTCCTACATCCCCAACACGGCCGAGGTCGCCTGGTACGGGCTGATGGACGAGCTGCGGCGGCGGCGGCGCGCGAGCGTGCGCGAGACGCTGCGCAAGGCCCTCAAGTCGGGCACGCTGGACGAGGCCCTCATCGACCGCGTGGTGCTCGGCGGCTGGCCGCGCGGGGAGAAGGTCGCGCACAAGGACGTGAAGCTCCGCACGTTCATCTCTCAGGAGAAGAACCGGCTGCAGATGGCCTCGCACGTCTACGACATCTCCTACGGCGCGGTGAAGGAGGGCGACACGCTGGTCTGCGTCGACGACTCCATCGTCCGCGGCACGACGCTGCGCCAGTCGATCCTCCGCATCCTCGCCAAGCCGAACCCGCGCCGCATCGTCATCGCCTCGACCGCCCCGCAGATCCGCTACCCGGACTGCTACGGGATCGACATGTCCGAGATGGGCAAGTTCCTCGCCTTCCAGGCCGCGGTCGCGCTCTGCAAGGACCGGGGCAAGCACGACGTGCTGCGCGAGGTCTATGAGGACTGCGTGGCGCAGGCCGCGCGGCCGACCGAAGAGCTCCGCAACCACGTGCGGCGGATCTATGACGAGTTCACGGAGGAGGAAGTGGCGGCCAAGGCCGCGGAGCTGGTCTTCCCGGCGAAGTCGGGCTGGAAGGGCGAGCTGATCCTGGTCTTCCAGAAGGTGGAGGCGCTCCACCGGGCCTGCCCGTCCAGTTCGGGCGACTGGTACTTCACGGGCAACTACCCGACGCCCGGCGGGCTCGGGGTGCTCAACCGCGCCTACATCAACTACTGGGAGCGGCGCGAAGGACGCTCCTACTGATCAGGCGTAGAGGCGGAAGGGGGCCGTGCGGGCGCGGAACTGCTCCGCATGCCCGTCCCAGTGGGCGATCCAGCGGGGCAGGTCGACCGACGCGCCGCGGACGCGCAGGTCCTCATAGAAGGCCTCGCTGCCGAAGTGCTTGATGAAGAGGTCCCGGTCGTTGCGGGTGTGCTGGGCGAAGAAGCGGCCGCCGGTCCAGGCGCAGGTCTGCCGCAGCATGTGCAGGGAGATCCTGACGGGGCGGAACTTCTGCCAGTCGTTGATGGCGAGGTAGGCGCCCTGGGTGCCGTCCGCCATGACCCGGGGCTGCACGTCGAGGCCGGGGACGAGGCGGCCGAGGGCGGCGACGAGCTCCTCGGCGCGGCGGCCCTCATGCCGGATGAAACGGAAATGCATCTGGTCGCCGAAGGTGTGACTGAAGCCGCCGATCTGGCAGCCGAGCCCGACCATCGCGTAACCGAGCGCGGCCTGCGGCGTCGGCACCATGGGCGAAGTCGGCACCCAGTTCAGTCCGGTGGAGACCCAGGGCATCGCGCGCCGCCAGCCGCCCATCGGCACCACTTCGAGACGGCCGCGACGCCGGACTTCCTCCGGGACGTCGAGCACGTCGGGCGTGGCCACGGCCCAGCGGGCGAGCTCGCCGATGGTGAGGCCGTGGGCGTAGGGGGTCTCGTAGGCGCCGACGTAGCTGCGCCACTTGCGGTCAAGGAAGGGTCCGTCGACCTTCTCGCCGCCGAGGGGATTGGGCCGGTCGAGCACGATGACCCGCACGGGCTTCGGCAGGGCGAAGCAGGCCTCGATGACGAGGCGCATGCAGCTGACGTAGGTGTAGGAGCGCGCGCCGACGTCCTGGAAGTCGATCACGACGTCGTCGAGTCCCTCGAGCATCGCGGACGTGGGCTTGCGGGTCGCGCCGTAAAGGGAGAAGACGGGCAGGCCGGTGCGCGCGTCGCGCATGTCCTTGATGCCGACCTCGGCGCGGGCGTTGCCGTCGATGCCGTGCTCGGGCCCGAAGAGCTTGAGGAGGCGCACGCCGGGGGCGCGCGCGAGGACGTCGGCGGTGCGTCGCCCGACGCCGTTGACGCCGGCACGGTGGGTGACGAGGCCGACGCGCCTTCCCTGCAGCATGGCGAAGCCGGAGTCAGCGAGCACGTCGACGCCGAGCCTCACCGGCGCGGCGGCGGCGGGGGCCGCGTGAAGCGCGCCGGCGGTCACGCCGAGCGCGGCGGTGCGGATGAAGTCTCGGCGGTCCATGGACGCGGGGCGCGCCATCTTCACCCGGCGGCGGCCCGGTTCAAATCCCTTTCGCGCCCGGCCGCCGTTTCCGTTTGCAGAGGGCACCGCCCGGGACAACTTGCCGGCATGCGCGTCGCCCTGCTCGGCTCAGGCCGCGGCTCCAACGCCGAGGCGGTCCTCCGCGCCCAGTCCGAAGGCCGGCTGGGGCGGGCGACGGTGGCGGGCGTCTGGTGCGACATCCCGACGGCCCCGATGCTCGGGCTGGGCCCCCGCTTCGGCGTGCCGGCCACGTACCTGGACCCCGGGCCGTTCCGCACGAAGTTCTCTCCGGAACGGGAGGCCGCCTGGGCGGCGGCGCTGCGGGAGGCGCGGGTCGACCTCGTGGTGCTGGCGGGATTCATGCGGGTCGTGAAGGCGCCCCTGCTCGAGGCCTTCCCGGGACGCATGATCAACCTCCACCCGAGCCTGCTTCCGGCCTTCCCCGGCCTGGACGGAATCGGACAGACGTGGCGCGCAGGGGCGGCCGAAGGCGGCTGCACCGTCCACTGGGTCAACGCGGAGGTCGACGGCGGGGCGCACCTGGGCCAGACGCGCGTGCGACGCGAGGCGTCCGACACTCCCGAATCCTTCGCCGCCAAGGTCCATGCCGCGGAGCACGCCCTGCTGCCGAAGGTCATCGCGGAACTCGCCGAAAGGCCGCCGTTCCGATGATCGAGCTGCGCTGCGAGATCCATGCGGACATGGTCCAGCCGTTGGAGGACCATTTCTGCGAACTCACGCGGTCGAGCTGGATGCTCTTCAACGAAGGACCGGGCCGGCCGCACTTCGTGATGGGTTACTTCGAAGACGAGGCGGAGGCCGAGACGGCCTGGGCCGGCCTGCGCAAGGCCTTCAAGAAGCTGCCGGAGTCGTTCGAACGGACGAAGATGGAGGACAAGGACTGGAAGGAGGCCTACAAGGAGCACCTCCGCCCCTGGTCCCACGGCCGGCTGCACTGGGTGCCTTCCTGGATGCGGGCGACGCATGCGACGCCCGCGGACGCGGCCGTCATCTGGTTCGACGCCGGGCTGGCCTTCGGGACCGGCGACCACCCCACGACGCGTCTGTGCGCGATCCGCATGCTCGACCACCTCGAGGGCCGCGATCCGCGCAAGGTCTCGGTGACCGACGCCGGTTGCGGCTCCGGCATCCTCGCCCTGTCGGCGGCCCGGCTGGGCTGCGGCCGCGTGGCGGGCTTCGACCGTGATCCGGAGTCGGTACGGGTCAGCGTGGCCAACCGCGAGGAGAACGGCCTGCCCGCGGCGGCGGCCGCCTTCCACCACGCGGGACTCGAGGAAGGCTTCGGGCTCACCGGTCCGGCCGACGTGGTGCTCGCCAACATCATCAGCGACGTGCTCTGCATCTACGCCGACGAGCTCGTGGCTTCGGTCTCGCCCGGCGGCGTGCTCGCGCTCAGCGGCATCCTCGCCAAGGAACAGGACCAGGTGCGCGCCCACTTCGAGACGAAGTGCCGGGCCGCCTGGGGCCCCGCGACCCGCTCCGACGGGCGCGTGATGGGCGAATGGAGCGACGTGGCCCTCTTCCGACCCGCCTGACCCGTCATGCCCGCCCACCCCGATGCCCCCCGCCTCTGGCGGCTCGTCACCGTCATCTCCGGCCTGCTCGTGATCGGGCTCGGCGCGAACGAGCTCCTCGGCCTGATGCCGCGCTGGAACCCCGCCGAGGTCACGCGGCCAACCGCGGTCACGGCCGAGGGCTGGTTCTTCATCGTCTACGGGCTAGCCCTGCTCTGGCCGGCCGAGCGGTCGGCCTCGGAGCGCGTCTGGAAGGCGGCGTTCGCGCTCACCTGCCTGCTGTCGCTCCTCTTCGCGGCCGCGATGATCTCGGAAGTGATGGCAAAGAACTACCTCGCGGCGGCCAAGGGGACCAAGGCGCGGATGCCGGTCGCGCAGGCGGTGATGCTCTTCGTCGGGCTCGGACAGATCCCGCTGCGGCTCTTCACCCGTCGCCCGGAGCTGCTCGACTGATCAGAGCGCGGCGTGCAACGCCTCGGCGCGCCGGGCGGCCGCGTCGACGTCCGCCGCGGTGACGGTGACGTGGCCCATCTTGCGGCCGGGCGCGGCCTTGCCCTTGTCGTAGAGGTGAAGCTTCGCCGCGGGATCGGCGAGCACCTTGGTCCAGTCGGGCTCGACGCCGCCGCGCCAGAGGTCGCCGAGGAGGTTGACCATCGCCGAAGGGGCCAGGGGCCGCGTGCCGCCCAAGGGCAGGCCGCAGACGGCGCGCACGTGCTGCTCGAACTGGCTGGTCTCGTTGGCGTCAAAGGTCTGGTGGCCGCTGTTGTGGGGCCGGGGCGCGAGCTCGTTGACGATGATGCGGCCGTCCTTCACGAACATCTCGACGGCGAGCAGGCCGACCAGGCCGATCTTGGCGGCGATGCTCAGGGCGAGCGCGCGGGCTTCGGCGGCGGTGGCTTCGGCGACGCGCGCCGGCGAAAGCGAGAGGTGCAGGATGTGGTTGCGGTGGACGTTCTCGGCCGGGTCGTAGACCGCCGTGCGGCCGTCGACGGTGCGGGCGACGAGCACGGAGATCTCCATCTGGAAGGGCACCCAGGCCTCGAGCACGCCCATGACGCCGCCGATCCTGGACCAGGCGTCGGCCAGGTCGGCCGCCGCGGTCGGCAGCTTCACCTGGCCCTTGCCGTCATAGCCGAAGTCGGCGGTCTTGAGCACGCAGGGGAAGCCGACGGCCTGCGCCGCGGCCCGCAGCTCTTCGAGCGAGGAAACGACCGCGAAGTCGGCGCAGGGGATTCCGGCGGACCGGAGGAACTCCTTCTCGCGGCGGCGGTTCTGGCAGGTCGCCAGCACGGACGCGGAGGGATGGCACGGCACGGACCTGGCGACGAACTCCACCGTCGACGGCGGGATGTTCTCGAACTCGAGCGTGACGCGTCCGCAGCCCTGCGCGAAACGCGTGAGCGCGGCGGTGTCGCCCCATTCGGCGGTGACGTGCTCGTCCGCCACCGCCGCGGCGCAGGCCGTCGGTGAAGGATCGAAGGTGCGCACGCGGTAGCCCAGACGCCGGGCGGCGAGCGCGGACATGCGGCCGAGCTGCCCTCCTCCGAGGATGCCGATGACGCCTCCGGGAAGCAGCGGCGCCTCCATGGCTCAGCGGCGGCGGCCCTTGCGGCCGGGGACGGGATTCTCGAGGACGGCGCGCGTCTGCTTGGCGCGGAAGGCGTCGAGCCGTGAGGCGAGCGCTGAGTCGGAAAGCGCGAGGACCGCGGCGGCGGCGAGCGCGGCGTTGACCGCGCCGGCCCGGCCGATCGCGAAGGTGTGCACCGGGATGCCGGCGGGCATCTGGACGATGGAGAGCAGCGAGTCGATGCCGTCGAGGGCCTTGGACTGGACGGGCACCCCCATGACGGGCAGGGAGGTCATGGCGGCCGCCATGCCGGGCAGGTGCGCGGCGCCGCCGGCGCCGGCGATGATGACCTTGAGGCCGCGGCGGCGCGCGGACAGGGCGTAGTCCTTCAGCTTGAGCGGGGTGCGGTGCGCGCTGACCACTTCGGCCTCGAAGGGGATGCGGAGGGACCTGAGGGTCTCGGCGGCGTGGGACATCGTCTCCCAGTCGGACTGGGAGCCCATGATGACGCCCACCGCCGGGGCTGCGCTTCGCTTGCGTGCCATGCCGCAAGCGTGCGGGGTCGTCGCTCAGGTGTGAAGCCCGAAGCGTGAAAAGTCAGCCGAGGCGCGGCTCGTATTCGGGCACGAAGGCCCGCACGCCCCGCTTGCAGTCGTCGGGCGCGGCGCCGACCAGGGCCCCGACCCCGTCCAGGAGTCGGGCCAGGTCCGCGTGGGAAGGCGGCGGCGAGACGAGACGGGTCACGCGGGGGTGCGCGGTGGGACGATGGACCTCGCCCGCATGCCTGAGCTCCTCGACCAGCTTCTCCCCGGGGCGCAGGCCGGTGATGCGGATCTCGATGTCGACGTCGGGACGGAAGCCGCTGAGCTCGATCAGCTGACGCGCCACGTCGATGATGCGCAACGGCTCGCCCATCTCGAGCACCAGGATGTCCCCGCCCTCGGAGAGGACGGCGCTCTGCAGCACGAGCCCGACGGCCTCGGGTATGGTCATGAAGAAGCGGCGGACTTCGGGATGCGTGACGGTGACCGGACCGCCGGCGGCGATCTGCCGGCGGAAGATGGGGATGACGGAGCCGGAGGACCCCAGGACGTTGCCGAAGCGGACGGCGGCGAAGCGGGTGCGGTTGCCGGGCCGGCCCTGCATCGACTGGACGACGGTCTCCGCCAGGCGCTTGCTCGCGCCCATCACGTTGGTGGGGCGGATCGCCTTGTCGGAGGAGATGAGCACGAACCGGTCCGCGCCGTGCTCGGAAGCGAGCCCGGCCACGACCGCGGTGCCGAGGACGTTGTTGCGCAACGCCTCCCCGGGCTGGGACTCCATCAGAGGGACGTGCTTGTGGGCGGCGGCATGGAGGACGAGCGCGGGCCGGTGACGCTCGAAGACGGCGCGCATGCGCGCGGGGTCGGTCACGTCGGCCACCTCCGTCACGAGCGCGGCGGCTCCGGGTCCGGCGAGAAGCTCCTGCTCGGCCTGGAAGAGCAGGGCCTCGCAGCGGTCCGCGATGACCAGCCGCGCGGGGCCGCGCGCGGCCGCCTGCCGGGCGATCTCCAGCCCGATGCTGCCGCCCGCGCCGGTCACCAGCACGGTGCGGCCGGCGATCATCGACGCGATGGCCCCGTCATCGAGACGGGCCGGTTCACGGCCGAGCAGGTCCTCCACCGAGACCGGCCGGAGGTCGGTCGCCCGCACGCGCCCACCGGCGAGTTCCGCGAGGGAGGGCACGACGAGCACGCGGAGCCCGGCGGAGGCCGCCGACGCGCTGAGCTCGCGCACGCGTCGCGCGCTGGTGCTGGGCAGGGCGAGGATGACCTCGGTGACGCCGTGCCGCTCCGCCAGGCGCGGGACGAGGTCGCCGCCGCCGACCACGCGCACGCCGTGGATGAGCAGGCCGTGCTTGGAGGAATCGTCGTCGAGGAAGCAGACGGGCTCGAGGCCGTGGCCGCGGCGGGAGAGGAGGTCGGCGACCAGCTGCTCGCCCGAACGTCCGGCGCCGATGACGGCGATGCGCTCCACCGCGCCGACGCGGGCGGGCTCCTTGTTCCAGAAGCGTTCACGGAGGGAACGGATCGCCACGCGGAAGCCGACGAAGAGGACGAGGGAGAGGTTGAAGTCGATCAGCACCACGCCGCGCGGCAGAGCCCAGGCGTTGCCGGGCTCGACGGAGCCGGCCACGGCGGGCAGGGCGAGCGCGACGACCGACGCGATGAAGAGCGCGACGCACATCCGGAGCGCGTCGTGCAGGCGGAAGTAGTAGAAGACGCCGCTGAACTGTCCGGCGAAGCCGAGGAGCGCCACCTTGAGGGGGGCCATCCAGAGCAGGGCCGACGCCCGCTGGCCGAGGAGGAATCCCTCCTCGACCCGGAGGTCGCCGCCCTGCAGCGCCGCCGCGCCGGCGAACCGGAACTCATACGCGAACCACAGGGAAAGGCAGGCGAGGGAGCCGTAGAGGGCCGTGAAGAAGGCCGCACGCTGGAGCCGGGAGACGGGTCGCGAGGGCATCGGGGTGCGAGCAGTCTGCATCGGGAATATTATTCTTCAACCACGATGCGGTAGCCGAGGGACCGGGAGCGCTCCCGGCGGTGGACCGTGCGGGCCGCGACGCCGCCCGCGGCGGCCGGCCCGAAGACCGTCGCCCGGTCAGGCAACGCCGCGGCGGGGGCGCGCCCCCATTCGTCCGGTCCGTCCAGGAGGCCGCGGAAGGCGGGGTCGGCCGCCGCGGCCTGATAATCCTCCGCGGCGGCAAGCCGGACGCGGCGGCCCAGCATCCAGCCGAGGCGACGGCACATGGACTCGGCCTCATCGAAGGTGACGGAGTCGACCGCGGCGCCGGCCGCGCGCACGGCGCTGGGGTTTTCGCCCGTCACGGCGAGGTGCAGCTCCTGAGAGACTTCGACGGTGAGCATGCGGCGGGACGGGGCGCCGGGCAGCGGACGGAGTCCGCCCTCGAGAAGACGATGGACCGGACCGAGCTGCACCCGGCGGGCAAGAATGAACTCGGCCTCCTGCCGTTCCGCGTCCTCGGCCGTGAAGAGACCCGTGCCGGCCTCGGCCAAGCGCGCCATCTCAGGAACGAGCGGTTCCATCGCTCGCAGGGCGTCGTCGGTCCGTCCGGCCTTCAATGCGCTCCGCGCGACGGCCTGCCCTTCCCTGACGGCATTGATGCGGTCGTGATGTCGGGCGGCCGCGGCGCGACGGGACGTCTCGGCCCGGAGCGCCGGCGCGGCGTCGGCGCTGCGCGGGTGTTCGGACTGGAGGCGCGCGAGCCGTTCGCCGGCCAGATCCCAGGCGCGGGCGGCGGCAGGCCAGTCGCCGGCCTTTTCCGCCTGACGCGCGGCCTCCGCGGCCTCCTCGGCGGCCAGGGCGAACGGTCGGCCGAGCGCGGTCTCCCTCAGGGCCTCCAGCGTCGTGATCCGGCCGTATTCAGGCGTCCGCACGTCGCGGTATCGCTCCTCAAGATCGCGCTCCTGCGCCAGGGCGGCGGCGAATTTCTCCGCCGCGGCCTCATGGGAGCCGCGGACCGCGAGCAGCGCCCTGCCCTCCGCCTCGAGCTGCCGTCCAAGGCGCGCCAAGGGCTCGGTCTCCATCGTTCGGACCCGGGTGCGCAGGCGGGCGATGCGTCCGGGATCGGCGAGTCCGGAAAAATGCCATCGTTCGGAGATCTCCTGTTCCGCGGCCAGGGCGGCGACGAGATCCTTGAGGGCGGCGGCCGGATCGTCGCGCAGGGCGGCGCGCGCGCGCTGCTCCGCCGCATCCGAGAGCGTGCGGAGGCGGTCCGCGTGCAGGAGGTGGAGCTTGCGGCGCAACTGCTCGGTCCGGACGGTGTCCGCGCCCACCGCCCGCCGGGCGCTGACGTATTCCTCCTGTGCGGCGAGGGCGGCGGCCAGCAGGGCGATGTCCTCCTCCGTGGGCACGGCCCGACGCACTCTGGCCTCCTCGAACTCGCGCTCCAGCTGCTTGGAACGTTCGAGCAGCCCGGCGACGGCTTCCGGCGGCAGCTCATCGGCGCCCCGGCGGGTGGCGCGCCGCTCGGCCGTCATCAGCCAGGCGGCCGCGAAGGCCAGCGCCAGGAGCGCCGCGAGGATCAGGACCACGCGGAGGCGCTCCCCCCTTTCCTCGGTCCAGCCTTCGCCGCGGTCCCGTCGGGCGGGACGGGACGGCGCACGGGGCGGGACGGGATCGGGAGCGTTGGTCATGTCTGCGTTCCCGCGCCTGAAGCCGCGGTTTGTTTGCTTTATCAGTCGGTGATTGTTGTCCATCAATGTCGGTCGTTCAATCCCGCAGATGGCCCATTTCCAGAGAATCGCCGTGGTGGGCGCCGGTCTCATCGGAGGCTCGGTGCTCCTGGCCGCGCACCGGCGCCGGCTGGCGGCCGGGTTCCGCTCCTGGTCGCGCTCGGAAGCGGCGCGGGAGACCCTGCGCGGCTACTCCGCGGGCGAAGTCTGCGCCTCGGAAGCCGAGTGCGTGGCCGGGGCCGACCTCGTCGTGGTGGCGACTCCGGTGGACTCCGCCGAGGCGACTTTCCGCGCGATCGGACCCCACCTCGCGCCCGGCTGCCTGGTCACGGACGCGGGCAGCGTGAAGGCCGCGGTGGTGAAGGCCGCGCGGTCCGCCCTTCCCGCGGGCGTGAAATTCGTGGGCGCTCATCCGATGGCAGGGTCGGAAAAAGCCGGCGCGAAGCACGCCGACGCGACGCTCTTCGAAAAACGCACCTGCTACGTGACGCCCGACGGCACCGAAAGCCGTGGCGCGGTGGAGCGCGTGCACGCCTTCTGGCGGAGCCTGGGCTGCGTCACGGAGGAGACGGACCCCGAGACGCACGACGCCCTCGTCGCGGCCGTGAGCCATCTGCCGCATGCCGCGGCGTCGGTCCTCATGCTCGCGGTGGCGGACAATCCCGGCTTCCGTCCTGAAGCCGCGGGCTCGGGCCTCCGGGACACGACGCGCGTCGCCGCCGGCGAAGAGCACCTGTGGGTGGGCATCCTGATGGACAACGCGGAGCGCGTGGCCGCGGGACTGGGCGCGCTCGAAGCCCGCTCGGCCGCGTTGCGCGAGGCCCTGCGGAAGCGTGACGCGGAGGCGGTGCGCCGCATCCTCGCCGAAGCGCGACGCCTGCGGCAGTCGCTCGACCGGCCCGCATGAGCGAACCGCTCGCCATCCGCCCTTTCCTGCGGCCCGCCCGGGGCGTCGCCCGCGTGCCGGGCTCCAAGAGCGTGACGAACCGTGCGCTCATCCTCGCGGCGCTGGCGGACGGGGAGACGCTCCTGACCGGCGCCCTCTTCAGCCGCGACACCCGCATCCTGGTCACGGCCCTGCGCGAGCTGGGGTTTGACACGGCCGCCGATGAGCGGGCCCGCACGATCCGCGTGCGCGGTCTCGGCGGGAAGATTCCCGCACGGTCCGCCAGGCTGCACGTGGGCAACGCGGGGACCGCGGCGCGATTCCTGACCGCCTTCCTCGCGCTGGCTCCCGGCGGACGGTATGAGCTCGACGGCGACGAGGCGATGCGCGCCCGGCCCATGTCGGGCCTGCTGGAGGCGCTCCGCGGCGCGGGCTGCCGGGCCACCGCTCCCGACGGCGGTCGCGCGTCGGGGTTTCCGTTCACGCTGGAGACCGCGGGCGGACTGGGCGCGCTCGAAGTCGACGCCTCCGCCTCGTCCCAGCTGCTTTCCGCCATCCTGATGGCGCTGCCGCTCTCCCCGGGCGCATCCGTGAGGATGCGGGGCGAAACGGTGTCGGAGCCTTTCGTGGAGATGACGGCGCGGATGTGCGCGCAGTTCGGACGGCCGCTCCGCCGCACGCATGACGGCGCCTGGACCTGCGACGCGCCCGGCGCCTATGCGGCCGCCAAAGAATACGCCGTCGAGCCTGACGCCACGGCGGCGAGCTATTTCCTCGCGCTCCCCGCGGCGGCGCCGGCCGGCTCCTGCGTGCGCATCGGCGGCTATGCCGACGGCGGACTGCAGGGAGACACCGCGTTCGCGCGCGTGGCGGAGCAGTGCGGCGCCTCCGTGCGGGCCGACGGCGGAGGCGTGATCGTGGAGACCTGGCGCGGCGTGCGGGGCGGCGATTTCGACTTCAACGCCTTCTCCGACACCTTCCTGACCTTGGCGACGCTGGCCGCGCTGGCGGACGGGCCCGTGCGCATCCGCGGCATCGGCCACACCCGCAAGCAGGAGACCGACCGCGTCCTCGCCATGGCGACGGAGCTGGAACGGATCGGGCTCAAGGTCGCGCCGACGGCCGCCGCGCTCAGGGGCGACGCCACGCTCAGCGAACTGACCGTCCGGCCGGACCGCGAGGCGATGCGCAAGGCGGCGGCCTCCGGCCCCGTGCGCATCCGCACCTATGAGGACCACCGCATGGCGATGAGCTTCGGCGTCCTCGGCTGTCATGACCTCTTCGGCGACGGCAGGCCTTGGATCGAGATCGAGGACCCGGCCTGCACGGGCAAGACCTTCCCGGACTTCTTCCCGGCGCTCGACGCGCTGCGCGGACGGTTCGTCCGGGTGGCGGTGGACGGCGGCGCGGCGTCGGGCAAGTCCAGCACCTGCCGGGCGCTGGCCGCGCGGCTCGGCCTGCTGCATGTCGACACGGGAGCCCATTATCGCACCGTGACTCGCGCCCTGCTGCGAAGAGGGGCGAAGACGGACGACCCGGCGGGCATCGAACGCCTGTTGGCCGGCATGCGTGCGGAGACCGCCGTGGTCGGTCTGACCGCGCGGCTGGCGCTCGACGGCGCGCCGCCGGCCGACGCCGACCTGCGCACGCCGGAAGTGAACGCGGCGGTGTCCTCCGTCGCGGCCCTGCCCGCCGTCCGGGCCTTCCTGCTGGGCCATCAGCGCGCCCAGGCGGAGACGGCCCGGACCGGCGGCTACGCCGGCCTGGTCATGGAAGGCCGCGACATCGGTTCCGTCGTCATGCCGGACGCGGAAGTGAGGATTTTCCTGGAAGCGGACGCCGCCGCGCGCGAAAGGCGGCGGGCGGCCGAAGGCATGGATGACGCCATCGGCCGGCGCGACCTGATGGACTCCACGCGGACGGCCTCCCCGCTCGTCTGCCCTGCGGGCGCGGTGCGCATCGACAACACGGCCCTCAGCCTGGACCAGGTGGTCGAGAAGGTGGCGGCCCTGGTCGCCGAAGCCGCCCGATGATCCTCTCTTCGCAGAACCTGGCCTACCGGCTCGTCTATCACGGATGCCGGTCGGCGATGGAGGTCTTCGCCACGCTGGAGGTGGAGGGCTGGGACAACGTGCCCGAGGGCGCCTGCCTGCTGGCTTCTAATCACCAGAGCATGCTCGACCCGCCCCTGGTGGGATCATGCCTGCCGCGCGAGATCGCTTTCATCGCGCGTCGCAGCCTGTTCGACAACCCGGTCTTCGGGGCGTTGATCCGCGCCTGCAACTCGATCCCCCTCGACCGCGGCACGGCGGACGTGGGCGCGATCCGGGCCGCCCTCGGCGCGCTGGCGGACGGCAACGGCCTGCTCATCTTCCCGGAAGGGACGCGCAGCGCGGACGGGGTCATCGGCCCGCCGAAGGCGGGCGCCGGCCTGCTCGCCTGCAAATCCGGTGTGCCCGTCGTGCCGGTGAGGGTCCGCGGTGCGCGCGACGTCCTGCCCCGCGGCGCCATCGTGCCGGCCGGCGCGTCACGCATCCGCGTCCGGTTCGGGCGGCCGATGACGCCGGACGAATATGATCCCGGAAGGGACCATGACGACAGGTTCATGGAGGCGTCGCGGCGCATCCTGGCCCGCATCGCCGAGCTGTCGGATTGCGACGATCCGGGACTGTGACCGGTCAGGAGATCCGCTGCGGCATCACGACGCAGAGGAAGTCGCCCTTGAGTCCGCGGATGACGCCGGGGGACATGTCGTCCTTGAACTCGAAATCGATCTCGTCTTCGGTCAGCGCCTTGAGGGGCTCGATGACATACTGGGGATTGAAGGCGATGTTCACGTCGGGACCATCGTATTTCACGGCGATGGGCTCATGGGCCTCGCCGCTTTCCGACTTCGCGGAGACTTCGAGATTCTGGGTCTTCTTCGAGACCGAGAGGCGCACCGTGTTGTTACGGTCGTCGGTCATGAGGGCCGCGCGGTTCACGCTTTCCAGGATCTTCTCGCGCTCGAGCCGCACCTTGGAACCGGGGTCCTTCGGAATCACCTGGCGGTAGTTCGGGTAGTTGCCTTCCACGACCTTGGACACGAGCTGGATGCGGTCGACGAGCCCTTCGTCGTTCTTGGGCACTTCGATGGTGAAGCCGACCTGCCGTTCATTGTGCGAAACCTGCGCATTGCCGCCCGACTTGAGCAGGCGGACGAGCTCCATGATGGTGCGGGCGGGAAGAATGAGCGCCAAGGGCTTGTCCGCGCCGGCAAGGGCGCGTTCGCACTTGGCGAGACGACGTCCGTCCGTGGCGACCACGGTCAGCTTGCCGTCGCTGAATTCGAAGAAGACGCCGTTGAGAATGTAACGGTTCTCATCGGAAGACTGGGCGTAGCTCACCTTGCGGAGCATGTCGCCGAGGTCGTCCTGATTGAGCGTGATGGCGGCCTGTCCGCTGAAGTTGGAGATCGGGGGGAACTGATCCGCGGGAAGGCCGGCAACCTGGAAGACCGAGCTGCCCGAAGTGATCTTCACGCGCTCCTTTCCGGTGAGCTCGACGACCGTTTCCGCACTGGAAAGCGCACGGATGATGGGGACCAGTTTCTTGACCGGCAGGGTGATGCGGCCGGGGGAGGACACCGAGGCCTTGATGCGGCAGCAGATCGCAAGGTCGAGATTGGTCGTGGTCAGGGTGACGATGTCGCCTTCGGCCTCGATGAGGACGTTCTGGAGGATCGGCATCGTGGCGCGACTGCCCACGACATTGGTCACGCTCGCGAGCCCGTTGAAGAAATGGTTCCTGTTTACCTTGAACTTCATGATGAGGTCAGACTTGTGGGCAGATGGGCACGGGAGGCAACCCCTCATTGCCCGTTTCCGGGCTCCCTGTTGTTCATTAACCTGACTTTAACAGATACCAGAAGCAGCATCAGGGAGCGGAATTCCGTGTACAACTCCGCAACCCCTTGATTCGCATCTCCTCTTCGGCCCGGCGGGGTCCGTGAATCGGCTGTCAACAAAGGGAGGGTTGTTCCCAGAGAGCCCGGGGCACCTTCCATGCACACCCTGTTCACAGGATTTCTGCATCTTCGTCCTCATCGTCCGGAGCAGGGTCGATCTCGCTCTTCTTCAGGAGGAAGAAATGGCGGATGACGCTCCAGACGATGTAGCCGAGGAACAGGACCGGGAAACTGTACTCCGGGTAGCGGATGACGATGGCGGCGACCAGGACGATCAGGATGAAGACCCGGGTGCGGGCCCGCGTGGTCCAGTCGAACTTCTTGAAGCTCGGGAAACGCACGTTGCTGATCATCAGGTAGGAGATGACCAGCATCAGGGGCAGCAGGCTCCACGTCCAGGCCTCCGCCTTCTGGTCGAACGGGTTGCCCGTCACGTCGCGGCGGATGTAGGTGCTCAGCACCAGGACCAGCGAGGCCATCATGCCGGCGGCGGCCGGCGAAGGCAGCCCCACGAAGTCGCCGCCGGCGGCCCGCTTCTCATTCCCCGGCACCAGCGGATTGGTCAGCACGTTGAATCTGGCCAGCCTCACCCCGACGCAGAGCAGGTAGATGAACGCGAGCAGCCAGGTGGCGAGCTGCACGTTGTCGCCGGCGCCCGGGCGGATGATCAGGAAGCAGGCCATGAGGGCCGGCGCGACGCCGAAGGACACCGTGTCCGCGATGGAGTCGAATTCGGCGCCGAACAGCGATTCCCGGCCCGTGGCGCGCGCCACGCGTCCGTCGAAAAGGTCGCAGAGGCAGGCGAAGAGGATGAACCAGACCGCCCACAGGTAATGGTCGGCCTGGAGCGTGTTGTCGGCGCCGCTCGCGAAGCGGGCCTCGATCAGGTTCTTGATGGAGAGGAACCCGCACAGCATGTTCCCCGCCGTGAAGAGATTGGGGAGCAGATAGATGCGCGCCGCCTGTTCGGGGGACGCGTAGCGGGATTTTTCCGGAGGGGTCGTCACGGTCAGCGCTTCGGATCGTCGAGGTATTTCCAGAAGCCGCCCTCCTGCTCGATGCGGGACTCATCGTCGCCGAAGGGCAGGTGCGAGCGGAACGCGAAATCGGCGAAGGTGTGGCGGTGCAGCACGTAATGGGCCATCAGCGAGCCTTCCTTGGCCTCGAAATAGATGCGGTATTCGCCGATGCGCAGACGATGGTAGGTGTGGCCTTCGCGCCGGACGGAGCCGAGGTCGGAGCGGCCTTCAAGCAGCGCCTCGGGCGTGAGCGCCGAGAACGCCTCGACGACCTCCAGCTGCTCGAGCGTGGGGAGCTTCGCGAGGACACGCATCGCCTGGTCGCTGAAGTTCACCTGATACATCCTGCCACGAGCAAACGGCGCGGCGTGCGCAGCGGCAACCATTCAGTTGGACGACGACCAGGAGCGGATGAGCAAATCGGCCCTTTTTTCGACGAGATCGAGCACGCGTTCAAAATCTTCGGCCTCGCCGTAGTAAGGATCGGGCAGCTCCTCCGTGCCGAGCAGGAGCGTCAGCTTGTGCAGGTGGTCGCGCGGCGCCTTGCCGCGCATGGCGTCGATGTTCCTTCGGTCGGCGGCCAGGATCAGGTCGAAGCGGAGGAAGTCTTCGGAGGTGATGCGCCGGGCCCGGAGCGCGGTGAGGTCGTAGCCTCTTCGCCGGGCGTGCTTGATCGAGCGCGGATCAGGCGGGTCGCCGACGTGGTATCCTTCCGTTCCGGCCGAGTCGAAATGCATGCCGATCCCGGCCGCCCGGGCCTTGACGCGGAGCACCTCCTCCGCCGTCGGCGAGCGGCAGATGTTGCCCATGCAGACGAGGAGGACTCGTTCGGGCCTCGGCACCTTGAGGGTCAGACTTTGCCGCCGAAGCTCTGGTGGTCGTCCAGATCCAGGACGTCGAACCACGAGGCGATGTCCTCGCGTTTGGCGCCGGCCGGGGTGGATGACTGATATTCGGAAATTCGGGCTCGGCCGGCCACGGCCGTGGCAGTCCGGCGTTCATGAAAAGAACTGAACGCCTCGATTTCGTGAGGCAGTCGAGGGGTCTTGGCGTTAGCCAGAATCCACTTTAGGAGCTCTCCATCTCCTAAGCCGTTGGCTACCTGAGACTTAAGGCCTTCTTGGTCAATTCCCAGGAAGCTAAGGACGTTTTGGTCCAAGGAGCAGCCGTAGGTATATTCGCCGTTCTTGCCCTGCAAAGTAGCCCGGCATTTATCGATCATGCGCGGTAAGATGACCAGGCCTCCAAGGCGGCAGCGCGGGCTTCTGGGGGGGTGTTGGGTAAGGTCGTAAGGGTCGTAAGCCATGGTTTTAGCACCCTACCCTGCCCTTTTTCTGAATCAAGCAGTACGGACGAGTTTCATGGTTTGCCAAAATGTCCCACCTCGGCATCTTCAACTGGGTGCATCCCTTGGCCGCCGACCTACATGGCCATCCCTTGGCAGGGGATGCTTGGTTGCTTTGCGGGGTGCTCTTTCTGATAGGGGCCGCTTGGGACTTGGTGGTTAGGTTTGAACCATGGGGCCTGCGGCCCCCCCAATCGGGGTCGGTCTGGTTGATCCGATTCGGCTGGGTGCTGCTGACGGCCTTGCTCGCCCTGCAAGGACTGAGGCGACATGAGCTGCCCATCGGCACCGGGGCTGAGCTCCTGCTTTCCATTGGGTGGGGCCTGGCCGCGCTGGCCCTTTTCCTCGATCTCACCTTCGAGCACCGGCTGCCTTCCTGGGCGATCGGCCTGGCGGTCGCCGCCTGTCTCCTCTCCGCCGGCTGGCTCGGCCTGGATCCGCGTCCCCATGCCGCGCAGGAGAAGCCCCTGATCGGCGTCCATGTCGGAGCCGCCGTCCTCGCCTACTGCGTGATCGGCGCATTGGTGCTGAACTCCGCGGCCTATCTTCTGCAGGACCGCGCCTTGGCGCGACGCAAGTTCGGCGGCTTCTACTCCTTGCTGCCCGCGCTGGTTCCCATGGACCGCATCGGCAGCCAGCTCCTGGGCGCGGCGATCTGGCTGCTCGGCCTGTCCCTGGTGATCGGCGCCGCCGACTGGGCGCAACGTCCGCCCGCCCTCGTGGGCCTGCCCAAGCTCGCCGCTTCGCTCATCACCTGGGCCTGGTGCGTGATCATCCTCGTCCGGCGTCGCCGCGGCACGCTTTCCGGCGCCGCCTTCGCGGCCGCGGCGCTCGGCGGCGCCGTGCCGGCTGCGATCGCCTTCTGGCTCTCCCTTCCCTCCCGATGAGCGCCGACGCCAGCCTCGTGGCGCTGAGCGCCACGCATCACACCGCCGGCCTTGACGCGCGCGCTTCCTTCGCCGTCGGGCCCGAAGGCGTCGAGGCCTTCTACATGGCCGTGCGCGAGGCCGGTCTGCGCGAGGCGGTCCTGCTTTCCACCTGCAACCGCCTCGAGGCCTACGTCGTCGGCGACGAGGCCGCGGCCCTCCATGCCCGCGAGGCACTGCTGTGCGCCGCCGCCGGCGGTTCCGAGGCGGTGGACCCGCATCTCCGACCCATTCCCGGCCTTCAGGCCGTCGAGCACCTCTTCGCCGTCGTCGCCGGACTCGACTCCCAGATGGTCGGCGAGGCCGAGGTCGCCGGACAGGCCAAGGACGCCTATGCGGACGCCTTGGCGCGCGGCATGACCGGGCCCGTGCTCAACCGTCTTTTCCAGCGCGCCTTCCAGGCGGCCGCCTGGGCCCGCACGAACACCGGAATCTCCCAGGGGCAGGTCAGCCTCGGCAATGTGGCCGTCGACCTCGCGGCGCGCGTGTTCGGGTCGCTCGATGAGTCGCGCGTCCTGGTGCTCGGCACCGGCGAGGCGGGGCGCAGCGTCTTGAAGGCCCTCGTCTCGCGCGGCGCGGCGCAGGTGTCCGTGGCCTCACGCACCTTCGACAACGCGCGGGCGCTCGCCGAGGAAGTCGGCGGCTCCGCCCTGCTGCTCGCCGACGCCCTGCGTCAGGCCCATGCGCACGACGTGATCGTGGGCTGCGCGGCCGTCGAACGGCCGCTGCTGGACGCGGAGGCCGTGCGCGCCCTGCTCGCCCGCCGTCAGGGCCGGCCCCTGCTGCTCATCGACCTCGGCGTCCCGCGCAATTTCGACGCGGCCGCCCGCGGCATCGAAGGCGCGTACCTCTGCGACCTCGACGACCTGGCCGAGGTCGCCAACGCCAATCTCCGCGCCCGACGCTCCGAAGTGGAGCGGGCCCGGGCCGCGTTGGCCGAGAAGGCCGCCCGCGCGTGGTCGGCGGCTTCGCAGCGCCCCCAGCACGGATCCTGAGACCCATGAAGCAGACCGTACTCATCGTCGACGACGAGAAGCACATCCGGGACGGCCTGCGGGCCGCCTTCGAGGAGAAATATGAGACCTTCGTCGCGAAGGACGCCGCCGAGGCGGCGCGCGTCATGCAGGACGTGCCGCCGGACGCCGTGCTCACCGACCTCCGCATGGCCGGCGAGGACGGAATGTCGGTCATCGACCGCGCCCTGAAGCTGCCCGGCCGGCCGGTCTGCATCATGATGACCGCCTACGGCGACGTGGAGACGGCGGTCAACGCGATGAGCCGCGGCGCCTACTGGTTCCTTCAGAAGCCGGTCGACCTCCGGCAGGTCGAGATCCTGCTGGAACGCGGGCTCAAGGCGCGTTCGGCGGAGAAGGAGGTCGACGTGCTGCGCGCGCGACTCGACCGCAAGTTCAGCCTCGGCGAGGCCGTCGGCTCCTCCGTCGCCTTCCAGCGCGCGGTCGAGCAGGTGCGCACGGTCGCGCCTTCCAACGCGACCGTGCTGCTGACGGGCGAGACCGGCACCGGCAAGGAGCTCTTCGCCCAGATGATCCATCAGGCGAGCGGCAGGTCCAAGGGGCCGTTCGTGCCCGTGCATTGCGCCGCGATACCGGCGAACCTGCTCGAGTCCGAACTGTTCGGCCATGAGAAGGGGGCCTTCACGGGCGCCAACGAGCGCCGCATCGGACGTTTCGAGGCCGCCGACGGCGGCACGCTTTTCCTCGACGAGATCGGGGAGGTCGACGCCACCACCCAGGTCAAGCTGCTGCGCTTCCTGGAGACGCGCAGCGTGGAGCGCCTCGGCTCGCATCGTCCCGTCGCGCTGGACCTCCGTCTGGTCTGCGCCACCAACCGCGACCTCCAGCAGATGGTGAAGGAGGGCAAGTTCCGGGAGGACCTCTTCTACCGTCTCTCCGTCGTCCCGCTCCGCCTGCCCGCCCTGCGTGAGCGCAAGGAGGACGTCCCTCTGCTCCTGGGCCACTACCTCGCCCGGTTCGCCAAGGAGAACGGCATGCCGCCGGCGCGGCTCTCTCCGGAAGCCGAGGCCGTGCTGGTCCGTTATCCCTGGCCGGGCAACATCCGTGAGCTGCGCAACGCCTGCGAGAACCTCGCCGTCCTGCGGGCCGGCCGGACCGTGGCCGCCGCCGACCTCGATCCGAGGTTCGCTCAGACCGCGGTCATGGCGCCCGCCTCGCCCGGAGCCGTCCCGGTCCTGGACCGAACGCAGAACGAGAAGCAGCTCCTGAAGCAGGCGCTGGCCGCCGCCGGCGGCAACCGCACGCGCGCCGCCGAACTGATGGGCATCTCGCGGCGCACCTTGCATCGCAAGCTTCTGCAATGGCCGGAACTGGATCCCGGGCCGGAGGCCTCATCGTGAGGCCGTTCGCCGTCCTCCTCTGCACGGCCGCGCTCGGGGCCGTCGATTTCGGCGGAAGCGACCTGCTCGCTCCGCTGCAGGAAGGACTCGTCCGGGCGGGAGCCTCCGCCGACTTCGCGGGCACCCTGCCCGCCGCCCGTGCCTACGCCGACGGCCGGTTGGGAGCCGTCCTGCTGCTTGAGCGCGCCGGCGGACCGGCCGTGAAGGATGCGGCCGGAGATCCGCCCCCGTTCACGCTCGCCGCCGCCGCGGCGGTGGTCGTCGTGCACCGTTCCAACGCGGTGGAGCAGATTTCCTTCGCCCAGCTCGCCGGCGCCTTCGCGCGCGACCAGCGCCAGCCCCTCGTGAACTGGAACGAGCTGCCCGGCGGACGTTCCGAGCTGGTCTATCCCGCCCTGAGTTCGCCGGACGGTCATTTCGTCCGCGAGCTGCTCGCCGGACTCGTGTGTTCCGGCGCGCCGTTGCGGCCCGACGTGCGCCAGATACTTGCGCCGAATGAAGCCGCGCAGCTCGCGGCCTCACGTTCCGACATCCTGCTCCTCTCCGCTCACCCGCCGGCCGGCGTCGGCCGCGTCCTTCCCGTTTCCGACGGCCGCGAAGGCCGCGCCGTCTCGGCCTATCTTCCCACGCCGGAGAACGTGCACGCCGGAGACTATCCGTTGCGACTGCCCGTCGTCCTGCACGTCCGCAAGGAGCGCGCAAAGGCTCTGCGCCCGGCGCTCGCCTGGATCTGTTCCGAGGAGGCGGCGGAAGCTTTGCGCGCCCGAGGCCTGCACCCGGCGCCCGCGGAGGCCCGCCGGCGGTGGTTGCTAAGGCTTGACACCCCCTGAGCCCCTTGGTCTGCTTCCTGTCCAGCGCGCACGTAGCTCAATGGTAGAGTACCACCTTGCCAAGGTGGCTGTTGCTGGTTCAAGTCCAGTCGTGCGCTCCACTTTCCATGGAGCCCAAACCCGCCCTCCGGCGGGTTTTCCATTTTCAACGGGTCCCGGCCGGAAGCGTGACCGTGACCTTCAGCCCCTTGGGCCGGTTGGGTTCGGCGGACGCCTTGCCGCCGTGCAGCTCCGCGACCTGGCGGACGATGCTCAGTCCGAGGCCTGAGCCCCCCGCCTTCCTCGCCCGGTCCGTCCGATAGAACCGGTCGAACAGCCTGCCGAGGTCGGCCTGGCTGACGCCGGCCCCGTCATCGCTCACCGAGAGACGGCAGCCTTCGGCCGTGGCTTCCGTCGCGATCACCAGCCGCGTCGCGCCCAGCGCGTGGGCCAGCGCGTTCTCGATCAGATTCTGCACCAGGCGCCTGGCCTGCACCGGGTCGGCGGCGGACGCTTCGGGCGCCCGGAGGTCCAGTTCGATCTTCACGCCGGCCGCCTTCGCGCGCGCCTTGAACTCTTCCGCGACCTCCCGCACCGCCCCGTGCACCGCGCCCGCCTCCTTCACGACTTCGGCGCCCGACTCCAGGCTGGCCAGCGCGAGGAGGCCTTCCACCAGCGACTGCAGCCGGCCGGCGGCGGACACGATCTTGCCGATGAAGCGCCCGCGGTCCTCGGGCGGCATCGTCTCATGGTCGTCGGCGAGCGTCTCGGCGAAGCCCCGGATCACCGTGACCGGCGTGCGCAGGTCATGGGAGACGTTCGTCACGAACTCGCGCTCCATCGTCTGGAGCCGCTTCAGCTGGGTCACGTCCGTCAGGACGAAGATCGCGGCGCCCTCTCCGAACGCCGCCGGGTCCATGCGCGCTCCGGCGGCGAGCAGCCAGACGTCGGCGAGCGGCGCCCGGTTGAGCAGCACCGTGGCCTCCGCCCCGCCCTCCTCCCGCGCGCGCCGGACGAGGTCGATGAAGTCCGCGCTGCGCACCAGCGGCACCACCGATTCGCCGAGGTCCGTCGCGCCGAGTCCGAAGAGCGTGCGCGCCGCCGGATTGGCCAGCCGCAGACGGTCCTGCGCGTCGACCACCAGCACCGCGTCCGACAGCGGCGCCAGCAGCGCCTCCGTGCGACGGGCCGCGGCCTCCTGCACCGCGGACTCCGCGTCGGCGCTCCTCTCAGCGGCGTCGAAGAGCTCATCCAGCGCGAGCAGCCGCACCAGAGGGCCTTTCGGGCGCCCCGAGGCCTCGCCGCGCAGCGCGCGGCGCGTCCAGCGCAGACTGCGTCCGAGTTCGCCCGCCGCCCAGCCCATGACGACGGCGAGCGCGGCGAGCAGCATCCAGGGAAGCCACGACATCGCGCTCATCCTGCTCCGTCGCCGCGGGCGGGCGAGAGGAAACCCTTCAGTCCGAGACGCGGTAGCCCACGCCTCGCACCGTCTCGATCACGTCGGCCGCCGGGCCCAGTTTCTCGCGGAGCCGCCGCACGTGGGTGTCCACCGTCCGGGTCTCGAGGTCCGGCGAGTAGTTCCAAACGTCGGAAAGGAGCTCCTCACGCGACTGCACCCTCCCCTTCCTTTCCAGCAGCAGCCGCAGCAGCTTGAACTCCGTCGCCGTCAGCTCCACTTCCTTGCCGCCGGCCGTGACTTCGTGCCGTTCGATGTCCAGCACCAGCGCGCCCGACGCCAGCCGGGTCGACGGGGCCGCCGCCGCCGACTTCGCGCGGCGCAGCAGCGCCTGGGCGCGCAGCATCAGTTCCCTGGAGTCGAAAGGCTTCGTCACATAGTCGTCGGCGCCGGACTCCAGCCCGCGCACCTTGTCCACCGTCTCCCCTTTCGCCGTCAGGAAGATGACCGGCGTGTCCTGCAGGAGCGCGTCCGCCCTGAACATCCGCAGCAGCTGGATGCCCGTCAGTTCCGGCATCATCACGTCCAGGATGATGAGGTCCGGCCTGAAGTCCCGGGCCAGTCCGACCGCGCGGAGCGGATCGTTCAGCGCGCGGACCGCATAGCCCGCCTGCTTGAACTTGTAGTCCAGCAGTTCGGTCACGTCCGGTTCGTCGTCCACGACGAGGATGCGCTTGAGGAGGTCGGGTTCCATGTGTGTTCCCATCGTGTGCCCTGCGGAGGCAATCGCCAGAGCCATGTGACAAATGAGAAAGTAATGAGAATATAGAAAATATAATCTGTAAGCCTTTGTATATTATTAAGATACAAACTTTCGATACACAAAAGACACCCTCCCCTTCCCTAATCTTTACAAGGGGGTGTTCCACGTGGAACAGCGACTCAGTTAGCCTGCTTCGCCCTGAAAAGCACCATCAACAAAGATATGTCCGCTGGGGTGACGCCGCTCACACGGCTAGCTTGGCCAAGCGTCTGCGGCTTGATGGCAGCTAGTTTCTGTCGTGCCTCAATCCGCAGCCCATGCGCATTTGAGAAATCAAAGCCGGCTGGGACCTTGAAGGCCTCCAGGTCATGAAGTTTTCTGGCGGCACGGGTTTCTCTTTCCAGGTATCCGCGGTATTTGACCCTATACATGGCCTCAGCTTGAACTTCAGGGGCTTCGGCCAGGAAACTCGGAGGTAGATCAGCAGGCGTCGAATCCCAGTTCCTACGGATGACATCTCCGGCAAGCCCGCCATTGATGGCCAATTTTTCCAAGTATTCAATCCAGTGCAGAACCTTGGAGTTCTTTTCCTTAATCTTTGATAATCTGTGACTTGGGACTAAATTGAAACTCTCGATTTGCTGTAAAAGGCGAAGCTCCGCGCTGCCGTGGTTGAATAACAGCCGGTATTCCGCGCGGCTGGTGAACATCCGATAAGGCTCCTGGGTGCCTTTGGTTACTAAATCATCAATCAGCACCCCGATATAGCCTTCGTCGCGGCCGATCACCATCGGGGTTCGGCCCAACACCTTGCAGGCCGCATTGACTCCAGCGACGAGCCCCTGGCAGCCAGCTTCTTCATAGCCTGAGGTCCCGTTGATTTGCCCGGCAAAGAACAACCCTTCGACTTTTTTAGACTCCAGGGTCGGGTAAAGCTGAGTGGGGGGTGCAAAATCGTATTCTACGGCATAAGCAGGCCTTAGCATCACGGCTTTTTCCAGCCCCTTGATCGAGCGCAGCATCTCCAGCTGGACGGAGAAGGGAAGGGAGGTCGAAAGTCCGTTGATATACCACTCGTTCGTATTCCTTCCTTCAGGCTCCAGATAGAGTTTGTGGGACTCTTTATCCGCAAATTTCACAAACTTATCCTCAATTGACGGACAATAACGCGGCCCAACCCCCGTTATTTCACCTGCATAGAGGGGGGAGAGGTGGAGGTTGGCTTGGACAATCTCGCCGGTCGCACCAGTCGCTTCGGTCATCCAGCAGGAGACTTGGTTGCTCCCTGGTTGCCAGCCCGAGAGGCGCTCGCCGGATTGTTCCACGTGGAACAGATCGGTTTGGCCGCGGGTGTCGTAGAAGGAAAAAAGGGTAGGGCGGGGGTCTCCTGGCTGCTCCTCGCATTGCGAGAAATCTATCGACGAGCCGAGAATGCGCGGCGGGGTGCCAGTCTTAAGTCTCTGAAGCTCGATTCCTGCTTCTAAGAAACTGCTGGACAACGACTTAGAACTAAAATCGCCAAGTCTTCCGCCCTCGGTTTTGTTGGCTCCAATGTGCATGAGCCCCCGCAGGAAAGTGCCGGTGGTCACCACCACTGCCTTGGCGTGGAAATCCAGATCCAGGTTGGTCCGGACCCCTGTCACCGTTCCGTGGCTGAAGATGAGCCCGGTCACTTGGGCTTGGAACATCGTGAGCCCTGGCTGCAGCTCGCAGAGGTGCTTCATCCGGAACTGGTAGGCCTTCTTGTCGCATTGGGCCCGGGGGGCTTGGACCGCCGGCCCCTTTGACGCATTGAGGAGGCGGAACTGGATGCCCGTGACATCGGCGGTGAGGCCCATTTCGCCGCCGAGGGCGTCAATCTCGCGCACGATGTGCCCTTTGGCCTGGCCGCCGATGGCCGGGTTGCAGCTCATCTGGGCGACGGTGTCCACGTTGCCGGTCAGCAGGAGGACGTCGACCCCCAGTCTGGCGGCCGCCAGGGCGGCTTCCACGCCGGCATGGCCGGCCCCGCAGACGATCACGTCATAGGGGCGCGAGGGCCCCAGGCGGATTTCTTTGCAGGTCGGCATAGGTGCGATTCCTCCCGCCGGGAGGGAATCACTTACCTATGCAGAAGGAAGCAAAGAGCTTGTCCAGCATCCGCTCGTTGTCGATGCGGCCGACGATCTCGCCCAGGGCGTCCAGGGCCTCCCGGCACTTCTCGGCCGCGAGTTCGGTCTGGACGGGGGCGGAAAGGTGACGTCGGGCGTCGGAGAGCGCCGCCGCGGCCCGGCGCAGCGCGTCGGCATGCCTTACGGACACGACCAGCTCTTCGGCGCCGGGCGCCAGATCGGCCGCCACCAAGGCTTCGGAGAGCCGGCTCCGGATGCGTTCGGCATCACGCCCGTCCAGCAGGCAGGCCTTGATGCGGGGGATGTCCGGCATGAAGGCCGACTGGGCCGGATGCTCGGGCAGGTCCGACTTGTTCGAGACCACGAGGCAGCGTCCAGGGACGAGCGCCGAGGTCAGGCGGGAGGGCAGGGCGGGGGGCGGCGCGGAGGCGTCGACCACCAGCAGGAGGAAGTGCGCGGACTCGGCCTGCTCGAGCGAGCGCTCCATGCCCGCGCGTTCGACCGCGCCGCCGCCGTCCCGCAGGCCCGCGGTGTCCACGGCGGTGACCGCCAGCGGGAGGCCGCCCACGGGCGCCTCGATCCAGTCGCGCGTGGTGCCGGCCTCCGCGCTCACCAGGGCGCGGGCGGAACCCGCCAGCGCGTTGAGCAGGCTGGACTTGCCGGCGTTGGGGGCGCCGACCACGGCGACGCGCAGGCCGGCGCGCAGGGCCGCGTCATGCCGGGCCGTCCCTGCGTATCCAGAAAGTTCTGACACAAGGGAGGCGAGGGCCGCGGCGGGCCCGCGCGGGTCCTCCTCGGGCAGGTCCTCCTCGGGAAAGTCGATGTGCGCCTCCAGCGTCGCCGCGGCCGTGAGGAGACGGTCGCTCCAGCCCGCCACCAGGCGTCCGAGTTCGCCCGCGAGCAGCCGCCGCGCGGCCGCCAGCGCCCGCTCGCCCGTGGCGTGGATGAGGTCGGCCACGCCCTCCGCCTGGGTCAGGTCGATGCGCCCCGCGAGGAAGGCCCGGCGGGTGAACTCCCCGGGCTCGGCCATGCGCGCTCCGCGCGCGAGCGCGTCCTCGACGATGCGGCGGACGAGCAGGGGATTGCCGTGGCAGGTGAGCTCCAGCGTGTCGCCGCCGGTGAAGGAACGGCCCGCGGCCCAGCGCACGGCCACGACCTGGTCGACGGGCTCGCCCTTCATGTCCCGCCAGACCGCGGTCGTCGCACGGCGTTCGGTCAGCGGCGCGGACCGGCCGAGTCCGTCGGCCGAAAGGGAGGGCACCAGGGGGCCGTCGATGCGCACGACGGCCAGCGCGGACCGCCCGGAGGGGGTCGCGGCGGCGACGATCGTGTCCGAGGCGCTCATGCGGGAGGGCCATCCCAAGGGGCGGGACAATCGGACGCAAGCGGCTGATGACGGGGAAAAGGCTGGAATGAAAGGACGGTCGGGGCGAGAGTCCGCCCCAGCTGACGACCGTGGAAGACCATCGCTTTCTGACGCCTGAACTCGCCCGCCGCATCGCCCGGGAGCACGGCACGCCCTGCTATGTCTACGACCAGGGGGCGCTGGAAGCCCAGGCCGACGCCATGCTGGCCTTCCCGAACGCCTTCGGCCTGACGGTCCGTTTCGCGATGAAGGCCTGTCCCAACGCGGCCTTGCTGCGGATCTTCCTGGCGAAAGGGCTGCACTTTGACGCGAGTTCGGGCTGGGAAGTGCGGCGCGCGATGCTCGCCGGCGTGCCCGCCGACCGGATCTCGCTTTCGTCCCAGGAGCTTCCCGAGGATTTCGCCGAACTGCTCCGCCAGGGCGTGCACGTGAACGCGTGTTCGCTGCTCCAGCTCGAGCGCATCGGCCAGGCGCTGCCCGGTCACGAGGTGGGGCTGCGATTCAATCCCGGACGCGGTTCCGGCGGCACGGGCAAGACCAACGTGGGCGGGCCGGACTCCTCCTTCGGCATCTGGCACGAATGGGCCGAGCAGGCGCGGGCCATCGCCGACGCCCACGGCCTGAAGGTCGTCCGGATCCACACGCACATCGGCTCCGGCAGCGACCCCGCCGTCTGGCAGGAGGTCTCCGCCGCCAGCCTTGCGCTCGTCGGCCGCTTTCCGACGGTCGCGGTCCTCAATCTCGGCGGCGGCTACAAGGTCGCACGCGTCCCGAGCGAGAAGGGCACCGATCCCGCCGTCGTCGGCGCGCCGGTGCGGGAGGCGTTCGAGCGTTTCGCACGGACCGACGGACGGCGGCTGCGCCTCGAGGTCGAGCCCGGAACGTTCCTCGTCGCCAACGCCGGCGCGGTGCTCGCCAAGGTCCAGGACGTCGTCTCCACGGGCGCGCGCGAGTTCATCAAGCTCGACTCCGGCATGACGGAGATCCTGCGGCCCTCGCTCTACGGCTCGCAGCATCCCGTGCATCTCTATCCCGCCGCGGCCCGCGGCGGCGAACGGGATTACGTCGTGGTGGGCCACTGCTGCGAGTCCGGCGACCTCATCAGCTGCGCTCCCGGCGAACCGGAGACGCTCGCGACGCGCTGTCTGCCCGCGGCCGCCGCCGGCGACCTCTGCGTCATCGGCGGCGCCGGCGCCTACTGCGCCGGGATGAGCACCAAGAACTATAACTCGTTCCCCGAGGCGCCGGAGGCGCTCATCGGGCGCGCCGGCGGCGTGAAGCTGATCCGTCGCCGACAGACGCTCGGCCAGATTCTGCAGAACGAAGTCCCCCCGGGGGGCGTCTGACCGTGCCGCTCCGTCAGCCAGCGCTGTGCGAGGCCGTGCCGCCCTCGCCGCACGCCACGGTGCTCTGCCTGCCGACGCTCGACGACGTCATCGCGTACGAGCGCAAGGATCCGCGCGTGTGGTCGCTCATCCGCGCGGGCTATCCGCGCTTCGTGCGCAATGAGCTGGTCACCTTGGCGGCGGAGGAGTTGGCCGATCGCGTCGGGCTCGCGCCGGAATGGGGGCCGCCCGACCTCCGCGACGTTCCCCGGACTTTGTTTCCCCTCGCCCGGGCGGACATCGCGGAACGACTCGCGGCGCAGGCCGGCGCGCGCATACTCTCCTACGGCTGCAATCCGGGATTCACCCTCATCGTGGTCGAATCAGGCGATGCCGCGACCCGTCTCGCCAAGCTCGTCCAGCACACCGGCACGCTCATCTCCTCGCGCCAGGCGGAAGCCTGGCTCGCGGGCGCTCCCGCCGCACCCGACACGGGATCGCCCGCCGTGCGCGCCGCGCTCGCGCCTTTCTTCCCAGGAGTGCAGCCGGACGACCTGCTTCTCTGCTCCTCGGGCATGAACGCCGTCGACGCCGCGCTGCACGCCGTCGACTCCGTGCAGGCGCCCGCCGGACGGCGCGTGTGGATCCAGCTCGGCTGGCTCTACGTCGACTCCATCCGGCTGCTGGAGAAGAACCCCGGCGTCGAACGGCGGTTCGTGCACGACGTCACCGACCTCGCCGCGGTCGAACGCCATCTCGCCGCCGGTGACGTCGCCGGCGTCCTCACTGAGGCCCCCAACAACCCCCAGCTCCAGACCGCCGACCTCGAGGCCTTGCGCGCGCTGTGCGACCGACACGGCGCCCTGCTCGTGGTCGACCCCAGTTCGGCCGGCGTCGCCGCGACGGACACGCTGCCCTGGGCGGACGTCGTCGCCTGCAGTCTCACCAAGTATGCCGCTTCCGCCGGCGACGTCATGGCCGGCGTGCTGGCGGTCAATCCGGCGCGGCCCCATGCGGCCCGCCTCCTCGGGGCCGCCCGCGCCAGGCACGTGCCGCTCCATCCTCTCGACGCCGCCGCGCTCGCGCCCCAGGCGGCGCGCGTCGCCGAAGTCACCGCCAAACTTTCAGCCAACGCCGCCGAGCTCGCCCGTCGCCTCGCGGCCCATCCCGCCGTCGTGCGGGTCCGCACCGCGCTCACCGGACCCACGGCCGACAACTACCGGCGCGTCATGCGTACCGGGATGGGCGCCGGATCACTGGTCACCGTCGAGCTGCGCGAGGGGGCGATGCGCGGCGTCTACGACCGGCTCGCCCTCGTGAAAGGGCCGAGCTTCGGACTCGGCTTCACGATCGCCGCCCCCTTCATGTGGCTCGCGCATTTCGAGGAGGTCACTTCGGAGCAGGGAAGGGCGGCCATCCGCGCCGCCGGACTGGACCCGGACCTGTTGCGCGTCTCCGTCGGGCTCGAGCCCGTCGACGAGATCTGGGCCGCCTTCGAGCGGGCGCTCGCGTGACGAAAAGGGCCCGCCTCTCGGCGGGCCCTGCGTCCGGCGGACGAAAGGCCGACGTTCAGCGCCCCGCGTCGTCCTCTTCGCCGTCCTTTTCCGACGCCTTCTTCGAAGCCCGGGCCTTGGCCATCCGCTCGCGGAACGCGTCCTTCTCCTTCTTGACGAGCGCGGGCGCCTCCGGATCGGCCTTGGCCAACGCCTCGTCGAACTTCTTCCGGTAGTCCGCTTCGGAGGCTTCGGCCTTCTTGCGGGCCGACTGGTAGTCGGCACGGGCCTTGTCGGCCAGCGCCTTGTCGGCGCGGTGCTGCTGGGAGGCGGCGACGACTTCCGGTTCAGCCGCGGCCTTCCGGCGGGCGGCGGACAGCTGGGCCTTCTCAGGCGAGTCGGCGGGCTTGTCCTCGACCGCGAACACGGGCGCGGCGGCGAGGAGCGAGGCGAGGAGGAGCGAATGCAGGGATCGGTTGTTCATGATGGTATGGGTGGGAACGGACTTGAAGGGAGCGCCCGGCGAACCGACACTTCAACCCTCGCCCCGTGAAGTCCGCCCCATGAGAGCAATCCCCCGTCGAGCGCTGGGTGCAGCCTTCCTCTTCCTTTGGGGCGCCGCGCTCCACGGCCAGGGCAAGCGCGTCGGCAACATCCTCCTGGAGGCGCCCGCGCCCGCGCCGGTGCAGGAGATCACCGGCGCGTTCCCGCAGATCGTCGGGACCCAGGTCGGTTCATCCGGTTACAAGTTCTCCAAGGAGCCCCTGGTGATCGAGGGCGCCAAGGCCGTCGCCGAGCTCGGCTCACGCATCATCAAGACGCGGCAGCCCGCGGCGCCCGAGCTCGCGCAGCTCATCGGGATGCCCTTCACCCATTATCTTTTCTGGCACCGGGCGGGCGACGTGTGGAAGGACGGCTTCACAAAGGAGGAGTCCGCGCGGGAGTATGCCGCGACGTACGCCTTCGCGAAGGACCTTCTCACGCGCCGCGACACCTCGGGGAAGATCTTCTTCCTCGGGCACTGGCAGGGCGACGCCCAGCTGCTGGAAGGGCTCGACCCTTCCGCCGACGTGCCGAAGGCCCAGGCGGACGCGATGGTCGAATGGCTCAACGTCCGCCAGAAGGCCGTGGACGACGCGCGCCGGGAGGTGCCTTACTCGCGCTGCCAGGTCTATGTCTACGCCGAGGTCAGCCGCGTGCGTGAGGCGATGAAGCAGGGCCGCAAGCGCATGGCCGACCAGGTGCTGCCGCGCGTCGACGTCGACTTCGTCTCCTACGCCGCCTACGACTGCCAGCTGCTGCCCGCGCCGGAGGTCCTGGCCACGCTCGAGCATCTTTCCCGCCAGCTGAAGCCCAAGCCGTCGCTGCCCGTGCGCCGCGTCTTCATCGGCGAATGCGGACTCCCGCTCTCCGCGTGCGTCGACGCGGCGGACCATGAGCGTCGCAACCGCGAGATCATCGCCAAGTTCCTCGGCTGGAAGCCGCCGCTGGTCCTGCACTGGCAGCTGTATGACGCCGAGAAGAAGGACGGGAAGTACGCCGGATGGTCCCTGATCGGCCCGGACCGCAAGCCGACTCCCCTGCACGCCGTCCTGCGGGCCTTGCTCGCCGCCCAGGAGGAGGCCTCCAAGCAGTATCAGGCGCGCGCGCGCCGGCTGCCGGGCGTCGAGGAGATGGCGGGATTCACCGAGGACTGGCTCCGCCGTCCGCGCTGAGCCATTCCCGGCTTGAGCGGCGGCGGCGGCGCCCCGACACTGCCGCATGCGGGTGAAGCTTCATGTCGAGTGGCTGGGCACGTTCTTCCTCTGCCTGGCCGTGCTCATGACCGACGGCGCCGGCGCGCCCCTGATGGTCGCCTCCTTGCTCGCCGCGCTCATCTACATGGGCGGACCGGTTTCGGGCGCCCACTACAACCCGGCCGTGTCCCTCGCCTTCCGGGTGCGAGGACGCATGGCGCCGGGAACCCTGCTGCCCTACGTGGGCGTGCAGACGTTCGCCGCGTTCGCCGCGGCCGTGCTCGCCGGCCTGCTCTCCGAGCACGATCCGGACCGTGCCGCCGCCCTGGCGGCGGCCGTCTCCGAGCCTTTGTTCCAAGGGTTTCTCGACATCGTGGTCGCCGAGGTCCTGGGCGCCGGCCTGCTCGCCTTCGTCATCCTCATGGTGGCGACCTCCCGTCTCAGCGCGGGCAACGGATATTACGGCGTCGCCATCGCGCTGACCGTGCTCGGCCTCGCCGGAATCTTCTCCCATGTCTCGCCCGACCTCAATCCGGCGGTCACGCTCGCCCGTCGCCTGAGCTGGCCCTTCGCGGCGCTCTCCTCGGACGGCGCCACGCCGGCGGACTTCCTCCGCGAATGGACCTTCCTCGCCAAGACCTTCCCGCGCGACTGCTGCCAGGTGCTCTGTCAGCTGACCGGCGGGGCGCTGGCGGCTCGGCTCTTCCTGCGGCTGTTCCCCGAGGAGCGCTGAAACCTGCGGCGAGGGCTTGAAGTCGGGCGGCCGGGGCGACACGCTGGCCGCATGAACCCGCTCTTCGCCATCCACAAGCATTACGGCTCTTTCCTTCTGCTTCTCATCGTGATCGTGGTGGTGAACGCCTTGGTCAAGGGACCGAACACCAAGCTGCAGCGCATCACGGCCGTCCTGGTCGACATCAATCTCGTCGTCGGCCTCATCGCCGTCTTCCAGGCGGAGGCGCGCAACGTCTCCTGGCTGCACCCGATCCTCGCGCTCGGCGCGGTGGGCCTCCTGCACGCCGGCGCGAAGAGCGAGGACAAGGCCAAGGTCGTCCGCTGCTTCACCCTCGCGCTCGTCCTTCTCGTCGCCGCCTGGGCCGTGAACGCCTCCTGGGGTCCGGCTTTCACGAAGTCGCTCTGGCTCATCAAGGGCTGAACGCCCTTCGGACAGGCGCGCCACGGCCCGGACTTCGTCCGGGCCGTTTGACTTCCCATTGACCCGTCGCTGGTTTGGCGGACACTCCGCCGTCCGCCACGATGTACCGCCTCGCCCTCAACATGCTCTTCGGGGACCGGGGCAAGCTGGCGATGCTGCTGTGCGGACTGAGCTTCTCGGCGCTCCTGATGGCCCAGCAGACCTCGGTCTTCTTCGGCATCATGAGCTGGACGTACACCCCCGTGGTGAACATCCGGGCCCACGTCTGGGTCAGCGACCCGATGGTCGAGCAGGTCAATGACGCCAAGCCGATGCGCGACACCGACCTCGGCCGGGTGCGGTCCGTCGACGGCGTCTCCTGGGCCGCCCCTTTGCACACTTCGTTCCTCCAGGCACGGATGCCGGACGGCAACTTCAAGCTGGTCACCCTCGTCGGCCTGGACGCCGACACCTTCGCCGGCGCCCCCGCCGACATCGTCCAGGGCCGGATCGAGGACCTCCGGCTGCCCAACACGGTCATGATCGACGAGTGGGGGGCGCAGCTCATGAGCCGCACCGAGGTCGCCGCGGACGGCACGGTCACCACCCGCCCCTTGCGGCCCGGCGACACGTTTGAGATCAACGACGTCGAGGCGCGCATCGTCGGAGTCTGCCGCGTGCGCCGCGCCTTCACCGGCGGACCCTTCGCCTACACCACCTACGACCGCGCGAAGGCGTACACACTGGGAGCCCGCCGCACCCTCAGCTTCATGCTCGCGGAGCCGCGCCCCGGCGTCACGCCCGCCGAGCTCTGCGATCGCATCGAGCGTGAGACCGGCCTGCGCGCCTGGACTTCCGACACCGTCATCTGGGACTGGTCGGAGCGCAGCCTCGCCCGTCACACCTTCTGGTGGTTCTGGCGCAACACCGGCATCCCCTTCTCCTTCGGCACGGCCGTCGCCCTGGGCCTCTTCGTGGGCATCGCCATCTCCGGGCAGACCTTCTACTCCTTCGTCCTGGAGAACCTCCGCTATTTCGCGGCCATCAAGGCGATGGGGGCGGGCATGGGCCTCCTCTCGCGCATGCTCGTCTTCCAGGCCCTCGTGGCCGGACTGCTCGGCTTCGGCCTCGGCGCCGGCATGGCGCAGGCCATCGGCCGCGTCATGATCGAGAAGGGCATGCCGCCCTTCGTCATGTTCCCCCAGGTGCTCTGGGCCACGCTGGCCTTCATCCTCGGCATCAGCCTGGTGTCGGCGCTCATCGGCATCCTCAAGGTGTCGCGCGTCGACGCCTCCACCGTCTTCCGCGGATGAGCGGCCCGTCCGTCAGCCCCGCCGTCCGCGTCCGCGGCGTCGACATGTCCTTCGGCGAAGGGGAGTCGCGCGTGACCGCGCTCAAGCAGGCCACCTTCGAGGCCAGGGCCGGGGAGCTGGTCATGCTTGTCGGGCCCTCCGGCTGCGGGAAGACCACCCTGCTTTCCGTCATCGCGGGCACGCTCACCCCCCAGGCGGGCGAAGTCGAGGTCTTAGGCCAGAGGCTCGACGGCCTGGGTCAGGAGGCGCTCACGGCCTTCCGTCGCCGTCACCTCGGCTTCGTCTTCCAGTCCTTCAACCTGATCCCCACGCTCACGGTCGAGGAGAACGTGATGGTCCCGCTGCTCGTCCAGGGCCGGAGCCACGAGGAGGCCCGCGCGCGCGCCCGCGAGATGCTCGCCAAGGTCGGGCTCGCCGGCCGCGAGGAGTCCCGTCCCACGGCCCTGTCCGGCGGTCAGCAGCAGCGCGTGGCCATCGCGCGCGCCCTCGTCCACGGACCTACGCTGCTCATCTGCGACGAGCCGACCTCGGCCCTGGACAAGGACACGGGCGCGCAGATCCTCGCGATGATCCGCGACCTCTCCCGCGCGCCCGGCCGGTGCGTCATCGTCGTCACCCACGACCATCGCATCTACCGTTTCGCCGACCGCATCGCCGAGATGGAGGACGGCCGCATCCGCCGCGTGGTCGACGACCCTACGTTGCTCGACCAGCCCCACGCCTAGACTTTCATGAAGCCACGCATCCTCCTCTACGTCCTCGCCGCCGCCGGCGCCGTCGCCGCGCTCCAGCTCACCCGCGGCACCGCCGACGAGAAGCCCGTCCAGCCGCCGCCCTACCGGCCCGCCGTCCGCGAGAAGGACGGGCTCATCGCGGCGGCCGGCCTGGTCGAAGCCGTCGCGGAGAACACTCTGCTCGGCGCGCCCGTCCCCGGCACGGTGGCCAAGGTCCATGTGAAGGTCTGGGACCGCGTGCGCGCGGGCGATCCGGTCATCACCCTCGACACCCGCGACCTGGAGGCCCAGCGCGGCGTGCTCCAGGCCACCGTCGCCGCCGCGGAGGCGGTCGCCGAGAAGGCGGAGGACCAGGTGCGGCGCTGGGAGACCATCAAGGACGGCGGTGCGGTGAGCGCGGCCGAGCTCGTCGGATACCGCGCGGCCGCCAAGGAGGCGCGCGCCCGTCTCGAGCTCGCTCGCGCGCAGCTCCGCCAGACCGAGGTGCAGCTCGACCGCATGGTGCTGCGCTCGCCCATCGACGCCACCGTGCTCCAGATCAACGTGCGCGCCGGCGAATTCGTGGCCTCGGGCGGCCGCGCGCCGGCCGTGCTCGGCGACATCACCCGTCTGCAGATCCGCTGCGACGTCGACGAACAGCTCGCGCCGCGCGTCCGTGAGGGCCTGCCGGCCCGGGGCTTCCTGAAGGGGGAGTCGGTCCGTGACGAGGCGGGCCGCGCGATCCCGCTCAAGTTCGTGCGCATCGAGCCCTTCGTGGTCCCCAAGGTCTCGCTGACCGGCGGCAGCGTCGAACGCGTCGACACGCGCGTGCTCCAGGTCATCTACCAGTTCGAGCGTCCCGCCGGCCGGCCCGTCTTCGTCGGGCAGCAGATGGACGTCTTCATCGACGCCTCCCCCGATGCCGCCAAGAAGTGAGCTCATCCTCGCGTTGGCGCTCCTGGCCGGTTGCGCGGGCGCTCCGGGC
>JACCED010666570.1_pt1 | contig 44397 bp, 36 predicted proteins | sample 7455021 | NCBI WGS metagenome assembly JACCED01 (sample SAMN15323456, study PRJNA562643) | freshwater metagenome | isolation source: river surface water | place: USA:Blue River Watershed | collected 2017-08-19
ACAGCAAAAGCCAATGGCAAGGCCTTGAGAAACAGCAAGGTTCCGCCTGGCCGCAAGGGCGCAAACCACACTTCCCAGAGCACGCACCAAAGCAACAGCAACACAAGGCTGACTATCGCGCCTCGCTGCAGCGCAGCATTTAGTCTTGCTGTTGACTCGGTATCCGCGGGGTGCATGTTGGTTGTTTTTAAAAAATATATTTTGGCAGGTTGGTATTATCCATTGTTATTTACGCAATCTGGGAAGTACACCTACAGAATGACATCCGAAACCAGTGCTCCCGCAACAAGTCTGTCGCTTACTCCGTGGCAGCTTGCGATCGTTATCGCCTTTCAGCGGTCAATGAAAGCGAAAACGATGCAACTGGCTTCAAGCCTTGCGTTTTCCACAGTGTTTGCGATTGTTCCCCTGCTGGCAGTCGTCCTCTCAATCTTTGCCGCCCTCCCCGAGTTCGACGAATTCAGCAAGGCGTTACAGGAATACCTCGCAAACAACCTACTGCCATCCCAGCTGTCAACCAGCATCATGGATTACCTCAACGCATTTGCGGCACAGGCGAGCCATCTCAGCACCATTGGTGGTGTATTTTTAATTGGCACAATCATTGCACTCGTTATTTCCGTTGATGATGCACTGAACACCGTTTGGCATGTGCAAGAGCGTAGGCATGCAGCTCGCAGGTTCCTTGTTTACATCATGATTATCGTTGTGGGCCCGATCCTACTCAGCGCCTTGTTGTGGACAACAGCTTTTGTTGCCCGAGAGTCCTTTGGTCATGTCATGGATATTCCCGTGCTGCTTGAACTGTCTTTAAAGGTATCGCCCTTTATCGTCAGCACTCTGGGATTTACGGTGCTATTTGTTGTCGTTCCGAACACCCCGGTGCTATGGCGGGACGCGTTACTCGGGGGCTTCGTGGCTGCGACTATTTTAGAGATCATGAAATTTGGCTTTGCACTATACGTCGCGAGCTTTTCTACCTACACTCTCATCTATGGCGCCTTCGCAGCGATCCCGGTTTTTTTGCTGTGGGTGTACTTTTCATGGTTAGGAATTCTGCTCGGCGCACATGTGGCTGCGAACCTGCCTCTTCTGCGTGAACAAACACTACAATCTACGGGCAGCACCAAGGAGAAAGAACATGCTACAGGTCAGTGAAATCCTGCGGGTTAAGGGAAACACGTTGTTCACCGCGACGCCTGAGACTCAAGTCATACAAGCACTCGAAACCATGAGTACCCATGACATTGGCTCGCTCGTTATTATGGACCAGGGAAAGCTCGCTGGCATGTTGACGTTTCGCGAAATCATTAGACACGTCAATAACAATCACGGCGCCGTGGGTGCCACTCCAATTCGCGCAATCATGGAGGCGTCCCCTGTTTCGGTAACCCCAGATACGGACGCCAATACGCTACAACGCCTGATGCTCGACAATCACTGCCGCTACGTGCCCGTCATGGATGCGGGCGTATTGCTAGGGGTGATCTCTTTTTACGACTTGGCGCAAGCGATCGTCGCTGCCCAGAAGTTCGAAAACTCGATGCTCAAAGCTTACATACGAGATTGGCCCGACGAGAAACCGGGTCAGAGTGCGGGCTAAGCAGCACCGACTAACTGGTACGCCTGCCGGATGACACCAGCCTTGCTGTCATGTAACAAGGCTGAGTCAGAAAGCATTCGCCGCCACAGCCGTGATCTAGGTCTGCCATTAAATAAGCCGAGCAAGGGGCGAACAACAACGCGCAAAGGCACGCCCATTTCGGTCTGTCCGTACGCGTACTCTGTGAGAGCCTCAATGATGGCGTCCTCGGAGAGCAATTTGTCCCCAGGCCACCATTCTTGGGAGATTTCCCTCAAGACTGCGGGATTATGCCAAGGCGCCCTCCCAAGCATCACACCGTCAAACCGCGAGCGCTCTTGATCACAATCGTGCCGGCTCGCTAAACCACCATTTAAAACTACCACAGCATCTGGAAAATCAACTTTTAACTTCGCTGCGTGGTCGTATCGCAAGGCGGGAATCTCGCGATTATCTTTGGGAGATAGGCCTTTTAAGACCGCGTTACGTGCATGCACAACGAAAACCCGGCAGCCTGCGTCGTAAAGCGTTCCAACAAAATCTCTAACAAAGTCGTAGTTCTCATCCCAGTCAAGACCGAGTCTATGTTTGACCGTCACAGGGATACTGACTACATCTTGCATCGCCTTGATGCAGTCAGCGACTAATGTGGGCTCGGCCATCAAACACGCACCAAATGATCCTTTTTGGACGCGCTCCGAGGGACACCCACAATTCAAATTGATTTCGTCGTAGCCCCAACGTTCACCTAAGCGCGCGGCAGCGCTGAGTGCATCGGGCTCACTCCCACCAAGTTGCAATGCCACGGGCGTTTCTTGGGGACTAAACGCCAAGTGCCGCTCGATGTCCCCGTGGGTCAACGCACCGGTCGTAATCATTTCGGTATACAAACGCGCACGCGGTGCAAGCAAACGATGGAAGTAGCGACAATGCCGATCGGTCACGTCTATCATGGGCGCCACACACAGTTGCCAACCAAGCCTATCAGGTATGGATCCTGCGCTCGACGTGGCTTGAGAAAGAGTGGGTGACGGTGACAGCATAAAAAACAATAAAAAATAGGCGAAACTAAAAAACGTGCAACAACGCTAGACCAACCTTTTAATTGCCAAACACCATCCCGCGCACGCTTTAGTAGACAGCTTGGTAAAATTGCCACTGAAACACGGTTTAACTCTTCTTTGCATCATATTCACCGATGGCTGTATTCACCTCCGTTAGCGACCAAGACGCACGCACCTTGCTTGAGCAATATGCGTTGGGTGATTTTCTGTCCCTAAAGGGGATTGCAGCAGGAATTGAGAACAGCAATTACTTTTTGCGTACGAGCTTGGCGGAGTTCGTGCTGACAATTTTTGAAGTTCTTAAGGCGGATCAGCTTCCTTTTTATATTGAGCTCATGCACTACCTTGCTGAGCGCGACATTCCGGTGCCCAAGCCTCAGACAAGGCGCAACGGTGATAGGCTAACCACCCTACACAACAAGCCTGCAGCAATCGTGTCCAAGTTACCCGGTTCGTGTGTTTTGGCTCCCAACGCAGCGCACTGCGCGCTGACAGGTAGCACCCTTGCGCGTGCGCACATCGCAGCTGCTGATTTTCCAATCCATCAGCAAAACCTTCGAGGGCTAGCCTGGTGGAAAGACACCGTACCGATTGTGCTGCCTTATCTTTCAGAGCACGCACGCGGTTTATTAACGAACAGCCTAGCCGAGCAAATATCAGTATCGGAGTCAGTCGATTGGCAAGCACTTCCGCGCGGGCCCGCGCACTGCGACCTATTTCGCGACAACGTACTTTTTGACGGAACACCAGAGCAGCCCGTGTTGGGTGGATTTATTGACTTTTACTTCGCTGGCGTCGACACATGGTTGTTTGATGTTGCAGTGTGTATTAACGACTGGTGCATTGAACACTCAACCGGACGAATTATTCCTGAGCTCGCTCGCGCTTGGCTTGATGCATACAGTCGTGTTCGGCCCTTCACAGAGGAAGAGCATCGCTTATGGCCATCAATGCTTCGAGCCGCTGCACTCCGATTCTGGATTTCACGCTTATACGACTTTTACTTGCCCCGTCCCGCCCAGACACTAAAACCACACGATCCCACTCATTTTGAGCGCATCCTCACGCAACGGACGCTCGACCCTACGTTAGCTTTATCCAAGGACTCTTGATGCAAGCAGTATCTCTACCTGCCTTGTCTGGCTGGCGCTGGGTGCGCGACGGCTGGTTGCTTTTTCGTAAACAGCCGATGGCTTTTTTTACGTGGGCAATGTTTGTCAGTTTGATTCTCATGGTTGCAAGTGTTACGCCTCCCATTGGACCGCTGCTGTTTGTAGTGCTCATGCCGACGGCAACACTCTTATCCTTGAGTGCCGCACGTAGCGCTGATCAGGGTCAAAAAATACTGCTTGGCACCTGGATTGCTCCTTTAAGGCAAACAGGTGTATTTCGACGTTTGATTGGTATGGGAGCGTTATACGTTCTGTTCTGTCTCATTCTTGGCCTTGTAGCGTTTATGCCATTCTCTGACGAAGTGACAGAAGCGCTCAAAGCGGTCACAACGAGTAACGACTTAGTCCCACTGCTTGAGGCTGTACGCACGCCGATGGCGATCTTTGCTGTGCTGTATGTGCTCATGGCGGCGGTATTTTGGTATGCCCCCGCATTAGTTGGCTGGCATACAACGCCCATGACGCGTGCGTTATTCTATAGTGGTATTGCTTGTTGGCGGAACAAATGGGCCTTTGGCGTTTACGGGTTGTCTTGGTTAGCGATATTCCTCGCGATTGATACGGCGCTTAGCGCATTATCCATGGTCGGACTACCCAAGAGCCTCACTGCAACGCTGCAGGTACCGATCAACGTCGTCGCAAGCGCGGTGTTGTACTGTAGTTTTTATACAAGCTTCATTTCTGTTTTTTATCCTTCAACCGAAGCTGAGTCAGAGACCACTCCAACTGTCTAAGGTCTAGCGAGGGGCCTTGCCCCTCCGGCCGCCATGCCAATTCGCACACCGCGCTCGCATGGCGACACATGGCAATCCGATTTGGTACGACCTTGCGTATAAGCCGTATTGCGTTCCCCGCGTTATCCATAAATATGATCGTCAACGGATAGCGCATTCCAAAAGTATGTACGCAACGACAATTAGGAATGTACAGTACCTGCCCGGCCGGCAACATGCCTCGGAACAGCAGCCCTCGAGCCCGAGAAATATAGCCATCCGCCACTTGAATATGCATACTAACTGGTGTTATCCCAACACGAGAAACTGCGCGGCGATTGGTATCCCAAGCACTAGAAACGTGCAGGGAAATATACATAGCGCAAGTGGGAAAAGCATTTTTACCGGCGCCTCCATGGCTCGTTTCTCGATTGTCATCAAGCGCTCACGCCTTTGCTGCTTGCTATGGCTCCTTATGATTGCGCTGACACTAAATCCAGCAGCCTCTGCCTGAATAATCGCGTTAACCAGCTGCCGAATTGCTGGAATGCTAGTGCGAATGACCATCTGCTTAAGCGCGTGCGATCTGGGCTGCCCTGCTCGAATGTCTGTCAACACCCGCGCCCATTCAGCATGCAGAGCGCCAGCGCGACCGTACTCAAGAGCTAACTGCATGGAGCCTTGAAGATTCAAACCGGATTCAAGACCTAAGAGAAGCAAGTCCATAAACGCTGGCAAGTCTCTAAGGATCGCTGATTGACGTATTTGTGCTCGCCTACGTAGGATCGTGTTTGGGTATGCAAATCCAAGTAGAGCACCTAGTGCAAGTAGACTGATATTGAATACACCCCAATCGGTCCAACCTACAAACTGGTCCTGAACGAAACCCAGACCTATCGCAAGAATTGATGCGCATGCAAACTTAAACACATAGAGTTGACCAACATCCCAATCCGCAAGTCCTGATCGAGCCAACAACATAGCGGCAACACGTCGTTGATTCCACGTCACAATTCCAACAATGCGCTCGCCAAGCCTATGCGTGCATCGCCATAGAATCAGCTCGAAAGGGTTCTTAGTGATCGCAATTGTCTCCTCGCTTGGTACGAGACCCTTACAGCGACCAACGATCGCCAAACAAAACAAGTAGCTTGTCAATCCAAACGCAAGCGCGCCAAAAATAACACCGCACCAGAAGAGCATCAGGTGGTCACCTTTCGCAAAATGGACCTTAACCAGAAGATTCCCACGAGCTCGAGCAGAAGGATCATAGTCAATAAGCCCTTTCCGACGTCAGAAACGAATGCGATCCGCATCGTCTCCATATCCATCCAACACAAAACAATAAGCAGTAAAAAAGGAAGGACACCGATCACCCTAGCCTGAACTCTTGCCTGGGCGGTGAGCATATCGACCTTTGATGAGATATGTTGCTGCGCGGCAAGGTTTCCCGCCAATTGGTCCAGCAATCCCGCAAACGAGCCTCCAGATTTTGCACCGACCCGCAAAAGCGTTGTCACTTGCCCTACGCTATCCGTATCCGCTCTAGCGCGAAAGTTGTCTAAAGCCGTCTGCAATTGAATTCCGACGCGCTGTTCGCGCATGATGAGTGACAGCTCTTGCGACAGCGGTGGGCTCAGATCACTTGCTATCGTGTTTAGCGCAGAGCTCAGACTTGCACCAGAGCCGAGTGCACTGGCTAACATTCGTAACGTATCTGGTAACTGTCGGTCCAACTTACGTAATCTGTTCTTCCGCGCCTTGGCAAGTGCGAGCCGCGGAATCGCCAACAGGCAGGAGGCAAGGCCTACGCTGAGTGCGACGCTATCGCTCATTATCCAGAGTGACAATCCTAGCGATCCTGATAAAACAATTACGACTGGCCAAAGTGATGACAGATCAATGAAAACGAACATTTCGGCGAGCTTAGTTTCGGCCTCCGCATGTAGAGTATCCCTATATCTACACCACGCGCTCGTTAGATTGTTATGCACAATCCAAAACAGCAGAGCGACTGACACTCCGGCAAGAGCTATTCCTAGGAGGATCATGAACCAACAAACCAGTCGACAACCGATTGCTCGAGATGTAAATTAAAGCGATCACACAGAGTCGGCATCAAACCGGTTCCGATCAGTCGATTGGCATTCGTATCAAAACGCGCGATTGCTTGTGTCTGGATAACACCTGACTCGACTCCACACACCTCCAGCACAGAATGCACCACGCGTTGTCCCTTCGGCAATCGCGTTTGATGCACAATCAAATGGATTGCGCCAGCGACTTGATCGCGTATTGCAACAATGGGAAGTCCACTTTGCGCTAGTAAGACGAGTGTCTCCAGCCGAGACAGTGCGTCGCGCGGGCTGTTGGCATGCAGGGTAGTCAGCGAGCCTTCGTGCCCAGTATTCATTGCCGCTAACATATCGATAGCCTCTGCTCCTCGCACCTCGCCGACGACGATTCTGTCAGGACGCATACGCAATGCATTTTTTACTAGATCGCGTATCGTGATGACTCCTCGCCCCTCTGCGTTCGAGGGACGTGCCTCGAGCTTGACTACATGTGGGTGTTCAATCTGCAACTCAGCCGAATCCTCAATGGTGACGATCCGTTCAAAATGGGGAATTTGACTAGCCAACACGTTCAACATGGTGGTCTTACCTGATCCAGTTCCACCGCAGACGAGAATATTCGTGCGATTCTTCACGCAGGCAGACAGAAAATCCGCCACGACGCTCGGCAATGTATCGTTCTCAGCAAGATCCCGCAAAGTTGGTCGTTTCTTCGGAAACTTTCGAATCGTTAGGCAGGCGCCTCGTAACGAAATGGGTGCTATAACGGCATTTAGCCTTGATCCGTCCGTAAGTCGCGCGTCAACTAAGGGAGACAACTCATCTATTCTTCTGCCTAGCGGGAAAACAATCCTTTCAATAATGCCGCGAACAGCGTTGTCAGAGCTGAACTCTATCTTTGATCGCTCGAGCACTCCATTTCGTTCGACATAAATGTCATCGAACGCATTCACCATAATTTCTGTTACCTCAACATCAGCGAGCAATGGCTCCAAAGCCCCGAGCCCCACCGCTTCATTAACGACCAACTTAATGAGCTCCTCTCGATCTGTTTCACTGAAGTCGGGAGCGAATTCGAGAGGCAATTGGCGTGCACACGCTGTCGCATATTCTCGAAGTGCAGGCGTTGATAGTGCGGCAATGTCAGTTCGTCTCAAATCTAAAGCCTTAATCAGACCTTGATGAAGCGACTTTCGTAGTTCGCGGTACACGCTAGCATCGACCTTTAGTTTGTTGGGTTCTACAGTGATCGATGTGTGCTGAGACGCTAGAGCACGCTCATTACTTGAGGAAACACCATATGTATGTCTAACTGAGAAGCGTATCAAGCACGGACCTATCACGACTTCATCAGTGGGCTTAACAGGACCATAGCGAACGACTCGTATTCCGTTTACACGTGTTCCCGCAAGAGATCCCAGGTCTTCTAGATAGCAATCGGCATCACGTGTTTGAACGCGCGTATGGAATTTTGCAACTCGCCAATGTGAAATACGTAGTTGGCATTGCTCTGATCGGCCGACCACAAACGGCGCTTCAAGACTGTGGCATTCCTTTCGGCCGTCTTCATAGCTCACCGTAATATGAACCATCACGCTACTCCCACTGATTGACTACCGAGGCGCCAGGTTTTTTATCCAAATCATCCCCCCACTGCCCTTCAAAAATACTCTGTTCATTTGACCGAGCATCCTGACGAATCTGGCCATTGAGCTGCAAAGGCTCAGGGAAGTTCTCACGAAGAAGATCATTCGCGATCGATTTTCTTTTGGCTAGATCACCATTATTCGCATCGACCACGATAGGTGTGACGAATATCGCCAGCTCAGTTTGCGCACGATGTGTACGGTGCGCACCAAATAGGTGTCCAAGGACTGGAATGTCAGAGAGCCCAGGGATCCCTTCGGTATTCTGAGACTGCTCTCTTGAAATAAATCCGCCGAGGACTAGCGTCTGCCCAGATCGCACGTTAAATTCTGTTGATGCACGTCGCACCTTCAACGCGGGTCCGGCTGTGGAAGCTAAGCTTTGATCCACAGTGCTAACTTCTATCTGAATCTTCGAGCGTACGCCGAGATTAGCACCAACATGTGGAGTAATGTTCAGATGTACGCCGTACTTCTTAAACGTTGTGTTTGACTTTCCATCTTTGTCTTGTGTGGTGTAAGGAACTTCTCCCCCGGCAGAAAAGCTTGCAGTCGAGCCACTACGTGCAAGAAGCTGCGGCTGCGCCAGTACGATCGCTTCACCAGATTTCGACAAGGCAGCGAGTCGTGCGGAGATCAATGTAGTAAGTGCAAGACGAGATGCTTGCATGGTAAGCGTTGCATCTGTGTCCCAACGCACGCCCAGTTCGCGCATTCGGGCTGTGGGGATCTCAATGACTTGCACATCCAACATCACCATTCGATCCCATCCCGCATGGTTAGAGTATTCGACAAGCTCAGGATATCGAGCGGCTAGTCGCGCGATGCTTTCTCTTTCCGTATCTGTCAGATCGTCTCCTTCTACCTGTATTCGACCACCGACTGACGTACTTCGCGCCGACGGAATTTTGGCGAGAAAATCTGAAATTTCCTTTAGAGCTCTGGTATTACCCTCCGGCTTCACGTGCACTCGATAGGTAAGATGAGTCTTTTTGGAAGTCCACACTGTGACTGTAGTGGAGCCAGCGCGCTTCCCAAACAGAATCGCTTCGCTAGAACTGAGCGCCGAGGCTTGCACGACTTGACTATTACCAACGGCTAAACGATGGACGCTCGGATGACGCAAGACAATCGAAGAGCCAACTTCAAGATCCAAAAGACGCTCGGCTCGAACTGTGGGCGAACTGAACGCAAACGACAAGGCAACGCCGATGCTAATTACCCCGATAACTGTCATCGTCGTCGCTCATGCTCTGCGGTGCTCCGCAGGTCTCGACCAGACACTTCTGGTTCAAATGAATCCTCGACGGAATCAAGGCGATCGCCATATATAACCGGCGCCGGCGGCTCTGATGGCATTGCGACCAGCCCAAGCATCTCCGCTAGGTTATGTGCAATCTTTGGATCAGTTGCATTTGCAGCAACGGACCCACGTGCACTCATCACGGCACTAATTGAACCACTTTGCCTTGCGGTGACAAGCCGATGCGAGTCAGATTGCGAGACACCGACAGTAATTGTCGAATAGGTTCGACCGACGATCTCCTCAGAGCCACCACCGTCCGCGGTCAGGTGATCCGTAGCAAGGACTTCTACGGCTCCCAGCAGTAGAGCAGTGATCCGCTTTCCATCGTGATCAAACGAAACATATAGATCAACGTAGTCGCCAGGCTTCAATAGGCCAGACATCGCATTGACGGTATCAACTTGCAATGTGATGGCTTTAATTGACGAATCTAGTTTTTCAGCGAGTGTTGGTATGTTGGGTTCGGATAATGAACTGGCAAGAATCCAGGTACCTTCTTGAACATCCGCAATGAGCCGTTTTCCTACGACGCTTTCAAGTTCCTCAGCCGATAAAGCGTCTAGAGCAACCCCCTGCTTTTGGAAAGCACGTCCGCGCAGATCTTCTGCCCGGAGAATCGAGTCACGTTTTAATGCGCGCGCTGCCACGAGAAGATGGACGTACTCCACCCTGCTTTTTTTTTCTAGCTCTGTCGATTTATTTGATAGATGACTATTTATTGCAACCGCCGATCCGCACCCAAGGCAAATCGCTATCGCAAGCATCATCCACTTATTTTTTTGTTCAGTTTGTGTCATGCGCTCGTACTCGCTGTCCAATCACGTAAAGCATTGTGACGCCCTGCACTGACAATATCTTGAGCACGAGCTGAGCATCTGACTGGGTCGCCACAAGCGAACGCACAGGTCCATCAACTCTGTTGCCACCCCGCTCCGAAACAACGTTCCAACCCTTGCTTCGGAGCGAACGAATAGTGGACTTTATGAGGGTCAAAGGCGTCAACTGTGTACTATAAATAAGCGTATAAGACGGCTCCATATTGACTGGATCCATTGCCAGAAACACGCGACGTAGTCCCATCTCCGATTTGATCCAATTAAGCATCGATGGGGCGGGATTCTCCAAGGTCGCACACCTGCGCGGCTGTGAATCATCTGCAGGCGTGCTGTCGTTAATCAGCGTAGAGAAGATGCCTTCGACTCGGCGCTCTGCCACACGCCACAAGACGATTAGGCGATTCGCGTGTGCTTCCGTCCACTGAGCTAGCAGAAGATCCTGACCGATATCGCCAGGACTTCCGGGCGGAGCGATACTCGCGACTTTACTTTTCACACGTTCCATATCAATCTGACCTTGGATCCTGTAGATACGTAAAAAGTGTCCTTGAACGCACATCTCATGAATAACCGGATCGTGCTGGAGCTCAGGTGCAAGCCTAGACAACAATCCATCCGCGCAAGCAGAAGACATGGTGATCGTCACAAGTAGAAGGCCGCAAAAGTTCTTGCATCTGCGCATATTCAAACAGCAATCAACGACCAGCTTTGGGCGACACATCACTCCAACGATCAAGCCAATTCAAGCTAGGATTGGCCCTTCGCCAAACACGGTCTATAGTCGCCGTACGTAAATTGACCTGCGCGGCTAGTCGCTGACTTGGCTTGTAGGCACCCTGCCAAAAGGATGTTGATCCGGCAATATTGGAATGCGCCGATAGATCGGAAAAAGCTCGGCCAACGCCCCTTACCAAATAGCTATGCCGAGATACCACCTCGGCGCCTCGCCACCTAAAACGCTGTGCTGCAAACACATTTTTAGGAAGACTGCCTGATGCCGTCGCGCGATAGCTTGCACCTGAATGCTCACCTAACAGTTCATTTTCGTTAACGTTGGTGCTACCCGACTCAGTACGTGTCTTAGACAGCAGGACCATGGATGGGCCCCCAACAAAGACGTCAAGCGTGCTTTCATGCAAAGCAACAATCGTCAAGTATCGCAATATCCCGGTGGCCTGCAATGCAGAAAGCAGTGCTGTTAAAGCTGCGCATACGAGCAATGCTTCAACCAAACCTTGTCCAGCTTGATATTGACGGTGAATCTTCATTTACTTACCCACAGGCGATCTGTACTGCGTGTTTGAATAGGTGCAACTGGAACCAGACGGGCAAGCCAAAACGGCTTAAATAAGCTGGGTTGCTCGGAATGGCTTGCGCGTCGCTTACCGGGAAATAGGAAATATGCCTCGGCTGCAGCTGTCGAACGAAGCCTCGGATAAGTACGCCAACGCTGTTCGACTTCAATCGCAATTCGAGCAGTGTCACCTCTGAAATCGGGATTAAGATTTGCATACGTTGCCTGACCGCGCGTGCGCCACTTCAAGCTATTTTGATCTGCCCAGCGTTCGGCCAAGGGATTTCGTGCTCCACCGAAAAGATTCCATCCAGTCCAGGCGCGTTCACCTGCCCATTTCCAAAACGGTTTATTTTTAAATGTCTGCAATGGGTGATCATGAAGCTCAGTAGTTATTGGTCCATTTTCGGACGACTCGATCTTTGCCCACCCCATCGGATACTCACGGAAATAGCAACCGATGTAACGATTGAAGCGTAAGTTATGAAATGACAAGTTCTCCTCGCTGCGCCACTCACCAGAGCGAGAGATTTCTAGACTTCCACGACGTCTGAGCTGGTGTTGCATCCAAGGGCATCGCAGATTAATTCCGTTAAAGCTGCGGACTACGAGCCGTCTATCGTCAAAGTACTTGAATCGCCCTCTGACTTCTTGCAGCATATTGAACCAGCTGTCATCGCCTGTTCGATTAATCACAACAAACGTTTCCATATCGCTGTGAAGTATTCGGTAACGCATCCCGAGTGCTTCGAGCGACTTACCGCGATCACCTGAACCGCTCTGACCTACGTTCAACGTTAGGATATTGTGCAGAACCTTGTTGGTTGCCAAAGATGTATCCATTCTCGATGCGCGTAATTGCTGAAGTACTTCGTGTATGAGTTGATCATGACGAGTGAATGCATCCCGTAATGCCGTCAGCGTATAACCATCCGTAAGTCCGCCTCGACGGGCGGCGAGATACGCTGCCGCGTGGTGTATCCCAAATCGATAACCAATCAGCGAGGCAGGCGGATTGCGAGAGCTCGCTTGACGAGCAAGTCGCGTCCGAAAGCTCTCAGCAGATGCCAGGGAGAATAGATGGAGTTGCGCAACCTGATGTGCTAACTGAGTTCGATTCAAGTAAGCGTGTAAGTTTAGATTTCGAGCATATGCAAGTGCCGCGCTGTAGGCAGCAGCATCGGTTGCGCGGTGCAGTGCAGACTTAGTGTGAACCCATGAGCCTACCTGACGCATCAACAGCCATGCACTCAGGCATAGCACTAGCAATCCAATTCCCAGTAACAGAGCCTGCCCTGATTGTGCGCTAATCCTGGAGCGCTCTGGTGCACAGCGTCGTGCTCCAGCCGCAACAGAACTGTGACGATACAACACAGTCTATAAAGGGTTAGCGAGTGCTCTTGTCAGCATTCCCAGTGAATTCTCCTAGGGACTTACGCTTGATTTCTGTCTTCGTCGCCTGTGCGGCAGTTCGAGCAACGCGTGACTCTTGAGTACCGTCTTCGCCCGCAAGCTCCTTTGCGATTGCTGCTGTTTGGCCCCTCAGTACTTGACCAAAAAACTGGTAGGTTCCGATTGCAGCAACGGCAACGAGCGCTACGACGATAATGTACTCTGTCATGCCTTGGCCGTTTTGTAATAAACGGCTTCTAGATTGTCTTTTAACTAACTGATTTGACGTACTCATCACAACCTCGCGAAGATAACGAACGAGTGAGGAGTGTGATTGAACGAGCGCAACGGATCAATTCGCAAACTACCTAATGGGCAATAACATCAGCGCTACCAACCGTAAAAACGACTCCACGTTTGGATTGATCCTTGCGCGTCTAACGCCTGGTACTCGGGAAACTGAGCACCTGTTGCACAAGCATGATTTGGAAGAATTCGAAGCTGAGTGCCGACCGGAAAGCGCTTCACAATATCCACATCAGGGCTGTCTGCGCGAGAAATGATTCCATGCTCCTGGTTTGCTCCGGAAATGACATATCCCGGAATAACGCGTCCATCCGCATCACACACCTGACCATAGCCATAGTCCGTCGTCTGCTTCTGTGTGCCCCGATCTCGACTCATCGCCATCCATCCAGCGTCGACAATTGCCCAGCCCTTTTCCTCTTGATGACCAATCACGGTTGTTAGCACGCTCAATGCGATGTCATCCAGTTGACATACACCCACATTACGCATGACCAAATCAAAAAAGACATAAACGCCGGCTCTGACCTCAGTCACACCAGCAAGACTGGTAGCCGCCAAGGCCGTCGGGGTCGACCCGACGCTCACAACTGGACAGGTGAATCCCGCTCCACGCAAACGCTCTGCGGCGTGAACGCAACCAGAGCGCTCTTGCTCAGCCATTTGAGCCAAGGCTTCGGGCGTATTTAGGTCGTAGCTTGAGCCTGCATGCGTCATCACTCCCTGAATGACCATGCCACCGTCTGACAGCACCCTCGCCACATCGAGCAAGCTTGACGCGTCGGGCTTGATACCAGAACGATGATCATCAGTATCGATTTCGATAAACACTTTAAACGTCATTCCACGCGAGCGAGCAAAATCGACAATCGCTTGGGCACTCGCAACGCTATCGGTCAGGATCTTTAAGTCGCATCCTCTGGCTTGTAGCGCAGCCGCCTGAGGTAACTTGTTAGCAGCAATACCTACTGCGTACAAAATGTCAGAAATACCTGCATCAAAGAATTGCTCCGCCTCTTTGAGTGTGGATACGGTTATTCCTTTTGCACCTGCGGCGACCTGCAATTTTGTAATCTCGACACACTTAGACGTCTTGACGTGGGGACGAAAGGCAACCCCAAGCCGGTTAGTTTGGGCTTGCATACGATCTATATTTTGTTGCATCCGAGCGATATCTACTAAAGCAACAGGGGTCACGAGGTCAGACAGTTTCATTGAAAATCCAGATCCAGTTGGCGAGATGAATGACCATATTTTATCGTTAAGGCATTATGATGGGGGAACCTTGTTAACTGCCCTCTTCATCACATGCTTCAAAAAATCGGTCCGCCAATTGTTACGCTGATCTTCAAGTTGTTTGGCGCCCTTCCGTTACCGGTTCTGCAGCGGCTTGGCCGCTTCTTTGGCTGGGTAGCCTGGTGTCTTCCCGGTAGTTACAAGGAATCTGCCCGCAAGAACCTCGCACAAGCCTTTCCCGGCTCTGATCCGCATATGCTGCGCGCAGCGATGATGAACGTTGGCCAATTAATGTTCGAGATGACTTTTTGGTGGACCAGACGAGACGAATCGGCTTTAGATGCGACCTTGAAGTGCGATAACTGGCGACAGTTTGATGACGCACTTAGTCTTAATAAGGGCGTTATCCTTTTGTCACCGCACTTGGGATGTTTTGAGTTACTTGGTCCTATTTTTGGCGCACGCTACCCGGCAACCGTTTTGTTTCGACCTCCAAGAATGGTTTGGCTATCGGATTGGATAATCAAAATGCGCTCTCGACGCCAGCTCACGATGGCTCCAGCGAACCAAAGCGGTGTGCGCACGCTCGTCAAGACACTCTTACGTGGTCGAATCATAGGCATTTTGCCTGACCAAGTGCCACCCGACGGTGAGGGGGTGTGGGCGCCATTTTTTGGCAAGCCTGCATACACGATGACGCTCGTGCAGCGGTTACAAGAGCTCTCCGGAGCGCCTATTTTTATATTGGCGGCTGAACGCAACGCAATCGGCAAGGGGTATACCTTGCACTACAAACGCCTAGAGGCATCGCTCCCCTCCGAGCCCGAGGCCGCTGCAACGATCATTAACAACGAGATGGAGGCGATGATTCGAAAAATGCCCGAACAGTACTTGTGGGGATACAACCGCTACCGCAAGCCAAAAACTAAAAAATTATCAAAGACAGTAGGCAGCAACTAGGCGCGTCTCGCATGCGTAGACAGCACTTCCAGGGCAGTCTTTCCAGATCCTGATTTGACCGAAGTTCTTACGACCGCGGTCATACGCCCTTGATGCACAATAACGGACTGAGCACGAATCACATCGCCCTCGCCTGGACTGATGTAAGTGGCTGTCACACCCGACAAGAGCCATTCATCTCCGAGTGCAGCCGTCGCGCATACCATTCCGATCGCCAAAATGATGCCTCCTTGAACGTGACCCACTCGGTTGCCGATGTGTGGACCGTTTTCGACATTGCATATGGCTCCATCTGCGCAAGTCTCAGGACGCAGCGTCAAAAAGTGAGACAGGAAATTTCCACCATCGCGCTCAGATTCGGCCACCGATCGTCTAACGCGATCAAGAATCCAGCCTTCAGTTTCGCTGAGGCTCTCTAAATCAAGCGTTGGATGCTCAGGTGGCTTTTGCGACACCCAAGGCACAGGGGGAAGGATCGTTCCTTGAGGCATCGGCATGATCATAAATGCAGCACTGCCGATTGCCACGAGTACATCGCCACTCGTTAAGCGCGTCTGACTGATCCCCTGTCGGCCTTGAACCCCTTGCAGGTGTGCCTGGGAGTAGCTCGTTGCCACCAAATTACCGCTTGGTTGTGCACCCGTAAATTGCAGGTATAAGGACACCGTTGCGGTTCGATGACGATCGCCGATGTTGTAGCGTAAACATGTAGCCAGCCCCATGTCTGCCAGAATCGCTTGGACAACGGTATGAACTTGCCCGTCTGACCCAATGCTCTGCGCCTCTGGCCTAACATGTACAACCGAGTGATCCTGATCAGCAGAATCATAGGAAAAATCAAAAAAGTTACCGCAAAAGCTATAACCAGGCGTCCGGTTTAGTGCAATAGCCCGAATAGCCTTTTTAACGATGAAATGTTCATCGATTGAGGGAGGATACATTTTCTTAAACCAACAAAACGTTGTGGAATGCGCATTAGCCTGCGACGAGACGGTTGAGGCGCTGGGAAATAATCTCCTCCGCTTCATCTACGATGCGCTGAACCAGTTGCGCACAGGTTGGAATATCATGAATGAGTCCTTGAACCATTCCGACTGTCCATATTCCCCCTTCCGTATCCCCCTCCTCGTAGACTGCACGACCTTTCGCGCCCGCAACCTTGGGACCGATCTCCTGGATGGTCGCTCCAGACTTCTCCATCTCAATGATGCTTTGCGCTAATTGTGTTCGAGCAACCCTACTGCTGTTGCGCAAGCTTCGCAAAATTAAAGCGGTATCAGTCTCTGCGTTCTTGACGATCGCCTCTTTGATATTGATGTGTGCGGGCGACTCCTGCGTGCACATAAACCGCGTGCCCATGTTAATTCCCTCGGCACCGAGCGCTAGAGCCGCAACCAACCCTTTGCCGTCACCGAATCCACCCGAGGCGATCACGGGAATGGATAGCTTAGCGACCGCAGAGGGAATCAAGATCAAGCCTGGGATGTCCTCTTCTCCCGTATGGCCTGCGCATTCAAATCCATCAATACTGACCATATCAACGCCTATTTGCTGCGCCTTGAGTGCGTGCCTTGCCGTCGTGCATTTATGAATAACCGTTATGCCCGCCGCCTTTAGTGCGGGCATATGTGCCGAGGGATTGTTGCCGGCCGTCTCAACGATTCGCACGCCCGACGAAATAATCGCGTCTCTATAAGCCTCGTAGGGCACTGGCTTTAGCGTTGGTAAAAATGTCAGATTCACTGCAAAAGGCTTGTCGGTCAAGGTACGGACGCGAGCAATCTCATCGATAAGCGCTTCAGGTGTCGGCTGCGTAAGCGCCGTCAAAGTTCCAAGCGCACCAGCGTTCGAGACCGCCGCCACTAGCTCAGCGCGCCCAATCCACTGCATACCACCCTGGATGATTGGATGGCGTATCCCAAGGGCTCGGGTCAGAGCTGTTTGCATAATCCTTATCCCTGTCTAAAACCAAGAGTTACCCAATAGACAGTCATGCCGCCGTCGCATTGGTGCGATGCACAAAAATTACATCGGAAATTCCCTTATCCTAGCCGACATAAGTTCCACAGACAACTTGTACACCAACGCTACACACGATAAGTGGCGAGCAAAACGATATGGAGATCAGAATGAAGGTAAAACTAAGCGCACGAAAAATTCTCTCAGCATTGACCGTGTTCAGTGCATTAACGGCAGGACTGAGCAACATCGCGCATGCTCAGTTTCCTGATAAACCGATTCAATTCATTTCGCCGTTTGCAGCAGGCGGAGCAAATGACTATCTAACGAGGCTGATGGCTCAGCATATGGCTCCCATCCTAAAGACCACGATTGTCGTCGAGAACAAAACTGGTGCGAACGGCATTGTTGGTGCAACGTTCGTCGCCAGGGCAGCACCCGACGGATACGTCGTTCTGATGGGCAACAGTGCGACTCAGGGTACTAATCCGAGCTTGTATCCCAACACACCCTACGATGCGATTAAAGACTTCGCCGCCATTAGCATGGTCGGTTTTGTTCCATTGGTCATGGTTGTCGATCCACGCCTTGGCATCAATAGTGTCAAAGAGCTGCTCGAGTACGCGAAAAAGAACCCCGGTAAAGTCGCGTTCTCAAGCAGTGGAGTTGGCTCAACCGGCCACCTCGCGGGCGAGGCATTCAAAGCCGCAACGGGCATTGACATGATCCATGCGCCATACAAAGGGGATGCACCTGCCATAGGAGATGTGGCTGCCGGACAGATCGCACTGTCTTTCGTCGGCGTTGCGTCAGCGACAGCGTTGTACAAAGGAGGAAAGGTCAAGGTACTCGGCGTTGCGAGCTCACGTCGCTCTTCCTCCATGCCAGATGTACCGACCTTTGCGGAATCGGGATACAAAATTGAAGTTTCCCAATGGTATGGACTATTCGCGCGCGCGGGAACGCCGGCAGCAACGATCGAAAAAATGAACGCAGCGGCCAAAGAAGTGTTGGCTCGACCCGAGATCAAGGAAGCCATTATCAAGCAAGGCGCAGAGCCGGAATACTCGACCGCAGCACAGCTCAATGCGTTCGCGCAAGCTGAAATCGAACGCTTTGGTGCGATTATCAAACGTCTGAATATCAAAGTCGATTGATAGGAGCGTGTTGTGGATCTAGAGCTAGCGGGCAAGGTGGTTTGCATTACCGGGGCGAGTGAGGGCATAGGGCTTGCCTGTGCTCGTGTTTTCGCGGCTGAGGGTGCACAAGTCATTATCTGTGCCCGACGCCCTGAAAAACTACAGGAAGCAGTTGCCGGAACAGTCTGCGCACCTGGGGCTACGATTGAAGGCTTTCGCACAGATGTGACGAACGTCAAAGATATAGATGCTTTGATGGCATACATCAAAGAGCGATACGGCCGACTTGATGTATTGGTCAATAACGCTGGAACGGGGATCTATAAGGGTTTCGCAGAGGTGACTGATCAAGAACTCATAGACGGAATGAGTATCAATTTCTTTGCACAATTCCGAGTATCGCAACGCGCGCTACCGCTCCTAAAGTTGTCTAGCTTTCCTTCCATTATTAATATCTCCGGCCGAACCGCAATCAGAGGAAACTTCCCCCCGGGATCCAGCTGTACGGGCCCAGCAAAGGCTGCAGAAGTTAGGTTCTCAACGGACCTCGCAAGCGAACTTGCTGAGTTCGGTATCCGAGTAAACTGTGTCATCCCTGGAGTCGTAAAGTCCGAGGAACGACTTCGGATGTGGGAGGCGCAGGCAAATGGAGGCCGGTGGGAGGCAGACTCGATCGAAAAGCGAGAGAAGCATGAGCGTGTCGCTGTACCGTCAGGACAGCACTGGGGGGTACCTCAAGACATCGCACACGTCGTGGCTTTTTTTGCTTCAATACGTGCATCCTATGTCAACGGTGCCGCTCTCACTGTCGACGGAGGTCCCCACACGAAATCTTATGTTTCACAACTTTACTCTTAACTTTTCCTAAACTCGATAATCACTATCATGACTTACATGACCACCGCTAGAAAATTTACGTCCGCCCTACTTCTGATCGGCGCTGCAACTGCAGCACCTTTGGCTACTGCACAAACTGCGGCTTCGAGCAAGCCTGAACCTGTGTTCCAAGTGACAGATTCGTGGCGCTTCGCGGTCACCCCCTACCTATGGCTTGTGAACATCAACGGTAGTGTCTATTACGACGATACCCGCTTAGGAAAAGCTAATTTCACCAGCTCCGAATTACTCTCCCATCTCAACGCTGCTGGCATGGTGACTCTTGAAGCACATAAAGGTCGACTCGGTTTGATCGGAGATTTGGTGTATTCCAAGATTTCTTCGCAAAATTCAGCAATACGCGGTGCTGTTGATTTGGGTAGCAACACCTCGGTTGAACAAGGTATTTACACAGTTGCTGGTACATACACGGTGCACAACAGTACGTCAGCCTATGTTGACGCGCTAGTCGGTTTACGTGTCATGGACATGCGCACATCCACGGCAGTTGCGGTACAGGGAACCCCACTTGGTTTGACGAAAACCAAGACGATCACGACAACAGACCCCATCATTGGTTTAAAGGGTCGTGTACAACTGGGCTCAAGTGATTATTTCGTTCCGTTCTATGTTGACGTGGGTGGTGGCAGCAGCAACACCGAGATCACCAGCCAACAGATGGTCGGTGTAGGTCGTGCGTTTTCTTGGGGCGACACAACCTTGGGTGTCAAGAACTTGTATTACAAACAAAAATCCAACGGTGTAACGACGGACCAAAGCCTATATGGTGTCACACTAGGGGTGACATTTAAGTTCTAAGCTCACGCGCTGTTTGCTCGATTTAGCGATGCGCAGAGTGGTTGAACAACAAGCTCAAACGTGACAAGCACGGGGTTTTTACCTCGTGCCAACACGCCCTCTGATAGACCGCCTTTGTAGTCGATCATCGCAATATCAATACGAGCCGCTAGCTCTCCATTTTTATTTGGTCGAATAGCTCCATCACGAACGAGAAGCTCAGTGACAAACGGCTCGACCGTTCTGCCATCTTCAAACACTGCTCCAACCGTACTCCCAACACCACCCGCAATGATCGCTGCGGTGATCCCCCTCTCTTTGCAAAAATCTTCTAAAGCAATACACACATCAATATTCGGTGAAAGACGTAGAGCGTACGCCGCAGGACTTAACGATACTTGACTCTTGTGCGTTGAAAGATGACTGTCTGCCACATGCTGCGGCATAAATAAGGAAAAATTTGTTTCAGCGTCCGGTGTTACGACAAAGTGAGCACCCTTGAGCCCATGACCCGTCGCTTGCACTGCGCTCACAACGGTCACCTGCTCCGGTAGCAAATGACCGCAATGACGCCGGCCTCCGGGTTCCGCCCAGACAGCATGGCAATGCAGCCAAGGCTCTCCATTCTTGATGCCGAATGTCACACTCGCTGTTTCCAGCGACACAGTCCCCTCGACACGATAGGTATCGCTAAAGTAAACCGCATGCTGGTCGGTCTTAGACAATGCCGGCATGCAGTACGCAAAGGATCCCAGCGCGCCACCGCTCAGGCGCATGACCGCACTCGACACCCCCAATCGATGCATCGCCGCCGAGACCGAGTCGATCAAGCTAAGCCCGGGCTCGAGTTGGCTCACAAAGGGTTCAGACTCACAAACCGCACTATGAACACGGTCTGGCAACGCAATGCCCGGATGCTGAATATGGCGCATATTCTTGAAAGTGTGCGGAAATTTGTGGAATTGCGATAATAGGAAATAATCGCTCAACGCGCATGCCACGCATAGTACCTAGAAAGTTCACGTGTGCGAAGCCGTTTAGGTCAGTACTCTTCACCAGGACTCAAATATGGAATTTTCACTCACCCCTAGGCAACTGGAACTGCAGGCACGTACCCGTGAATTCATTGCAGAGGTCATCATTCCCCTCGAGCGGGATCCCAGGGCGACTTCCCACGGACCGACTGAGGATCTGCGTAACGAACTCGTTGCACACGCGCGCGCTGCAGGCCTGTTAACTCCACACGCCTCAGTTGAACTTGGTGGTTTGGGCCTTACACATGCCGAGAAAGCAGTCGTGTTCGAGGAGGCCGGTTATTCGACCTTAGGCCCAACTGCGATGAATATCCACGCACCCGACGAGGGCAATATTCATTTAATGGAAATCGTAGCGACGCCCGAACAAAAGGAGCGCTGGCTGCGTCCACAAGTTCAAGGTCATATTCGCTCCTGTTTTGCGATGACCGAGCCCAGCCCGGGCGCAGGTGCCGATCCATCAATGATGCAAACCACCGCAGTCAAAGATGGTGACCACTACGTTATTAACGGAACTAAATGGTTTATCACCGGAGCCCAAGGTGCGACCTACGTCATCATCATGGCGAAGATGGAAGATGGCTCTGCAACGATGTTCTTAAGCGACATGAATCGCCCAGGCATCACTGTGACACGTCAGATGGATGCAATGGATAGCTGTTTCACCGGTGGCCATTGCGTGATGAATTTTGATAATGTACGGATTCCAGCGGCCGATGTTTTGGGTGAGATAGGGCGCGGTTTTAAATATGCTCAAGTTCGGCTGGCGCCAGCTCGCCTCACTCACTGCATGCGCTGGCTCGGTCAAGCCCGACGGGCTCATGACATTGCCACCGAGTATGCGCGCAAACGCGAAGCCTTTGGCAGAATCTTGGGTAAGCATGAGGGTGTCGGTTTCATGTTGGCCGATAACGATATGGACCTGCAGACAAGTAGGCTTCACATCGCCCATACCGCCTGGATACTTGATCAAGGGCACAATGCCAACTTCGAATCTAGTCGCGCAAAAGTCGTATGCTCGGAAGCGGAATGGCGGGTTGTGGATCGTTGCGTTCAAATTCTTGGCGGACAAGGCGTCACAGGTGAGACCATGGTAATGCGCATTTTTACGGACATGCGCGCATTCAGAATTTACGACGGCCCCAGTGAAGTCCATCGCTGGAGTATGGCGCGAAAAATTATCGAAGCGGGAGAAAAGCGCGCATGACCCATTCTAGCCACACAAGCACCTTATTCGATCTTACGGGACATACTGCACTCGTTACTGGAGCATCCAGCGGTATCGGCCATCACATCGCGATCACTCTTGCCCAAGCCGGTGCGCACGTCGTTGTCGCTGCCCGTCGGGTTGATCGCCTGGAGACTCTTGTCAATCAAATTAGACAAAGCGGAGGTCAGGCCAGCGCGGTAGCATTAGACGTTACGAGCGCAGCAAGCGTAAAAGCGTGCTTTGATGCGATTGAAGCTCTCGGCCTACTTGCCGACGTTATCGTCAGCAACGCCGGCGTGACAGTAGCGAAGCCTGCCCTTCAACAGACGGAACAAGACTGGGATGAGGTCCTGAACACAAACCTAAAAGGCTGTTGGCTTGTGAACACTGAAGCGGCACGCCGACTGGTACAGCAGAAGAAACCAGGGAGCATTATCAATATCTCCTCTATCTTGGGCGAGCGCGTTGCCGGCGCAGTCGTTGGCTACAGCGCATCAAAAGCTGGGGTGATTCAATTCACAAAATCATTGGCCCTAGAATTTGCACGCTACGGAATACGAGTCAATGCAATTCTTCCAGGTTATGTCGTAACCGATCTGAACAGTGAATTCCTAGCGAGCGATGCGGGTAAAAAGTTAGAGTCCCGAATTCCCTTTAGACGCTTTTGCCAAATGTCAGATATGGACGGTCCGATACTCTTGTTGGCATCCGAGGCTGGACGCGCCATGACCGGCACAAGCGTCCCTGTAGACTGGGGACACTTGGTGAGCTCTCTATGACAAGGCAGGATTCGACGGCCAACATGACGAACGGCTTTGATCCTAATGTCCTAGCTTCTTGGCTGAAGCAGCAAGGGCTCATCGACGGTGCGACGCTCAACGTCAAGCCGCTGACGGGAGGTCAATCAAACCCAACCTTTTTGTTGACTAGCAGCAATCAACGCTATGTACTCAGAAAGAAACCGCCCGGACCACTACTGCCCTCAGCGCATGCCGTGGATCGGGAGTTCCGCGTGATGCAGGCATTACAAGGCAGCGACGTACCCGTACCCAAGCTACACGCTTACAGCGATGATCCTGAAATCGTTGGAACACCGTTCTACATCATGGAATATTTAGATGGTCGGGTGATCGTCGACCAGTCGTTACCTTCGCTATCCAAGACTGATCGGACAGCGGTCTACCACGATATGAACCGTGTGATTGCCGCGTTGCATGCCATCGATTATGCAAGCGTCGGACTCGAAACATTTGGTAAGCCCGGCAACTATTTCAGCCGACAAATCGCGCGATGGAGCAGACAATATAAAGAGGCCAACACCGAGGATATTCCCGAGCTTCATGCCCTGATTGAATGGCTGCCCGACAATATTCCTCCGGGTGAAGAGACGTCCATCGTTCATGGGGACTATCGTTTGGACAACTTGGTCTTACACCCGACTGAGCCACGCGCAATTGGCTTGTTGGACTGGGAGCTCGCCACCCTTGGGCACCCTCTCGCCGACTTCGCGTACCACTGCATGAGTTGGCATATCCCAGCTTCTCTGTGGAGGGGAATCGGAGGCTTAGATTTGGCCGCACTCGGAATACCGAGTGAAGCGCAATATTTGAAACAGTACTCAAACGCCACAGGATTCAACGGCGAAGAGCACTGGGACTTTTACATTGCGTATAACTTGTTCAGGATGGCGGCGATTTTGCAAGGTATCGCAAAAAGAGCGGCGGACGGAACCGCCGCCTCGAGCGACGCTGTTGAAACCGGTAGCAAGGCCAGACCGCTTGCGGAGATTGGCTGGAAGTACGCGCAACGTTACGCCAGCACCCGCTAATTAAGTGCGCCTCAGCTGACTCAACTATTTTTTCAATACCTTGCTCGCTGCCTTGCCGATCAAGGTTGAAATAACGTCGCTTCGGGGCTCTTTGTAATGATCTGCCAAGGCGTCTAATGCGGCGGAAATCTCTTTATCCAAAATGATTTCAACACGTTTTGCACCGGCCTCAATACGCTTACGACGATGCTCTGCGGTACGTTCAACGGGTGATATTGGCACCGCGAGTCTTGGACGGCCTCGCCTGGAAAGTCCTGGCAGAAAACCTTGACCCGGCAGCACGCCGCTTTGGTTCGCCGAGCCAGATGCCGACGAATTGGGACGTTTGGGACTTGGGCGTTTGACCGCCTGATCCCGCACCACAGTGCGCTCACTTCGCTTAGGTCTTGTCTCAGGAACAGGCTCAAGGACTGAAGACTCAAGTAACTGGGACTCATCATCCCCGAACAGAGAAAGCACAACAGCCTTCTTAGAATCTTGCATAGCAGCTCAATAAATTAACCGGATAGCTATATTTATATCACTATGTATGGAAATCAACTACATTCCATCTCGCGGAGCGCTTGTATCGCCCTCGCCCAGCGCGCGTTCGAGCATCGCCGTATCCCGCCACTGACCAAATTTATATCCGACCGAGCGAAATAACCCGACCTGCTCAAACCCCATCGCCTTGTGAAGCGCGACAGAAGGCGCACTGCTATCACCGATCACGGCCAGCATTTGACGATATCCAAGGGCGGTACACCGATCTACTACCGCAGCGAGCAACCCTCGCCCAATGCCTTTTCCATGCAGCCCCTGCCGGACATACACAGAATCCTCGACCGTAAAACGATAAGCCGGCCGAGGCCGGTACATGGTCGCGTAAGCGTATCCAACCACAACACCGTCAATTTCTGCGACAAGATAAGGCAAATGCTTCGCCACGATATCAGCCCGACGTTGTGCCATCTCGTTTAAGCTCGGTGCAGTCAGCTCAAACGAGGCCGTCCCGTGCTCAACATGGTAGGCATAAATATCTTGAATTGTTACGAGGTCAGCTTCAACGCTATCGCGTATCACAACCGAACGCACTGTTTCTTTCACTTTCTACCCTCGCATGAGCTCTAGAATCGCCGCGGCGAATACTTCGGGCACTTCCTGAGGCATATTATGCCCAACGCCCGGAACGACACGGTGATCACGCTTTCCAGAAAAACGCTTTGCGTGTGCTTGCGCGCTCGAGGGCGTCCTGACCCCATCGTCGGCTCCATCGAAGGTAATCGTCGGAACACTGATCACGGGCGATTGAGCCAATTTTGCCTCTATTGCAGCGTATGCTGGATCACCTTCGACCAATCCGAAGCGATGTCTGTAGCTGTGAATCACTACGTCCACAAAATCGGGATTATCAAACGCTGGGGCACTTCGCAAAAAAGTTTCCCTGTCAAAACGCCACGTCGGCGACCATAGCCGCCAAAGAAGCTCTATCAAACCGCGGCGGTCCTGCGTTAAGCCGGCACGCCCACGCTCGCTATGAAAATAATACTGATACCAAAGTCTGTGTTCATTTGAGGCTGTATCGGGCTGCATTGCAGTCGCAATGTTTTGAATGTTATAGCTGTTAAATGAGACGAGAGCTCTACAACGCTCGGGCCAAAGTGCGGCTACAACACAGGCCGCTCGACCACCCCAGTCGTATCCGGCAAGTACTGCGCTAGGAACATTGAGCGCGTCCATTAAAGCGAGCAAATCAGCACCAAGCGCTGCTTGTTCACCGGAACGTGGCGTATTTGAGTCAAGGAAACGCGTCGCTCCATAACCGCGCAAATAAGGAACAATAACCCTACATCCTGCCGCAGCGAGAATCGGTGCTACTTCTGCATAGGTGTGGACATCATAGGGAAATCCATGCATCAGAAATACCACCGGGCCATCAGCGGACCCATACTCACAGTAAGCAATATCCAACACTCCGGCATGAACACGTCGCGGAGTAGGCATTACAGGCTTGATATCGGATGGATCCATAAAATTACAAACTATTCCCACTCAATCGTTGCTGGCGGCTTGCTCGAGACATCGTATACAACACGGTTGATCCCGCGGACTTCATTGATGATTCGGGATGATACTTTCGCTAACAGCGGGTATGGCAACGCCGCCCAATCAGCGGTCATGAAGTCAGAGGTTTGCACTGCACGCAATGCCACGACGTACTCATAGGTTCGTCCGTCTCCCATCACACCGACCGACTTTACAGGCAAGAAAACTGCAAAGGCTTGCGATGTTAAGTCGTACCAACTTTGCTTGGTCTCGGGATCTATCGTCTTACGCAACTCATCGATAAATATCGCGTCGGCTCGTCGTAAGAGATTGGCAAACTCGCTGTTGACCGCGCCGAGAATTCGTACGCCTAAGCCAGGGCCGGGAAAAGGATGGCGGTACACCATCCCATGAGGCAACCCGAGGGCGAGGCCGAGCTTGCGCACTTCATCCTTGAACAACTCGCGCAAAGGCTCAAGCAGCTTCAAATTCAAGGTCTCTGGTAAACCACCAACGTTGTGATGCGACTTGATTGCGACGGCTTTCCCAGTTTTTGCCCCAGCTGATTCGATAACGTCAGGATAGATTGTTCCTTGCGCAAGCCACTTTGCCGATTTCAGTTGGCTCGCTTGATGTTGAAAGACTTCAACGAATTCACGACCAATAATCTTCCGTTTCGCTTCAGGATCAGTGACCCCCGCGAGCTTACCCATAAATTGTTCAGTCGCATCGACATGAATAATCTTGACGCCCATGTTTTGAGCGAAGGTTTCCATCACTTGTTTGCCTTCGTCCAAACGAAGTAATCCGTGATCGACAAATACGCATGTCAAACGATCACCGATTGCTCGATGAATCAACGCGGCCGCAACAGAAGAATCGACGCCGCCAGACAAGCCCAGAATCACTTCGTCCTGCCCCACCTGCTCACGAATACGCGCGATCGCCTCGTCAACATAGTTCGGCATCGTCCAGTCGCCCGTGCACGCACAAATATCCATTACAAAACGATTCAACAACGCTTGGCCTTGAACCGTGTGCGTAACCTCCGGATGAAACTGTACAGCGTAGAAACGACGCGCCTCGTCCGCCATGCCTGCAATCGGACACGAGTCCGTTGAAGCCATCACTTTGAAACCGTCTGGTAACTTCGTCACTTGATCGCCATGACTCATCCAGACTTTGAGCATGCCATGCCCCTCTGGTGTCACGAAGTCTTGAATATCCTTTAGCAGCGATGTATGTCCGCGGGCACGCACCTCTGCGTAGCCAAACTCTCGGTGATCGGCATGACTCACCGTCCCGCCCAATTGATGTGCCATCGCTTGCATCCCGTAGCAAATGCCAAGCACCGGCACTCCCAGCGAAAATACCGCCTCTGGCACTTTAAGAGAGTCTGCGTCGTAAGCCGAGCCATGACTTCCAGAAAGGATGATGCCCTTGAGCCCTAGGCCCAGTTGTTTCTGTAAAAAATCGGCAGAAACATCGCCAGGATGAAGTTCACAATACACCCCCGCCTCTCGCACGCGTCGCGCAATTAACTGTGTAACTTGTGAGCCGTAATCAAGAATTAGAATGCGCTGATGCATGCGAATCAAGCCTGTCTGAATGAAACACACCGGCTATTGAGCCGGTGTTAAAAAATACCGCGAGCGCATATGCACAGGCGGGCCAACAACTTAGTCTGCGCGGTAGTTTGGTGCTTCTTTTGTGATCTGAACGTCGTGCACGTGAGATTCGCGCATTCCCGCAGCAGTAATCTGAACAAACTCTGGCTTTGTACGCATTTCTTCGATTGACGCGCACCCGCAGTAACCCATCGACGCACGCACTCCACCAACCAACTGGAAAATAATGGCAAGCACACTGCCTTTATAAGGAACGCGCCCTTCGATGCCTTCTGGCACAAGTTTGTCTGCGTTATTTGCAGGATCTTGAAAGTAACGATCAGCAGATCCCTCTGCCATCGCACCTAAGCTACCCATCCCGCGATAGGACTTATAGGAACGACCTTGGAAGAGAACGACTTCACCAGGCGCTTCCTCGGTGCCGGCAAACATCCCACCCATCATGACAGTAGAAGCCCCGGCCGCGATGGCTTTCGCAACGTCACCAGAGAACCGGACACCACCATCGGCAATGAGAGGAACACCCGTGCCTTCCAGAGCCTTAGACACATCGGATATCGCTGTAATTTGCGGTACGCCCACTCCGGCCACTACTCGGGTCGTACAAATCGAACCTGGCCCGATACCCACTTTTACAGCATCGGCACCGGCTTGTAATAACGCACGCGCCGCGTCACCCGTCGCGATGTTGCCACCAACGACTTCAACTTTTGGGAAGTTGGTCTTGACCCAACGCACACGCTCAATCACACCTGCGGAGTGACCATGGGCTGTGTCAACCACGATCACATCGACACCTGCAGCGACTAGCTTCTCAACACGCTCTTCAGTTCCATCGCCTACACCTACCGCCGCGCCGACACGCAACTGCCCATGACTGTCTTTACAAGCCGCAGGATGCTCGGTGTTCTTGACGATGTCCTTGACCGTTGCTAGCCCACGCAACTGAAACGCATCATTCACAATCAATACGCGCTCAAGACGGTGCTTGTGCATCAACGTTTGCGCCTCAGCAAGGGTGGCCCCCTCTTTCATCGTGACCAACCGATCTTGTGGTGTCATGATGGTACTGATTGACGCATCGAGGCGATCTTCAAAGCGTAGATCGCGATTGGTCACGATACCGACGACTTTTCCGTGCTGTACGACTGGCAAGCCAGAAATGCCATGCTGACGTTGCAATGCAATCGCATCACGCACCGTCATATCGGGTGTCAGTGTGATCGGATCGATCACAATTCCAAACTCGTGGCGCTTCACGCGCGCGACTTCTCGAGCCTGTTGATCCGCAGTGAGGTTCTTGTGAATAATACCGATACCGCCCTCTTGCGCCATCGCAATAGCGAGACGAGACTCTGTAACGGTGTCCATGGCAGCTGAAACGAGTGGAATATTCAAAGAGATATTCCGAGTCAGCCGGGTAACGAGCGAAGTGTCGCGCGGTAATACCTGCGAAAAGGCCGGTACTAACAACACATCGTCGAAGGTCAGCGCGGTTTGGATAAGACGCATTCAAAGAGCTCCGAGCGCAAAGCGTGATTATACGATAGCGCGAGTTAGCCTATGTGGGCCCTCGCATTCTGAAAAAACCGCATCCATGGGGTGTAAGACCCTACCGAATCCTTATCTCCCCAGCTCCGCGGTGACCATGACATCATGACATTACGGGTCACACGCTCGGGATGCGGCATCATGACAGTAAACCTGCCGTCAGCGGTCGTGACTGCGGTCAACCCTCGAGGACTCCCATTGGGGTTGTAGGGATACCGCTCGGTGGCCTGGCCATAGTGGTCGACAAAGTGTGCAGAAGCGAGAACCTTATCGGCGTTCCCCTGTCGCGAAAAATTTGCAAAGCCCTCGCCATGCGCCACAGCCACCGGTATCCGCGCACCGACCATACCTTTAAAGAACAGCGATGGACTTTGTGTCACCTCAATCAGAGATAGACGCGCCTCGTACTTTTCTGACTGGTTACGCGTAAACCGCGGCCAATGTTCTGCACCTGGGATCATTGTTGCCAAAGCTGCCATCATCTGACAACCGTTACACACGCCTAACGCAAAAGTGTCCTTACGCCCAAAGTACGCAGCGAACTGGTCTGCCAACTGATTATTAAACCGGATGCTTCGTGCCCACCCCTCACCTGCACCGAGGACGTCTCCGTAACTAAATCCTCCAACAGCAACAAGTCCCTGTACATCTTTCAGATCCACGGTACCAGACTGTAAATCAGTCATGTGAACGTCCCAAGCTTCGAAACCAGAGCGATCGAAGGCCCACGCCATCTCAACTTGGCTGTTGCAACCCTGCTCACGCAGAATCGCGATGCGCGGGCGGGCTCCCAAGTTCAGATACGGTGCTGCGATATTTTCCTGAGGATCAAAAGACACCGAACCAGACATTCCGGGATCCTTCGCATCCAACCACAAGTCATATTCAGCCTGGGCACATGCCGGATTATCACGGCGTGAAGCGATGCGGTAGCTCACCTCACTCCAAACGCGACCCAGATCAGAACGAGCCTTGCTCCAAATCATTTTGCCATCGCGGAAAATCTCGACAGCATCATTCGCGTTAAGCGATCCCACCACATGCGAATGCGTCGACAAGCCAGCGCCGCGAAGCACTTGCATCACAGCGTCGCGCTCTGCAGCGGGAACCTGAATCACTGCACCAAGTTCTTCACTAAAGAGTGCCTTGAGGGTGAGTTCGTTGCGCTGCACCGCCACCTGTTCCGGACGAATTTTGTAATCACCCCAGTCGGCCGCCGTCGCATCGATTGTGAGCATATCGAGATTCAGCGAGACACCAGTATGTCCTGCAAAAGCCATTTCACAGATGGTCGCAAATAGCCCGCCATCCGAGCGATCGTGATAAGCCAAAAGCACGCCACTTTGTGCCAGCGCACGTATCGTGACGAACATCGCGCGCAACGCCTGTGCGTCATCCACATCCGGTACAGTCTGTCCGATCTGGTTACATACTTGCGCCAAGATAGACGCACCCATGCGGTGCTGACCACGTCCTAAATCGATCAGGATGAGGCTGGTCGGCCCCACGTCCGTACGCAACGCCGGCGTGAGGGACTGCCTGACATCACCCACTGGTGCAAACGCGGTGACAATCAGCGAAACCGGCGAGATCACCTTTCGCGGGTCCGCTCCCTCAGTCCAGGAAGTCTGCATGGACAGAGAGTCTTTACCAACAGGAATTGAGAGTCCGACTTCCTGACACAGTGCGCTAACCGCCGCAACCGTGTCAAACAAAGCAGCATCTTGCCCCGGCGCCCCGCAGGCAGCCATCCAATTCGCGGATAGCTTGATATCCTCTAACTTCGCGACATCAGCTGCGGCAAGATTTGTCAGCGCCTCAGCAACGGCCATCCTTCCGGAGGCCGGTGCATTAATCATCGCAACAGGCGTACGTTCACCCATTGCCATGGCCTCGCCACGATTATTGTCATGGTCGGACAAGGTGACCGCACAATCGGCAACCGCGATCTGCCAGGGACCAACCATCTGATCTCGGCTAGACAATCCTCCAACCGTTCGATCACCGATCGTAATCAGGAACGACTTGTCCGCAACCGTTGGGTGTTGCAAAACACGCGTCGCCGCGTCATCCAAAGAGATAACAGTCAGATCCAATGGGCTCATGTCCGGTACAACACGCTTAACGTCGCGTGTCATCCGTGGCGGCTTGCCAAGAATGACATCAATCGGCACGTCGACAGGTCTTGTCCCAGATTGAGGCGCTATTGAGTCAAGTCCCGGCAGGCCCTCTCCAATCACAACTTTTAGTTGCCGCTCTTCAGTAGCGACGCCTACGATTGCAAACGGGCAGCGCTCGCGCTTTGCAATTTGTTCAAAACGATGCAAATTCTCTGGACGTACCGAGAGCACATAACGCTCTTGAGATTCGTTGCTCCAGATTTCCGCAGCGGACATGCCGGACTCTTCAAGCGGTACTCGTTTCAAATCGAATATCGCACCGCGCCCCGCGTCGTTGACTAGTTCCGGAAAAGCGTTCGACAAACCACCCGCGCCAACATCATGAATAGCCACAATCGGATTATTGGCACCCTGCTGCCAGCAACGATCAATGACCTCTTGGCAGCGACGCTCAATCTCAGGATTCCCGCGCTGAACAGAGTCAAAGTCTAACGCTGCGGTGTTTGTGCCGACAGCCATACTCGACGCAGCACTACCACCCATACCAATACGCAGACCAGGACCACCGAGCTGTATCAAAAGCGATCCTGGCTGGATCACATCCTTCTTCGTGCAACCGTCATCGATACTGCCCAATCCGCCGGCGATCATGATTGGCTTGTGATAACCCCATCGCGTCGAGCCTGCAGTTTGCTCAAAGGAGCGGAAATAACCAAGAAGGTTGGGACGCCCGAATTCGTTATTGAACGCTGCGGCACCCAAAGGGCCCTCCACCATGATCGATAAAGGACTCGCAATTCGATCAGGTGCGCCGTGATGATCCGACTCCCACGCTCGCGGGGCGTCATCCAATCGTAGATGGGATACCGTGAAACCGGCTAGACCAGCCTTCGGCTTCGAACCACGACCTGTGGCACCCTCATCGCGAATCTCGCCGCCCGAACCGGTTGATGCCCCCTCAAATGGGGCAATCGCTGTGGGGTGGTTGTGCGTCTCCACCTTCATGACCGTATGAACGAGGTGTGACCTCGTCTCATACGCGGGGGCAACGCCGGGGCTAGGTAATCTTGCCTCAAAGCGCTGAGCCTGTCCGCCCTCCATAATCGCAGCGTTATCTGAGTAGGCAACCACGGTACCCAGCGGCTGTGCGGCATGGGTTTCTCTGATCATGCCAAACAGCGTTTTGTCAGCAGGCTTGCCGTCAATCACCCATTGTGCGTTGAATATTTTATGGCGGCAGTGCTCACTATTTGCTTGTGCAAACATCATGAGCTCTACATCGGTTGGATCGCGTCCAAGTTCGGTGAACGACTTGGCCAAATAATCAACCTCATCGTCAGAGAGTGCAAGTCCTAAAGTGGCATTGGCCTCATTCAAAGCATTAAGCCCTGAAGCCATGACCGGAACCGTTCGTATCGCTTTGCCTGGCAAAGACGCAAATAATGACTTGGGATCGAAACGCTGATCCACCACAGTCTCTGTCATACGATCGTGCAAGGTATCTGCGATCGCAGTCAGCATACCTGCATCGAAGCTTTTCGATTTCAACCAACCACGCTCGGGCGTCAACGTGTACCGAATTCCGCGCTCAATGCGACGCACATCACGTAAACCACAATTGTGCGCGATGTCTGTCGCTTTGCTCGCCCACGAGGAGACAGTTCCTAGCCTCGGGATGACGGTTAGCACCAATCTGTCAGCGGAATCCGTCATCTCGGGTGCTGCTTGACCATAATCCAGTAACTGTGTGAGTTTGGACTGAGCCTCTTCAGATAATGGCTTGTCGCACCACACGTAATGTTCAAAACGCGCTGTTATCTCAGCCACGGGCAGACCCAGACTTTGCAACTTCGACAGCAGACGCTCGTGCCGAAAAGGGGATAGAACAGAAGAGCCGGGAATTTGCAGGATGTCGGACACAGTGAAAACCGGTGGTTTAGGTAAGGGAAAACACGCATTTTAGCTCCCTAACGGTCACTTTAGGGCTGCCGATTAGGGCATCCTTGCTATGATGTTTGACGAAACTTTTCCTTGGAGACAAAACATGTCCATTTCGAGACGCACACTGTTAACTGGCGCTGGCGCCGGTGTCATCACCCTCGCCGCCCCGCTGAACAGCGTTTGGGCGCAGTCTAAAGCAGAGTTTTCTTATAAGTACGCGAACAACCTGCCTTTGACACATCCCATGAACATCCGTGCCAAAGAGATGGCCGACGCAATCCAAAAGGACACTCAAGGTCGGGTCGAAATCCGCATTTTCCCAAGTAGCCAGCTCGGCTCAGACACCGATATGCTCAGTCAAGTGCGTAACGGCGGTGTTGAGTTCTTTACTCTGTCCGGTTTGATTCTGGCGACTCTTGTGCCCGCTTCATCCATCACGGGTATTGGGTTCGCGTTTAGCGACTACGACGCAGTCTGGAAAGCGTTGGATGGCGAATTGGGTGCACACGTACGCAAGGAGATTGGCAAGGCTAACTTAGTAGCGATGGACAAGATCTGGGACAATGGATTCCGTCAGATCACATCATCGACAAAGCCTATCCAAACAGCCGATGATCTTAAGGGCTTCAAAATCCGGGTTCCAGTGTCACCACTCTGGACATCGATGTTCAAAGCGTTTGATTCAGCGCCCGCGTCGATTAACTTTAACGAGGTCTACAGCGCGCTGCAAACGAAGATCGTGGACGGTCAGGAGAACCCTCTCGCCATTATCGATACTGCGAAGCTCAATGAAGTTCAGAAGTTCTGTTCGATCACGAATCATATGTGGGACGGGTTCTGGTTCCTGGCTAATCGCCGCGCTTGGGAGCGCTTGCCTGACAAACTGCGCACAATCGTGGCGGGCCATATCAATGCGGCCGGAATGAAAGAGCGTGCTGATGTAGCTCAGATGAACGCCGGTCTGCAAAAAGGTCTAACTGAAAAAGGCATGGTCTTTAACCAAACCAAAGCCGACTCCTTCCGAGATCGCTTGCGCACGGGCGGCTTCTACGCTGAGTGGAAAGCAAAACTCGGTGCCGAAGCGTGGGATCTTCTCGAAAAGTCAAGCGGAAAACTTTCGTAAGAAGTATGCGCTCAGCGGACCAGTATTTCTGCTCCGCTCGCCTCGATTCCGGGCGTCTGTCTTTGCGCAGCGCCCGGAATTTTTATAGGACCTAATGCGGAAACGTCATGTCGACAGAAATCACCACGCCTCCCCTACCCATCGTCTCGCGGTTGCTCAAGCCAATTGAATTTGTAAGCGCGTTACTTTTGGTCGTAATTGTGGTGATGCTGCTAGTTGGCGTCGTTGCGCGGTACGTTTTCTCCATACCGATCGTCTGGATCGATGAAGTTGTTTCACTATCCTTTTTATGGCTCGCAATGCTTGGGACCGCAATCGCGATGCACCGCAACGAGCATCTGCGTCTCACCTTGTTTTTGGAGATGATGCCCGAACGTATTCGTGGCTTTGTCCACGCTCTGGCCTTGGTTGCCATTGCAGCGTTTCTCATTGCTCTAATCCATCCATCGATCATTTATGCACAGGATGAGTGGTTTGTAAAAACACCAGCCCTTGACCTTCCAAACACATACCGAGTTTCAGCGCTTGCCTTTGGCATTTTGGCAATGCTGGGCGTGCTTGTTGTGTATGCAAGTCACACAGTTAGCAAAGCAAACCTTCTGGCGGCGACCTTCGTCGTGCTCATTGCCGCTGCAGCTTGTTGGCAAGGATCGGACTTTTTAACAAGTCTCGGTCTCTACAACATTATGATTTTCTTGGTGGTATTAGTTGCGTTATGCCTAGTGGCAGGCGTGCCCATTGCGTTCTGCTTTGGGCTGGGGGCATTGAGTTATCTCGGCTTCACAACCACTGTGCCCTTGATGGTTGTCATTGGTCGCATGGATGAAGGCATGTCGAGCCTCATTCTCGTCTCGGTGCCGATTTTTGTATTGCTGGGCTGTGTCTTGGACGCAACCGGAATGGGCAAGGCGATCGTTGATTTCCTCGCCTCACTCCTCGGACATATCAAAGCTGGGATGTCCTACGTTCTGCTCGGATCGCTATTTATCGTATCTGGCATCTCGGGTTCAAAAGTATCGGATATGGCCACAATCGCTCCAGCACTCTTTCCGGAGATGAAAAGACGCGGACACAAGCCCAAAGAGATGATCGCGCTACTTGCGACGGGTGCCGCCATGGCAGACACGGTGCCACCAAGTATCGTATTGATTGTGTTGGGTTCCGTTGCGGGCGTCTCTATTGCCGGCCTATTCCAAAGTGGCGTGGTCATCGCTGCCGTGTTGCTGGTGGCGCTGGCACTTCTCGCTCGCTGGAAAGCTCGGCATGAAATCATGGAGAATGTCCGCAGAGCAAGCTGGTCTGTGATCGGCCGCGCTCTCATGATCGCAGGACCGGCACTGGTACTTCCATTCCTCATTCGCAGTGCAGTGGGCGGAGGCGTTGCCACTGCAACCGAGGTATCTACGATCGCGGTGCTGTACGCCATGATCATTGGACAAGTGCTCTACGGCGGTATTGGGTGGCGAAAGGTTTACGCCATGCTTGTCGAGACAGCCGCATTGAGCGGAGCGATTCTCTTAATTCTAGGCACGGCTTCTGCCATGGCATGGGCGATCACGCAAAGTGGTGTCGTCCAGAGCTTGTCGCAATTCCTCACGACCCTGCCAGGCGGTACCTTAGGCTTCATGGTCATCACGATCCTGGTTTTTCTGATCTTAGGATGTTTGTTAGAAGGCTTACCAGCTATCTTGATTCTCGCGCCAATCATGTTTCCGATCGCCAAGAAACTAGGCATACACGACATTCATTACTCGATGGTTGTCGTCACTGCAATGAACATTGGTTTAATGATGCCACCGATCGGCGTAGGCTTCTATGTGGCCTGTCGAATCGGAAACAGCTCGCCGGATGAGGTCATGGGGGCCATTTGGCCCTATATCGCAGCACTGCTTGTTGGACTCATCGCCATCGCTGCAGTGCCGTGGTTCTCGACCGTGGCTCTTTAGCGTGAAGAGCTAAAGACACCACGGCTTTGAGACGAGACGCTTAACGCTTACGTACAGGTGGCAGATCTGTGCAGTGACCGTGCGCGGCCTCTGCAGCAAGACCTACTGACTCACCAAGTGTTGGATGTGGATGAATGGTTTTACCGATATCCACAGAATCGGCCCCCATCTCAATGGCGAGCGCGACTTCTCCAATCAGATCGCCGGCGTGCGTACCAACAATGCCACCTCCCAAAATTTTGTGGGATGTTGCATCAAACAGCAACTTGGTAAAGCCTTCGTCACGGCCGTTCGCAATCGCCCGACCCGACGCAGCCCAGGGGAACAAACCTTTCGTGATCTCAATACCCTGCTGAACAGCTTGCTCTTCTGTCAGACCTACCCAAGCAACCTCTGGATCCGTATACGCAACCGAAGGGATCACGCGTGCGTCAAAAAAGCTTTTCTGACCTGCCGCAACCTCAGCTGCGACATGACCTTCGTGTACGGCTTTGTGTGCGAGCATAGGTTGCCCGACGATATCTCCGATTGCAAAGATATGTGGAACATTTGTTCGCATCTGGCGATCGACGTCAATAAAACCGCGTTCACTGACCAGTACACCGGCTTGTTCAGCGGCAATTTTTTTGCCATTCGGCGTACGTCCAACTGCTTGAAGAACAAGGTCATAGCGCTGCGGCTCAGCCGGTGCATTCGCACCTTCAAACTTAACGTAAATCCCATCTTTTTTGGCTTCAGCCGAAACCGTGCGCGTCCCAAGCATGACATTGTCGAACCTAGGAGCATTCATCTTCTGCCAAACTTTAACTAAGTCGCGGTCAGCACCTTGCATCAAGCCATCTTGCATCTCCACAACATCAAGACGCGCGCCGAGTGCTGAATAAACTGTGCCCATTTCTAAGCCGATAATTCCACCACCAATAATCAGCATACGCTTAGGGATACTGCGCAGTAGTAACGCACCAGTCGAGTCAACGATCCGAGCATCTTCGGGGAGGAATGGCAGCTTCACCGACTGGCTACCCGCAGCAATGATCGCCTGCGAGAACTTCACAACTGAAGAGCCTGACTCCGACTCTACCTTAAGGTGATTCGGGCTAACGAATGAGCCTTTGCCTTGCAGCACAGTCACCTTTCGCGCACGCGCCATTCCAGCTAAGCCGCCTGTAAGCTTTCCAATGACACCGTCCTTGAAGGCGCGAAGCTTATCAAGATCGATCTTGGGTGAACCGAAACTGATACCGTGCGCGGAGAGCGCCTGGGCTTCCTCTAAGACAGCCGCGGTGTGCAGCAAAGCCTTTGATGGAATGCACCCAACGTTCAAACAAACGCCACCTAGCGTTGCGTAGCGCTCAATCAAAATGACATTGAGTCCTAAATCTGCTGCGCGAAATGCTGCTGAGTATCCGCCTGGACCAGCGCCCAAGACAAGCAAATCACACGTGTGCTCAGCACTACCCGAAAACGTGCCCGCTGCGCCTGCAACAACTGCACTATTCTTTGCTGGTGTTTGCTGAGCAGCTGATGCCTGTGCTGCGGGCGCTGCGGCGATAGTCGCTGGCGGGGCAGACGGCGTTGCACCTGCCGAAGCCGCCACCTGCGCAATAACCGTTCCTTGCTTCACCTTATCGCCAACTTTTACTGAGAGTGCCATCACGACACCGGCGTGTGATGACGGAATCTCCATTGAGGCCTTATCGGACTCCACGGTAATCAATCCTTGATCAACGCGGATCGTATCACCGACTTTTACTAAGAGCTCGATCACTTCTACCGTATCAAAATCACCGATATCGGGTACCGCGACATTGATTGAATCGCTCATCGTGGTTCCTTAAAGTGCGATACGACGGAAGTCCGCCAACAAAGTACAAAGGTAGGCATTGAAGCGCGCCGCAGCCGCGCCATCAATCACACGATGGTCGTACGACAAAGACAGAGGCAACGTCAGCTGTGGTCCAAACTGCTTACCATCCCAAACAGGTTTCATGAAAGAGCGCGACACACCAAGAATCGCGAGCTCAGGCGCGTTGATAATTGGCGTGAAATGCGTGCCGCCAATTCCACCAAGCGAAGAGATTGAAAAACATCCTCCCTGCATCTCTGATGGCGAAAGCTTGCCGTCACGCGCTTTCTTGGCGAGATCACTACTCTCTTGCGCGAGCTCAATGATTCCCTTTTTGTCCGCGTCACGAATGACTGGAACGACCAAACCGTTCGGTGTATCCGCAGCAAAACCGATGTGATAGTACTGTTTCAAAATCAACTGATCGCCATCGATCGAGGCATTGAATTCGGGAAACTTCTTGAGTGCCGCCACACATGCTTTGATCAAGAACGCCAACATCGTTACCTTTACGCCCGATTTCTCGTTCTCTTTATTGAGCACTAATCGCAAGGCCTCAAGATCCGTAATGTTTGCCTCGTCGTTATTCGTGACATGGGGAATCATGACCCAGTTACGATGCAAGTTTGCGCCAGAAATCTTCTTGATGCGTGACAGAGGCTGCGGAGTGATGGCACCAAATTTGGTGAAATCAACCTTAGGCCAGGGTAATAAATCTAGACCACCACCAAGCGACGCATTTGAGGCAGCGCCACCCGCATTGCCTGCGAGGGCCGCCTTAACAAACCCTTGAACGTCCTCCTGCGTGATACGGCTTTTAGGTCCGCTCCCTTTCACTAACGTCAGGTCAACGCCCAGCTCCCGCGCGAACTTACGTACCGATGGCGACGCATGGGGAAGTCCGCCTGTGGAAACAGGTATTTCGAGCTTGCCGGCGGCTGGAGCCTGATTTGGCGGTGGAGCAACAGTCACCGAGGGCGACGCCACTTGTGCCGGGGGGGCTACCGCCACACTCGCAGTCACCGCGGGCACCACTGGTGCAGGTGCAGGTGCAGCCACAGCTGCCGGTGCAGGAGCCGGCGCAGCTGTGCCGGCAGACCCAATCTCTAGATGCACCACCACACTGCCTTGCTTAACTTTGTCACCGACCTTTACATCAATAGATTTAACAATCCCGCCTTGCGAGGAAGGGATTTCCATAGAGGCCTTATCGGACTCCACAGTGATCAAACTTTGCTCGGCCTTCACCGAATCCCCAACCTTGACGAGAACTTCAATCACTTCGACAGTGTCAAAGTCTCCGATATCGGGTACCTGAATAGCTGCTGTGTTGCTCATATTGAGTCTCTCTATCAAGCGTATTGTGGGTTTGCTTTATTCGGATCGATGCCGTATTTCTTGATTGCAGCAGCGACCTGAGCGACGGGCACCGTTCCCTCATCTGCTAGGGCGCGCAAGGTAGCTAGCACCACAAAATGTCGGTCGACCTCGAAGTGCTCGCGCAACCGATAACGGAAATCCGATCTGCCAAATCCATCCGTGCCGAGTACGCGGTAGTGGCGTCCATTCGGAATGAACGGACGAATCTGGTCTGCGAATAACTTCATATAGTCAGTCGACGCAATAATTGGACCGTCAGTCTTATCCAACACGCTCGTCACATACGGAACTTTCGCCTTGCCCGTAGGATGGAGCATGTTGTCACGCTCGCAATCTAGACCTTCACGACGCAATTCTGTAAAACTGGTGACACTCCAGATATCAGCAGAAATCTTCCAATCTTGCTCGAGCAATTCAGCCGCAGCCATTACTTCACGCAAGATCGTTCCGGACCCAAGAAGCTGTGCACGAACTTTGTTCTTACCGCCCTTCTTTAGCCGGTACATTCCACGAATAATGCCTTCCTCATCACCCTTCGTTAAACCAGGCTGGGGATAGTTCTCATTCATGACCGTCAGATAGTAGAAAACGTTTTCCTGATCTTCCACCATTCGCTTGAGGCCATGCTGAATAATGACTGCCAGCTCATGCGCAAACGTTGGGTCATATGACACGCAATTCGGAATGGTCGAAGAGAAGATATGACTATGCCCATCCTCGTGCTGCAATCCCTCTCCGTTCAACGTTGTGCGCCCAGCTGTTCCACCTAGCAAGAAGCCGCGAGCCTGCATATCACCAGCCGCCCAGGCCAAGTCACCGACGCGTTGAAATCCAAACATGGAGTAATAGATATAGAACGGCACCATGATTCGATTATTCGTCGAATAGGACGTCGCCGCAGCGATCCATGAGCTGAATGCGCCAGCTTCGTTAATGCCCTCTTGTAATAACTGACCGTCAGCGGCTTCGCGGTAGTACATCACTTGGTCTTTATCAACAGGGATGTACTTTTGCCCCTCGGGCGCGTAGATGCCGATCTGTCGGAATAAACCTTCCATACCGAAGGTACGAGATTCGTCTGCCAGGATTGGCACGACGCGCGGACCAATGTCCTTGTCTCGAAGTACTTGATTCAATACGCGCACAAAGGCTTGCGTCGTTGAAATCTCTCTGCCTTCCGCAGTGGGCTCGAGAACCGGTCTAAATACCTCAAGAGCTGGCGCGATCAACTTTTCATCGGCTTTCACGCGGCGCTTTGGAAGATAGCCGCCGAGCGCTTTCCGACGCTCATGGAGATAAACCATTTCCGGAGCGTCCTCAGCGGGCTTAAAGTAAGGCACCTCTTCTAATTGGCTATCGGGAATCGGAATGTTGTAGCGATCGCGGAATTCTCGAATCGTATCGGTATCAAGTTTCTTCTGTTGATGTGATGGATTCTTCGCCTGGACCAGATGTCCAACACCGTAGCCCTTAATCGTCTTCGCGAGAATGACCGTGGGTTGACCGGTGTGCTTCGTCGCTGCCGAAAATGCTGCATATACTTTATGCGGATCGTGGCCGCCACGGTTCAGACGCCAGATATCTTCATCACTCATGCGCGATACCATTTCTAATAGCTTTGGGTGCTTGCCAAAGAAATGGTCGCGTACGAACTTACCATCGTTGGCTTTGTACGCTTGATACTCGCCGTCAACAGTGTCATCCATGATCTTGCGAAGAATGCCTTCCTTGTCGCTCGCAAGGAGCGGATCCCAGTAACCGCCCCAAATCATCTTGATCACATTCCAGCCACTTCCACGGAAATCGCCTTCGAGCTCCTGAATGATTTTGCCGTTTCCTCGAACCGGACCATCGAGCCTTTGCAAGTTGCAGTTCACAACGAAAATCAGGTTATCCAACTTCTCGCGGGCCGCAAGACTGATTGCACCAAGCGACTCAGGCTCGTCCATCTCACCATCACCGCAAAATACCCAAACCTTGCGTTGGCTTGTATCAGCAATACCTCTGGCGTGTAGATACTTTAAAAAGCGTGCCTGATAAATCGCCATCAAAGGACCCAGGCCCATCGACACGGTCGGAAATTGCCAAAACTCAGGCATCAATTTCGGATGAGGATAGGATGATAGGCCTTTGCCGCCCACTTCTTGTCTAAAGTTATTGAGCTGATCTTCTGTTAGACGTCCCTCAAGGTAGGCGCGACCGTAAACCCCGGGCGACGAGTGACCTTGGAAGTAAACCAAATCTCCGCCACGCTCAGGTGTGTCGGCATGCCAAAAATGATTCTGGCCGCAACCGATCATGGTCGCGAGCGACGCGAACGACGCGATGTGGCCTCCTAGGTCTCCGCCGTCAGGAGGATTGTGCTTGTTGGCCTTAACTACCATCGCCATCGCATTCCAGCGTATGTAGTGGCGAATCCGCGCTTCTAGCTCTTGATTGCCAGGATGCGCCGGTTCCAGTGCCGCTGGAATCGTATTCAAGTAAGCAGTGTTCGGCGAAAAAGGAATGTGCGCACCCGAGCGACGCGCAAGGTCGGTCAGACGCTCAAGCAGGTAGTGCGCGCGTTCAGGCCCCTCCCGATCGAGAACCGCCGCTAGGGCATCGAGCCACTCTTGCGTCTCAAGCGAGTCTTCGTCGTTTGCGGCTTGGAATGCGGCAGCTTGTGGTGCCATAGCGATCTCCTGGGTAGGTCGGCTTGTGTGGTTAAGCCTACTTTGTTTTGAGTATTTCCGGCATTCTAGGTACAAGTTGAAGCCAGAGCAACAAAAATTTCATCAAGCGGTATGTATTTTCGTATTATGAAATATAAGGAATATTTCGTCGCGTAGCTAAGACTAAAATACGACCCTAATATGGATAACCCGAATGTCCAATCCCCCTAAGTCTGTCGTTTCGATTCCTTTTCAGGATCAAGCTCGTCTGAGAAGAAGGCGCTGGTATTGGTTGACGCCAATGTTGGTGTTAGTTCTATACGCCTGCGTCATGAGCGCCTTTTTTTGGTTGCAGCGCCTACACGACGGCAGTGTGATGTTCATCACGATTGACCAAGAGATGCGTCAGCAGCGACTCATCTGGGTCGTCATCGGCTTATCAATCGTGATTGTGATCGCCTTGCTTATCCTATGGCGCTATACACATTACCGGTCGAAGGCTGAAGCTGCCTTAATCACAGAGACTGGTTTTCGTCGAGCCATGGAGAACTCCATGTCCACGGGCATGCGCGTACTAGATCTTGAAGGACGCATAGCGTATGTCAATCCAGCCTTCTGTAGGATGATTGGCTGGAACGAGGCAGACCTGATTGGACGCATGCCTCCCTTCCCATATTGGGTTCCTGGCCAGCATGAAAGTCAACAACAAGTGCTAGACAGTGTTCTTTCAGGGAAAGCTCCCAGCACTGGCGTTGAGATCGAAGCCCAGAGACGGGATGGCTCTCGTTTTAGTGCACGCTTGTACGTCTCGCCACTGCTGGATCCTAGAGGAACGCAGATAGGCTGGATGACATCGATGACTGACATTACCGAGCCTAAGCGTATCCGTGAAGCACTCACCGCGGCCCACGAACGGTTCATGACGGTGCTAGAAGGTTTGGACGATGCAATTTCGGTCACTGCCGACACAAATGATGGCGTCGAACTTTTGTTCGCGAACCGAACATATAGGCGCTTGTTCGGGTCTCAAACGCAAGGTCACGAGGAGATGTTGGCTGGTCGACGAGGTCGCTACACTGACGAGTCGGTCGAGGTGTTCTCTGCGTCGGTTCAGAAGTGGTTTGAGGTTCAACATCGCATGCTCGCCTGGACAGACGGCAGACGCGTTCGTCTTCAAGTTGCCCGTGACATCACCGAGCGGCGTAAGCATGAAGAAGCATCGCGCGTGCAACAAGAGAAAATTCAAATCACCAGCCGCCTCACAACGATGGGGGAAATGGCCTCCTCGCTTGCACACGAATTAAACCAGCCCCTAACGGCAATCGCCAACTACAGCATGGGCGCGGTGGCGATGGTTAAAGCTGGCCACACGGACGTCGAGACTTTGCTTCCCGCTCTTGAAAAAGCAGCCGCCCAAGCACAGCGCGCGGGAAAGATCATTAGCCGCATACGTGACTTCGTGAAACGGAGCGAGCCACGTCGTCAGAATGTTCCGATCCATACAATCGTTGATAACGCGATCAGCCTTGCGGAGATACACGCGAGAAAGCGCCAGGTCGAAATTGTGCGCAATATTCCCGAGGCATTACCCGATGTCTATGCGGATCCAATATTGATCGAGCAGGTCTTATTGAATTTGTTAAAGAACGGTTTGGAGTCAATGGACCAAGCTGCGCTCAACACATTAACGCTAGACGTTTCTCTACACGACAACCAAATTGAGGTCGCCGTGAAAGACAGAGGACATGGCTTAACGGATC